>ERZ724527.1378-NODE-1378-length-11365-cov-3.809019_pt1 | contig 11365 bp, 10 predicted proteins | sample MGYA00376060_ERZ724527 | MGnify/ENA primary metagenome ERZ724527 (study PRJEB28724, sample SAMN07190886) | activated sludge metagenome | isolation source: activated sludge of sewage treatment plant in Hong Hong | place: USA: Christiansburg, Virginia | collected...
CAGCGGCAGGTGGTCCAGGTACTTGGCCACCAGCACCTGGGCCAGCAGGCCCGTGGTCGGGATGCCCTTGTCGATGATGTGCGCCGGCACGGGGGCCTGCACCAGGGTCTCGCACTTCGTGCAGACCCACTTGCCGCGGATATGGCGCTCGACCGTGAAGACACCGGGCACGTAGTCCAGCTTCTCGGCCACATCTTCACCGATGCGCTTCAACTGGCAGCCGCAGCTGCAGGCGGTGTTCTCGGGCTCGTGGTGGTGCTCGGTGCGCGGCAGATCGACCGGCAGCACGGTGCGCTTGGGCTGTTGCTTGTCGCTCGAGTCCTTGCTCGGCGCACGCTGCTCGATCTCCAGGGCCAGCGCCGCCAGATCGGTGTCGATGGTCTCCTCGATGAGGCTCTTCTGCTCGGCGTTGAACGCCTCGGACTTGGCTGCGAACTTCAGCCGCTTGAGCACCGCCATCTCGTGGGCGAGCTTGTCGATGGTGGCTTGCTTGAAGGCGATCTCGGCGCTCTTGCTGGCCACATCAGCCATCAGCGTGCGAACCGCATCTCGCAGTTGGTCCGGGCTGAGCGTGTCGAGGTTGGCGATCACGGATCGTGATCTTGCCGAGTGCCACGCACTTGCGCATCGGCACATTCAGCAATTGAGTTGCGCGAGGCACTACAGCACCGTGATCACGCCAGCCTCGCCGATGCGCGCCCAGGGCAGGCCGAGCACCAGCGCGTCGAGTTGCGCGCGTGTCAGCGTCAGTGTCGGGCCACCTTCGCGCGGCCACACGAACTTGCCTTGGTTCAGGCGCCGTGCCGCCAGCCAGACGCCGATGCCATCGTGCACGAGCACCTTCATGCGGTTGGCGCGGCGATTGGCGAACAGATAAGCGTGATGAGGCCGGGCAGCGACGAAGACGTTGACCACCCGGGCCAACGCTGACTCCGTGCCGGCGCGCATGTCCAACGGGGCGACCGCCAGCCACACGGCATCGATCCGGATCACCGCAAGAGCTCGCGCGTCCAGGCGGCGAAGTCCACAGTCGCTGATGACGGCCAGGTGATCTTCATCGTCACGGCGCCGCGCCGCAGTTCGACTTCGATGCCACGCTCGGCAAACGACTGCATCGGCGCGGCCGGCAACGCCACGGCGACGAACTCGCGCGAGGACACCGGACTGGCTGCACCCGCTTCGCGAGCCAGCTTGCGCCAACCGTGCACGACATTGGTGTTGATGCCGTGCGACATCGCCACCTTGGCCACTGAGGCGCCACGTGCGTTGCACTCGCCCACGACCTGGGCCTTGAAGTCCGCGCCGTAGCGCCGGCGAGTCGTTGTCTTGTCGCTTGTCATCGTGTCCACCTAAGTCCTACGTGGACACGATCGTTATCGGTGCCAAGGCTCCGTTCAAGATGGGATCACCGCGCGCTTACGTAGTTGGTCGATGCCGTCCGCTTCAATGCACAGCGCGTAACGCCCATGCGGTCACCGTTGCGTTACGCCTGCGCCCAAACCTCTACGCGTCACTGCAGGCCCATAAAAGGGCGGCGCAACGGCCGGCATTGTCAGGCGCGACAAGATCAGCGGCTGCTCGGAAAGCTGAAAACCGAGCCCTCGCGAACGTCGGCTGAGGGCCAGCGCTGGGTGATGGTCTTCCGCTTGGTGTAGAAACGCACGGCATCCGGCCCGTAGGCGTGCAGGTCGCCAAACAAACTGCGCTTCCAGCCGCCGAACGAGTGGTAGGCCACCGGCACGGGCAGGGGCACGTTCACGCCCACCATGCCCACCTGGATGTGGTCCGTGAAGTAGCGCGCGGCCTCGCCGTCGCGCGTGAAGATGCATGTGCCGTTCCCGTATTCGTGGTCGTCGATGAGTTGCATGCCTTCCTGCAGAGTCTTTACACGTACGATGCCGAGCACCGGTCCGAATATTTCCTCCTCGTAGATCGTCATGCCTGGCTGCACATGGTCGAACAGGCAAGGCCCAAGGAAGTACCCTCCTTCGTTTCCCTCAACCCGCAGGCCACGGCCATCCACCAGCAAGGTTGCGCCTTCGGCCACACCGGCATCGACGTAACCCTTGACCCTTTCCAGGTGGGCCCTCGTCACGAGCGGTCCCATGTCGCTGGAGCTATCGGTGCCGGGGCCGACCTTCATCTTGGCGATCTCAGTCTTTAGACCAGCGATCATGCCCTCCGCCGTTTCGTCTCCCACGCAGACGATCAGCGGCACTGCCATGCAGCGCTCGCCGCAGGAGCCATAAGCCGCGCCCATCATGGCGCGCACGGCATTGCCTATGTCAGCGTCGGGAATCACGATGGCGTGGTTCTTAGCGCCACCCAGCGCCTGCACTCTTTTGCCCTGGCGGCAGCCTTCGCTGTAGATGTACTCCGCGATCGGTGTGGACCCTACGAAGCTGATGGCCTTGACGCGAGGGTCACCCAGCAGTGTGTCCACGGCCTGCTTGTCACCATTGACCACATTCAGCACGCCGGGTGGCAGGCCGGCGTCCAGTGCCAACTGAGCGATCAGCGAGGTGCTGCTCGGGACGCGCTCTGAGGGCTTGAGCACAAAGGTGTTGCCGCAGGCCACGGCCATCGGCCACATCCATAGCGGCACCATGGCCGGAAAATTGAATGGAGTGACACCGGCCGTGACACCCAGCGCTTGATGTTCCGCCCACGAGTCGATGCCGGGTCCCACGTTCCGCGAGTGCTCGCCTTTGAGGAGTTCGGGAACGTAGCTTGCGTACTCCACGTTCTCGATGCCGCGCTGCAATTCGCCATGCGCGTCAGCAAGCACCTTGCCGTGCTCCGCTGTGATGAGGGCCGCGATCTTGTCTGCGTTTTCCTCGAGCAGGAACTTCAAACGACCCATGACGCGGGCGCGCTTCAGAGGTGGCGTGTTGCGCCAGGCAGGAAATGCGCGCTCGGCGGAGGCGATGGCCGCTTCAACCGTGGCCTTGCCTGCCAGCGCCACGCTTGTCGTGGATCTGCCCGTGGCCGGGTTGAACACCGGCTGGGTACGCTCACTGTCGGGGACGACGTGGCCGTCAATCAGGTGGCCGACGATGGAGGCAACGGCGCTGTCAATTGGCATAGTGATTTCAGTCAAAGGATGACTCTGGCGCATATCCGCCAGCCTCCGACGGCCAGGGCTGGCGCGGCGAAGCGGTTGGAAGATAGGTCAGAGATCGGGCTTCGGTTTAGGAGTCGCAGAACTGCTTTCGAGCACCTCTGTCTTTGCATGCAGTCGCGCCCTCCAGCTTGCGTCAAGGGTGAAACGCTGCACGTACGACCAGAGAAACAGCCATGAAACTGAGGAACGCTGCCAGAAGACGCCGAAACGCAGCCGCTGGATAGCGGCCTGCGAGGCGATCGCCAACGCGATAGAACAGCAAGCTTGCGGACACCCCAAGTACCAGCGGCAATGGCGCCACGGGCCAGGGCGCACTCGACATCAGACTCACCTGAATAGTCTTGCCGACAAAGAAGCAGAGATTGAGCGAGATGAGCTGTTGGTGACGCGTCAAGCGACCGAGTCCGCCGAACAACACCATGAAGGGCGCGCCCACGTTCAAGGCCGACTCCGTCACGCCGGCGAGAGCGCCGAAGAATGGTGCGCCCCGGCGCGCAGCCACCGACACATCGGTCCGGAAGTGCTGCAAGCCCCAGGGCAATGCCACGCTGAAGGCAAGCAGCGCAGCCAGCAAGAGCAGCGACAAGCGCTCCGGTAGCGCCACCTGCAACCACACGCCCGTCGCAGCTCCTACGACGATACCGGGCAACAACGACCACGGAGCACCCGAGTGGCGCAGGTCACGACGATTTGCAACCAGCCAGTTGCCGGCCAAGACCAACAGCGGCACAGCTGCAAGAAAGACCGCAGCGCGGTAGTCCAGAAAAAGTGCCAGCAAAGGCGTGGCGATCATCGCGAAGCCCAAACCGAACACACCCTGTGCAAAAGCGGCCACCGCCAGAATGGCCAAACTGGCCAGCACTTCGACTGTACTCACAGTCCTGGCCGTAGCACGGGCCGACAGATTGGAGTCACTCCAGCCGCACCCTGGCATTGACCCGGTCGCCGGCCTCGGCCAGGCGGGCAACGGCATCAGCCAGATTGCCGTACGTCAGCTCACGCCGATGGACGACAAGGCGGCCAGCGACAAACACCGTGTCCACATCGGCCGCGCAGGCACTCAGCACAAGGTGTTGTATGCCATCGCGCAAAGGCACAGCATGGGGCTTGATCACGTCCACCAGAACGATGTCGGCCTGGCAGCCGGCAGCCAAGCGGCCGAGGTCAGGGCGCTGCAGAGCCTGCGCTCCGCTCACTGTGGCTGCATGGAAGATCTCCGCCGCACTGACCGCCTGTGGGGAGCCCTCAGCTATGCGGCACAAGGCTGCTGCCATGCGCATCTCGTTGAACATGTCGAAGGGGTATGTGTCAGTTCCCAGGCAGACGGGAATACCGTGGCGCCGGTACTTGGCGAAGGATCGCATCGCCGTGCCCTGCCGCGCCTTCACCCATGGCAGATGGCACAGATGGGTGCCGCTATCGCGAAGTCGTACGAGTTCGGCGGCATTGCAGTCATCAACATTGCCTGATTCGCTGAAAAACATGCTGTGGCCCAGCACCAGGTCCCGACCTAGGAGGCCGACCCGGTCCAGATACTCCAGCGTCGTGCAACCGTGCTGCTGCCAAATGCGCCGAAACTCGGACGGGGACTGGCCGGCGTGCAATTGGACCGGGTAGCCCGTTTCGTCAGCGACTCGACGGGTGGCCCGCAGCAACTCGGGCTCGCACGTGTCGACCTGGCCCGGCGCCAGCATGGCGCGCAGACGACCCTCGTGGGTGGTGTCGATGTCGCTGAGCAGTTCCACGCAGGCGCGCATGCGGGGCAGGCCGTCGCCCTCATAGGCAAAATAGACCGGGGCGCCGTCGGCACCCAACTTCCAGTAACGGCTGCGGTAGCGGGGTGCCAAGTAGCAGCGCAGACCCAGACGCCCAGCGATGTTGCCAACAGCACGGGGTGTCGCCATATCGCCAAGGTCACCCATCTCGGCATCGAAGCCGAGTTCGACGACTGTGGTCGATCCCGACAGCAGCAGTTCTGAGAAGGCGCACTCCGCCGCGGCCAACTGGTCTTCAGCCATCGCGGCAGCGCGAACGGCGGGCAGCAGTCTGTACAGGGCCGTCACGTTGCTTGCAGCGCCGGTGGCCGCAGAGGCTCCGTAGTCGTCCAGCCAGCCGCGCGTGAATGCCGTGTCGGTGACGTGCAGGTGCGCGTTTACGAGACCCGGCATCACCAACTTGCCGCTGGTGTCGATGATCTGGTGCACAGGCGCGTCCGCCCGCTCTGTCCAGGCGGGGCCAGCGTATTCGATGCGGTCACCGCAGAACACGACGTCGCCGCGGCGCAAATGCACATGTTGCGTGCCGTCGAAGGCGATGACGCCGCCGCCGCGCAACAGCGTGCGCACTGGTTGATCGCTCACAGCTCGATCCTGCCGCGAACCCGCAATGCCGCCTCGTTCAGCCTGGCTACGGCAGAAGGCATGTCCACGTTCAAGACCACGCCGTCCTGCACCACGGTGCGTCCGTCGATGATGACCCGATCGACGTCATCGCCAGTGGCCGAGAGCACGAGAAACTTGAAGGGGTCATATGCAGGCGAGGCCTTGAAGGTGTCAGTGCGTACCAGCACGATGTCGGCCTTGCAGCCCGCCGCAAGTCGGCCCAGATCGGGTCGACCCAGGCCGTCGGCGCCGCCCACGGTGGCCATCGTGAAGACCTCATGCGAGGACGCCACGTCCACGGCGTGTTCGACGATGCGGCAGACGGTGGCGGCCATGCGCATGTCGTTGAACATGTCCAGCGGGAAAGTGTCCGTGCCCAGTGACTGGCGCACGCCCATCTCGCGGTACTTATGGATGGAGTTGATAACGCCGCCACGGCGTGCCTTTACCCACGGCAGGTGAACGACCGTGGTCTGCGAATCGCGCAGTGCGGCCGCCTCATGGGCGCTTAGGGATCCGAGGTCGCCGTCGGCCGTCATGATCTGCCCGTGACCGATCATGCAATCCGGGCCCAGCAATCCCGTGTCCTGCATGTACTCGATGGTCGTCATGCCGTACTCGCTGCGCAGACGTGCGAATTCGTTAGGTGACTGCCCTGCGTGCACTTGAATCAGCAGATGGTGCGCGTCGGCCACTCGGCGGGTCTCGCGCAGCAGTTCCGGGTCGCAGGTGTCGATTTGACCGGGTGCGAGCATGGTGCGCAGGCGGTCGTCGAAGCGACCTTGCCAGCCAGTGCAGAAGTCGACGCAATCGCGAAACCGCGTGCGTCCGTTCTCGCGATAGGCCTCGTACCAGACCTGTCCGCCCGGTGCATGGCCGTAGTGCATGGCCCGGAAGCGCGGTGCCGAATAGCAGCGCAGTCCAACGTGCATGGCGCGCTCAGCGACCCTGGCCGTGATGGCGATGTCGCCGTCGCCGCCTACCTCGTAGTCGTAGCCGAGCTCCACGATGGTTGTCGAGCCGGTGCGCACCAGTTCGGCGAAGGCGCACTCTGCAGCCAGCACCTGGGCTTCCGGGTCGATCGCATGGCGCACTGCGGGCAACATCTTGTACAGCGTGCCGTAGTTGGTCTCGCGGGCTTCACCGCTGAGATTGCTGGCCTCTTCAAGATAGCCCTTGGTGAAGAGCGTGTCCGTGGCGTGCAGGTGCGTATTGACGAGCCCGGGAATCACGAGGCGCCCGCGGGCGTCGATGCGCAGGCACCCCTCTTCGCGTGTCCGACCATCTTCGGGCCCCACGTACTCGATGGTCTGACCTGCTACGACGACAAGAGCGTCCTGCAACACCTCGTGCCGGCCACCCCGCCAGGCGATGACCGTGCCGTGTTCGATGAAGGTTTGTACGCTCATCTCTTCGGTACTCTTGCCGCGTGGGGACGGTGAGTGCAAGGTCAGACCGCCAGGCGTCCGGCACCGACGCGGGGGTAGGGACGACCGCCGTCGCTGACGGCCATCACCACGAGAATCTCGTCGGGCCGTGGCGCGTCCTCCACACCCAGCGTGAAGGTGTCGAGCTCATTGAAGCTCCAGACGTTGTCCTTGTGGCCCAGGGGCACGTCGATGCGCACACCTGCGCTGGCAACTTTGGCCGTCGACGGGATGATGGCTTCGCCACCGCCTACGGCCAGGCGCATGGCCTTACCCAATTTCGGATGCAGCACGGCAGCAGCGTGTTCGATGTCGCCGTGCACGCCGACGATGGCGGCCTTGCCGTAGGCCACGACCGGGCCTTCAAGCTGGGCCACCGCTTGGGGCAGCCAGCGTTCGGCCAACAGCGGACCGAGATCTATCAATACCGAAAGGTCGCTTACGAACCGACCTGCCATAGGGTTGGCGATCACAAGAAGCACTGCAGCCCGTGTCACGGTACGTACCGCTGGCGAACCGGCTTCCGCCAGCGCGGTCTCCTTGACGACCACGATTTTTCGCGGACTGGGTGTCATGGTGTGATCGATCGTCATGCTGTGGGTCAGGCGTTGGCGCCGGGCGCACCGGGCGGGAGAGCGGTGGCGGCCTCGAATCGGCGGCCTAGCGAACGCAGCCATCCATCAGACCCGGCTTGACCAACCAGGGATACGCCAAAGGGCAGGCCATCCGGCCGCAGGGCCGCTGGCAGGGCCAAGGCGCACAGATCCAAGGGCCCGACGCCATAGGTGTAGTAGCCCACTTCGGCGTTGCGCTCGATCGGCGACGCCAGCATCTCCTCAACCCGGAAGGGGCGGGCGACCGTGGGCGTCACGAGGACATCGATGCCCGCCAGTTGGCGCGCGAACTGATGCCGCAATTCCAGTAGCCGGTGCTGCGCCTTGAATGCATCGACGGCGGTGTAGTCACGCGCACGCCGCAAGATGCCCGCCACGCCGGGCACAAGAGCCTGCGGCAGCCTGTCGAGCACCTCACCGTAGCTGGCGGCACGCTCGGCGACGAAGGCACTGTCAAAGATGAGCGCCCCCGCTTCAATGAAAGGTGAAAAGTCGATCTCGCACAACTCGCCTCCCAGCGACTGCAGCCGTTGCACGGCGTGTGCGAAACACTCTGGCGACTGGGTGTCACCGAACCATTCCAATCGATCCGGAATGGCGAAGCGAAAGTGCGCCAGTGGCGGCGCGTCGAGCGCGATCTGGTCAGCGTCTGGGCGGCTGACGGGGTCGAGCCTGTCAACGGCGGCAATTGCCTCCAGCACCTGGTAGGCGTCCTCAACCCCGTGAGCGAACACCGGTATGCAATCGAACTGACGGTTGTTGTAGACCAGACCCCGGCTGCTGACGAGACCCACCGTGGGCCGCAAGCCGACGATGTTGTTCATGGCGGCCGGCACGCGACCCGAACCGCCGGTGTCCGAGCCCAATGAAAAACTGACCAGTCCTGCCGCGACGGCCACGCCCGAGCCGGAACTGGAGCCGCCTGGGATGACTTCGGGGTCGAACACGTTCAGGCAATGGCCGCCAATCGTCCGCGTGCCATTCAAGCCGGTGGCGAACTGGTCCAAGGTCTGCTTGCCCACGAACAGCGCGCCAGCGTCCAACGCACGCTGCACCGCGCTGGCAGACGTCTCGGGGTAGCGGTCGAATCCTGCGCAGCCGCAGGTGGTGGGCATGTCGGCCACGTCCACGTTGTCCTTCACACCGAAGGGCAGGCCGTAGAGGGGCAGGCTGTCGATGTCGGCCAGCCGCTCACGCAGGGCCCGGGCCTGCGCACGCAGATGGCCGGGATCGGCGGTTTGGACCCAGACACGATCGGCTCCGCGTGCAGCCATGCGGCGCAGCACCTCGTTCACCACATCGACAGGATCGACATCGCCTCGTCGGTAGGCCGCGCTCAGTGTGGTGGCGCGAAGGGACAACTTCGCGAGCCCCAGGTCTTCGGTCATTTCTTACTCCGGCTGGATGCCGGCAGCTCGGGCGGCGTCGCCCCACTTCTTGTGTTCGGATTCGATGAATCGGCCGAACTCCTCAGGCGTGCCCCCCAAGGGTTCGAGGTAGCTGGCCTTCAACCGCTCTTGCACGTCGGGTGCCTTCAGGGCCTTCAAGAACTCGGCGTTCAACCGGGCCACTACTGACGCAGGTGTGCGCGCCGGCACCAACACGCCCAGCCAGCCGTAAGACTCGAGGCCAGCGATACCCAGTTCTGCGAGCGTCGGTACGTCGGGCAGTGCAGGTTCACGCTGAGAGCCCAGCACCGCCAAGGGTGTCAGCTTGTGCTTGCCTTCGCGGATGTGCGACATGAAGTTGGCGGGATTGGTGGCACCGTACTGGATGTGCCCGCCAAGCAGGCTGGTCATCATGGGACCCGGGCCTGTGAAAGACACATGCTCGATCGTCATGTGGCCGCGTTGCTTGAGGATCTCGATCGCCAGATGCGACAGCGAACCCACGCCGGGCGATCCATAGTTATAGGCGGCCGGGTTGGCCTTGCTGGCCGCAGCAAGTTGCTTGAACTCGCGCACTGGAGCTGACGGGCCAGCCAGCAAGACGTTGGACCAGCGTACCAGCAGGCTTACCGGGGCGAAGTCATCGCGCTTCCAACGCAGGTTCTTGAACGCGAAGTCGTTGGTGGCGATGTTGGGCGCCTGGATCAGGACGGTGTAGCCGTCCGGCGTTGCACGCGCCACGCACTCGGTGCCCAAATTGGTGGACGCTCCGCCGCGGTTTTCCACAAGCACGTTTTGCTTGGTGGACTCCGATAGCTTAGGCGCCAGCAGACGCGCCAGGATGTCCGTGGCGCTGCCGGGTGGGTAGGGGACCACCAGGGTGATGGGTCGTGCGGGGAAGTCCTGGGCCCAAGCCACTGCGCCAGGCAACGCCAGCGTCATGGCTGCGACACACCAAAAACGCCTCGGAATCGATCGAACTGGAACCGTCATGGGACCGCCTCTTGATTGCCGCAGGAACACACCCGCTTGGAAGAAGTGTCCCGGGGCAGCAGGCTGCGGGCCAGCAACTAATTGCCGGTGGATGGCAAGCCGCGAGTCTTCAACGCAGTTGTGCGAGCCGCAGCGGCTGCGTCACGTGGATACTGCCGTCGGGCTCCTTATCGATCAGACCTTCCTCGGCAAAGCGGGCCAAGGTTTGTGAAACCCACTGCCGCGTCGATCCGATCATGCTGGCCATGTCACCGTGGCTGAGCTTGGTGCATGAGCCCACCTCGCGCGCCGCGAGCATGGCCAGAAGTCGTGCCAGACGCACGCGCATGGACTGTGTCGCTAACAGCTGCAGCAGGGCACAGTAGCACTGCGACTTGTGCACCAGCGCGTCGATGAGCGCCAGCGCCAGTTCGGGCCATTCCTGCGCCAACGCGCGCAGCTGGGGGCCAGGCAACCACAGGCTGCGTGTCGCGGTCTCGGCCACCGACGTCCACGCATGGCGACCGCCGCCGAACATCTGCGGCGCACCAACATAGTGACCGGCCGTCCAGAAGCCCAGGGTTAGCTCGCGACCGTCTTCGGACAAGTAGCACGACCGCACCAGTCCTTCATCGATGAGAAAGACACCGTCGTGGTGATCACCCTGTCGGAAAAGGAGATCACCGGCGGCGTAGTCGCGTCGACGGCCGAGCGTCAGAACGGCCTGTCGCGCTGGCTCGCTGAGACGTGCCAGGAGATTTGGCGGGACTGCGGCGGCGGCGGCCTCGGCGGCAAGCAGCGTGGCCTGCTGAAAGTGGGCCGTCGTTCGATGCCGGGTCTTGGCTGGAGCAGTCATCTCGGGCCATTGTCACCCGGCGATGCTGCCTGTCAGGCTGTCCCGGAAGGCACGTCGCGCTTGCCTTTGCGCGGTCATGCTGGCGAAAGCTCTGGATGGTGGCGCCCATGTGGGCTGACACGTTCCCACAATGCTGACTTTCGCGAGTGGCAGCAAGTGACCGTCCAGAGCCTGTCATCGGACCGTTTCGGCTGACCGCTCAACTGCGCATACCAGTCGTCCGGCCTCGAAGTGCCGGTCTGCGCAGCACAGCAGCCCTTCGCCTGCCGACCGCGAGCACCAGCACACGACCCTCTGCAGCCAGTAGTACCTTCACACAGCGGCCATTCGGAAGTCCAAGATTCAGCGAGTGGCGGCCACGCCGAAGCAACTGCACGAGCGCTACGGCTACCAAACGCGGCGCAGACGCAGTTCGAAAAACTTTGTTCGTGCTGCTGCCTTGGGCCGTGGATCAGCGCGGCTGAAACATGATGAGGCCCATGCCGGTCAGCGCGACGGCGACGCCCGCCACGTCCCATGCCGTCGGCCTGATGCCGTCGACGATCCATAGCCACAGCAGCGCGACGCCGATGTAGACCCCGCCGTACGCCGCATACACCCGCC
>ERZ724527.1380-NODE-1380-length-11361-cov-5.168937_pt1 | contig 11361 bp, 2 predicted proteins | sample MGYA00376060_ERZ724527 | MGnify/ENA primary metagenome ERZ724527 (study PRJEB28724, sample SAMN07190886) | activated sludge metagenome | isolation source: activated sludge of sewage treatment plant in Hong Hong | place: USA: Christiansburg, Virginia | collected...
AGGATTAAAAACCAGTTGCAGTTTTACCGTAACCGTTATCGACAATCAAGCACCAGCACTAACTTGTCCAGCTAATATTTCAGTGAACAACACCGTTGGCACTTGTGGCGCAGTGGTGACTTATACATCACCAGTTGGCACCGACAATTGTTCGGGAGCAACCACAATACAAACGGCAGGTTTGGTTTCGGGGGCAACTTTCCCAGTTGGAATCACCACTAACACATTTGAAGTAACCGATGCAGCAGGATTAAAAACCAGTTGCAGTTTTACCGTAACCGTTATCGACAATCAAGCACCAACTATCACTTGTCCAGTAACTGCAACAGCTAACACTAATAACGATGGAGCTGGAAATTGCACAACGATAGTTTCATTAGGAACACCAACGGTTTCGGACAATTGCACCACATCTGGAAACATAATTATTACCGCTAAAGTAGGAGGCGTTACCATAAACCCATTGACTTATCCATTTGGAATAGGAAGTACAACTGTAGTTTGGACAGCAACCGACCAGAATGGGAATGTTTCTATGCCTTGCAATCAAACTGTAACAGTAATCGATAATGAAAATCCAACTATAAATTGCCCAGCCAATATACAGGTTGCAACTAATACAGGATGTACTGCTACAGGTGTGGTATTAGTAACTCCTGTTGCCAATGATAATTGTTCGGTTGCTTCTGTAACCAATAATGCTCCTGTTGCTTTTCCTTTAGGAAGCACAACTGTAACTTGGACAGTTACAGATGCATCTGGAAACATAGCAACATGCACACAAACTGTAACGGTTCTTGATGATACGTTGCCAACTGCCAACTGTAAAAACATCTCGGTGAATTTGAATACGCTTGGAACTGCCAGTATTACGGCTGCGGATATCAATGATAATTCAACAGATAATTGTGGTATCGCTAGTTTGGTGGCTAGTAAAACCACTTTTAATTGTGCCAATATAGGAGCAAACACAGTGACATTAACCGTTACAGATACCAGCGGAAATGTAAGTTCTTGTACAGCAACGGTTACCATTGTTGATGCGATTGCTCCAATAGCCCTTTGCAAACCTTTCACATTAAATCTTAATGCTTCAGGCAATGCCACACTCCTAGCAACGGATATTGATAACGGATCATCTGACAATTGTTCTTTTACGAGAACAATTAGTAAGTCAAGTTTCAACTGTAGCAATATTGGAACGAATACGGTTCTACTAACTATAACTGATTCTAGTGGAAACTCTGCTAGTTGTAATGCAACAGTAACGGTTGTTGATCCTATTGCTCCAGTTGCCCAATGCAAAAATTTTACGTTAAACCTCAATGCGGCTGGAAGCGCAACATTATTGGTAACAGATATCGACAATGGGTCAACTGATAATTGCAGTATAGCTACTCGAACCGTAAGTCCTTCTAGTTTTACTTGTGCCAATGTAGGGAATAATACTGTAACACTTACAGTTACCGATACCAGTGGTAATGTGGCTACTTGTACCGCCACGGTAACAATTAGAGACTTGATTGCTCCAACAGCTATTTGTAAAGCAGCAACTATTTATTTAAACAGTACAGGGACTGCAACGCTTTCCACTGCCGATGTGAATAATGGTAGTTCAGACAATTGTGGTTCAGTGACGCTTTCTCTTAGTAAAACTAGTTTTAACTGTACGAATCTAGGAGCAAATCCATTAACTAATACTGTAACACTCACAGTGACTGACACAGCTGGAAATGCTTCGACTTGTACTGCCACAGTTACGGTTTTAGATGATGTAGATCCGGTTGCAATATGCAAACCATTTACTTTGATAGTGAATGCAGCAACTGGAACGGGCATCCTGAATGCTACAGATATAAATAACGGAAGTACAGATAATTGTGGAGTGGTAAGTTATCAAATATCCAAAGATAATATTACTTTTAGTAATTCTTTGTCCTACAACTGTAGTGACGTCGGAACAAAAACAGTATATTTAAGAGTAACGGATGTCGCAGGAAATGTTTCTACAACTTGTTCCTCAACTCTAACAGTAGAATCTTCACTAGAAATTACCTCTGCTCGCCTTGAAGTTTGTGGATTGTTTTTTGCTTCAGATGTGATTGGAGGTAGTGGTAATTATAGTTATTTATGGGAAACTATTTCTAATCCACCTACTAAATCTTGGTGGCAAAATTATAGACCTTTTTACTGTGGCTTTACTAATTCCCAAACGGCAACTTGTAAAAATCCAATTCTTAACTCATTTAATCTTGCAGGAGGTAACTATACAATCAGATTAACAGTTACGGACATTGTAAGTGGGTGTAAGGCAATAAAAATCTTTACATTCAACACAAGTTTTCTAACAGTTTCAACAACTACTAATGATGTAGAAGCTTGTAAAGGAGATACGGTAACTTATACTTCTTCAAAAACCAGTTCAGGAGGTGTAACATACGTTTATACGTGGACTATTAATGGAGGGTCTCTTGTTGGAGGGTCTCTAAATTCTAACACCGTAACTGTTCAATGGAATACAGTGGGAGATGGTACTTCAAATAATGTTACAGTAAGGAATGAGCCACAGGGTGTTGGAGGATTATGCGTTTCCGTAGAGAAATATCAAGTCAAGGTAAGTGATTTACCAGTTCCTGCATTTGTAAGTCCTATTACAACTGTGTGTCCACAATCCACACAAATATATTCGTTACAGACCCCAAACACTTTTGCTAGTCGTACTTGGACGGTTACAGGAGGCACAGTTACTGCAGGAGGTAGCTCAGGCGATAATACCATAACTATTAAATGGGATAATGGAACTGCTACAGACAAAGTCAGTGTAACGGTGACTAATCCAGTTGCTTCTGGCGGTTGTAGTGCAACAGTGAGTACAAATGTTGCTATTGTTGACATATTACCTCCAACAATTACTTGTCCCGCTGATGTTTCAGTCAATGCCAATACAGGACTTTGTTATGCAACTGGGGTCAATCTGGGAACACCAGTAACTAGCGATAATTGTGGAGTGGCTAGTGTTAGCAATGATGCTCCTGCTACTTTCCCAATCGGAAATACAACTGTTACTTGGAGAGCTACAGATTTTAAAGGTAATTACTCAACTTGTGCGCAAACAGTTACAGTTGTCGATAATCAGTTTCCGGTTATTTCTTGTCCATCAAATATTATAGTCAACAATACAACAGGAACTTGTGGAGCAGTTGTAAATTATGCAACCCCTTTGGGATTAGATAATTGCTCGGGTGTAGTCACAACTCAAACAGCTGGTTTGGCTTCGGGTTCTACTTTCCCATTTGGAACTACTACCAACACTTTTACAGTTACCGATGCTTCTAATAATACAACCTCTTGTAGTTTTACCATAACAGTAAACGATACACAAGCCCCAACTATTATCTGTCCAGTACCTATTAACACAACGACAAACACTGCTTGTACAGCTACTGGAGTTGCTTTGGGAACTCCAATAACTGCGGATAATTGTGGTGTAGCAAGTGTTGCTAATAACGCTCCAGCTGCTTTTCCAATTGGAACAACAACTGTAACTTGGACAGTTACAGATATTGCAGGATTAACAGCCACTTGTACACAAACCGTTACAGTAACCGATGATGATAAGCCGACGATAACTTGCCCAGGCAATATGACTACCACAGTCGCAGTTGGAAGTTGCACACGTATAGTAAATGTTCCAAGTCCAACAACAGCAGATAATTGTAGTGTTGCAAGTCTTTCTTGGATGATGTCTGGTGCTACTACAGCAACAGGAATTAATCCTATTGGCAATTATACTTTTAATTTAGGAATTACAAATGTTCAATATACAGTTACAGATTCAGCCAATAATACCGAAAACTGTTCCTTTACTGTAAGGGTTAATGACAATCAACCACCTGTTTTCACAAGCTGTCCTTCAAATCCTGCACCTATTTGTGCTGACAATACAGCGTCTTATACAAAAGTTGGAACAAGCTGGAATGCCATAGCAACAGATGGTTGTAGTGCAATTAGTTCACTCACTTATACTTTGTCTGGTAGCACATCGGGTTCAGGAACAACCCTCGATGGAGTTGCATTTGATGTTGGTACAACAGCCGTAACTTGGATAGCTACCGACTCGGCTGGAAATGTTTCAAATTGTATATTTACGGTTACAATTAATGGATTACCAGTTATTACCACACAACCTATTAGTCAGTTAGATTGCGAGGGAGCATCAGTTAATTTTACTGTTGTTGCCACGGGTACTGGACTAACTTATTCTTGGCAATATAAAAAACCTAGTGATTTAAGCTATACTGTCATTCTTTCAAATTCGACTAACATAGATAATTATAATGAAAATAAAATTACGATTAGAAATGTTGGAAGTACACAATTCCCAGATGGAACACAATTTCAAGTCATTGTTTCCAATAGTAGTGGTTGTAGTGTCACTTCAAGTGCAGCAACTCTTTCTGTAAATAAAATAATGAGTTTAACAGGAGCTACAACCACTACTCAATGCTACGGGACTAATTCTTCTTATGAAGTTATCACATCTTATCCAGCCAATGTGCTTTCGTATCAATGGAAAAGCTCTGTAGTTTCTGGGGTATGGAATGATGTAGTCAATGGAACGCATTTTTCAGGAGCTCAATCAGCAAAATTAGACATATTAAGTGGGACCCCAGCTGAGTCAGCCGAATATAGAGTGTATATAACATTTGATGCTTCGGGAGCAGATTGTAATGTTAACAGTTCTTCTCGTTCACGTAGCATTACATTCCTCCCAGAACTAACGCCTCCAGTGGCTACAATCACTCAGCCCGATTGTATTACGTTAACAGGAAGTGTGACTTTAAGTGGTTTGCCTGCAAGTGGAACTTGGACATTAACCAGAAGTGGTGCTTCAAGCGCAACAACGACGGGGTCAGGAACGAGTACTATTATTACAGGATTAGCGCCTGGAACATATACTTACACAGTCACTTTAGGAACTTGTACTTCTGAACCTTCTGCAGATGTTGTAATTCAGGCAGCAACAACTGCAATTTGGAATGGCTCAGGATGGACAAATGGGCCGCCAGCTTTTAACCAAGCATTAGAATTTACAGGGAACTATAATTCATCAGGAGATTTAACAGCTTGTTCTTGTACAGTAACCAATGGGGCAGTTGTATTTAACCCAAATCATACTTTAAAAATTACGAATTGGGTTCATGTCAATGGAGGTTCTCTAACCTTCGAAGACACTTCTAGTTTAGTACAAACCAATAATGTTGTAAATATTGGGAATATAACCTATAAACGAAATACAACTAAAATTACTAAAATGGACTACACCTATTGGTCATCTCCAGTGTCGCCATTCACTTTAGGAGGTGTTTCGCCAAATACTTCTGGGGACAAGTTGTATTCCTTTGATTCAACTATTGAGGATTGGAAACAAGAATCTCCACCAACGTCAATGGTTCAGGGAGTCGGCTACATCATAAGAGGCCCTCAAAATTATGTTCCGCCTATGCCTCCATCAACCTATGAAGCTCCTTTTGTTGGGGTACCTAATAACGGTCACTATGAAATTACTGGTATTATTCCTGACAGATCCTATCTTTTAGGAAATCCATATCCATCCGCTTTGGATGCGGATGCGTTCTTGGATGCCAATCAAAATGTCCTAGACGGAACCTTATATTTCTGGACTCATAACACTCCAATAGCTGTAGGAACGCCAGATCCGGGTTCTGGTTTATACGCCTACTCAGGAAATGATTATGCTTCTTACAATAGAACAGGAGGAGTGGGAACGGCAGCTCCGAGTAGTGTTCCACCATTTACTGGATTGAATGACAATATACCAACTGGAAAAATAGCTTCCGGACAAGGATTCTTTGGTGGAAGTAAAGTTTCGCTCCCGTCTAATCCTAAAATTATTTATGATAACACGATGCGCGTGGGTGTTGGTACAATTACAGGAGATAATACACAGTTTTTCAAAACTAAAAATCCAAAAGAAAAAACTGCAAACACTGTCGAAAAACACCGAGTTTGGTTGGATCTAACCAATGCCAAAGGCGCCTTCAAACAAACTCTTGTTGGCTATGTTACCGGTGCTACTAATGACTACGAAGGGCGTTTTGATGGAGAAAGCTATGACGGGAATGATTTCCTTGATTTTTATAGCATCGACCAAGACAAGAATCTGACAATTCAAGGACGTGCCTTGCCGTTTGATGTAAACGACGAAATCCCCCTTGGATACCGAGTAGCTCTCGACGGAACTTTCACTATAAAAATTGGAAAAACAGATGGTGTGTTAAGCAATCAAGAAGTGTATCTAGAAGACAAATTGACCAATTCTGTGTTTAATTTAAAAGAAGGAAATTACACCTTTACAACAACAGCAGGAACATTCGATGATCGTTTTGTGTTGCGCTATACTAACAAAACATTAGGTAAAGAAGAGGTAGTGCTAAATGATGGAATTATTGTTCTATATTCTAACAATTTTAAAACATTAATAATCCGAAATAATGTGAAAGATGCTACTGTAAATTCGGTTTCTCTTTACAATTTGGCAGGTCAAAATATAGCCAATTGGGACGTAAAAGGAAGAGAACAAACCCTTATTCAGATTCCAATAAAAAACTTACCTTCGGAAATTTATATTGTAAAAGTCAAAACAAATCAAGGAGAAAGTAGCAAAAAAATAATTATCAAAGAGTAAAAAGAAATATCACACAATCTTGATTCAATACGAATGAGATTACATATCTAACCCTGTCAGTTTTATACTCTGACAGGGTTTGTTGTTAAGCAGGCATTCGCTTTTAAAAGGTTCTGCCGCGAATTACACTAATTTACGCAAATTGGCAGACATTTTTAATTACACAAGTTATTAAATTAGATAGAATTAGTGTAATTAGATTTAATTCTAAAAAAAAATTAGTGACAATTTGAGTAATTCGTGGTTAACTTTTTTTTAAAAGCGAATGCCTTGGTTGTTAAGGCGAATTCAAGATAAATCAATAAAGATTTTTATCTTTTTTTTTCGGTTTTATTCCAAAAACACCTCTTTGTTAATTTATTATCTCGAATCAAATCCGAAGTATTCAAACATAACCATTTGATTTTCATTGCAAGAATTTTTTTTGATACAAATTTCTGTATTTTTTTAACAATATTTATCTTAGTAGTTGTGTATTTCGTCGATGATAAATAGCCGTATATCGACTAATTTAGTACTTAAACGAATAAGTTTTGATGACTGTTGAATAGATGTTATTTTCGCGCTTTGAAACATCACATTGTCTTATAATTCAATATTTTAAAACAAAAAATAGATAGCCCCCTGTCTAAAAAAGCATAACCTAATAATGAATAAATTTTACTTAAGTTTTATTAAAAACACCATATTGTCATCAAAACCATCAAAAGCAATTCGTTTGCTGTTGATGGTTTTGTTTGTTTTTATAACGCCTATATTTTCTTTTGGGCAATCTTCGCAAACTTTTAATTCATCTGGGACTTTTACTGTACCGGCAGGTGTTTCCTCGCTTACAGTTCAAGCTTGGGGTGGTGGTGGAGCTGGTGGTGGCTCAACTTCTGATGGGAATAGTGGAGCAGGCGGAGCGTCAGGTGGATATTCCAATGGAATATTGGCTGTTACTTCTGGAGCTTCAATTCCTTATGTAGTTGGTGTTGGGGGTAATGGTAGTACTGAAAATGGAACATCTGGAGGGAATTCTTCTTTTTTGACCATAACTGCCAATGGTGGTAATGGGGGTAGTGCTAATGGCGGATCATTTGGTAGTGGAGGAACAGCTAGTGGGGGGGGCAACAAATACTATTGGAGGTAATGGAAATGCTGGAGGAAGTAATACGGGTGGAAGAGGAGGCAACGCACCCGCTAGTGGAGGAACAGGTGGAAACGGAAGTACCAATAATAATGGTTCGTCTGGGAACTCACCAGGCGGCGGTGGCGGCGGTGGCGAAGCAGATTATTATTGGAATCCGGTTTGGTATGATTGGTTTAGATATTCTACGGACTCTTACGTTGGAGGAGCTGGAGGAGCTGGAAGAATAATAGTTTCTTGTACTTGTCCAACATATAGTATTACTAGTGTTTCAGCTACTCCTGCTTGTAAGACGGATAATGTTGCAACGGCAACGATTACAGCTACTCCTGCGTCTTTGCCAGTAGGAACTTACACTGTAACTTACAGTTTGGGTTATAACGGTAATTCAACATCATATACAGCTCCTATGACTGTTACTACTGCTGGTTCTGGTACTTTTACAGCAAATGTAGCTATTGTAAATGCAACTGCAAGTACAACTATCAGAGTCGATAAACTTGCCTCATCAAGCTGCTCCAATAACATCACTGCAAACAATGTTTCAAATGTTTCATATATGTATCCAGCGGCTAATGCAACTACTATAACCAATATATATGCCACTTGTACTAGTTATATTATTCAATGGGATAATAAAACTATGGATAAATATTTTTTAGATGTGGCAACAGATAGTGGTTTTACAAATTATTTGCCTGGTTATCAAAATAAAGATATGGGGAATGTTTGGTCACACGAATTTGTTGGTTTAACAAATGGAGCTACCTATTATTGTCGAGTACGTTCGAATAATTATTGTGGAACAAGTGTTAATTCAAATGTATATACATTTACTAAAGTGGGCTATAATTCTATTGCAGCCATTTCAGGAGGAGCAACTTCAGTGTGTGTTAATTCAACGACACCTGCTTTTACCAATTCTGATTCTGGTGGGACTTGGTCTATTGTAAATGAAACAGGTAGTGCTACAATTACAAGCGGTGGGGTTGTTACTGGTGTTTCATCAGGAACTGTTAAAGTGGTTTATACAAAGAACTTTGGTAGTTGTACTTCATCTGTGACTAAATCTCTTACTGTAATCGGAGTAACAATCACTCCAAACAAAGTTGATGAAACTTGTCCTATATCTAATAATGGTAGTATTTCGCCTGTTTTTTCAGGAGGACTTACTAATGTAAGATATGTTAAATTGACTCAAAAATACGCTGCAAATCAACAAGTGGCCGAAATTCAAGCTTTTGAAATATTTACAGGAACCAATGTAGCACTATCTTCTGGAGGTGCTGAGGCAACAGCTTCTTCTACTTATTCTTCTGATTATCCAGCTTCCGAAGTTAATGATGGTATTCCAGCAACTAATGGTAATATGTGGCATGGTGCTAATGGAATAAATGATTGGGTTCAAATAGACCTTAAATCTGGAAAAAATATTGATTATTTAAGAATTCATAATCGTACAGATTGTTGTCAGAACAGAGGACAAAATATGTTGTTGGAACTTTTTGATGGATCTAATAATTTAGTTTATTCCAAAACAATCGATTTGTATCAATCAGGAGCAAATGTCCCTGTTAATGTCAATGTTTTGGATGTTTCTTGGTTAGATGGAGCGACTACTTTAAATAGAACAGCATTAGATTCTGGAACCTATACTTTGAATTATGCTGATGCTGTGGGATGTCCGGTAAGCACTCCAATAGTTATTGGATCAACAAATACATTATCTTCAGCTCCAACAGTTACTCCTACACAACCTACCTGCTCTGTTTCAACAGGTGCAATAACGGTTAATACGCCTTAGCAGCTACAGGAATTACCTATACGGTTACTGGGACGAACCCGGTAGTTGCAGCCGTAACGAATGCAACGGGAGTCTTTTCAGATTTATCAGCAGGTACTTATGATATTACCACCACTAACGCTTGTGGTACTTCAACAGCAACAAGTGTGACTTTAGAATTCGTTACCAATACTTGGAATGGTTCAGCTTGGTCTAATGGGACACCTAATAGTACTCAAAAAATTGTTTTTTCTGGCAATTATCCTCCAGCAGTAGATCTTGATGCTGATATAATAACTGGTTGTTCGTGTATAGTTACAGGGGGGATAGCGGTTACTATTAAATCTGGTAAAACATTGGCAATAACCAATGAAGTTAAAGTCTTAGGAACTTTAACTTTCGAAAACAATGCCAGTTTAGTGCAAGTCAATAATGTCACAAACGTAGGCAAGATTACATACAAGCGAGCTACTACTACTATTAGGGAATTTGATTTTACCTATTGGTCATCGCCTGTGGCTGGACAAAATTTACTTGCAGTTTCTCCTACGTCTAAATTAGATAAGTTTTTCTATTTTGATGCAGCGGCAAATGATTGGGTACAAGAAACGCCTTCAACCACGACAATGGATATTGGGAAAGGATACATTATTAGAGGCGTTCCATTGCCTACTCCACCAGCACCAGGATTTTATCAAGCACCTTTTTATGGTGTGCCTAATAATGGGGATATTCCTATTACTGTTACAGGAGGAGAAACTTCAAATCTAATTGGGAATCCATATCCGTCTGCCATTTATGCCGATCAATTTTTGTTTGATAATCAATCATCAATAGATGGTACCATTTATTTTTGGACTCATAATACTCCAATTGCCATTGGAACACCAGATCCAGGAACCGGTGCTTGGGCTTATTCGGGCAATGATTACGCATCGTATAGTCTTACAGGTGGTGTTGGGACAGGTTCTGGTATAGGAAGTACAATTCCAGGAACGCCACCAACCGAAAATGTTTCTAACAGACCAACTGGTAAAATTGCCGCTGGACAAAGTTTTTTCACAACCAGTACAGCCGCTGGAGGTCCCGTCAAATTCACTAATGCTATGAGAGTTGATGGTTCTGGTAATCCGTTGGATAATTCGAATTTTTATAGAACTAAAAATTCGAAATCAAAAAAAGTTAGTGCCATCGAAAAAAACCGTGTTTGGTTGAATTTGACTAATAAACAAGGAGCTTTCAAACAAACTTTAGTAGGATACATAACAGGTGCTTCAAATTCTTGGGACAAATTGTATGATGGAGAAAGTTTTGACGGAAACGATTTCCTTGATTTTTATAGCATCAACGATGAAAAAAACTTAACCATTCAAGGTAGAGCCTTGCCATTCGACGAAAATGACGAAATACCTCTAGGATATAGAATTGCTGTTGAAGGAACTTTTACCATAAATATAGGTGAAACAGATGGTTTGTTGGCCAATCAAGCGATTTTTCTTGAAGATAAATTGACCAATACTGTTTTTGATTTAAAAACAGGGAATTATACTTTCAACACTGCAGCAGGAACATTTGATGATAGATTTGTGTTGCGATACACTAGCAAAACGTTAGGAACAAACGATTTGGAAATCTCGTCAAACAAGGTTTTGGTTTCCATAAAAAACAAGCAAATTAAAATCGATTCTTTTGCTGAAACTATAGATGGAGTTGCAATATACGACGTAGCAGGAAGACAAA
>ERZ724527.1382-NODE-1382-length-11350-cov-6.317928_pt1 | contig 11350 bp, 5 predicted proteins | sample MGYA00376060_ERZ724527 | MGnify/ENA primary metagenome ERZ724527 (study PRJEB28724, sample SAMN07190886) | activated sludge metagenome | isolation source: activated sludge of sewage treatment plant in Hong Hong | place: USA: Christiansburg, Virginia | collected...
GATTCGTAATGCGTTTCAATTTTTAATACTTTATCACGCACTTTAAATTCATAAAACTCACTACTATATAATTTCTTTTTTGCTTCCCATCCTTCTATTACCAATAAATGATGAGGATCTAAATCTAGTTTTGTTTTTTCAAATGCTTCTTGTAACCCTTTAATCAAACGATCTTTGTCCTCCATTTTAGATTCCGTAATCGTTTCAATGGTTTTTTGAATGCCATATAATTTTTGAGCAACTTCAGCTTGTGCGTTAGCTCTCTTATCGTAATTACGGTTGTTTTCAGAAATCTCAGATAAATAACGTGTTTTTGAAGGAGGAATAATGTAAATTTTTTCACTCATCTCTTCTGTAATATGAAATTGAGAAGCTAAAGCTGTATTGCTTGTTTTCTCAACCATTTTATTCATTACCGCTTTGTATAAGCGATTCATACCTGGGTCATTAAATTGAGAAGCAATTGTTCCAAATACTGGAATATCTTCATCTGCAATTTCCCATAAGTTGTGGTTTCGTTTGTATTGTTTTTTTACATCACGTATCGCATCTAATGCCCCACGTTTGTCAAATTTGTTTAAAGCAATAATGTCAGCAAAATCTAACATATCAATTTTCTCTAATTGTGTAGCTGCTCCGTATTCTGGAGTCATTACGTACAAGCTCATGTTAGAGTGTTCAATAATTTCTGTATCAGATTGTCCAATACCAGAAGTTTCTAAAATGATTAAATCGAAATTAGCAGCTTTACAAATGTTAACTGCATCTTGCACGTATTTACTTAATGCTAAGTTACTTTGACGAGTAGCTAATGAACGCATATACACGCGGTCGTTCTTAATTGCATTCATACGAATACGATCTCCTAATAAAGCACCCCCTGTTTTACGTTTAGATGGGTCAACAGAAATGATAGCGATTTGTTTGTCTTTAAAATCAATTAAAAAACGACGAACCAATTCATCTACTAAACTCGATTTTCCAGCTCCGCCTGTACCCGTAATACCTAACACAGGTGTTGCTGATTTTTCTGCTTTTGCTTTTAATTCATTTAATAAACCAATATTTTCATCATTAAAATTTTCGGCAGCAGAAATAATACGGGCAATTGATTTATAATCTCTCTCTGCAATTTTAGCCACATCATTTTTAATATTAGTACCAGTAGCATAATCACATTGACGAAGTAAATCATTAATCATTCCTTGTAAACCTAAAGAACGTCCATCATCTGGAGAATAGATACGTGCAATACCATAATTATGTAATTCTTCAATTTCTGTTGGGAGAATTACACCGCCACCACCGCCAAATAATTTAATGTGCTCACAGCCCTTTTCTTTTAATAAATCGTACATGTATTTAAAGTATTCTACATGTCCGCCTTGGTAGCTAGTTACTGCAATAGCGTTTGCATCTTCTTGAATAGCACAGTTTACAACTTCTTGTGCACTTCTATCATGCCCTAAATGAATTACTTCTGCTCCACTTGATTGAATGATACGACGCATGATGTTGATGGCGGCATCGTGTCCATCAAATAATGCTGCTGCTGTTACAATTCGAATTTTGTGTGTTGATTGATATGGTGTAGTTTCCATAGGAAAATTGATTTAAAATTGAAGAGACTAATATAATGGTTTTTATGCTTTAAATAGTATAAAAATTAATGAAGTTTCTTTATAAAAGAACTCATTTTAATAGTTCTGAAAAAATTGTTTACTCAATAAAAAGCATTTTTTCAAATTTCATAAAAAAACTATTTATAATGTATTTTATACTATTTGCAAATGTATATCTACAAATTTTATTAAAAATACCCTTTTGCACATTTTGTGTTTAATAAGTTGAGTTTTAATTGTTGTTTTTTTTAATTAACTTTAAACAACACTAATCAAATTCTATAAATTATTTTAGGATTTGGCAATTTAAAACTCTACTAACCAATTAATATATATTGCCATGAAGAACTTTTTACTCATTTTATTTGTTATCTCACTTTTTAAAGTGTTTGGACAAACAGTTTCGCATAGCCACGATAAGGAGCATACCGTGGTTTTGGATGACCAACTAGCTCTTAATAAGTTTAACTATAATCGTTTTATAAATGATGTTCAAGTTAAGCTATTAGAATCTGGATTTAATTACAAAACAGATGAATGTTTGCAAAATTTTTATCAAGTTTTACAAGGAAAAATGTTTTACGAAATATTTGAAGCCTATCAACATGCTGCTTCTCCAGAAACGTATGCTTCAATATATACTGATTATTTAAAAAAATATAAGAACGAATTAAGTGTTTTTTCAAGTAGTGAGTCTGTATTTAGAAATGAGTTTCAAAGAAGAAAAAATTCTAGTTTACCTACTGCTGGTTCATTATCAAGAGGTGGCTCAGGTCCTTCAACAACAGCAGGCTGTACAAATATGGATTTTGAAGCAGGTAACACAAGTGGTTGGACGTCAACTAGTTCTGCTGGAAAAGTTGCAGCAGTTTCAATTCCAGGAACTGACCCCTCTGTACCAGCTATTAATACTACTTTTTCTATGGGGGTAGTTCCTCCAGGTTTAACTAACGTAGGATTTTCTGCAGTGTTAGACGCAATGGCTGGTGGTAATAGTGAATGGTTACAAATGGAACAGAATTTTACGGTTACAAGTGCTAATGAAAAATTTATTTTTTATGTGGCATTAGTTATGAATCAAGGAGGTCATGCATGTGGCATTAATCCAAGATTTGAAGTAGATATTCGTAATTCTTTAGGGGCAACAATTCCATGTTCTAGTATTGATTTAATTAGCTCAGGTGCAGGCGGTTCGCCCTGCAGTGCATATACAGGTTGGGCAACTTCAGGAGGGTTTGAATATTTGGATTGGTCGCCAGTTGTTGTTCCTTTAAGCGCTTACATTGGTCAAAATGTAACCATATCAATGAGAGTTACAAGATGCGGTGGTGGCGGTGGTCATGGAATAAGAGCCTACATCGAATCAAGCTGTAATCCAATTGGATTATTAGCAACAGGTAGTACTATTTGTAGCGGAAGAGCAGTAGATGTTTATGCACCTTTTTTACCCGGATTTGATTATGCTTGGACTAGCTCAACAGGATTTACTTCAACATCTTATTCTATTGCACCCTTGTTAGGAGGTACATATTCAGTTACAATTATAAATCCGACTAGTGGGTGTAGTGTAAGTTTAGATACTGCTTTAGTAGCAGTGCCTTCTCCAACAGCTAATTTTAATTATAGCGTAACACCTTGTTCTCCATCAGTTTCTATCCCTGTTATAAGTACCTCATCCGCAGCACCAACTGACCCTATAGCCACTTACTCTTGGGATTGGGGCGACGCAACACCTTTAGGGGGTGGCACATCAGGCACACATGCTTATGCTTCCTCTGGCACTAAAACAATTGAGTTGACGGTTGTTTCAACTGAAGGTTGCTCAGACGTAATTTCAAAAACATTTAATTTAACCGTTTTGCCAGTTGCCAATTTTAGTGCAACATCCGTGTGTCAATCAACAGCAACTGCTTTTACAGATTTATCTACTACACCTGCAGGAGTTATTAATGCTTGGAGTTGGGATTTTACAAACAATGGTTCTGCTGATAATTTAACTCAAAACCCAACATTTACTTATCCTTCATCAGGAACATTTACAGCGGCTTTAACCGTTACTAATAGCGATTTATGTACAAGTACTAAAACATTAGTGGTTGATGTTTGGGGGCACAGCATCCCTAACTTTACACCAAATGGTGTGTGTTATGGAACCGCTACAACTTTTTCTAACAGCACCGATTTTGTAACAAATGCAAATGTTGGTGGAGTTCCAAATTATACGTGGAATTTTGCCGATGCTACAGCAACCGTTTCTACAACCGACCCATCTCACACTTACGTGCTTGGAGGCAATGTTAATGCTACATATAATGTTACGTTAACTGCTACATCAAGCCATGGCTGTGTAGATAATATTGTAAAACCTGTTAATGTATACGCTACACCAACTGCCTCATTTACCTCAGATGAAGTATGTTTTGGTTCACAAACACATTTATTAGATGCAAGTAATGGCAATGGCAATGCATTAAGTGGTTATGTTTGGGATTTTTCAAGTAACGGAACAGTTGATGTTACTGGCGTTCCAAATCCTAACTTTACATTTCCATCAGTAGGAAATAACCCTGTTACGTATACTGTTTTTACAAATCCATCGCCTGGTTTATTATGTAGTAATGTTACTTCTACCATAAACGTTTGGGTTAACCCTGGACCAAATCCAAACTTTACATTTGTAAATAATTGTGTTAATGCTCAGCCAAATTCTTTTGATGCAAGCAGCTCTACCATTTCAATTGGTACAAACACTGCTTATGCATGGGCTTATGGCGATGCAGGTAGTGGTTCAGGAGCAGCAACAACACATACTTACGCCCTTGCTTCAACTTACAATGTTACATTAACAGTAACATCAGATAAAGGTTGTGTGGCAAGTGTTGTTAAACCCGTTGAAGTTTACGAAAAACCAATGGCTACTATTTTAAACTCAAATGCTTGCGACCAAAAAGCTATGACTTTTACAGCTAGTACTTTACCAGGAAGTGGCACTATAACAATTTGGAGTTGGGATTATAATAGTACCATTGCTACAATTGAAGCTTTAGGACAAAATTCAAGTTTTATTTTTCCAGCAGCTGGTAACCAAACTGTAAATATGATTGCAGAAACAAATCATGGTTGTAAAGAAACATTTACAAAAGTGGTTTATGTAGATTATGTGCCAGTTCCTTTATTTAGTGTAAACACACCAAGTGGTTGCCCTACTCATTGTGTAACATTTTCAGATAATACTTTACCAATTACAGCTCCTGGAGTTAATGCAGATTGGAAATGGGTATTTGGTGATGGCTCAACATTAAGCGCAGCAACTGGAGCAAATCAAATCCATTGTTATCAAAACACTACATCTAATCAGGTTAATCAATTTGATGTAAAATTAGTTGTAACAACCAACAAAGGGTGCAGCGATTCTTTATTAAAAACAAATTTTATTACAGTTTTCCCTAAGCCAATTGCAGATTTTACAGTTTCTCCAAACCCTGGTAGCATAGTTACTCCTTTAGAATCGTTTACAAATGAAAGTATTGATTACACATCTTGGATTTGGGAATTTGGTGATAACACAGCTAAAGATTCTATTAACAGAAATCCAACACATGTTTATGATAGTCCAAATGCTCAAGATTATGTGTCCTATTTAATTGTATCAAACCAATATGGTTGTAAAGATACAGCTGTAGCAAAAGTTGAATTACAACCTGATTTTGTATTTTATATTCCAAATGCATTTACACCAGAAAACCAAGATGGTTTAAATGATGTGTTTACTGGTAATGGCATTGGTATTGCAAAATATGAAATGTGGGTTTTTGACAGATGGGGTTCTAGTATTTATTACTCAGATGATATTAGAAAAGGATGGAATGGCAGGGTACAAGGCAAAGAAAAAGATTGCCCTCAAGATGTATACATTTGGAAAGTAAAATTAGTAGACGTATTAGGCAAAAAACATGATTATGTAGGACATGTTACTTTAATAAAAGGTATTTAATCATTAGTTTAAACATGGAGCAATGATCAAGAAATTGATTTATTGCTCCATGTTTTATAATAGTATAATCCAACAAAAATAAAACCTAATGAAAATGGAATGGATGCCCATAATTTTAGCTCTCCAGTTGTAAAAAATTCTATATACATCCAAAGACTATTTGCACAAATCCAAAACAAGATTGCAAGATTAATATACACATCCTGGGTTTTACGAGTTATAAAAACAATAATTCCAGCAATTATTAAAGTAGGAATTACCATTAAAATTCCTAACCACTTAAATTGAAGCATCCAACAGCTGTCTTTTATTAACCAAAAAACAATGTGTAAACTTTCATACTTTTTTATTTTTTCCCAAAGTTCCATTTATCGATTTTAAAAATAAGCTTTTTTAGAACTAGTAATAGGCTTTTTAGTATCTTTAAACATAATTTGTTCTAAAAAGTATGATTCAGTTCGAAAAATTTAAACTAAAAAATAATCTTACAGTTATTGTTCATCAAGATAAGAGTACACCAATGGCGTGTTTAAACATTATTTATGATGTGGGAGCTAGAGATGAAGATGAAAACAAAACTGGTTTTGCTCATTTGTTTGAACATTTAATGTTTGGAGGTAGTATTAATATACCTAACTATGATGAGCCATTACAAATGGTTGGGGGAGAAAACAACGCCTTTACAACAAACGATATTACAAATTATTATTGCACTGTACCAGCTGAGAATTTAGAGACAGCTTTTTGGTTAGAAAGTGATAGAATGTTGAGCTTAGCTTTTGATAAAAAGAGTTTAGAAGTTCAGCGAAGTGTTGTTATTGAAGAGTTTAAACAACGTTATTTAAATCAACCATATGGTGATGTGTGGTTATTATTGCGCCCTTTAATCTATAAAGTTCATCCATATAAATGGGCTACAATTGGTAAGGAAATAAAACATATTGAAGATGCAACCATGGAAGATGTAAAATCTTTTTTTAAAGAACATTATAACCCAAGTAATGCTGTTTTAGTTGTTGCAGGAAATGTTGAATTAGACAATGTGAAACAATTGTGCGAAAAATGGTTTGCACCAATTGACGCAGGTTTAAAACCTAAAAGAAATTTGCCAGTTGAGCCCCCACAAACCGAATATAGAAGCTTAACCGTTGAAAGAGATGTTCCTATAAATAGTATTTATAGAGCATATCGTATGTGCGCTCGAACAGATGCAGAGTACCACACAATTGATTTGATTTCAGATGTGATGTCAAGAGGAAATTCTTCTCGTTTATACAAGAATTTAATAAAAGACAAACAATTGTTTAGTGATATTCATGCTTATGTAATGGGTGATTTTGATAAAGGGTTGTTTGTTATTTCTGGTAAGGTAAATGATGGTATAAGTATTGAAGATGCTGAAGCTGGAATAGATGCCGAAATTGCTAAAATGCAAACTGAATTGGTAAGTGAAGAAGAACTTCAAAAATGTAAAAACAAAGTAGAATCAACAGTAACGTATAGTGAGGCCGATGTGTTGAATAAAGCTACCAATTTGGCAATTTCAGAATTATTGGGCGATGCAAATCTGATTAATTTAGAAATAGAAAATTATCAAAAAGTTACTGCTCAGCAAATAAAAGAACAAGCAAGTAAAGTTTTGCAAAAAACTAATTGCAGTACCTTGTTTTATTTAAAGAAAAAAGCTTAACCCCAAAGAACGCTAAGATATTTGCATCAAGAAAAGAGAAGACACATTCTAAACTCCGCGATCTTTGCGAAAAACTCTGCAAACTCTGCGGTTAAAAATAAAAAAATGACAAAAGCCGAAATATCAAATCGATTACAACAATTGCAATTCGATGCAGATTTAATTAAAGCATACGATGAGCCACATCGTTTTTATCATACACTTGATCACATTCAAGATGTATTGCAAAATTTAAATAATACCAATTTATTAAAACAGGACGAATTGTTTTTGACAGCAATTTTTCATGATATGATTTACAATCCTCAGTCTGCTACTAATGAAGAAGACTCTGCTTTATTTTTTATTGATTCTGCAAAAAACACATCATTAACTCAAGCACAGAAGGAACATGTTAAACAATTAATATTAGATACAAAGCACCATATTCCTAACGTGGAATTTTCGGAAGAGTTTATAAATGCTGATTTAGCAATATTATCAAGTTCTTTTGATAAACTAATTACTTATGAAAAACAAATTTTTAAGGAGTTTCAGTTTGTTGATTACAGTATTTATAAGTTAAAACGCTTAGAAGTTTTAAAACAATTAAATAAAAACGGAAATCTAAATTCGTTAATAGATTATGTAAATGTTGTTCAACCCAACATAGCTGTTTTTGCCGGCAGCTTTAATCCTTTTCACAAAGGGCATTATAATGTATTGCAAAAAGCAGAAAAACTGTTTGATAAAGTAATTATTGCATTTGGAAAAAACCCTGACAAAACAGTTCGCACTTGGGATATACCTAAAACTATTGGAAACAGACAATTAACTGAATACAACGGATTACTTACTGATTATGTTGATTCGCTTGGATATGATGTTACTTTAGTGCGTGGTTTAAGAAACTCAACTGATTTTCAGTATGAACAAAATCAGTACCGATACATTCAAGAATTAAAGCCAGATATAAAAATTGTAAATGTATTTTGTGATAAGGAATTTGAGCACATCAGTTCGTCTGGTATTCGCACTCTCGAAAAGTATGATAAACACAAAGGATATTTACTTCCTTAATGGTTTATTTTAATTTTTTTCATTACATTTAATAAAGGAAATAATTTATATAACCCCATGGCTTTTAGATTTTACATATATATTAGCTTGTTTCTTGTTTTAGGAGTAAAAGCGCAAACCATAATACATTCTGGTAATTATGATTTTATTGATAAAACAATACTATTGAAAGTAAAACCAAGCTTTAAAAGTTTTTGTGATGTAAATTCGATATCTCATCCAAGTTTTTTAGCTTACTCAAGTGTTTTAGGTGTTTACAATTTACACAAAAAATTTCCTCATGATGTATCGCCTTTAAATTTGAAAAATAATTTAGGGCAAGATTTAGTGGATGTTACACTTATTTATGAATTTAATTACACCCAAAGTTTTTCAGTAGAAAAGGTAGTGAGTAAGTTAATGAGCACTGGTCTTTTCTGTTATGTAGAACCTCATATTGTTCCAAACTCTTTGTATGCTCCAAGTGATCCTTTTGCTAATCCTACAGACCAATACCATTTGTTAACTATAAATGCATTTAATGCATGGAATATTAATAAAGGAGATTCGGCAATTGTTATAGGTATTACTGATACTGGCACAGAATTAACACATTCAGATTTAACAAATGCTATTAAACGTAATTATGCAGATGTAATTGATGGAATTGATAATGATGGCGATGGATTTACAGATAATTATAAAGGATGGGATTTAGGAATGAATGACAACGACGCTACTTATCAAGGAACTCCACATGGTGTGCATGTGAGCGGAATTGCAGCGGGTAGTACAGATAATGGAATAGGTATTGCTGGAGTTGGTTTTGAATGTAAGTTTTTGCCAGTAAAAATTGCCGATGCTAGCGGTAGTTTGGTTGCTGCATACGAAGGTATTAAGTATGCTGCTGACCATGGTTGTTCAATAGTTAATTGTTCATGGGGAGGAAATGGGGCCTCGCAATTTGGACAAGATATGGTAACTTATGCAACTATAAATAAAAACTGTTTAGTTGTGGCGGCTGCTGGTAATGGTGGGGCCGACACTGATTTTTATCCTGCTTCTTATGAATATGTTTTTAGTATAGCTAATACAACTAGCACAGATGTTAAGCACTCAACTTCAAACTATGGTTATCAAGTGGATGTAGCAGCTCCTGGTAGTTTAATAAATTCTACATGGTCTGGAAACTCCTATACTCAGTTAACAGGAACCTCTATGGCTTCGCCTGTTGTGGCGGGTGCAGCGGGTATAGTAAAAAAACAGTTTCCTGCTTATAATGGCTTGCAAATAGCAGAGAGGTTAAAAGTTACAGCTGATAATATTTATCCTGTAAACCCTTCATTTATAAATAAATTGGGTTCTGGTAGAATAAATTTATTTAGAGCATTAACCGATCCACCATCGCCAAGTGTGGTGTTTTCAAATAAAAATATTTCAGATCATAATGATGAATCGTTTATAGCAGGCGATACACTTTTTATAATTGGCACCTTCATTAATTATTTAAATCCTACATCTGCTCTAAATGTAACGGTTACTCCTTTATCAGCTTATGCTGTTTCTGTTGATAATACAACCTCTATTGGTGTTTTAAACACTTTGGCAAGTTTTACTAATACAGCTGATCCTTTTAGATTTAAGTTAACAGGAATTATTCCAATAAATCAAGCAATAAATTTTGAAGTTACTATGCAAGATGGTGCATACCTTGCAAAACAGTTTTTTACAGTTTATATTAATGTGGATTATATTAATATAACTAACAATGATATCTCTACTACAGCAACTAGCAGAGGTCGAATTGGTTATAACCAAGATGGTCAAATTCAAGGATTAGGGTTTAACTATAGTGGTAAAGATTTAATGTTTGATGCTGGTTTAATGATTGGGAAGGACTCATCTCATGTATCCGATTGCAATAGAGGCGCACTATTTGGTGGTTCAAATGATAATGATTTTTATGTAATGACTCGCATTGCAAGAAATACACTTATCCCATTTTCAGATTTTGATACTAAAGCTAAAATGAATGATAATCTATCTGTAAGTCCATTAAATGTTGAGGTTAATCAAAATACATTTTCATGGAGCACAGCACCTAACAGAAAATTTGTTATTTGGGAATATTATATAAAAAACATTCATGCTACAGATACTTTAAAACAAACCTATGCGGGAATATGTGTGGATTGGGATATTGATGGAGCTACTTTTTCACAAAATAAAAGTAACTATGATGTAACTTCTAAAACTGGTTATAGCTATTATTCAGGAACCTCGGGTAAATATGCAGGAATTAAGTTGCTTACAAACACAGCAGGCGCTAATTTTTATGCAATTGATAATGTTTCTGGTGGAGCAGGAGGAGTAGATATTTCAAATGGTTTTGATACTAAAGAGAAATATAAAACTTTATCAACTAATAGATTAGTAGCGGGTGTTAGTGGGTTAGGTGCAGATGTTTTAAATGTGATGAGTACAGGTCCATATTTAATAGAGCCAGGTCAAACTATAAAAATTGCATTTGCTTTAGTTGTTGGTGATAGTTTGTCTGATTTAATAATTAGTGCAAATCAAGCTCAAGTTAAATACAATGGTGTTATTACTTCTAATGACATATCAATTAGTAAAAATGAATCTGTTTTTATTTATCCAAATCCAACATCTAATTACATTCAAATTAATCAACCAACAAATGAATTTAATAGTTTAGAGTTGTTTTCAATTACTGGAGAACTATTGTTTAAAACCACTGATTTTAAAGGCGACCAAACAATTGATTTAAGTAAGTTTAGTGCTGGCGTTTATTTTATTAAATTTAGTAATCACCAAAAATCTGTTCAACGAAAAATTGTAGTGATGAAATAGTGTTTTATGAATTAATGAAGATATTGTTTTAAAAGAAATAAAATTAGGTAGTAAAAAAATTGTATTTATTTCGTTAATAGAGCTTAATTTATAATTAATGAATAAGTTATATTTAATATTTATTTTTGTTTTAAG
>ERZ724527.1383-NODE-1383-length-11335-cov-6.637145_pt1 | contig 11335 bp, 10 predicted proteins | sample MGYA00376060_ERZ724527 | MGnify/ENA primary metagenome ERZ724527 (study PRJEB28724, sample SAMN07190886) | activated sludge metagenome | isolation source: activated sludge of sewage treatment plant in Hong Hong | place: USA: Christiansburg, Virginia | collected...
TATTTTTTATTCGCTGCCCGGTCCTGTAAGCGGCGTTCGATTTCTGCCAATGGCAGATCCAACCCCAATTCCTGATTCATCAAACGCAACAACGGCAAAACCTGCACGCCGAGCGTTTCGAGATGTGGCAAAACAGCTTCTTCCTTATGCGCTGCGATCAACTCCAGAGCGTGCTGCAGCTTGATTTGGCGGACCGGTGCCGCGCTGGAGGTACCGGCAACGATGCGGTTTCCGCCCGCGAGCATGGCTTCCTGCATTCGTTGTCCGGCCAGACCGAGCAGAGCAAATGCAGAATTAGCGACATCCCCGGGAATACTGGCGACCCCAATACTCACCGTCAGGGAAATGCTCTGCCCCTGAACGGCAACGTGGGCGACCTCAACGGCCTCGCGCACCCTTTCGGCAAAGGCCGCGCACAGAATCGGCGAGGTACCCGGCGCAATGATGGCGTACTGCCCGGCTGCGTAATGCCCTAGGCTGTCTTCCTGACGCACCTTGCCGGCCAGCATCTTGCCGAAGCGCGAACCAACCTGTTCAGCAACCGTATTGCCGAGCCTCAGGCAAACCTGATCATAGGCATCGAAACCGAGGACCATGATGCTGACTTCCAGACCATAGCGTGCCGCATGCGACAAGGCCTGCGCCGCCTGAAGTTCGAGGTACTTGCGTGAAAACAGACCACTGTTTGGGTCCTGCACCATGCCTTCACGACCTGCTTCAATGTTCTCCCTGGCATCGGTCAGGGCCAGCAGGTTATTGAGGCGAGCAAGGATTTCGCTACTCCCAGCCCCTTTGGTCACAAAATCGGATACCCCCAGGGCACTGGCCTTCTCGCGCTCCTCCTCGGTTTCTTCACCGGAAACCAGAATGAAGGGCATTTGCTGCAGGCGCCGCAGCTTTGAACTGCGCAGATTTTCCAGCAGGGCGTAACCGTCCATCTTCGGCATCTGCAAATCCGAGATCACGGCACGCAGGCTCTGATCCAGCACCAAAGTTTGCCACGCCGCCTCGCCGTCCCCCTCCTCGCGCACCTCGTACTGCCCCTTGAGATGCTTGATCAGCGTCATCCTCACCATTCGTGAGTCATCGACAACGAGGACGCGCGGCAGATCTGCCATCTCAGCCGCCGGCCAGTTCGACGACGACCCGACCCTTGGCGCGACCGGCTATATATTCATCAAAGGTCGCGGGTAATTCCTCAAAAGCAATCTTGCGTGACATCGATGCCAGATGCGGCGGTCGCAAATCACTGGCCAGGCGCTGCCAAACGCCGCTACGATAGGGTTCGCGGATATAGCCTGAGTCGATGCCGAGCAAAGAAACGCCGCGCAGGATGAAGGGCGCCACCGTCGTATTCAACTTCATGCTGGCCGCCAGACCGATGCTGGCAATTGTCCCGCCCTGCTCCATCGTACTGGCAATCCAGGCAAGAATATCGCCGCCCAGGTTGTCGACCGCACCAGCCCAGCGTCCGCGGTCCAGAGGACGGATTTTTGTCAGGTCTATGCTCTGACGTAACATTACTTCGGCAGCACCCAGGCTACGCAGGTATTCAGCTTCGCTTTCCTTGCCGGTCAGCGCGACGACGTGATAGCCGATCTTGGCCAGCATATCCACCGCCAGACTACCGACTCCCCCTGTCGCGCCGGTCACGATGACCGGACCCTTGGCCGGTGTCAGACGGTTTTCTTCCATACGAACGATGGCGAGGGCCGCAGTAAAACCGGCGGTACCGAGTGCCATCGCTTCATACAAAGACAGACCGGCGGGCAGCGGAACTACCCAATCGGCCGGGACACGAGCAATTTCGGCATAGCCGCCATGATGGGCGACACCAATGTCAAAACTGGTAGCGATCACCGGATCACCAGCCTTGAAACGCGAATCGGCGCTCTCGATCACCACCCCGGAGAGATCAATACCGCCAACACAGGGGAAGCGGCGAATAATCTTGCCTGCCCCGGTTGCTGCCAGCGCATCTTTGTAATTCACACTTGAATAGGCGACACGAATGGTGACTTCGCCAGCATCCAGCCCGCTCTTCTCAAGGCGGGTGATGCCACTGACTACCTGACCATCGCGCTCTTCAATCAGAAGTGCCTTGAAGGAATCCATATTTACTCCTCGCTCCAGGAATAGAAATTGTATTCATAATTACGGATTATGAACATAGTTCCTTGCGTTGATTTTGCATGTCGGAATTCTTTACAGTGCTTTACAGGCTGACTTTTTTCGCCTACATTTCGGGGCTATGCGTAAAGTTTCAAAAGCCCTACTTCTATCCACCGCCCTCGCCTTTTGCGCGACTGCCGTGGGCGCTGCCGAAACGGCACGCAAAGCCGAAGAGCCGTCTTTTCTTGAACGCTACACCAATGCTGCGCAGGATGTAATCCTGCAAGGCCTCAAATTGGTGGGGGTTCGTTATCGCCTGGGCGGTAACGATGAGGACAGTGGTCTCGATTGCAGCGGCTTTGTTCGCCTGGTGTTCAAGGACAGCATAGGTGCTTCGCTACCGCGCACGGCGCGTGAAATGAGCGAAGTCGGTCAAACGATTGATACCAGCCAGTTGAAGCCCGGTGATCTGGTGTTTTTCAACACCATGCGCCGTACCTTCTCCCATGTCGGCATTTATCTCGGTGACAACCACTTTCTGCACGCCCCGCGTACCGGTGCAGAGGTGCGCGTCGAGAGCATGGAAAGCAGTTACTGGGTTCAGCGCTATAACGGTGCCCGACGAATAATCGAAGGTAACTGAGCGAAGAATGCGGCAGATTTGCCGCATTTTTTTCGCCCACGTTTAATAACAGTTCTCATTTACAAAATTATTTGCCGACTATAAACTGCACGCATTCTCATTAACGGACCGGGAGTAGCTGCATGAAATTGACCACCACCCTGCTGAGCGCCGCGATGGCCAGCCTCACTTTTGCGGTACAGGCCGAGGAACTGAATCTCTATTCGGCACGTCACTACCAGACCGATGAGGCGCTTTATGCCAATTTCACCAAGCAAACCGGGATCAAGATCAATCGCATAGAGGGCAAGGAAGACGAGTTGCTCGAGCGGATCAAGAATGAGGGCGCCAACAGCCCGGCCGATATTTTCCTGACCGTCGATGCCGCCCGCCTGGCCAAGGCCCATGAACTTGGGTTGTTTGCCCCGGTCAGCTCAAAAACCCTGGAATCACGCATTCCAGCCCATCTGCGCACCGATGACTGGTTTTCCTTCTCGGTCCGCGCCCGCGTCATTATTTACAACAAGGCCAGCGTCAAGGCTGAAGATGTTCAAAATTACGCCGATTTGGCCAATCCCAAGCTGAAAGGCAAGTTCTGCTCACGCTCAGGATCACACCCGTACAACCTGTCGTTGATGGCCTCGGTTATTGATCACGATGGCGAAGCCAAGGCTGAAGAATGGGCCAAAGGCATGGTAGCCAACTTTGCACGCGCGCCGAAAGGCGGCGATACCGACCAAATCAAGGCGGTGGCAGCCGGTGAATGCGGCGTGGCGATTTCCAACACTTACTACATCGCTCGCCTGTTGCGGTCGACCAAGCCCGAAGAGCTAAAAATGATGGAGAAGGTTGGCGTGGTCTGGCCAAACCAGTCCACCACCGGCACTCACATCAATGTTTCTGGTGGTGGCATGCTGAAGACGGCGCCGCACAAGGAGGCTGCTGTCAAGTTCCTCGACTATCTGGCTTCCGATGAAGCGCAGCGCTACTTTGCCGACGGCAACAACGAATGGCCGGTGGTCGATAGCGTCAAGGTAGCGAATCCCGGGCTGGATGCTCTGGGCAAGTTCAAGGCCGACAAATTACCCGTCAAGAATCTGGCCATGCATCAAGCCAAGGCGCAGATCATTTTCGATCGCGCCGGTTTCAAGTAAGCGAAACCAAAGCCAGCCCGCAGCGCCCCGCCAACGCGGGGCGTTTTCATTTCCGGCTACGTGTTATCTGCTGCGAAAGGGCGATCAAAGGCAGCAGACCAACGGCAACTATCGCCAGTGAGGCGGTCGACGCCTCGGCGAGACGCTCATCTGAGGCCAAGGTATAGGCCTGGGTCGCCAGGGTGTCGAAGTTGAAGGGGCGCATGACCAGCGTTGCCGGCAACTCCTTCATGACATCAACAAAAACCAGCAGGGCAGCAGTCAGCAAACTGCCGCGCAGCATCGGCGCATGGACGCGGCGCAGCGTTTCACTCTGACCAAGACCGAGGCTGCGTGCGGCATCATCCATACTCGGCGTAATTTTGGCCAGACTGGATTCAACCGTATGCAAGGCCACGCCAAGAACGCGCACCAGATAGGCATAGATCAGCGCGGCAATGCCACCGGTCAGCAGCAGGCCGGGGTTGTAGCCAAACCAATGCAGCCATTGCCCGGCCAGCCAGTTGTCAAGACGAGTGACCGGAATCAGCACACCGACGGCGATCACCGCGCCCGGTACGGCGTAGCCGAGGCCGACCAGGCGGTTGAGGGCATTACTCAGGGTGGTTTTGGACAGGCGGGCACCATAAGCCAGGAGCAGCGCCAGGAGGACGGCAATCAGCGCCGTGATGCTGGCCAGTACGAAGCTGTTTCGGGCAAGCATGAAGAAACGCTCGCCAAATTGGGCATCGCCCTCAACCAATGCCATTCTGAGGAGCAGTAGCGCCGGCAGCACGAAGCCCATGACCAGCGGCAAACTGCACACAAAAATCGCCAGCGCCGCCTTCAAGCCGGACAAACGTGCACCGGCCATCGGCCGATTGCGTCCGGTCGTGTTGTTGTAGCGGGCACGACCACGCGAAACACGCTCGACCATCAACAGGAAGAGCACAAAACCGAGCAGCATTGAAGCCAACTGAGCCGCCGCCACGCGATCCCCTAAAGAGAACCAGGCACGATAAATACCGGTGGTAAAGGTGTTGACCGCGAAGTAAGCCACCGTCCCGTAATCGGCCAGCGTTTCCATCAAGGCCAGGGCAATACCGGCAGCAATCGCCGGCCGGGCAAGTGGCAGCGAAACCGCAAAGAAAGCTCGCCACGGCCCCATACCCAAGGTGCGGGCGGCTTCCAGCATGCCGCTGGCGCGTTCAAGAAAGGCGCTGCGCGCCAATAAATAGACATAGGGGTAGAGCACGCTGACAAACATCAGGACGGCACCGGGTAGCGTGCGAATATCGGGAAACCAGTAACCACCAGGCTGCCAGCCAAAGGCATCGCGCAAGCCCGTCTGCACGGGCCCGACGAATTGCAGGAAATCGGTATAGACGTAGGCCATGACATAGGCCGGCATCGCCATCGGCAAAACCAGCGCCCACTCGAAAATGCGCTGCCCGGGAAACTGATGCATGGTAGTCAGCCAGGCGGTTGCCACACCAATCAGGCCGACTCCGAGGCCGACGCCCAGGCACAGCCAGAGCGTGTTAAGGATGTAATCGGGCAATACGGTCTGCACCAGATGAGCCCAGGTGCTGCTGGTACCGCCAACGAAGAGATTGAGGCCGACGCTGGCCACCGGCAAACCGGCCAGCAGGGCCACGACGAGGGCAACGAGAAGAAGCGGAGAGGTAGAGGTTGCGCGCATAAGTGTGAATGCGAATTATAATCGACCGCTATGGCTCAACTTGAACTAAAAGGCATTGTTCAGCGTTACGGCAAAACCACCGTCGTCGATGGGGTGAATCTGCGCATAGAAGCCGGGCAAATTGCTTGCCTGCTTGGCCCCTCGGGCTGCGGCAAGACCACACTGCTGCGCTGCATTGCCGGTTTTGAAGACATTGCCGGTGGAGAGATCACCATCCACGGCGTCGTCGTCAGTCGTAGCGGGCAGCGCGTGGCGCCGGAGAAGCGGCGTATCGGCATGGTCTTTCAGGACTACGCACTATTTCCCCACCTCACCGTTGAAGCGAATGTTGCCTTCGGGCTGGGCAGCAAGCCACAGGAAGATGCCCACCTGCGCGTGCGCCAGTTGCTGGCCACGGTTGGGCTGTCCGGTCAGGGCGAAAAATATCCGCACGAACTGTCCGGCGGTCAGCAACAGCGCGTTGCGCTGGCCCGTGCGCTGGCCCCCAGACCGGAACTGATCCTCCTTGACGAGCCCTTCTCCAACCTTGATGTCGGCCTGCGCGAGCGCCTTTCAGTCGAAGTTAGAGAAATACTCAAGCGCGAGGGGTCGACCGCAATACTTGTCACGCACGATCAAAACGAAGCTTTTGCCATGGCCGACGAGATCGGCATCATGTACGAAGGCCGCATTCAGCAATGGGATGTGCCCTACAACCTCTATCACCGCCCGGCCAACCGCTTTGTCGCCGACTTTATCGGCCAGGGCGTGCTACTGCCTGGCGTCGTATCCGGCGGCACCGATGTCGAGATGGAACTGGGCAAGCTGACTTCCGACATCCCGGTTGAATGCAGCGAAACCTGTGCCAATTGCGATGATGGCTGCAAGGTTGATGTGCTGTTGCGCCCCGACGATGTCGTCCATGACGATCAGAGTGCACTTCAGGCAGAAGTTCTGCACAAGGCTTTCCGTGGCGCCGACATTCTCTACACCCTGCGCCTGATCAGTGGCGCTGAAGTGCTGTCGCTGGTGCCCTCGCACCACAACCACGCCATCGGTGAAAAGATCGGCATCCGCCTCGACGCCGACCACGTCATCGCCTTCAAAAAACTGCACGCATGATTCCCTTCCTTGGCCCACTCGACCCTTTTCCGCCGGTCGAGAAGGCACGGGAAGACATGGGTGGCCTGCTCGCTGTCGGCGGCGACCTCAGCGCCGAGCGCCTGATCGATGCCTATCGCCACGGCATTTTCCCCTGGGGCACGGTCGAAGGACACCCGCTCTGGTACAACCCGAACCCGCGTATGGTGATGTTTCCCGCAGAGTTCAAACTCTCCCGTTCGCTGAGCAAAACCTTGCGTGCAGGTGCTTACGAGGTGCGTTTCGATCACGACTTCCAGGCGGTGATCGCCGCCTGTGGCGCAACAGCGCGCCCTGGTCAGGATGGCACCTGGATCAGTCGCGAGATGAAAACGGCCTACACACATCTCCATGAACTCGGCTGGGCGCATTCGGTCGAAACCTATGTCGAAGGCGGTCTGGTTGGCGGCCTCTACGGTTTGGCCATCGGAAGCATGTTTTATGGGGAATCGATGTTCGCGCACCGCAGCAACGCCTCTAAAATCGCCTTCGCTCATCTCGTCCGATTTTTAGGCGAGCAAAATTTTGGCATGATCGATTGCCAGATGCGTACTGAACATCTGGCCTCGCTGGGGGGACGGGAAATTCCGCGCCATGATTTTTTAACCCGTTTGCAGCAGTTGACCGCAACAGGCGAAGCGCGCACCAACTGGCGCGCTGCTGCTCAAGAATTTATCTGGTAAGCCATGGCCCAGCCCAACGACGCTGCCCTGCCCTTCTCGCTGCTCCAGTTTTATTCCACCTCGCCCTATCCATGCAGTTACCTGCCGGATCGCGAAGCCCGTTCGCAGGTCGCCACGCCGACCCATCTGATCAACGACGAGATCTACAGTTCGCTGGTCCGCTCAGGCTTTCGCCGCAGCGGTATCTTCACCTACCGGCCAAATTGCGATGCCTGCCAGGCGTGCACCCCGGTTCGCCTGCCGGTGAATCAACTCGTCACCTCGCGCAGCCAGCGCCGCGCCCTGCAACGCCACGGCAATCTGGTCGCCCGCGAACTGCCGCTCAGCTTTGTCGAAAGCCACTACGCGCTCTACTCGCGCTACCAGCAAGCCCGCCATCCCGGCGGCGGGATGGATGAAGACAGCCACGACCAGTACGCCCACTTTCTCCTGCAAAGCCGCGTCGATACACGGCTGATCGAATTTTCCGAAAACGACATCGTGCGCATGGTCAGTGTCATCGACGTCCTTGATGACGGCCTGTCGTCGGTATACACCTTCTACGACCCCGATCTGCCGCAGACCAGCTTCGGCACCTACAACATCGTCTGGCAGGCCGCCCAATGCCGCGCCCTTGGTTTGCCCTACCTCTACCTCGGCTACTGGATTGCCGAATGCCGAAAAATGGCCTACAAAGCCGCCTTTCAACCCATTGAAGGCTATGTTGCCGGTCAGTGGGGACCACTACTGAAACCTGAGTCACCTGCCCCATGAAAAAACTGCTGTTCATCCTCGCCTTGATCCCCGGCACCGTCCTCGCCAACGACCCCGTCAGCACCTACACCTGCGACAACAGCAGCAAAATTGCGGTCACTTACTCGACCAATAGTGAAGGCCGCCCGCTCGCCACCCTCGGCATCGCCGCCAGCACACTCAACCTGGCGCTGATCCCCTCCGCCTCCGGCACGCACTACCGGGGCGACGGGGCCAATTTTTACACCCGCGGCGATGACGCAATATTTGACGACGGCAGTGGCCAGATGCGCCGCTGCACACTGGGCGACAAACCGCCAGCCATCGCCCCGCAGGCGACCCCGGCTGCCGTCAGCAGCTTCGTCGACATTAGCGGCAGCGTCACCTACCGCCAGCGCATCGCCCTGCCGCCCGATGCCATCCTCACCGTACGCGTTCAGGACACCAGCCGTGCCGATGCCAAGGCCCGCACCCTGGCCGAGCAGACCATAGAACTCGGCGGCCAGCAGGTACCGATTAATTTCCAGCTCACCGTCGACCGCGACTTGCTGGGTAAAAAAGCCCGGATCACCCTGGCGGCACGCATCGCCGTCCACGGCAAACTCCTGTTCATCAACGACACGGCTTATCCGGTCAAAATTGAAGCCGGCAAAGGCCATGTCGACATGCAACTGCGCCAGGTCTCCGCCTCACGCAAGCCCTAACTGGCGAGCCTTGTGCTGAATCAAGGCCGCTTTACCCGCTTCTGTGCGAGAGTGCGCACCCCAAACCATTTGCCGACTTTGACTCTGTGATTTCTCCCAAGCACCCCTTCTGGCTCGTTGGCTTCCGGCCATTTTTCAGCCTGGCCTGTATTGCCGGCCTCAGCCTGCCCATTCTCTGGATACTGATCCTCAAGGGCGTCCTGCCGGCACCCAGTGCCGCCTATTCGCCGACCCAGTGGCACGCCCACGAAATGTTCTACGGTTTTGGCTGGGCCGTCCTCGGCGGCTTTTTGCTGACCTCGACCAAAAACTGGGTCAATGTGCGCGGCTATCACGGCAGCGTGCTGATCTATCTGACCCTCACCTGGCTGGTCGAACGCGGCGTCATGGCCTTTGGTGGCCATTTGCCGCCGCTGCTGTTCTGGCTCGGTAGCCAGCTCTTTTTGCTCAGCATGGTTGGCCTCTTGCTCGCCACCCTGATCCACCACCGCAACACGGATAACTACCGGCGCGACAACCTGTTTTTCCTGCTCATCCTGCCGACCTTTGCCGTCGCCAAAATCCTCATCCTGTTGCCGGACAGCTTCCAGATCGGCTGGACGATGACCCTCGGCCTCTTTCGCGTCGCTTTCCTGGTCATGCTCGAACGCACGCTGACCCAGTTCATGAAGAGCATTTTCAAGGTCGACATCCTGCGCCATCCATTGCTCGACAACGGCATCAAGGTACTCGGCATCCTGCTCGTCGCCGCCGCCTTCGCCCCACCGGCCATCACCACCGCTCTCAGCCTGCTCCTTGCTGTGCTGCTGCTCGGTCGACTCGCCTACTGGCACCCGTTCAAGGCGTTTACCCGGCTCGACATCGGCATCATGTATCTCGGCTACCTGGCGATCGCCAGCCAGTTGCTGATTGACGCCTCCAGCCTTGCCTTCAACATCGCGTGGACCGGTAGTGTCGCCGTGCATGTCTTTACCTTCGGTGCCATGGGCCTCGTCATTCCGGCCATGATCATCCGTATCTCCAACGGCCATACCGGGCGCAAGGTCGCCTTTGGCAGCTACGAAAAAACCGTGCTGTGGATCATGATCCTCGCCTTCGCGTTGCGCCTGATCGGCCCGCAACTGGCCCCCGGCGCCTACCTGCGCTGGCTGGACATGGCCGCTACCTGCTGGTTTGTCGCCTTCATGCTGTTAGGATGGCGCTTTATCCCCTACTTTTACAGGCCGCGCATCGATGGCAAGGATCACTAAACAACTTATTTGCAGCGCCAGTCTGCTGGCGCTTTCCGGCGCCGTGCTGGCTGAATCCGTCGTCTGCCACGTCAGCTATGGCGGTACGACACAGTTGATCGAAGCGCTCCCGGTCGGCTCACCGTATCGCGTCTCGCCGGTCGCCGTCGGCTCCTACTTCCTGTTTCGCGTCGTGTTTCAGAAAGAACCCGCCGACCTTGCCGGGATCAAGCTCTACACCTACGCCGACCGCGATAGCGGGCCGGTGATCGTTCATCAGGCCAACTACAGTTATCCGCCAGCCAATGCTGAGGTCAACGGCTTTAGCGGCTTGAATTATGTCTATGAACCGGTGCGCGATGGCGAACTGCAATATTGGTGCGAAATAAAATGAGCCAAAAATCCTGGTTGACCGCAACATTTGCCCTCGGCCTCAGCCTCAACGTTGCTGCCGAGCCGGTAAACCTCATTTTCGCCGGCGACATCATGCTCGATGATGGCCCCGGTCGTTTTATCAGCGAAGGCGGCGATCCCCTGCTGCCCTTCGCCAGCATTCTCAAGGAAGCCGACTACCGTATCGGCAACCTCGAATGCCCGATCGCCAGCAACGGCGTTCAGCTCGACAACAAGATCTACAACTTCCGCGCCAAACCGCGCGTAGTGCCCGTGCTGCAAGGTCGTTTCGACGCCCTCTCGCTGGCCAACAACCACTCCGGCGACTACGGTCGCGAGGCCTTCCTCGAAACGATGATTCACCTCGACCAAGCCGGCATCAACTATTTCGGCGGCGGTCGCAACCTGGCCGAAGCCCACAAGCCGCTGTGGATCGACCGCAAAGGCCTGAAGATCGCCGTCCTCGCCTACAACGAATTCAAGCCGCGCTCCTTTGAAGCCGGCGCCAACTACCCCGGCATTGCCTGGAGTGAAGACACCCAGGTCATTGCCGACATCCGTGCCGCCAAGGCCGCCGGTGCCGACCTCGTCATCCCCTTCATGCACTGGGGTTGGGAAAACGAAGGCAAACCCAGCGAACGCCAGCAACAGCTCGCGCGCAAAATGATCGACGAAGGCGTCGCCCTCGTTGTCGGCAGCCACCCGCACGTCATCCAGGGTGCCGAAATCTACAAAGGCAAGCCGATCATCTATAGCCTCGGCAATTTCGTCTTCGACGGCTTCGACTACGCCGCCGGCAAACGCGGCTGGCTGCTGCGCCTCAAGCTGGATAAATCCGGCGTAATTTTCTGGGATACGCTGGTTGCGCAGATGGATGACAACGGCACACCACTCCCGGTTTCCGGC
>ERZ724527.1386-NODE-1386-length-11329-cov-8.704630_pt1 | contig 11329 bp, 13 predicted proteins | sample MGYA00376060_ERZ724527 | MGnify/ENA primary metagenome ERZ724527 (study PRJEB28724, sample SAMN07190886) | activated sludge metagenome | isolation source: activated sludge of sewage treatment plant in Hong Hong | place: USA: Christiansburg, Virginia | collected...
CTTTCCTCTGCATGTTTTAGACCTCCAGCCCTCGTAGAATATACCTAATTAGCTCCTAATTGAATAGCGGTTCTTCAACCCCAATACACCCCGACCATGCCCAATAGCGCCCCGGCTTGCCCCCAATGCACCCTTGAAAACACCTACCCTGAGGGCAGCAACTTTGTCTGCGCCGACTGCGGACACGAGTGGCCCATGGCGCAGGCTGCTGCGTTCGACGACGAAGACGACGCCGTTGTCAAGGACTCCAACGGCCAGACACTGCGGGACGGTGACGCCGTGGTGCTGATCAAGGACCTGAAGGTCAAAGGCTCCTCCACCGTGCTGAAGATGGGCACCAAGGTCAAGAGCATCCGTCTGGTCGGCGGCGACCATGAGGTCGATTGCAAAATGGAAGGCGGCAGCTTCATGCTGAAAGCCTGTTTCCTGAAGAAGGCCTGAGCACCGAGGCTCTCCAGCCATGAATGCGCAAAACGCCCAGTGGCTCATCCTGGTTTTGGTCAACATTCCGGTGTTTCTAGGCCTGGGGCGCATCATTTTTTCGGACTGGAACAGCTTTTTCGAGGCGCTGCGTCTGTGGACCTCGGCCGACTGGTGGTTCACGCTGCAGAAGCAGTGGCAACTGGACCGCTGGGATACCGCCAAACTGCCGGTGTTTGTTCTGGGGTGTGTGGCGCTGGTGCTGCTGGAGCACCTGATGTTTGGTCGGGGCAAGATCGTCAGGCCTGCGGCCCAGATGGTGGGCCTGCTGTAGGCCTACTCGCCCACTGCAGCAAACCGGCTACATGCAAGCGCGGTAAATCTCGGCCAGCGACACCGCCCCAGTGCGTGCCAGCTTGATGCCGTTGGACGGCAGGCTGAACATGCGACTGGCCAGAGCGCTGTCGCGGTAGACGTCGGCCGATACCCCCACATCCACCCGTTCGGCCAGCTGTTTGTCCATCACCAACAATTCGTAAATCGCCTGTCGGCCTGAAAAGCCTGTTCCATGGCAGTGGTCACATCCTTTGCCGCGCCAGAACACCTCCTCCGGACCCAGGTCCAGATTGGTTCGCATCAAAGCGTCCACCGGTTCGACTTCCCGACAATGCGGGCAGTTGGTGCGCACCAGGCGCTGCGCCAGCACGCCAATCACCGCCGAGCGGATCAGGTAGGGCTCCACCCCCATTTCAATCAGCCGCACCAAGGCGCTGGGTGCGTCGTTGGTGTGCAGCGTGCTGAACACCAGATGGCCGGTCAGCGCACTCTCTACCGCAATTTTTGCCGTTTCGAAGTCACGCATTTCGCCAATCAGAATCACGTCGGGATCGTGGCGCAGAATATGGCGCAGCGCCTTGGGAAAGTTGAAATCGATGGTTGGGTTCACCTGGATCTGGATCACGCCCTCCAGCTCGTACTCGATTGGATCTTCCACTGTAATGATGTTGACATTCTGCCGCACGACCTCTTGAAGCGCGGCATACAGCGTGGTGGTCTTGCCCGAGCCGGTGGGGCCAGTCACCAACACAATACCCATACTGCGACGCAGTAAATCACGCAGGCGATCGAGGTCTGACAACTCGAAGCCGATGGCGTCCAGGCTGCGCATGCTGACGGTGCGCGCAAGCACACGGATCACAACACTTTCGCCAAACTGCGACGGGATGATGGAGATGCGCAGATCGATGCCGGCGCCGCCCTCATTGATACGAATACGCCCATCCTGCGGCAGGCGGTGTTCGGAGCTGTTCATGCTGGCCAAAATCTTGATGCGCCCTACTACGGGCGGCAACAAGGCGCGCCGCAAACGCCGAATCGGCACCAGCGTTCCGTTGACGCGAAACAGCACCTCAAACATCTTTTGTCCTGGACGGATGTGGATATCCGACGCCCGCCGGCTTACCGCATCTGCCAGCAGGTTGCTGACCAGTCGCACGATGGGCGCTTGACGGGCCAGCAGTTCGGCCTCGCTCCAGACCCGTTGCTCCTCTTCTTCGGTACCCAGTTCCATGTCACTGATGGCCAGCGACTCCAGTTCCTCTGCATCACTGTGCGAGGAATAACAGCGGGTAATCGTGCGTTTGAGTTCCTCAGCCACCGCCAGCACAGCCACGACCCGGCATTGGGTTACGAATCGAATCAGGTGCTGTTGATCCGCATCCACTGGCTCGCACAACGCCACCAGCAACACGTCGCCTTCCCGTAGCAAAGGAAGCACATTCAGCCGCGCTGCCATGTCGGCTGGCAGACACTGCAGGGCATTCAGGGCGGGCTCAACCTCATTGAGCGTCAAGACTGGAACATGGCTCAAGACTTCGGCCACCCGAAGCGCCTGGCCTACGTCTCGGGTCATCGGCCCACTCCCGTGCGAAATCGCCATCAGCCGGGTCGTCAACTCTGCTGCATCGTCCATGGGATGGAGCGTGCGACCCCGGAAGGTTTCAACCAGGCAGGCATGACCCGCACCCATCTCCAGTGGGCCAGTGCTCTCCAGTGGCAGGACCCGAAAGACGCCGTGGGCCAACAAGCCCCGCAGTTCATCCAAACTGCGTGCCAACCCCATTTGCCCGGGCGCAACCACGGCATTGCCGCCATCCAGGGGCACCGGTGCGGTGTTCTGGGCGGGCCATTCCCCGGACCGGTGCGCCTTTCGTTGCGCGAAATCGTTGCTCAACAAAACGTCGTGTGGGAGTTCAATGTCAGGATCGGTCATGGCGGCCAAGGGTCAATACCCAATGTTCGCATGCTCCGACGGAAAGAACCAGACCTCCTTCTTGATGTTTGTCAATCAGTAGGCATGCAAAGGCTTTGTCTTTGGTGAAGACCCCTTGTACCGCACCGGCATTGTGGTCTTAGCGGAAAGACGGCATGGCTCTGGGATAATGGCGGGACACGGTCGCAGCACCGGGCCAAATCGGCCACTTACCATGGAGTTTTCCGCAATGAACGATACACAGCAACGCATTGATGAGTTGGTCAAGAACAACCCAGTCGTTTTATTCATGAAGGGCAACGCCAGCTTCCCGCAGTGCGGCTTTTCTGGACGCGCCATCCAGATCCTGAAGGCCTGCGGCGTGGACCCCAAGTCCGTCGCGACGGTCAACGTTTTGGAAGACGATGCCATCCGCGCCGGCATCAAGGATTACAGCAACTGGCCCACCATTCCCCAGTTGTATGTCAAGGGTGAGTTCATTGGTGGCTCGGACATCATGATGGAGATGTACGAGAACGGCGAGTTGCAGCAGGCGTTGGGTACTGCGCCGGCCTGAATTTATCCCCGCGACGGTCACTGCCCTCGCACGCATCAGGCATGGGGCGGATGTTCTGCTCCGTGTCCCCCGCCCTTCGGGCTCCTCCTTTACCTACGCATAACACCCGCCCCATGCCTGACGCTGGAGTGCGGGGTTTAGAAGTTGGTCGTCGGGCACGTGCACCCACGTCGCCACGCCAGATCAGTTGGGTTGTGCGTTTTGCGCAGGTCAAGGAGGAGCCCGCGCAGCGGGCGGGGGACACGGAGCAAAACGCGCAGCCCAACTGATCCACCAAGACAGTCAGCGCCTACTTGGCAGTGGCAACAAATTCCCACAACCGCTTATTGGCAAACACGGCATCCGGATACTGTGGCTTGCCGCGCGACCCGTTGTAGCGTCCCAGCGCCAAGAACATATCGCCCTTTTCACGGTCCAGGTAATGCCGCAGAATCACGCAGCCAAAGCGCAGATTGGTCTGCATATGGAACAAGCGGCCGGCATCCCCGTCACCGATGACGCGGGTCCAGAACGGCATCACCTGCATATATCCCCGGGCTCCGACAACCGACACGGCGTACTTGCGAAAATTGCTCTCCACCTGAATCAGACCCAGCACCAGGGCCACATCCAGCCCGGCACGCTTGCTCTCGTACCAAACGGTTTGCAGGAATTCCTTGCGGGTTTCCAGGTCCTTCTTCTTTTTTGCAAGTCGCTCGCTCATGGCGCCCAGCCAGCGCAGGTAATTCAGGCGCTGCTCTGTGGTGGCGAACTCGGGGATGGGTGGCGCCGCGTTGCGCACTGCGCTGCTCAACGCCGTTCGCACCGAGTCGATCAGCGGTTCCTCAATCTGGCCTCCGGCCCAGGACTGCTCTCCAATCGATAGCAGTCCAAGCCCAAGCAACGGGGGCAAAAGGCAGTTTCTGCGTGTAATGGCGGTGTGCAACGGCTCTGCGGCAGATGTCATGCCGCCAGTTTGGAGCGAACCAGCGCCGCCACCTCGCCCAGCGTGACCTTGGTGGCAGCGGCATCGCGGCGGTGCTGGTATTCGACCACGCCTTCTTTCAACGTGCGATCACCAATCGTGACACGGTGGGGCACGCCAATCAGTTCCCAGTCGGCAAACATTGCGCCCGGGCGCTCGTTGCGGTCGTCCAGTATCACGTCCACACCATCGGCCAGCAGTTCGGCATACAAGGTATCGGCGGCGGCTTTGACCTCGGGAAAACGGTCCGGGCTAATGGGGCACAGCACCACGGTGAATGGCGCCAGCGCGTCGGGCCAGATGATGCCCTTGTCGTCGTGGTTCTGCTCAATCGCGGCGGCAGGCAGGCGGGTGATGCCAATGCCGTAACAACCCATTTCCATGAACTGGGGCTTGCCGTTCACATCCAGGAAGGTGGCATTCATGGCCTTGCTGTATTTGGTGCCCAAGACGAATACGTGGCCGACCTCAATGCCGCGTTCGATCGCAAGGACACCCTTGCCGTCCGGCGACAGATCGCCTGATTTCACATTGCGCAAGTCTGCGACCAGGGTGGGTTCGGGCAGGTCGCGACCCCAGTTGACGCCGGTGGTGTGGAAATCCTCGGCATTGGCGCCGCAAATCCAGTCGGCCATGACGGCCACCTCACGGTCCACCACCAGCGTGACCGGCTTTTGCAGGCCGATGGGGCCCAGATAGCCGGGCTTGCAGCCGAAATGATCTTCCACCTCGGACAGCGTCGCAAAGCGGAAATCGGCCAGCCCCGGCACCTTGCCGACCTTGACTTCGTTCATGTCGTGGTCGCCGCGCAGTAACAACAGCCAGACCTGGGTTTTGACAATATTGCCTTTGTCGTCTTTGGCATCGGTGGCCAGTACCAGGGACTTGACCGTGGTTTGCAGCGGTACGTTCAGCAGTGCGGCCACATCTTCGCAGGTACTTTTGCCCGGTGTCGCCACTTTGGCCATGGCTTGGGTTGCTGCGCCGCGGGGGCCGGCGGGCGCCAGGGCCTCGGCCTTTTCCATATTGGCGGCATAACTGCTGTCCGGGCAGTAGACAATCGCATCTTCGCCGGTGTCGGCAATCACCTGGAATTCTTCACTCAGGTCGCCGCCAATGGCCCCGCTGTCGGCAGCCACCGCGCGGTAACGCAGGCCAAAGCGGTCAAAAATCTTGCGGTAGGCGCCGCTCATGGTGTCGTAACTCTTCTTGGCGGCGTCCAGGTCGCGATCGAAGCTGTAGGCATCTTTCATCGTGAACTCGCGTCCCCGCATCAGTCCAAAGCGCGGGCGGCGCTCGTCGCGGAACTTGGTCTGTATCTGGTAGAAGTTTTTCGGCAACTGTTTGTAGCTCTTGATCTCCTGGCGTGCAATGTCAGTAATCACTTCTTCGCTGGTCGGCTGCACCACAAAGTCTCGGTCGTGGCGGTCCTTGATACGCAGTAGTTCGGGGCCGTTGGTCGTGAAGCGACCTGTTTCTTGCCACAGCTCGGCGGGCTGGATGACCGGCATGGTCAGCTCCACAGAGCCGGCGCGGTTCATTTCTTCCCGAACAATCGCCTCCACCTTGCGGATCACGCGCAAGCCCATGGGCATGTAGGTGTAAATGCCGGCGCCCAGCTTTTTGATCATTCCGGCGCGCATCATCAGCTTGTGGCTAGCGACTTCGGCGTCGGCCGGGGCCTCTTTGAGGGTGGAAATGAAAAATTGGGATGCTTTCATGGGGTGACTCGCGGAACTTCTGGGGACTTCGCTACTTGATACACGGCAGTTGCTGTGCATAATGAACGAAGTTTAAAAATTGGGGTTTGATTATGCTTGACCGGGACGGCTTTCGGCCCAACGTCGGCATCGTCCTGCTCAACCAGAAAAATCAGGTATTTTGGGGCAAGCGCATTCGTACCCATTCGTGGCAGTTTCCACAGGGTGGCATTGACCGGGGGGAAACCCCCGAGCAAGCCATGATCCGTGAACTGCACGAGGAAGTGGGGCTCCACCCGGAGCACGTTTGTATTGTTGCCCGCACCCGAGACTGGTTGCGCTACGAGGTGCCGGACCGTTACATTCGCCGCGATGCGCGCGGCCACTATAAGGGCCAGAAACAAATCTGGTTCTTACTCAAATTGATCGGGCACGACTGGGATCTCAACCTGCGTGCCACCGACCATCCGGAGTTTGACGCCTGGCGTTGGAACGACTACTGGGTGCCGCTGGACGCCGTGGTCGAGTTCAAACGCGGGGTTTATGAAACCGCCTTGACTGAACTCTCACGTTATCTGCCACGCCATGAGCCGCGCAACCGGTTCCTGCGCCACGCCAATCGCCCGCATGACATGTGGACTGACTCACAAACCCCCGTCCCGTCTGGCGTTGAGTTGCCGCCGGGTGCATCGTTTGAACCTGACCCCAACACAGCTGCACCACCCCAGAATGGAATCGACCGTGCTTCGTAAGCTGCTCTTGACTGCCAGCGCACTGGGCTGCGCAATGACCGTGTCGGCCCAGACACCCGTCGACCCGCCGGAATGGGCGGAAGACGCTGTGACGGCCCCTCCCCGTTTTTCGACCAGCCAGCTGATTCCTATCGAGATGCCACCGTATGTGACACTCAAAGTTGGCGTTGACCCCGAAACGGTGACCGTCGGCTCCGATGGGGTCGTACGCTACGTCGTGGTGATGCGCAACAACATGGGTTCCGAGTCTGCCGCTTTTGAGGGCATTTTGTGCACCAATGGCGAGGTAAAGACCTACGCAAGAATGGGCACATCGGGCAAATGGAGTGTCGTCAGTCAGCCGCAATGGCAGGCCATGACCGACAACCTGGGCTCGCGGCACGCCTTCGCAATCTCGAAACAAGGTGCGTGTGATGGTCGCGCCACCGGCAAGCGGGAATCGATACTCCAGGCACTCAAGACGCGCCAAAGCGGTAACCTGTAAGGTTCTGGTTACACCAGCCTCGCGTTTAGCGGGTCAGCACCAGGTTGTCTCGGTGCAGCATCTCGGGTTCAGCGGCGTAACCCAGCAGTTTTTCAATGTCAGCAGACGGTTTTCGGCATAAAAGCCGGGCCTCGGAGTTCGAATAGTTCGCCAGACCCCTGGCGATTTCTATGCCAGTGGCATCACGCACAGCAATCACATCGCCGCGCGAAAAGTCACCTTCAACCGACACCATGCCGATGGGCAACAAACTTTTGCCCTCGTCGCGCAACTTGGCCACTGCGCCGTCATCCACCACGACGGACCCGCGCAATTGAAGATGGTCTGCCATCCATTGTTTTCGCGCCTGGTTTTTCTGCGTTTGTGCAATCAGCAGGGTGCCGATAGCCTCGCCCTGGGTCAGGCGAATCAAGGCGTCGGGCTCACGCCCCCAGGCAATCACCGTGGAGGCTCCCGAGCCCGCCGCACGTTTGGCTGCCAGAATCTTGGTAATCATGCCGCCGCGCCCAATGCTGGAACCCGCGCCACCGGCCATGGCTTCCAAAGCCGCGTCACCTGCGCGGGCCTCATGAACAAATTCTGCAGCAGGGTCTTTACGCGGATCAGCGGTGAACAGTCCTTTCTGGTCGGTCAGGATCACCAGTGCATCAGCCTCCACCAGATTGGCCACCAAGGCACCCAGCGTGTCGTTGTCACCAAATTTGATTTCGTCGTTGACAACCGTGTCGTTTTCGTTGATGACCGGCACTACGCCGAGCTTGAGCAAGGTGAGCAGTGTTGAGCGGGCGTTGAGGTAACGTTCACGATCGGCGAGGTCAGCGTGGGTCAGCAGCACCTGGGCGCTGCCCAGGCCATTGAGTTTGAGTTTGGTCTCGTACATCTGGGCCAGGCCCATTTGACCAACCGCTGCAGCTGCCTGGAGCTCCTGAATCGCTTTGGGGCGAACCGTCCAACCCAGGCGTTTCATGCCTTCGGCGATGGCGCCACTGGAAACCATGATGACTTCGCGCCCCTCGCGTATCAGGTGAGCCATCTGTCGGCACCACTCGCCAATGGCCACGTCATCCAGCCCGCGGCCATCGTTTGTCACCAGGCTGGAGCCCACCTTTACTACCACGCGGCGCGCATCCCGCAACACCGGAGAACTGGATGTATTCATCATATTTGGCTGTAGCCCACGTCTGTATTGCACAGACCGCTACCGTTTTAATAGCTAGGCGGACTCGTCGGGCATTTCAACAAAACGCGGATCAATGACTTCCGGTGTCTGTTCTGCCATTTGCTGCGCCTTGACGTGTTTGTAGATGGCTTTGACCAAGGGTTCACAACCCTCACGTGTCAACGCCGAGATTTCAAACACCGGGCCCTTGAATTTGAAGCGTTTGACGAAGTCCTTGATCAGCGCCGCACGCTGGTCAGCCGCCACCATGTCGAGCTTGTTCAGCACCAACCAGCGCGGCTTCTTGTACAGGTCCTGGTCGTATTTCTTGAGCTCATTCACAATCGCCTTGGCCTGCGCCACGGTATCCACGTTTTCATCAAACGGAGCCACGTCCACGATATGCAGCAACAAGCGGGTACGGCTCAAATGGCGCAAGAACAAATGCCCCAAACCGGCGCCCTCTGACGCGCCTTCAATCAGGCCCGGTAAGTCGGCAACCACAAAGCTTTGCTCAGGGCCAACCCGAACCACACCCAGATTGGGGTGCAAGGTGGTGAAGGGATAGTCGGCAATGCGGGGGCGTGCGTTGGAAATGGCGGTGATGAAGGTCGACTTGCCCGCATTGGGCATGCCCAGCAGGCCCACATCGGCCAGTACTTTCAACTCCAGCTTCAAATTCTTCTTTTCACCGGGCCAACCGGGTGTCTTCTGGCGTGGCGCGCGGTTAATGGCACTCTTGAAACGCAAGTTGCCAAAGCCGCCGTCTCCGCCCTTCGCGATGGTGATGATTTCGCCCGGTTTGAGCAACTCGTACAACACCTCACCCGTCTCGGCGTCGGTGATGATGGTGCCGACCGGCATTTTCAGCGTGATGTCGTCGCCAGCGGCTCCGAACATGTCGGAGCCCATGCCGTGCTCCCCGCGCTTGGCATCGTGGCGGCGCGAGAAACGAAAGTCCACCAGCGTATTGAGGTTGGGATCCGCCACCGCGAACACGTGACCACCTCGGCCGCCATCTCCGCCATTGGGGCCACCAAACTCTTTGTATTTTTCATGCCGAAACGAGACGCAGCCCGCACCGCCGTCTCCAGCAGAGATATCAATATAGGCTTCGTCAACGAACTTCATGGTGTATTGCTGGTTATAAACGAAAAACCCCGCGCTTTCGGCGCAGGGTTTCTAGGGGAGGGTCACCGCAGATCAGGCTGCGGTCACATTCACCGTGTGTTTGTTCAGTGCACCTTTGGTGGTGAACGAAACGTGGCCTTCTGTCAGCGCAAACAAAGTGTGATCCTTGCCAATGCCAACATTGGTACCGGGGTGGAACTTGGTGCCGCGTTGACGCACGATGATCGCGCCACCGCTGACCAATTCGCCGCCGAATTTCTTCACACCGAGCATTTTGGGCTTGGAATCGCGCCCATTTCGCGTAGAGCCGCCGCCTTTTTTCTGTGCCATGACCTTATCCTACGATAGCGCCGATTTGCAGTTCAGTGAACAGCTGGCGGTGACCTTGACGTTTCTGATAGTGCTTGCGACGACGCATCTTGAAGATGCGAACTTTGTCGTGCTTGCCGTGAGACAGTACTGTGACTGTGACAGTCGCGCCGGACACCAAGGGTGTGCCAACCTTTAATTCAGCGCCGTTTCCGACTGCCAGAACCTGGTCGATCACAATCTCTTGGCCTACGTCCGCAGCAATCTGTTCTACTTTAATTTTTTCGCCAGCAGCAACCCGATATTGCTTGCCACCGGTTTTTATGACCGCGTACATGTTGACCTCTTTAACTTGACCCTGCCGATTTGACTCAGCAGGTGTGACCCTACGAACGAATTTTCGCAGAGCCCAAGAGTATAGCACCGCACCCATTAGATGGCAACCGTGGGAGGCCAACCTAGAAAGGCTGCGAATGGGCTTCGATACAATCAAGCAACTAATCAACAGCGGTACAGCCTTGCAAGCCAATCCAACCGGCACCCCGACCGGCCTCTCCATCGTCGAACAGGACATGCGTCAAGTCGACCAGGTCATCGCTTATCGGCTGGCCTCCGGTGTGCCCCTGGTGGGCAGTGTCTCCCAATACATCATTTCAGCAGGTGGCAAGCGCCTGCGTCCTGCCCTGTTGCTGCTGTGCTGCGGCGCCTTGGGGTTCCAGGGCGACCAGCGGTTCAATATGGCCGCGGTGGTTGAGTTCATCCACACGGCAACCCTCTTGCATGATGACGTCGTGGATGACTCCGCGCTGCGCCGCGGCAGCCCTACCGCGAATGCCAAGTTTGGCAACCCGGCCAGTGTCCTGGTGGGTGATTTCCTGTATTCCCGGGCATTCCAGATGATGGTCGATACGCAGAGTATGCGCATCATGGAAGTACTCGCCAACGCCACCAACATCATTGCAGAGGGCGAAGTGATGCAGCTGATGAACATGCACAACGCCGGGCTCGACGAGGCCGGATACCTGCAAGTCATCCGCTCTAAAACCGCAAAACTGTTTGAAGCCAGCGCGCGTGTTGGCGCAATTCTGTCAGGTGCCAACGCAGATCTGGAGCAAGCTTGTGCAGACTATGGGCAAGCCTTGGGCACGGCCTTTCAGGTCATCGATGATGTGCTTGACTACACCGGTGACGCATCGGTGATGGGCAAAAACCTGGGTGACGATTTGCGTGAGGGTAAGGCCACCCTGCCTTTGATTGCCGCCATGCAACGCGGTACAGAAACCGAGCGAAAGACCATACAGCTGGCCATTGAAACGGGCGACGTCGCCATGTTGGATCAGGTCATAACCATTGTGAAACAGACCGGTGCACTGGGCGTGGCTCGCAGCGCGGCACAACAGGAAGCGCAGCGCGCCATCAACTCCGCGATGCGTTTACCAACGGGCCCGCACCAGGCGTGTTTGATACAATTGGCGTCCCAATTGCTTGAGAGAAATCACTGATTGAACGGGGCTATTGGTACACAAGTCGGGGTGTAGCTTAGTCTGGTAAAGCGCTACGTTCGGGACGTAGAGACCGGAGG
>ERZ724527.1389-NODE-1389-length-11322-cov-3.997959_pt1 | contig 11322 bp, 4 predicted proteins | sample MGYA00376060_ERZ724527 | MGnify/ENA primary metagenome ERZ724527 (study PRJEB28724, sample SAMN07190886) | activated sludge metagenome | isolation source: activated sludge of sewage treatment plant in Hong Hong | place: USA: Christiansburg, Virginia | collected...
ACAACGAAGAGGCCGGCGCCGAGTGGCTGCAGCGCCTGATCCACGCCTTCCCCAAGTTCGCCTGGATCAACCCCGAGCCGCAGGGCGTGTGGCAGTACCGCCAAAGCATCAGCGTGATCCAGCAACTGGTCAACCAGCGCATGTTCCCCCTCACCTTGAAGGGCCTCGAAGAGGCCATGCGACTGCTGTCAAAATAGGTGAATGTTTTCGAAGTGGTCTCGCAGCGCGGTCTGGCGGCCGTTGCTTGCAGCGGCCTGGCTTTTTGCTGTCTGCCCTTCATTCGCGCAAGACGCCGCAGTGGCCTCGGACGCCACAGCCCAAGCGCCTAAGGACAAGATCGCCTTTGTGGTCAAGGTCGAGGCACCCGACAACATCCGGGTGTTTCTGGAACGCCACCTCGAGTTGCAACGCTACCGTGACGTCCCCGACCTGACATCGGCCGAGTTGTCGCGGCTCATCTCCGCTGCAGAAGGCAACGCCCGGGACTTGCTGGGCACGCTGGGGTACTTTTCTGCTGAAGTCAAGATCACCCGGCAAGGCCCCGACATCCGGGTGGCCGTGACGCCAGGGCCGCCCACACGCATCACCGATGTGCAGATCGATTTTTCCGGCGCCATCACTCAGGACCCCGAAGGCCAGGGCCAACAACTGACCCTGCGCAACAGCTGGGCATTGGGCACAGGAAAAATCTTCACACAGGACGCCTGGGACAGCGCCAAGAGCCAGGCGCTGGGCGTGCTCACCCGCCAACGCTACCCCACCGGGCGACTGGCCGACAGCCGCGCCGACATTGATCCGACCACCCAAAGCGCGCGCCTGCAACTCAGCCTGGATTCAGGCCCCAAGTACCAACTGGGCGACATCCGAACCATCGGCATTTCACGCTATGACCCGCTCATGGTGGCCAACCTGTCACGTTTGCAATCCGGGTCCGACTACGACCAAGCCGCGCTGCTCGAAGCCCAGCAGCGCCTGGCCAACAGCGGCTACTTTGACTCGGTGTACTTATCGCTGGACACGACCGCAGACCCCGCCGCCGCCCCCGTGCTCGTGACCGTGCGCGAAGCGCGCCGGCAAAAGATCGTGTTGGGCGTGGGCGTCAGTACCGACGGCGGGCCGCGCCTGACCCTGGAGCATACCCATCACCGTGTGCCCGGGTTGGGCTGGCGAGCGCTGTCCAAGCTGGCATTGCAACGCGCAGACCGCTCCATCAGCACCGACCTGACCAGCCCCCCGGACGAGAAATTCTGGAGCTGGACCCTGGGCGGCCTGGTGTTGCGCGAAGACACTTCGGGCGTGCGCGTGAACAGCCAGCGCTACCGCGTGGGGCGCATCAAAACCATAGACAACGCCGACTACAACTACTACCTGCAATACGACCGGGCGCGCGAGGAGCGCATCACTGGGCCGGTACTGGCCGACACCCTGACGGCCAACTTCGCCTGGACGCGCCGCAAGTTCAACAACCTGCAATTCCCCACCGATGGCTGGGGCTTGACCTTGGAGTTGGGCGGTGGGGTGACCGTGGGCTCCTCACGCGAACCCTTTTTTCGCACCCGTGCCCGAGGCTTGAGCTACTGGCCGCTGGACGATGTATCGACCAGCGAAGCCCGGCGCAACGCCAGCAAGGGCCGCATTGCCCTGCGCGCCGAAATGGGCGCGGTGATTGCACGCGACGGCGTGGTATTGCCCAGCACCTTGCTGTTCCTGACCGGTGGCGACAACGCGGTGCGGGGCTATGGTTTGCATGAAATTGGCGTGCAAACCAGCGCAGGAGAAACCGTGGCTGGGCGCTACCTGGGCGTGGCCAGTGTCGAGTGGCAGCGACCCATCCGCAGTGCCAGCGGCCGCTTCAACGACTGGGAAACCACCGTGTTTATCGACGCCGGTGCGGTGGCCGACCAGCGCGCCCAGCTCAAAGCCCATGTGGGCGTGGGTGCCGGCCTGCGCTGGCGCAGCCCTGTGGGGCCGCTGCAGGTGGACCTGGCTTGGGGCGAAGCCACGCGCAAGTTGCGCCTTCACCTCAACGTGGGGTTTACCTTTTGATGCGGCGGTTGGCATGGCTGCTGGGCTTGCCCTTGGGGCTGGCGGCGGTGGCCGTGGGCAGCCTGTGGGTTTGGAGCGGCGCAGAGGGCTCGCTGGCCACGGCATTGCGACAAGCCCCGCGCTTCTTGCCCCCCAGTGTGACCGTCAGCGCGCAAGACGTGACGGGGTCATTGCGCCATGGCGGAAGTTTGGCCTCACTCACGGTGACGGCTGAAGGGCAAACCGTGGTGGCACGCACTGTCACCTTCCAATGGCATCCCTTGGCGCTGTGGGACCGACACCTGCAGTTGGACAGCCTGCAGATTGCCGACCTGAACATTCAAACGGTGGCCCAGGACGGGCCCAAGTCACCCCCCCCCACCGACCTGAGCTTGCCGCTGCGTATTTCTGCGCACTTGAAAGTGGGCAAGCTGGCAGTGAGCGGCGCCTCAGCATTCGCGGCCAGCCAACTCGACCTGCGCTACGACCACAACGATGCCACGCACACCCTGCTGCTCGACAGCCTGCAGGTGGCGGCAGGGCGTTACCGTGGGAAGGTCACCTTGGGTGCCAACGAGCCGTTGGCCTTGAACGCCCATGTGCAAGCTGTGGTGACCACCCCTGTGCCCGGCAGCACGCGCAGCCTGACCCTGCAGGGCCAGGTGGACGCGTCAGGGACGCTGGCGGGTGCCAATCCTTTGCTGGACCTTCGCGCCACGCTGCAACCCGCTGAAGGGGCGTCGGCAGCCCAGGCAGCCCGCATCAGCGCCACCGCGCAGATCAGCCCCTGGGCCGACCAGCCGGTGGTGCAAGCCGATGCCCGCGTGGCCAGACTGGACTTGTCGGCGCTCTGGCCCAGCGCACCGCAAACCCTGTTGGACGGCAGCGTTGAGGTCAGACCTGTGACTGGCGCGCCAGAAGAGGGGCAGCAATGGCGCACCTTGATCGCATTGCGCAACCAAGGCGCCGGGCCCTGGGACCAAAAGAAACTGCCGCTCACGGCGCTGGACACCAAGGCGCGCATTCTTCAACGGCCAACCACTGCGTTGGCTGTGTACATCGACGCACTGCAGATGCAGGTGGCTGGTGGAAACTTGCAGGGTCAGGGCCAGTGGCAAGCCGGTGACACCACGCCATGGCAAGGCAGTGTGACGGTGAGCCAAATCAACCCGGCTGCGGCGTATTCGGCACTCGACCCCGCCGCGCTGGATGGCCGCCTGCAAGCACGCGCCCAGGGGCAAGGCATTGCCTTCGATCTGGCGCTTAGCCCGTCGGCTCGGCAACCCGCAGCGACGGCCCTGGCCCGCCTGCCCGGCGTGACTCTGCGCAGCGCCAGCGCCCAAGGCAGTTGGGCCAACGGCACGCTCACGTTGAGCACGCTGCGCGTTCAAACCACCGATGCCCTGTTGCAAGGCCAACTGACCCTCCAGCCCGCAGAACAAGCGGGGCAAGCAGATTTGCGCCTCACCTCGCCCGGCGCCGAAGCACGGTTGCGCGGTGCGCTGGCCCCGCTTCATGGCACGGGCGACATCACACTGAACGTGAACGACGCAGGGCGGGTGATGCGCTGGGCGCGCCCCCTACTCAACGCTGTGAGTGCAGTGGGCGGCAGTGCCACGCTGGCCGCCTTGCCCAGCATTCAAGGCCAGGCAGCGCTCACGGCCAGTTGGCAAGGTGGCTGGCAAAAGGCCGATGCCTTGACGGTGCGCGCCCGCCTTGAGGTGCCTTCGCTGGATGTGCGTCCTGCGGGCGCCACTGCCACCCACACCATCAAGCTGCGTGGCGCAGAAGTGCAAGCCAACGGTCAACTCAGCGCCATGGCGCTGACAGCACGCGGACAGGTGGACACCCAGGGCCATCGCCTTGCCCTGCAGGCCCAGGCCAGCGGTGGGCGCAGCGCGACAGACACTTGGTCTGCGCAACTGGGGCAACTGCAGGCCCAGGGGTCACTGGCCGGCCGGACTGGCACCTGGACGGTGGCCCTGCCAAAACCAGTGGCCCTGCGCTGGCAACGCACACCCGAGGCCACCAACCTGAGCACCGGCCCTGGCGAATTGCGCCTGACCAGCCCACTGCCTGGCGAGGTGGCAGTCGCCTGGGCACCCGTGCAATGGCGCGCGGGCAGTGGCGGCGTCTCGACTCTGCAAAGCACCGGCCGTCTCACCGGCCTGCCGCTGGGCTGGCTGGACCTGGTGGGACAGAACGGCGGATTGCTCAGCGACACCGGCCTCAAGGGCAATCTGATTTTTGACGGCAGTTGGGACGCCCAGTTGGGCGATGCACTCCAATTGCAAGCCACACTGGCACGCCGCTCCGGCGATATCAGCCTGCGCCTGGATGAGGAGCTGACGGGCCAGGCTGCGCTCACGCAACAGGCGGGCGTGCGCGAGGCCAGCCTCAAGATCGAAAGCAATGGTCGCGCGGTCAGTGCCACGGTGCAATGGGACAGCGCCAATGCGGGGCAAATCCAGGCCACGGTGGGGACCGAATTGACGCGCCAGGGCGACGCCTGGGCTTGGCCGTCTACGGCCCCCTTGAGCGGCAAACTGCGCGCCCAACTGCCGCGTGTGGGTGCCTGGACCGCACTGGCGCCGCCAGGCTGGCGCGTGCAAGGCACGCTGGATGCCAATGCCACCATCGCGGGCACGCGCGCCGACCCACAATGGCGCGGCACCCTGCTGGCCAACGAGATGTCGATGCGGTCCGTGGTCGAAGGCATTGACCTCACGGGCGGCAAGCTGCGCGCCAGCATTGTCGGGCAGCGGCTGGAGATTGAAGAGTTCAGCTTCAAAGGCGCCGGCACCGACGGCGGCCAACTGGTGGCCAAGGGCTTCGCGCAGTGGTTGCCCGCCTCCAGCGCAGGCTCCACCACGGCGACCACGGCCACGCCTGCGGTGAAGCGGGTGCGAATTGAGCTGACCGCCAAGGCCACGGGCTTGCGCCTGGCAGCGCGTGCCGACCGACGGCTGGCCCTGTCTGGCGACGTGCAGGCGCGCTTGGACGATGCCCGCCTGATCGTGCGCGGCGGGCTCAAGGTGGACAGTGCCCTCTTCATCCTGCCAGACCAAAGCACGCCCAGCCTGGGTGAGGACGTCTTTGTTCGTGGCCGGACGGCCGCGGCACCTCCGGCCAATGGCAATGCCGTGCGGGTCATGCCCGACGTGTCGCTCACGCTGGCGCTAGGGCCGGACTTCCGCATCCAGGGCCGCGGGCTCGCCACCCGCCTTGAGGGGGAGCTGACGCTGCGCAACACCGTCGTGGAGGGCCAGTTTGCGCCGCGCCTGACGGGCGAAGTGCGCACGGTCAAGGGCAGCTACAAGGCCTATGGGCAACAACTCGAGATTGAGCAAGGTGTGCTGCGCTTTGCAGGCCCTTACGACAACCCCTCTCTGGACGTGCGTGCCATACGGCCCAACATCACCCAACGCGTGGGCGTGGAAATCACCGGCACCGTGCTGACACCCCGCGTACGGCTGTTCTCCGACCCCTCCCTGCCCGACGCCGAGGTCCTGGCCTGGCTGGTGTTGGGCCGCTCGGCCTCGGGCGGTGGCGCAGAAGCCGCCGTGCTGCAGCAAGCCGCGCTGGCCTTGCTGGGAGGCAGCGGCAAAGGCATGTCGGCCACGCTCATGGACGCACTGGGTCTGGACGAGTTGTCGTTCCGTGGCGCGTCCACGCTGGCGGACGGCACGGCATCTGGCGCGACCGTGACGCTGGGCAAGCGACTGTCCAGCGACTTTTATGTGGCCTACGAGCGCGGCTTGGCCAGCACCCTGGGCACCTTCTTTATTTTTTACGACCTGTCGCGCTATTTCACCCTGCGCGGGCAAACTGGCGAGACCAGCGCGGTGGATTTGATCTTTACGGCGCCGTACGACTGAGCTGCCGCTGTCCCTTCGTTGTCCCACGCCAGTACAATGCCCCGGCACCGCCGCCGTAGTTCAATGGATAGAACGAGCGCCTCCTAAGCGCTAGATATGGGTTCGATTCCCGTCGGAGGCACCACAGCAAACCACCATGCTGACCGCCCGGATTCAGCGTGCCAGGGCGTCGATGCGCTGCAGCAACTCCGTCAATGGCGCCCGCTTGGAAACCCCCGGACGCCCCCCCACCTGGCCCGCCAGATCATGCGTTTCTTGCGGCGACACCAGGGCCGTCAGGTACAGCATGGGAATGAATGCAGTTTCGGGGTTGTCGGTCAGGGCCAGCGCCACGTCGCCACCGCTCATGTCCGGCATGTCGATGTCGCACAGAATCAAATCCGGCTGTTCGGCTTCTGCCAAGCCCACCACCTCATGCGGGTTGGTGGTGCTGACCAGGTCGTAGTACTTGGAGAGTTTGACCACGAGGTAGGAAACGACAGCCGCATCGTCGTCCACCAGCAGTATTTTCTTTTTGCCGCTCATGGCCTCTTCTCCTCAACTCTGAAAGCTTGGTGCGGACCAGAATAGCACAGCAAATAACTCAGTTGCCAGGCGAATCGCCGCTTGCCACGGAGGTCACGACGCCCGCCAGATGCGTTCGCAATGCCTGCGCCTGATCGGCCAGGTCCACCAGCGATGCCGTGGGCGCCTGCGCCTCGATAGCACGGCTGCTTTGCGCCGCCCACTGAAACCCGTAAAGCGCCAGGCTGCCCGCGAGCTGGTGGGCAATGCTGCGGGCTGTTTCGCGGTCATCACTCTCCAGCGCCAGGCACAGGTCGGCGCACAAGGCCGGCCGGGAGGCCAGAAATCCGCCCAGCAAGGGCTGCAAATCGGCGTCGATCACGACGACATCTTCGGGGCCCGCCTCTGCCTTGCCTGGCGGGCTGAGCGGCGGCATCACCGCACCTCGCTGCGCTGGGTCGGCATGCCACAACAGGGTATCGTGAATCACATCGCGCGTGACCGGCTTGGTCAGGTAGCGGTCAAAGCCGGCACGCAAGCAACGCTGCTGCGTGGCCTCGTCGTCGTGCGATGACAAGGCCACGATCAGGCAACGCGGGTGTTGGTGCCGTTGCTCCAGCGCGCGCAGGTGCGCCACCGCTTCCAGTCCCCCCATGACCGGCATGTCCAGGTCCATGAAGATGACCTGGGGCCACCGCGCCTGCGCCACGTCCAGCGCGATCAGGCCGTTGATTGCCGTCTCGACTCTCAGCGGCGGGCTTGGCAGGAAGCGTTGCACGATCAGGAGGTTGTACTCGTCGTCGTCGACCAGGAGCACGCGCAACGCGGGCAGCTGCGCCAGGGGCAAGGGGTCGGCACGGCGCCGCTCGGCCGCATGGCGGGCCGAGGCCGGCACCGTGCCAGCAGGTGCGGCACGCAAACGCACGGTCAGCGTGGTCCCTGCGGCTTCAGACGTCTCCATCTCGATGTCGCCGTCCTGAACCCGGGCCATCAACCGTGCCGAATAGGTGCCCAGGCCGGTCCCGCTGGCTTTGCCCGCAGTGGCGTATTTTTCAAAGAACTGGTTGCGGATGGAGGCAGGTACCGCGCCCTGGTTGTGAATCTGCAGTTCCACAGTCTGCGGCAGGCTGCCACCGGCCAGCGTCATTCGCACCGTGCCGCCATGGGACGAGGCCTCCAGCGCGTTCTTGACCAGGTTGGCCAGCAGCGAATAGCACAGCAGCTCTTCGGCCCAGACGTGGGCCGGCGCGTCGCCAGATTGCAAATCCAGTGTCACGCCCCTGGACGCGGCATGGCTGTCCAGATCTTGTATCACCTTGCCCAGCAGGCCAGCCAGGTCCACCGCATCCGGGCGGAAGATGTAGGTGCCGCTTTCCATCTTGTACAGGTCAAGCGACAGGTTGACCATGCTCAGGATGCGGTAGCCCGCGCGCTCCACCACACCCAGCAAGGCGTCTTCATCGGCGCTCAGTTGGCGCTCCTCGCGCAGCAGGCGGGGCACGGCGATGATGCTGTTGAGCGGCGTCTTGAGGTCATGCCGGCTGATGCGTTCGACTTCTTCACGCAGGCGCACGTTTTCTTTCAGCGCCTCTTCTTGGGCGCGGTACTGGGTGACGTCGTAGTACGAGGTGATGAAACGCAGCGTGCGCCCCTGCTCGTCCACCTGGGCAATGCCTTCGGCGTGGATCCAGATGTAGTGGCCATCGGTGCGCCGCAGCCGGTAAGACATGGGCCTGCCAGGTTCCTGTTCCCCAGGCTCGCTCTTGCGCCGGATCATGGCGCGAAACTCGTCGTGCGCGCGGGCTTTGTCATCCGGGTGCATCAGCTCGAAGATGCTGGGCCAGTTGGTGGTGTCGGCATCGGCCGGGTACCCGAGCATGACCTTGAAGCGGTCGGAGTAGGTGACCACGTCCTTGACCGCATCCCAGTCACCAAAGCCCGCGCGGGTGGAGCGCACCAGCAGCCTCAGGCGCTCACGCTCGGTGGCCAGTGCCTGCTCGGTGGCAAATTTTTCAGTGATGTCCAGGCTGGCCACCAGCACGCCGATCTGCCGGCCCTCGGCATCCACCATGACCGTGCGGGTTTGCATGTAGCGGCGGCCACGGAAGTCGTAGTCCTGCGGTTCGCTCACGTGCCCCGGGCCCTGCGCCAGGGCCTTGCTGTCGAGCGCCAGCGTGGACTCGGCGGCCCTGCCCGCCACATCCCGCAGCGAGGTACCGATGATGTCCTCGCGCCGCAGGCCCAGATAGGCCTCCCAGGTGCGGTTGACGACCAGATGGCGCCCCTCTGCATCGCGCAGCGCCAGCCCCAGGGGCACGGAGTCAAACAGGTCATTGATGAACTTGACCTGGTTGGACAGCTCGATTTCCTGGCGCTTGCGCTCTGAGATGTCGATGAACGAACAAATGAAGCGCAAGGTGCGGCCCGTGGCGTCGCACACGCCAATGCCTTCGGCGTGGACCCACACCGCTTCGCCGTCAGTGCGCAACAGCCGGTACTCCAGCGCCTCGTGCGCCCGCACGGCACTGCGCACCGATCGGTCCCGCAGCTGCGCCGTGAAGCGGGTACGCACGTTCTCGCGGTCTTCCGGGTGGAGCATGTCGTAGAACGACGGCAAGACCGCCTGCGGGCTCGCCTGGATGATTTCTCGAAAGCGCTCCGAGTACACCAGGGTGCCTGCCACCACGTCCCAGTCCAGCAGGCCGGCGCGAGTGGAGCGCACAAGCAGGTTGACCCTTTCGCTCTGCTCGATGGCCCGCAACTCTTCCGCCGACAGCGCGCGCGCAAAGCGTCTTGCCAGCAAAATGCCTGGTGCCAGCACAAACAACAGAATGCCGTAGGGCGACAGCGCCTGTGCGCGCAAGTGGGCGACTTGCAGGCTGTCATGGGTGATCACCACCACCAGGACCAGCAGGCCGGAAAAAAGGATGGCCGCGCCGTCTCGTCCCGCACGTACGGCACGCAACAACATGACCATGGTGTACGCCGCCGTCAGCACCGAGGCGATTTGCAAGACCGGGATGGCCAGGCTGGAGACAGCGACCGGCAGGAGCAAGACCAGCACCGCCGAGCAGATGCCAAAACCAGCCACGCCGCGCGCCACCCGGGGCCCAAATTCACGCGGGTAGAGCGCGCGCAGGAACAGCGTGAAGAGGGTAATGTTCATGTACAGGCTGAGAAACACGAGCTTGAGGTACACATCCCACCCCCACGGCGCCACCAGGGGCTGCAGGATGCGCTCCCCGGACAAACCCACGTACAGGGCAAACGACAGCCCGAACAAGCCGAAGTAGAGCGGGCTGCGCTCTCTGCGGCGTGAGGCATAGAACAGCAGTGAGAGCAGGCTCATGATCGCCATGCTGCCCAGCGCAAACAGGTCGCGGGCCAGCTGGAGTTCACGCCGCTCATGCAGTTGCTGTTGGGTGCCCAGCTCCATGCTGCGGATCATCCCGCCGCGGCGGTGGTCGAAGTTGGCCACCTGCGCAGCAATGCGCAAGGGGCAGGTGCTCTTGCTCAGCTCAACCACCTGCTGGACTGGCGACGGCTGTGTGGTGGCGGCCGACGCGCCGGGCACACCCTGCTGGGCCATCAAGACGCCATTGACGTACACCCGCGCCGCGCTGTGCTGCATGGGCAAGGACAGGGCCAGTCCGCTGGCGTCCTGGCAGTTGACGGTCAGGCGATAGGTGCCATAGCCATGGCGCCCCAGCGCGGACGCACCGAGCACGGCACCGTTCCAGGGGCCAGGCACCTGAATCCAGGGGCTGGCCCGGCTGTCTGCTGTGCTGTCGCTGGGCAGGTCAAGGCGCTGCCAGTCCAGCGCCCACTGCCCGTCCAGAGCCACAAGGCCTTCGCGGGCGAAATCCCATTGGCTCAAGTCGATCACGCCGGCCACGGCCTGCGGCGGCGCGGTGTCAGCCCGCCGGGCGCCGCAGCCCACCAGTACCAGCGCGGCCAGTACCGCGAGGAACCCCGTCTGCACCGCACAAACACTGCGTTTCATGGGGCTACAGGATACAGCGCGCCAGCGCCAACAGGTGAAGCATGTTGACCAGGGCTGAGGCCTACCTTGCACGCAGCGTGCGGCTCAGCAGCACCACCGGCAACAAGCCCACCAGTACCAAGGCCAGCGAAGGCAGCGCCGCCTCACCCAAGCGCTCATCCCGCGCCAATTGGTAGGCCACCACGGCCAGGGTGTCGGTGTTAAAGGGGCGCAGCACCAGGGTGGCGGGCAGTTCTTTCATGACATCCACAAACACCAGCAACGCCGCCGCATAGGTGGACCGGCGCAACAGCGGCCAGTGCACCCGCGTGAGCAATCCCCAACCCGTGGCGCCCAGCATGCGGGCGGAATCGTCCATGCTGGAGGGAATGCGGCTGTAGCCGCTTTGCACCGACTGCAGGGCCACTGCGCAAAAGCGCAACAGGTAGGCCCACACAATACCCAGCGAGGTAGCGGTGACCCAATAGCCCACGCCCGACTGTGGCGCCACGGTCTGCAGCCAACCCACAGGCAAGAGCAGCCCCACCACAATGACGGCGCCTGGCACGGCATAGCCCAATCCGGCCAGTTGCACCACGCCCCGCGTCAGGCGGTCGGGCGCGCGTCGCAGACTCCAGGCCAACGCGATCGCCACCGCCACCGCCAACACCGCCGTCACCGCGCCCAAGCGCACGCTGTTGAATGCCCATTGCACAAAGCGGTCCCAAGGCAAGACCGACCAGTCGGCCGCCAGTGGCCGCAACATGAACAGCACCGGCAACACAAAGCCCATGAGCACCGGCAGCGCACAGACCAGCCAGGCCAGCAGTTCACGCCGCCCCCGCAGCACCACGGGCCTCGATTCGGCCGACCCCGCCCGCGCACCCCGCCCCGCCGAGAAGCGCATGCGCTGCTGGGCCCGGCTCTCCAGCT
>ERZ724527.1391-NODE-1391-length-11313-cov-8.536774_pt1 | contig 11313 bp, 10 predicted proteins | sample MGYA00376060_ERZ724527 | MGnify/ENA primary metagenome ERZ724527 (study PRJEB28724, sample SAMN07190886) | activated sludge metagenome | isolation source: activated sludge of sewage treatment plant in Hong Hong | place: USA: Christiansburg, Virginia | collected...
AAAGGCCGGAAGCGTATCGTGGGCGTGCATGGTGGCAGCGCTATCGGGGCAGGATGTGTTCCAGCGCAGATTCCAGCTGTGCCACGGTGCGGTCCACGTTGTGCAGTTTCTCCAGGCCGAACAGGCCCACGCGGAAACTGCTGAAATCAGAGGGTTCATCACACTGCAAGGGCACGCCCGCCGCCGTCTGCAAACCTTGCGCCAAGAACTTCTTGCTCGATTGCAGGCCTGGGTCTTCGGTGTAACTCACCACCACGCCGGGTGCTTTGAAGCCGTCTGCGGCCACACTCACAATGCCCTTGCTTTCGAACAACGCACGCACTTTGGTGCCCAGTTCGATCTGCTCGGCACGCACTTTCTCGAAACCATAGTTGCGCGTCTCCTGCATGACCTCGCGCAGGCGGGTTAGTGCATCGGTTGGCATGGTGGCGTGGTACATGTGGCCACCGCCTTCATAAGCTTCCATGATCTGTAGCCATTTCTTCAGGTCGCAAGCAAAGCTGGTGCTGGTGGTGCCGTCAATGGCGGTGCGGGCACGTTCGCTGAGCATCACCATGGCGCAACACGGTGAGCCGCTCCAGCCTTTTTGCGGTGCGCTCACCAACACGTCGACGCCAGTGGCTTGCATGTCCACCCACATGGCGCCGGAGGCAATGCAGTCCAGCACCATCAAGCCGCCCACGGTATGCACGGCGTCGCTGACGGCGCGCAGGTAATCGTCGGGCAAGATCATGCCGGCGGCGGTTTCGACGTGGGGCGCAAAGACCACATCGGGTTTGTCCCGTGTTATCGCCGCAACGACCTCGTCGACCGGGCACGGAATCCATGGCGCCTGTTTGCCTTCACCCAAACGGCGGGCCTTCAACACCGTGGATGCGCTGGGGATGCGGCCCATGTCAAAAATCTGTGTCCAGCGGTAGCTGAACCAGCCGTTGCGGATGACCAGGGTTTTCTTGTCGGTGGCAAATTGGCGCGCCACCGCTTCCATGCCAAAGGTGCCACTGCCGGGGACGAGGATGGCCGACCGGGCGTTGTAAACCTCTTTCAGGATGGACGAAATATCCTTCATCACGCCCTGGAAGCGTTGCGACATGTGGTTAAGTGCCCGGTCGGTGTAGACCACAGAAAATTCGAGCAACCCATCGGGGTCAATGTGGGGCAAAAGGCCAGGCATGGGGGTCTCCAGTTGGTTCAATTCAACCAAGGAGCTTAGCACTTGCGCTGTTCGAAAGAGGGCCGGTAACAGCCCGACCCCGCGGTGGGTCTAGGGATTGAGCAGAATGGCCGCAGCCGCAAACGGCACCACGCTGCCGTCGGTGATCGAGAGGTACAACACCTGCAGATCCAGATTGCCGGTGGGGGTCAGGAAATGGAAGTCATCGATATAACCCTCGGCCGTGTCGTTCATCAATTCCCCGCTGGGCCACAGGAAATGCACATTGCGTGCGGCCGCTACGTTTTCCCAGTCCTCATACTCGACGGTTGCGGCGTTGTCAGTACTGCGCCCATCGGCATAAATAAGTTTCTTGGGCCCAACAAAGGGCAAGGTGGAACTGGTGTTCTTGCCGGTGGTGATCGTGGGGTCACCAAAATACATCTTGTAACGTGCTTCGCCAATGTGCATTGGCAGAGCCGCCTGCGCCGCCTTGAAAACTTTGGGGCAGCCTGCCGCGTCGTACTGAACCACAAACTTGCTGCCATTCCAGACTGCGTAGGCATGGTTGTGCTGCGCCGTGGTGCAGCCGGTGAGGCGGTCCACGGTAAACACCATAAAGGTTCCTGGTGCGCCGTCCCAACGCCAATCGGTCAAGGTGGGCCAGGCCACCTTGTTCTGGCGGGCGGCGGTGAAACCGGTGTTGGCGTTGACACTGTCACCCGCCACACCAATAACCACACTCGCCGGGCAATTGCCGGTGGCGAGGTAGTCGCTGCTGTTGGTACAGGTCGATGGGGAGCCGCTGTTGAAGTCGCGCCCCACATAACCATCCACGCTGTCGACGGAGTAGATCCGGGTCTTGCCGTCGGTATCGTTGGATTCAAAAAACAGCCGCACCTTGCCACCCATGGCGCTGGATAAGGGCACGCCCTGGCCGGTCATGATGTCTTTGATACCGGTCGGATTACTGGGTGAGCGCAGGCCGCTGGTTGTGGCGTAGCTGGTGAACGACGACAGGTAACTCGATGATGACGTGCTCGATACGGTGCCGCTGATCGCCATGGCCATGCCACTGACACCCTTGGGGCCATAGTAGAACTGCACGGTGTTGGCATTCATGCCAGCCTCGGCACCAAAACGCGTGGCACTCAGGCGGGCATTGCCGTCGGACACCGGTTTGCTCAACGTGGCCACGGTGTTGCCGGACCCCTGCAGTTGCCAGTATTCAGCCGGTGTTGTGGCGCTGACGGCGCTGGCACTGCCCGAACTGGCGCAGGCACTGTCTTTGCAGGCTTTGACCACCACCGCATAGACGGTCGCCGCCTTTAATTGCGTCAGTGTCGCGCTGGTGGAACTGCCCGCCACGGTACTTGTGACGCTGGTATTCATCAACGACTCTGACGCCGTCACAACATAGTGGTCGGGCACATAGCCGCTTGGAGCAGTCCACGCAACGGCGAGTTTGCTGGAGGAGCCAAAGGTGTTGCTGCCCACGGTTTGAGACCCGCGGGTTGCCACCGCCACTGCCGTCGGTGCGGCCAATGCCGTCGAGTGCACGGCCACCTCGCGCACGCTAGCCAGCTCCACGTTGAAAGTCTTCAGGTCGGCCGTGACCAGGTTCACGGCAAATGCTTTGGCGGTGCTGCCACTGCCGTATTCGAAGTAGGGAACGCTGAGACGGTAGCCACCGCTGTAGGCCGCAATGCTGGCGGCATCGACCGGGTTGCTGACCACCGCGGTGCTGGCCACCGAACCGGTATCCAGGGTAAAGGCGGTCAGTGTGCTGGTATTAAAGCGCGCGCCCAGGGCCTGTTTGCTGCCGCCCGTGCCGTACTCAAAATAGGGCACAGCCAACGTGAAAATGCCACCGTTTTGCATCAGGCTCGCCACCGTCTGCGACCAAGAACTCGTGGTTGACAGCAGCAACGCGGCACCCAACACACAGCGAAGCTCCAGCGCCAAACTGCTGCGCATGGGTCGATGGGAAGACTTGTCCATACATTCCTTTCGCATTGGCCGCGGGTTGCTGCAGCTGCTCGAACCCCAATGACGCTAACCGCCTGCCATTCACAACGCAACGGCAGCGCCCCAGTAGTGGTAGGACATTATCTTCGGTCCGGGCAAGTAGAGTGACTCCGCGTTGGGATGGAAGCCGGCGGCTTCAAGCAAAGCGGGAATGTCCCGGTTCAGCTTGCAGCCACCAGCCACTTTGGTCCAATAGGGTTGCAGACGGGTTTGCCACGCCAGCACATTGGCGTCTGGCGATTTTCCGTGTTCCGAAAACAGGAGCTTGCCACCCGGCTTCAACGCGCGACGCATTTCCCTGAGGGCTGCCACCGGGTCTGCAATGGTACACAGCGTGTAAGTGCAGACCACGGTGTCAAAGCTTGCATCCCCCACCGGCAGGCATTCCGCTGACAGACCGATGAGTGTGACGTCGAGCCCGGCCTTCTGACCGCGTTTGAGGGCCAGTCGGTGCAGTTGCAATCCCGGATCGACGCCCACAATCTGTCGAACCCGTGACCGGTCATAAAAAGGCAGATTCAACCCGGTCCCGATGCCAACTTCCAGTACCCGGCCCTCAGCCTGAGGGACCAGCTTCATCCGTTGCCTGCGGATCGGCGAGGCACTGCATGCGAGATCCAGCACGTAAGGCAAAAGATGGCGCTCGTACCAGGATTCAGACATCGTGCTTTCCAAAGTTGGGGCAACAGCACAAGCCCATTGGTGATCCGCATGGTTTGGTGTTCAAGACCGCTGCCGTTGGCGGCAACAGACTTCCGGTAGGGGAATCGGCGATTGTCGGCGTTTAACAGGTGCTGTGGTGCGCCGCGCTGAATTGCCTTTGCGCCGCACGCCTTGTCGACACTGGCGTTGAGAAGAAGATCCGGATCTATCGCTATCAGGAGTAAGCGAGTGGTTGACGCCGTGACAGCCCCGCCAATTTCGCGAACATGGCTTTGTTGTTGTACGATTTGCTACAAATTCAATAGCTGCTCACGCCTACAAGATATGGGCGAGGGCCTCTTTTGTCTTTGACGCAGCGTTTTCCCCGCAACCGCCCACGCGGCTCATATCTTGCTCCAGCCGCCCAACTGCGCGCCACACACCCGTCCACGCCCACTTTGCTTGGCGTCGTAAAGCTGGGCATCTGCCAGCCCAAGCAGGGCTAACGCATCACCAACGGAATCCACGGTTCGTGTTGCCAACCCCACACTCACCGTCACCACCCGCGCCAGCGACGAAGCCGCATGGGGGATCTTGAGGTCGCGAACCGTGTGCTCCAGCTCCGCAGCCAGGGCCAAAGCATCATCATTCGCGGTATCGGGCAGGATGCACGCAAACTCTTCGCCACCGTAACGCGCCACCAAATCGGCCGGTCGTTTCAGGCCCCTTTTAAGGGTTGCCGCAATCTGGCGCAGGCAGTCATCACCGGCCTGATGACCGTAACGGTCGTTAAAAGCCTTGAAATAGTCAACGTCAATCATGATGACTGACAGGGGCGAGAAACTGCGTGCCGCACGCGCCCATTCCACAGGCAGTTGCTGGTCAAAATAACGGCGATTGAACACCCCGGTGAGGCCGTCCAGAAACACCAGTTTGCGCAGCAAATCCGATTGAAACTTCAACGTGAGGTGGGTTTTGACCCGCGCACGCACCACAGCCGGATTGACAGGCTTGGCAATGAAATCCACGGCTCCCAAACTCAATCCATGCGTTTCCTGCGCGGGATCGGTGTGCGCCGTGACAAAGATAACGGGAATATGGTCAGTGGCCTCATCGGCCTTGAGCTGGGTACACACTTCGAAGCCGTCCATACCGGGCATCACGATGTCTAGCAGCACCAGATCAGGCGGATTGGTCTTGCAAAGGGCTAACGCCTGTGCTCCGCTGGTGGCCATAAACACCTGATAGTCGCCGCCAAACACCTGGTGCATGACCTGGATGTTGATGGCTTGGTCATCTACCACCAGCAACTTCGGCTTGCCATGGGAGCTGTCCAGCAGCATATCCACAGGATTGTCGGACAAGTTCATGGCTCGAATGGATGGTCCCGATGGTTGGATCGAACGCTCCATTGAACCACAGCTTTCGACCGTGCCAACACAATAGATGGTCATGTACGCCCCCCAGATGGCTGGCGCATGTCAGGCAGGGATACCGACACCTTGACCTTTGAACCTTGGCAACTTGATGGTCCCTGGTAACCGTTTGCGGCAGTGTTCCGTGTGAAAATGACCGACACACTAGAGGAGACCGTTTCATGTTACGTCGCGCCACCAAGATTGTTGCCACCCTTGGCCCCGCCTCCAGTGACCCTGCACTGCTGGAGCAAATGATTCGAGCTGGCGTCAATGTCGTGCGGCTGAACTTCAGCCACGGCAAGGCGCAAGACCACATCGACCGTGCCCGCCTGGTGCGTGAAGCAGCCCAGCGCGCCGGACGTGAGGTGGCCATCATGGCAGACCTGCAAGGCCCCAAGATCCGCGTCGGCAAATTCGCTGAAGGCAAGGTCTTTTTGGAGCCTGGCCAGAAATTTGTGCTGGACGCCGCCCGCACCGAGCTGGGTGATATCGACGCTGTGGGTCTGGACTACAAGGCCTTGCCGCGTGAGGTCAAGGCTGGTGACGTGTTGTTACTCAACGACGGCCTGATTGTCATCACCGTGGACGCCGTCAAAGGCGAGGCGATACACACCACGGTCAAACTCGGTGGTGAGTTGTCCAACAACAAGGGTATCAACAAACAAGGGGGCGGCCTGTCGGCGCCCGCGCTCACCGCCAAAGACATGGACGACATCCGCACGGCGATGAGCTTCCAGGCCGACTACGTGGCCGTCAGCTTCCCCAAGAACGCAACCGACATGGAAATGGCACGCCAACTCTGCAACGTGGCGGCGGCTGATTACAACCACAAGCCCGGTTTGATTGCCAAGATTGAGCGGGCCGAAGCCATTCCCAAACTGCTGGAAATTCTGCTCGCCAGCGATGGCATCATGGTGGCCCGGGGCGACTTGGCGGTCGAGGTCGGCAACGCCATCGTGCCGGGTCTACAAAAACGCATGATCAAGCTGGCCCGCGAGCATGACCGTGTGGTCATCACCGCCACGCAAATGATGGAATCCATGATCACCAACCCGGTGCCCACCCGCGCCGAGGTCAGCGATGTCGCCAATGCCGTACTGGATGGAACTGACGCCGTCATGTTGTCGGCCGAGACCGCAGCCGGCAAGTACCCGCTGGAGACTATCGTGGAAATGGCCAAGATCTGCCACGCGGCGGAGGGCCATGAGGACTTTGAGCTGGAGGCCGATTTCACCGGCAAGAAGTTTCAACGCATCGACCAGACCATTGCCATGGGCGCGTTGTTCACCGCCCACCACCTCGGCGCCAAGGCCATTGTGGCCATGACCGACAGCGGTTCTACCGCCTTGTGGATGAGCCGCCACTTGATCCAGGTTCCCATCTACGCACTGACCTCCAAGGTCGCCAGTCAGCGAAAGATGACGCTTTTTCGCAATGTGAATCCCTTGTTCATAGATACCAGTGCTGACCGCGATACCGCGTTGCGAGAAGCCGAAAACCACCTGAAGTCACGTGGCATTGTGCAAAAGGGTGACGTGTACGCCATCACCTGCGGCGAGCCTATGGGTTCTCCGGGCGGGACCAATATGCTGAAGATTTGCCAAGTGGAATAGCCCCAGGCGGATACCGACCCGGACTGTGCAGGGTTGCTTCAGCGCGCAATGTTTTGGCGTACCAGGCGAGCCGTGACCGGGTTGAAGTAGGCCTCTACGATCTGGCCCGTGCGATCAAAGCCATAAATCTCATAACAGCTGTTGTTGGCAACCTTGAACGTCTTGATGCGATAGCCCCGGTGCTCGGCCAACAGGCGCATTTCATCTTCGGGAAGCCAGTCAACGCGTGGCGCCGTTGTGCAAACGGTGCCGCTTCCTTCCCGAACGTAGGGCGCTGACTCGGTGGGCGCTGAACTGGCCTGCCGACTGGCTTTGGTGCTGCTGGACTGCGCCTGGCCGTGCAAGGGCAGCATGGCAAAGCAGCAGGCGAATAGGATGATCTTGCGTTTCATGGGTGACCTGTAGGTGAGTGGCAGGTCTATTGTGATGAGCCAACATTAAGCGGGGCTTAATTTCGCTGCATGTGTGATTCAGTCTGATGAAAGCCTGGGCGCTAAAATTCGAGACAGTTACAAACCGGTTACCAACTTCCCAAGGAAATCTCATGGCACTTGTTTCAATGCGCGAACTGCTCGACCACGCCGCCGCCAATGGCTACGGCATTCCGGCCTTCAACGTCAACAACCTGGAGCAAGTGCAGGCCGTGATGGAGGCCGCCAAGGAAGTGGGTGCACCCGTCATCCTGCAAGCCAGCGCCGGAGCCCGCAAGTACGCGGGCGAAGCCTTTATCAAACACCTGATTCAGGCCGCCATTGAGGCCTACCCAAACATCCCTCTGGTGATGCACCAGGACCACGGCCAAAGCCCGGAAATCTGTCAGGGCGCCATCAACCTGGGCTTCAGCTCGGTGATGATGGACGGCAGCCTGGAAGGCGACGGCAAGACCATTGCCAGCTATGAGTACAACGTGGAGGTCACCCGCAGAGTGGTGGAAATGGCCCATGCCACCGGCGTGACGGTGGAAGGTGAGCTGGGCTGCCTTGGTTCGCTGGAAACCATGAAGGGCGACAAGGAAGACGGTCACGGCACCGACGACACCATGACCCGCGAACAGCTGCTGACCAACCCCGAGCAAGCCGCCGATTTCGTGAAACGCACCCAACTTGACGCGCTGGCCATTGCCATTGGCACCAGCCACGGCGCCTACAAGTTCACCCGCAAGCCCACCGGCGACATCCTGGCCATTGACCGTGTCATCGAGATCAACAAACGCCTGCCCAACACCCACCTGGTAATGCATGGTTCGAGCAGCGTGCCGCAAGATTTGCTGGCCATCATCAACCAGTATGGCGGCAAGATGAAAGAGACCTACGGCGTGCCGGTCGAAGAAATTCAGAAGGCGATCAAGTTCGGCGTGCGCAAGATCAATATCGACACCGACATCCGCCTGGCCATGACCGCCGCGGTGCGCAAGTTCATGTTCGAGAACCCTGAAAAATTTGATGCCCGTGACTGGCTCAAACCCGCCCGCGAAGCCGCCAAGGGCATCTGCAAGCAGCGCTATATCGAGTTTGGCTGCGAAGGCCAAGGCGCCAGGGTCAAGGGCAACAACCTGACCGTAGTGGCGGGGCAATATGCCCGCGGGGAACTCGCGCAAGTGGTTCAGTAAAAACGCACGCCAGTGGCATAATCGCTATACACATCGAAGGTGTATAGCATGAGTACCCGAACCAATATTGTTTTGGATGACGAGCTGGTGGCGCAGGCCATGGCGCGCGCCGGCGTGAAAACAAAGAAGGCCGCTGTTGAAGCAGCTTTGCGCGCCTTTGTGCGCAAGCCGGACTATTCTGGCTTGCTGGGCTTGGTCGGAACTGGCGCGGTTGATGACGACTATGACCCCAAAGCTTTGTTCCAAGAAGTGCCGCATGTGGCCGAGCCCGTCGCACCGTATATTGCAGGCAAAAGCACCACTACCAAGACTATTCGACCTGCGGTCAAACGTGCGCGATGATCGCGGATTCGTCAGCTTGGATCGATATGCTGCGCGGTCCCGCGTCTGAAGTCGGTAGGCGACTGGAACAGGCCTTGCGCCAGGGCGAACCCTTGTTGATGCCTGACGTGGTCTACCAAGAGATTTTGCAGGGTGCGAGTAATGCACGGCACTTTGTCAACCTGCAGGCGGAGCTGGATAAAGTGCCCTCGTTTCTACCAGAAGATTCCCACGAAACCGCCCGCCAAGCGGCCATGATATACGCCCGCTGCCGCTGGGCGGGCATGACGATTCGTAGCCCCAACGATTGCCTGATTGCCGCCTGCGCCATCGAGGCGGACGAGCCCTTGTTACACGCCGATCGCGACTTTGAGCGCATTGCGACAGCAGCGCCACAACTGCGGTTTGTAGGACGGTCCTAGCGTCGCCATGACCTCAAGTAAATCAAAATTGATAGCGCCTAACGCAATATCCACGAGGGCTAGTGGCCAAATATCCCTGCAAGACTTTGTAAAAAAGCAAAGTACCACCGATTTGGCGCAACGCCTGTGGGACTGGGCCGAGGCAGACAACGATTTGATGGCTGATCTGAAGGCTTGGGCGGCGCAGGAACAAGCCCACGACAACCCCATGGGCTTGACCGAAGCGATCACCGAACTGTTGCACAGCCGTAGCGATTTCCTGGACTGGCGCGAATGCACCTCTTACGTCCACCGCGCCGAAAAGGTGTTGCCTTTGTTGGAGCCATGGCTCAAGAAAGACCCCGTCCGGTTGCGCGAGATGTGCGACCACACTTTGCGATGCCTGTTTGAGGTGGCCGAAGACGCCGACGACTCCGATGGCGAGATTGGGGACTTGATGCAACGGGTCATGGACCTGATGTTGGACGCTCTGAAAGCCCACCCGCCCGAAGCCGCGTGGCTGGACCGCTGGTTCTCTCTGAAACAGGCCGATCCGTGGGGGCTGTGGAGCGAGCGCACCGTGATCGACGCGGCCGGTCCTGCCGTACAAGCACAATTCGCCAAGCGCGCGAGCAAGGATTGGCAAGATTGGATGGCGCGGCACCGTGCTGCCACCAGCGCGCCGACCACTGGCAAAGCCGTAGCAAGCCGCAACCGAACAACGGCGGGTATGTCAATTGCCGACCGTTACGACCCGGAACGTGAAAACCTGCGACGCCGATATTTGGACTGTGTGGAGCGTGAAGGCGATCCCCTGGCTTTGATAGAGGCCATGCGCACCAGCGCAGAACAAGCGCACGAGTTCTGCAACTTGGTGGCCTGCTGCGAAAAACATGGCAAGTTGCGCGAAGCCATGGACCATGCCCTGCTGGCCTACAAAAGATTCCCCGATGACTGGCGCGTGGAACAAGATGTGTTGCGCTGCTACGAGCGCGACGGCATGTCCGAAGAGGCTTTACCGATTCGCCGCCGCCAGTTTGAAAGAATCCCGGATGTGGAACACTACCGCGCGGTGCTGACTGCGGCCAAGAACGCGCGGCGTGATCCAATAGCCTACCGCGCCGAGTTGTTCGCCTGGGCCGAGGCACAAGAATTGAAGACCCGCGCATCGCCCTCGTGGAGCCGGCAAACCCGTCCTGCTGGGGAACGGGATGTGTCCACACGGGTGAGTTGGCTGCTGGCCGAGAAACGCGTGAACGACGCCTTGGCCTTGGTGCAACCGCCCCACCGCTGTTCGCCCGAACTACTAAAAACACTGGCGCGCAAACTGCCGACCAGTCGCAACGCTGACGCTGTGCCGCTGTTGCTCAGGGTGTTTGCGATAGCCATGCCGAATGCTTCCAGCCCCTATGCCGAGGTATTGGCTATCGTAAAAGAAACCACCGCACGCATGGAGCCCCTGCCACGCGCCCAATGGCTGGCATACTTGCGCGCCGAGTACAAGGCCAAGAGAAACTTTATCAAAGAACTGCCTGCACCATGACCTCCTCCACCGTACACACCTCCGCCCTGCACTCCCTGCCCCTGCTGGCCCGTGGCAAGGTGCGCGACAACTACGCGGTCGGCGATGACCGCATCCTGATGGTGGCTAGCGACCGCTTGAGCGCCTTCGACGTCATCATGGGTGAGCCTATTCCGGGCAAGGGCAAGCTGCTGACCCAAATGGCACTGTTCTGGTTTGACAAGATCGGCCCCAAGGGTTTGAACATCTGCCCCATCCACCTGACCGGCGACGCACCCGAGAGCGCGGTGCAGCCCGACGAAGTGGCACAGGTTGAAGGCCGCTCCATGCTGGTCAAACGCCTCAAGCCCCTGCCGATTGAGGCCGTGGTGCGCGGTTACCTGGCCGGTAGCGGCTGGAAGGAGTACCAGGCGAATGGTGCCGTTTGTGGCGTCAAGTTACCAGCGGGCCTGCAAAACGCCTCCAAGCTGTCCGAGCCCATATACACCCCCGCGGCCAAGGCGGCGATGGGCGACCATGACGAGAACATCACGTTCGAGCAAACGGTGGAAACCATTGGCCTAGACCTCGCCACCCGGGTGCGCGACATCAGCATTGCCATCTACA
>ERZ724527.1392-NODE-1392-length-11313-cov-5.105614_pt1 | contig 11313 bp, 10 predicted proteins | sample MGYA00376060_ERZ724527 | MGnify/ENA primary metagenome ERZ724527 (study PRJEB28724, sample SAMN07190886) | activated sludge metagenome | isolation source: activated sludge of sewage treatment plant in Hong Hong | place: USA: Christiansburg, Virginia | collected...
ATCAAAACCTAAGCGTTTTACCAATTCAATCACCAAGTTTTTATACCAGTTTTCTGATTTGGGATGAATGTAGATTTTTTCGATGAGTTGGTTGATGTCAATGTCGATTTTCAACCCGTTATCAATCGACAATTCGTGTGAAGTAACATCTGAAATAATTCGAATTTCTCGCTCGTATTGAAAGCTTTTTCGTTTGAAAAGAAACGGAAAAAAACTGTTTTCAAACGGAATGTATTCTTTCTTATAATCGATATAATTGACTTCACCAATATATTGTTCGAAGGTTAAATCTGTTTCCAAAGCCTTTTGTAGTCTGCCAACTGTAGATTGAATGGCCAGGCCTTCGCTTTTCTGAGTAAAAATCTGCCACATGGCAAACGACTCATATTCGTTGATATGCCAACTGCTAATCACGACGTTTTTTCGATGTGTTTTGTAGTAATCTAAAAAGTCCGGATTGTCGATAGAAAGTTTTCTAATTTCTTCAAAAGTTGGTTCGCTAAACGTGCCTTCGTATTGGTCTTCAAACTTGTCAGAACGCGACATGAATAATTTGCGATACAAAAGTAAATCGACAAATTTCGACAAGTCTAAGTATTTCCAAACAATAGTGTCTGGATCATCGGGTAACTTAATATTGCTGTCGTTGATGTACATAATTCAATATTGAGTTTATGAAAGTTAACACAAATTAATTAATGCAATTCATGTTTGTATTTAATCAAAAGATTGCATGGTTACCAACTTGTTGTAAGTGCCGTTCAACGCAATTAGTTCTTCATGATTGCCTTGTTCTACAATAACGCCTTTTTGCATCACGACAATCACATCGGCTTTTTGAATTGTCGACAAACGGTGTGCAATGACAATAGAAGTTCGGTTTTGCATCATGTTCTCTAAGGCGATTTGTACCAACTTTTCACTTTCCGTATCCAAAGCCGAAGTCGCTTCATCGAGAATCATAATCGGTGGATTTTTCAATACCGCACGCGCAATACTCAAACGCTGTTTTTGACCACCGGAAAGTTTGTTTCCACTGTCGCCAATATTCGTATAAATGCCATTCGGCAAATCTTTTACAAACTCGTAAGCATTCGCAATTTTCAAAGCTTCCATGATTTCGTCATCGGTAGCATCGAGTTTCCCCAAAGCGATATTGGCTTTGATTGTATCGTTAAAAAGAATGCTGTCTTGAGTAACCAATCCCATCAAACTGCGCAACGAATGCAAATCCATGTCTTTGATATCAGTGCCATCAATGGAGATGCTTCCTGCATTCACATCGTAAAAACGAGTCAGCAAATTGGCAATCGTACTTTTTCCGCTTCCGGATTGACCGACCAAAGCAACGGTTTTTCCTTTATTAATGTTTAATGAAAAATCTTTTAAAACCAATTCTTCTTCATATTTGAACTGTACGTTTTGGAGCACAATTTTTTCATTAAAGTTATCTTTATGAATTGCATTCGGTTTGCTCGTAATCGGGTTGGGTTGTTCTAAAATTTCAAGCACCCTTTCCGCCGCCGCATTCCCACGTTTGACATTATACGACGCTTTTGAAATCGATTTTGCCGGTGTCAGAATGTTATACGCCAATCCCATATAAGTAATAAAAGCCGCACCTTTTAACGTTTTTTCAATCAAAACCATGTGACCGCCATACCAAAGTAAAATGGCAATGACCATAATACCCAAAAACTCACTCATCGGAGAAGCCATGTTTTGTCGGTTACCAATACTGTTCGACAATTTAAAAAACCGTTCGGTAGAATCGCGAAAGACTTTATTGAAATAGCCTTCCGCATTATAGCCTTTTACGACTTTCAAACCGCCCAAAGTTTCTTCAATTGTGGAAAGAAAAACACCTTGTTCTTGTTGCGCTCTGGTTGATTTCTTTTTGAGTTGTTTTCCGATTAATGAAATGATGTAACCCGAAACCGGAATGAAAATAAAAACGAAAATCGTCAATTTCACACTAATCGAAAACATCGCAATAATCGTAAAAATAATAGTCAACGGCTCTTTGACAATCAATTCTAAAATCGATAACATCGAGTTTTGCACTTCGCTCACATCACCAGCAATTCTCGAAATCGTGTCGCCTTTGCGTTTTTCAGAAAAGAAAGCCAAGGGTAATTCGACCGTTTTTTTATACATCGCATTTCTCATGTCACGCAGAATTCCATTGCGCAGAAAAGTGATGAAGAACATCGCCAGATAATCGCATAAGTTTTTGAGCAAAAAGATGGTAATAATACCGGCAACTAAAATCGATAAAGTAGTTCCGATACCATGTTGCTCGGTGGTCATGGTCAGATAATAATTCAAATAATCACCAAGATATTGTTTCAATCCGTAAATGCCAGTAAAGGTTGGCATAGTGTAATTTTTATTCGCTTGTCCAAACAGCACATCCATCATCGGCATCAATGCCAGAAACGAAAGTGTTCCGAAGAAAGCATACAACACATTGAACAAAATATTCAAATACGCATACTTTTTATACGGCAGGATAAATGGAATTATCTTTCTGAAATTATTCATTAAATAATGTTTAGATCGATTAGAATGTTTTTGATTTTCTCATCTAAAACAGCTTCCGTTTTAGCAGCATTTGCAACGGAATCTAATGGAGCATTAACACTTACATAGAATTTAATTTTAGGTTCTGTACCACTTGGTCTTGCTGCGATTTTAGCACCATCTTCAGTATAATAAATCAACACATCTGATTTTGGAACTTTCAAAGCTTCTTCTTCACCAGTCAATAAATTCTTAGCAATCGATTTTTTATAATCTTCTAGCATGACAACTCTTTGTCCGTTAATTTCCTTCACTGGATTTTCGCGCATATCAACCATCATCTGATTGATTTCACGCAAACCATCAATACCTTTTTTGGTCAACGACACCAAATATTCTTTATAAAAACCGTGGTCTACATACAAATTCAATAATTCTTTATAAACAGAACTTCCAGCCGCTTTGGCTTGGGCAGCAATTTCACACATCAATAGGGTAGCGGCTACGGCATCTTTATCGCGCACGGCATCACCAACCATAAATCCGAAACTTTCTTCGCCTCCGCCAATAAATTGAAGGTTCGGAAAATCTTTGATAAACTTCGCAATCCATTTGAAACCAGTTAATCCCACTTTACATTCTACGCCATAAGCTTCTGCCAATTCTAACATCATCGGTGTAGAAACTATCGTAGAACCAATAAATTGCTTGCCGTCGATTTTGCCCTGACGCTTCCATTGTTCTAGCAAGAACGCCGTCATCATGACCATGGTTTGATTTCCGTTGAGTAAAATCATTTTGCCGTCGTTGTTTCTTACCGCAACGCCCAAACGATCACAATCAGGATCGGTTCCGACAACGATATCTGCATGTAGTTTTTCCGCTAAAGCCATCGCCATCGTCAATGCTTCTGGTTCTTCGGGATTTGGAGATTTCACCGTTGGAAAATCGCCGTTAGGTTCGGCTTGTTCCGGAACGATATTCACATTCGTATAACCTGCTTTCGCTAAAGTTTGCGGCACCGCTTTGATCGATGTACCGTGCAAAGAAGTAAACACTACATTCAAATTCGCTTTGGCTGCTGCTGGCGTGTTGAAACTCGCATTGGCAATCGACGAATTGACAAAAGCTTCATCAATCGCAGTGTCGATATATTCAATCAAATCAGGATTCGATTGGAACTTAATTTCATCATAACGCAAAGCCTCAATCATCTTGATAATCTCGCCATCTTGCGGTGGTACCAATTGTCCGCCATCTTCCCAATATACTTTATAGCCGTTGTATTCGGGCGGATTGTGAGAAGCCGTCAATACGATTCCAGCTTGACAACCTAAATATTTCAGGGCGAAACTCAATTCGGGAGTCGGACGCATATCTGAAAACAAATATACTTTGATGCCATTCGCAGAAAACACATCGGCAACCACTTTTGCGAGCGTATTGCTGTTGTGTCTGCAGTCGAACGCAATCGCAACTTTCAAAGATTTTCCAGGAAAAACCTGCTGCATATAATTCGAAAGTCCTTGCGTGTTTTTACCCAACGTATATTTGTTGATGCGATTCGTGCCAACGCCCATCACGCCGCGCATACCGCCAGTTCCGAATTCAAGGTTCTTATAAAAACTTTCCTCCAAATCTTTAGGCGAAGAAGTCATCATGTCTTTAATCGCAGCTTGTGTTTCGCTATCAAAAGTTGGCGTCAGCCATTCGTTTACTGCATCGAGTATGTTTTGTGGGATATTCATATTCTTTTTATTTTCGTGTCTCTATTTTCTTTTTTTCAGGAGCCGGGAACCTGCTATCCGCTAAATTCCCGATTAAGAAAAGCTACGGCTAAAGCCTTGTTTTCTAAAACCGGGAGATACCGCTGCTATCAGGGCTAGGGTTTCTCGGTAACGATTACTTCTTGTATCCAATTTTAATTCGCTGTAAGTTAATGTAAATTGTCGCATCGTTACAAAAGCCCGAATAATTGAGATGTTAACTTCAATCGCTTTCTCACTATTCAAAATACTCGAAAGCATAGCAATACCTTGTTCGGTAAAAGCGAAAGGAAGGTATTTCAAATGTTGCCCTCTACCATTCTTTAAGGACGCAATTTGCGACCTTAGAGAATCATATTCAATTTTGGTAAGTTCAAACATAAAATCTTCTGGAAAACGATTGTGATTTCTTCTTACAGCTTGTTTTAAAACTCTGGTTTCAACATTATAGAGTAATGCCAAATCAAAATCGAGCATGACTTTACAACCGCGTATCTCAATTATTTTATTTTTTATAACTTCTAATTCCATTTTTTTTAAAGTTTGAGGTCACAAATTGTGACAGCAAATTATTTCGAAAAATTCACTTCGCTAGAAACCTTATAACGTTCCTCATTATTCTTCGTTCTCAAAATAATTTCACCTAAAAATCCGGCTAAAAACAATTGGGTTCCAATAATCATGGTCGTTAAAGCGATATAAAACAACGGATTGTCAGTAACTAAAATGGTCGATAACCCGGCATAAAGTTTAACCAATTTCAAAGTGATGATAAAGCCTGTAGAAACAAATCCAATCAGAAACATCACGACACCCAATGCGCCAAACAAGTGCATCGGTCTTTTGCCAAAACGCGATAAAAACCATATGGTGATTAAATCTAAAAAACCATTGATAAAACGTTCCATGCCAAATTTGGTTTCTCCGTATTTTCGAGCTTGGTGCTTAACCACTTTCTCGCCAATTTTAGAAAACCCGGCATTCTTAGCCAAAACCGGAATGTAGCGGTGCATTTCTCCCGAAACTTCAATATTTTTCACAACCACATTTTTGTAGGCTTTCAATCCGCAATTGAAATCATTCAACTGCACACCAGAAGTTTGTCGGGCTGCCCAATTAAACAATTTAGAAGGCATGTTTTTAGATACAACCGAATCGTATCTTTTCTTCTTCCAACCGGAAACCAAGTCGAAATTGTCTTTCAAAATCATGTCGTTCAATTCCGGAATTTCCTCTGGATTGTCTTGTAAATCCGCATCCATAGTGATCACAACATCGCCTTGGGCTTTGGCAAAACCAGCGTGTAAAGCTTGCGATTTACCGAAGTTTTTCAGAAAGCGAATGCCTTTGATGTTTGGGTTTTCTTGCGAAAGTTTTTCGATGATTTGCCACGAATTGTCGGTACTTCCATCATCAATAAAAATGACTTCGTAAGTGTATTGATGCGCCTGCATGACGGAAACAATCCAGTTGTGAAGTTCTTGCAAAGATTCTTCTTCGTTGAGCAGCGGAATGACGATGGATATATTCATTAAATTAGAAACTTTGTGGGCGTTCTCTGCGGACAATCAATGCGGTGATCAAACCAATAATACTGTAGATTACCAAATTAAAAGCAAATCCTTTGAGTTGTCCTGCTACGCCAAAAGAATCCGATTTTTCCATTTCTTTAATGACATTGTTGATATCGCCAGGTTTGGCTCCGAATTTTTCCATCATTTCTACCGTAAATTTTACGACATTTTCAGAAATAATTCTCTTGGCCTCTGGATCTATGATGTTGAAAAGTAAAATGCTAAACAAAGTGGCTATAAAAAAACCAATAGCAATCGTAATGAAAAAGCTGGTAAAGGTTTCTTTGAAGGATATAAATCCGCCTTGTGCTTTTTTGTTTTGTACAGAAGAAACAACACCAAAGCCCACTATAATAAGCAGGTTCACAATACCATACCACGATGCTGTAAATAAACTAAGATCGATAGCGTAAATTAATGTAGTGGCAACAACCATTGCTAGTCCTAAAAACAATCCATATTTTGCAGCGTTTTTTCTGAGTGCTTCCATAATAAAAGTAGTTGTTAAAAATTAAGCTACAAATATAACAATTCCCAATTTACCCACTATAAAATTCATCTCGGATATTCATTTAAAAAAATGAAATAAAGGTTTGATAATTAAAAATTAATTGTATTTTTGCACACTCAAAATTAATAAGTAAAAACAAAAAGTTATAAAGCGTTTATACCTTTTTCGATTGCAGAGAAAGCAGCAGGACGGTTTATAATTAGAAAAGAAAAATACAATTTACCATGAAAAAAGGAATTCACCCAGAAAATTACAGATTAGTAGCCTTCAAGGATATGTCGAATGAAGATGTGTTTATTACTAAATCTACAGCAGAAACAAGAGAAACAATCATGCACGAAGGTGTTGAATATCCAGTTGTAAAAATGGAGATTTCTAGAACGTCTCACCCTTTTTACACAGGTAAATCGAAACTTATTGATACTGCAGGTCGTATCGATAAATTCAAAACCAAATACGCAAAACACGGTAAATAATCACTTAGTGTTCGAAATTATAGAAAGCCTTTCCGTTTGGAGAGGCTTTTTTATTTTTATCTGAATGAAAACTTTGTAAATTTGGCACGAGCCTTTTGCGATTAGAAAAAGTGAACTGATGAAATAAAACAGTTTTTTCTTTTCGAATACATGAATAACCGGATAACCAAATAACCGAATCAACAAATCACAAATGAACTACATACTTTTTGACGGAACCGTTCGCAACGCATTATTGCCTTTCACTTTTACACGACCAGTAGCAGATATTCGCATCGGAATCCTAACCATTCGCGAAAAATGGGAAAAGCATTTAGGTACGACCACAACCACATTAACTGAAGAATACCTTTCCGAGAAATTCCCGATGGTTGAGATGGCTGAAAACGTGATGATCAACGCCTCGTTTTTACCCAACGATATTTTGGCTGAAATGGTCAAAAACCTCGAACCCAACCAAGCCATTTTCAAAGGCGAAGAAGTCATAGCGTTCTACACCCAAGATACACAAGAAGAAGTCGATTTTGATCAATATGAAATTATTGAATACAGCAATGATTGCCTTTTCGTAGCGCATCCGTGGGATATTTTCGCGAAAAACGATGCCGCTTTACGAGAAGATTTCGAGTTGCTAACCGAAGATCGAAAATCGCAACCGATTCCGAAAAGTGTCAACGTAATATCGCCTGAAAACATCTTTATCGAAGAAGGTGCGAAACTAGAATTCGTTACCCTAAATGCATCAACCGGACCAATATATATAGGTAAGAACTCTGAAATTATGGAAGGTTCCGTAATCCGCGGACCGTTTGCTTTGTGCGAAGAAGCGCAAGTGAAACTCGCTACAAAAGTATACGGAGCGACGACTGTTGGACCGCATTCGCGTATTGGTGGGGAAGTGAGTAATTGTGTTTTGTTTGGCTATTCGAACAAAGGCCATGACGGATTTTTAGGAAACGCTGTCTTGGGTGAATGGTGCAATATCGGCGCGGATAGCAACAATTCAAACCTCAAAAACAATTACGAAGAAGTCAAATTGTGGAGCTACGAAACTGAGAATTTCGCCAAAACCGGATTGCAGTTCTGCGGCCTGATGATGGGCGATCACAGCAAATGTGGTATCAATACGATGTTTAATACCGGAACTGTTGTGGGTGTGAGCGCGAATATTTTTGGTGCTGGTTTTCCAAGAAATTTTGTGCCGAGTTTCTCTTGGGGCGGCGCTTCCGGATTTACTACATATATCACTAAAAAAGCTTTCGATACCGCTAAAATCGTAATGTCACGCCGTCATGTTGAGTTTGATGAGAAAGAAGCTAGAATTTTAGAGCACGTTTTTGAACTCACAAAGAAATACCGAAAAGAATAGTTAAACTTTGCGCTTTTGCGTCTTTGCGAGAGATTAAATTAGCACGCAAAGACGCAGAGGCGCCAAGCAGAAAATATTAACAACGACCACAATTGTAAAGCAGTTGTGGTTTTTTATTGGAAGCTTATCCCGCTATCCACTATATCTTTTGCGCCGAACACCGGCACAAAAGGATGCCGTTACTATCGGGGCTAGGGCAACTCGGTAATAATTGCAATTCTAATCAATTGATAACGAGTGTCTAAAAATTGTAATTGTTGCTTTTTCTAACCGATTATTGTGTGTATTTTTGCAGTCCGTTTTGAAGATGAAACATGCGTCATACCGCTAGTTGCGTTAGGGATAGCAGTGGAAATCTTTTTTTGCCGGCGTTCGGCGAAAAAAATTGGGAACGGATAGCCCGACCTTTAGGGAACGCCCAAAATAATAAACTATGAACAAGAAGAAAGTCGCTTTTTACACGCTCGGTTGCAAACTCAATTTTTCGGAGACTTCTACGATAGCGCGGAATTTTCAAGACGAAGGTTTTAACCGCGTAGATTTTGAAGAAGTGGCGGACATTTATGTCATCAATACGTGTTCGGTGACCGACAATGCCGACAAGCAGTTTAAACAGGTAGTCAGAAAAGCGATGAAGCTCAATGATAAAGCATTTGTGGCAGCGGTAGGTTGTTATGCGCAATTGAAACCCGAAGAACTTGCTTCAGTAGATGGCGTTGATTTGGTTTTGGGTGCGACCGAGAAGTTTAAAATTACCGATTACATCAACGATTTGTCGAAGAATGATTTTGGCGAAGTGCATTCGTGCGAGATTTCAGAAGCTGATTTTTACGTAGGCAGTTATTCGATTGGCGATAGAACCCGAGCTTTTTTGAAAGTGCAAGACGGTTGTGATTATAAATGCACTTATTGTACGATTCCATTAGCCCGTGGGATTTCTAGAAGTGATGCTTTGGAAAATGTGCTCAAAAACGCGTATGAAATTTCACAGCAAAACATCAAAGAAATTGTGCTGACTGGCGTCAATATCGGCGATTACGGAAAAGGCGAATTTGGCAATAAAAAACACGAACATACTTTTTTAGAACTCGTGCAGGCGCTGGATGAAGTAGAAGGTATTGAGCGTTTGCGGATTTCTTCTATAGAACCCAATCTGCTTAAAAATGAAACGATTGAATTCGTGTCGAAAAGCAGAACTTTTGTGCCGCATTTTCATATTCCATTACAGTCGGGTAGCAACGATATTTTGAAACTGATGAAGCGCCGTTATATGCGTGAAGTCTACACCGAACGTGTATCTAAAATCCGTGAAGTCATGCCACACGCGTGTATTGGCGTAGATGTGATTGTAGGATTTCCGGGTGAAACCGACGAACATTTTTTAGAAACCTATCATTTTTTGAATGAGTTGGATATATCGTATTTGCATGTGTTTACGTATTCAGAGCGTGACAATACCGAAGCCGCTTTGATGACAGATGTTGTTCCAGCAAATGTGCGAGCGAAACGCAGTAAAATGTTACGTGGCTTGTCAGTGAAGAAGCGTCGGGCTTTTTATGAAAGTCAATTAGGTACTTCGAGAACGGTTTTGTTTGAAGGTGAAAACAAAGAAGGATACATTCACGGCTTTACGGAAAACTATGTCAAAGTAAAAACACCTTGGAATCCTGAATTGGTGAATACTTTGCACGAAATCAATCTCACGCATATCGATGATGACGGATCTGTAAGAATGGAATTTTCGAATGTTGTGGTTTAGATAGAAGAAGCAAGAAGCAAGAAGCAAGAGGCAAGAGCAAAGAGGCAAGAAGCAAGAGGCAAGACATTCAATAATATTGGTTCTTGGCTCTTTTTTTTATCAATACTTAGAATGAAAACGGATTTTGGTAGTGCGGAAAACACTTTCTCCGTACTGTTCGATAAATTCGTAAGTATGGCGTTTGGGATGTTTGAAATCGATGATGCGTTCGGCTGAAATTTCATAATACATTTTTGCGCCTTCCATCATGAGTCGTTCGCCTTTGTTGCGGTAGGCTGAGCGAACCAATTCAAATTCACACATATTCCACGTGGCAGCATTGGCTTCGAAATCTTCTGAACTGGAATGCAATCCTTCGGTAATTTCGGTTTTGCATCCATAATATTTGTCGATACTTTCGAAAAATAAAACTACTTTCTCGCGACTGGTTTCTGAAATCATAGGCTAAAGATAAGCATTTATGTGAAAGGTATAAACGCAAAAAAGGACTCAACATTGGAGTCCTTTCGTGTTTTTTTACTTTTTATATCTTAATTCCTGGCGGCAATAAATCTCTGTAAATTGTGTTTTTTCTGAAAAACAACGCAATTTTTGGAAGAATGGGTACCACTTTTAATTTGCGTTCGTAAGCGATATTCATGATGTTCTTTAACAATTCCGTAATGAATTCTTCGTCTGTAAATCCGTCTGGTGTATTAATTTTGGTTAAGAATATCTTTTTTTCTTGAAACGAATATTCTACAGAAATCAGACCTTCTGAAACAGTTGTTTCAAATTGTCTTGCAAAAGTATTGTCTTTGATTTCCATTGCAATTGATGCTTCCATAATTCAAATTGTTGTATTGGTTTTGACAGCCAATCGGGTTATTATACTATTGTGTGTTACTCAAATCGAGAGCCTACAAAGGTAATACATATTGTCGAAAATCAATTCGATAGTTGGGATTATTCCGCAGATTTAACTTCTTGGTCATCAAGTTAGCTAGCGGTAAATAGGTTCTATAATTTAAGGTTAATTTCACCTTGCCTTTCAAGATATTCCTAAGGAATCTACTACTTTTATAAAAAAAAAGTATAACACCTAAGAAAATTCAGCGTTGTATGGTTATGAATAAAATTCATGTTTACTTTATGCCAGGCTTGGCGGCTAGTTCAACGATTTTCGAGCGCATTCAATTGCCAACAGCTACTTTTGAAATACACTTGCTCGATTGGAAAATTCCACATAAGAATGAAACCTTAGTGGCCTACGCCAAAAGAATGGCAGCAGAAGTAACCCATGATCAAGCCGTATTGGTTGGTGTTTCGTTCGGCGGTGTTTTGGTTCAGGAAATG
>ERZ724527.1393-NODE-1393-length-11308-cov-4.720963_pt1 | contig 11308 bp, 8 predicted proteins | sample MGYA00376060_ERZ724527 | MGnify/ENA primary metagenome ERZ724527 (study PRJEB28724, sample SAMN07190886) | activated sludge metagenome | isolation source: activated sludge of sewage treatment plant in Hong Hong | place: USA: Christiansburg, Virginia | collected...
GTACAATTACAAGGCATAACTATTACCTCCGAAAAAATCAATAAAACCGCAGAAGTAAACTCCTCGGGAATGACAACAATTACGGCTGCTACTGTTGAAAGATTGCCGGCTTTCTTGGGTGAAAAAGACATCATGAAAGCAGTATTACTAACACCAGGAATTCAAAGCGGCCAAGAAGGAGCACGTGGTATTTTTGTACGAGGTGGCAGCCCCGATCAAAACCTGATTGTCTTTCATCATGCACCAGTTTATAATGCTTCGCATATTTATGGATTTTTATCGGTTTTCACCACAGAATCCATCAACAAAATGGATATCTACAAATCTTATATTCCAGTTCAATATGGAGGACGTTTATCATCTGTAATAAACATAGAACCAAATTTTGGAAATACAGACTCTTGGAAAGGAGATTACAGCATTAGTTTTATTACTTCAAAATTTCATATTGAAGGACCATTAAAAAAAGACAAAACGTCTATTAACATCAATATTCGCGATTGTCATGCAGGATTTTTCACAGCACCAATTTCTAAAAAACAGTATAGAAAAAATGGAGTGGATGGCTCATTAAAATATTTTTTTTATGATATAAATGCCGCCATCCGACATAAAGTGAATGACAAAAATACAGTATCATGGAGTTTTTATGCAGGTAGCGATTTTTTTACATTTGGCGATGGAAAAACCAATGCACGAGCAAACCATTTTTCCAATTACACCACCAATCGAAAATTAAATTGGATGAATATTGCCAATAGCTTGGAGTGGGAAACAAGGTTAAAAAAAATAACCATCAACAATGCGTATTCATTTAGTTTTTATCGCTTAGATTCCAAACAGCATTTATATAATGTATTTAGAGATTACACATTAAATACAAACAAAATTTCTAAAACGCAATACAATACTTTATCAAAAATATATGAGAATGGGTGGCAAACTCAATTCTCACAACAAATAAAAAATACTCATTTTTTCCAATATGGATTTAGGGTAAGTGGGCGCACCTTTACAGTTAATAATATAAATGCTTCTATAAAAGACAGCACCAATGCCATTATCCAACAGGACAAACTAAAATATCCAACAGTGCCAACAGTCGATTTTTATGTTTTTGGAGATTATAAATTTTTGTGGAAAGATAAAATAGAACTTAATACGGGCGTTCAACTGTTTACTTATTTTGCTCATAAAAAATCGTTTTTTTATCCTCAACCAAGAATGGAAATTATTTTTCATCCGATAACCGGTATGAGTTTAAGGGCTTCTGTTTTGCGCACGGTACAACCCATGCATTTACTCACCAATAACACGGGTGATATCCTAAATGATGTATGGGTACCAGCTACCCAAAAAGTAGAACCCGAAACGGCATGGCAATACTCCGGCGGTATTCAATACGACCATCCAAAGGGGTACACCGCCAGTATTGATGGTTATTACAAGAGTATGCATCATCTTTCCGAATATAAATATGGCACCACTTTTATTTTGGATAAGATATCATGGGATGATCAGCTACTCAATAGCGGCAAAGGTATTGCTTATGGAATGGAATTATTTTTTGCCAAAACAAAAGGACAATTTACCGCTTGGTTGAAATATAATTTGGGGTGGAGTACACGTAATTACCCTGAAATAAATGAAGGAAAAACATTTTATTACAAATACGACCGAAGAAATGATTTTTCTATCGTATTGCAATATAAATTAAAAAAACATTTTGACTTTTCCATTGCCTGGACGTATGGCTCTGGATGGCGAATGACAACGCCAAATGCTACCTTTGCAAGTGACAATACATTAGATAAATATGACAAGGCAAATGAGCCACTTTTTGGCAGTCAAAATATGGATACATATTGGAATGGCAGCAATAACTGTGTACTGCCTGCATATCATCATTTATATAATGGAATGAATTATACTAAGCAAGGAAAACGGGCATTGCATCAATTCAATGTGAGCATTTACAATGTTTATAATCGCAAAAATATTTTTACTGTATATCGAAAAGATGAAGAAGATAAAAATGGAAACACCCATAAAATATATAAACAAATAAGTATGTTTCCAATCATCCCATCCATTGGATATTCAATTCATTTTAATATCAAAAAGAAAAACTAAAAATGAATAAAAATATATTCCCCCAAATAAGCAAAACAAAATTTTCGATATTCATTTCGATGATGGTTATATTGGTATTTGCTTCTTGTGAGAAAACAATTTATTTAAAATTTGGAGAAGACAACATTAAACAAGTCATCCTTTCCAATTTCACTGCAAAGGAATATTTAAAAGTAAATATTAGCACAAGCAAGCAACCAGATAATTTTAATCCAATAGATTTTTTATCGGATTGTAAAGTAGATTTATATGAAGATGGGATTTTTAGAGAAACTATGCCTTTTATATTAAAAGATACTTTGTCGGGATTGGGTTATTACACTTCTACATTTAAATTAACAGCAGACAAAACGTATAAAATTATTTCTACTCATCCCAATTTACCAACAGCAGAAGCCAGCGAATATTTACCAATTCGAATAGATTCCGTTCCTTTTAATTTATTGCAACATGCTGATTCTACCAATCCAAGCATGCTGGGAAAATATACAATCCGTTTAAAAGACAATGAGTTACTAAAAAATTATTACTACTTATCTACTTCTTATATATTACTTACTCCTACGGTAAATGACATCGGTGATACTATTTATAAATCAATGCGTACTTGGGATTTACCTAATTACAATATTGATTTCCCAACAAATAATCATTCAAATCCATCTTTATTTACAGACAGTACTTTTAGTGGTCAAGAAAAGGCAATTACCGTTTCTTTTCAAAGTCGCTATAGTAATTATTACAAAGAAATTTCATTAGTCGTAGAATTATCCAACTTGGGTAAAAATTTTTATGATTGGCGAGTACAGCAAATAAAACCAAAAACAGATTATTTGAATGAAGGCCCGATGGAACGTATTAATCTCAAAAGCAATATCATCAATGGATTTGGGCATTTTTCTGCATACAATAGTAGTTATATTACTATTCGCATTAAATAATTATTGGTGATTTTTTAGCACCATCGTTTAGATGTAAAAACAAAAAAAGCTGCTCAAAAGAACAGCTTTTAGTTATATACGTTAAAGATTATTTATTTTTTAGCAAATCTCTAATCTCTGTCAATAATTTTTCTTCTGCTGATGGAGCAGGTGCTGGTGCAGGAGCTTCTGCTTCTTTCTTCTTCGTTGCATTCATTCCTTTGATTATCATAAATAATACAAAAGCAATGATTACAAAACTGATAATTGCAGAAATAAAATTCCCATATTTTACTGTTCCAAAAATAGTCAATTCTTCTAATTTCGACAGATGTGCTGCGTCTAATGCAGGTTTTAATATCAAAGGTGTAATGACATCATCAATTAATGAATTAATGATTTTACCGAAAGCACCTCCGATAATTACTGCAACAGCAAGGTCAACAACATTGCCTTTCATGGCAAAGTCTTTAAATTCTTTTAGCATTCCCATTTTTATTGTTTTTTATTGTGTTATATAATATGTTTGTTTTTATAGTAATAATATTTTATCTAAAAATTTGCATTGGAGCACTTTGAGTGGTGTCTAAAGTACCAGATGGAACCAATGCTGGAAACGCTTCATTTAATTGCTTTTTAAATGCTGCATCTTTATATACTAATGCTAACATATCCATGCGTTTTACTAATTCCTCTGCAGATTTTTTTTCATTAGAATATAGTGCTGCAAAATTACTAGGTAAATTATAAAAGCGTATGCAATCTTTCAAGTCTTTAATAAATAAATCTTTAATGGGTTGTGCTTTTTCTGCAGCACCTGCACGATAATATAAATCTATCCACTGAACACTCAGAATATTAAAAAAGCGATTATTTGGAGAATAATAAGGTGCATTTATATATTGGAATTCTTTTTTGGCGCGTTCTAATACTTTTACTGCGTCTTCCTTTTTATCGTGGCGAATTAAATCATCGGCAATGCCAAAATGAACGCTTTTTAGTGTATTCATAATACGACCCGAATTTTCATCTACAAACATTTCTTTTTCTCCTAAACCGCCATATTTAAATTTATTCATCAAAATATCAAAGCTTTTTTGAGTATTGTTGGCAGTATATCCACGTTGGTTTTCATCAAAGCGACAAGGTACTAAACGTAATATTTCTCCTTCTTGCATCAAATATTTATCTAAGCCATTGTAGTAAGCTGCATCTACGGTATTAGAAAAACAAATAGGACGACTCCAATCATTGGCGGCTATCATGGCCAACATGGCTAAATCATATTTTATAATTCTGTTTTTGCCTAAATCCCAAGTGATTTCATCTACTTCATTTCCTTTGTATTGCTCAGGAACAATATTGTATTTCTCTATTGCAGCCTTATCTACTTTTAATTTAAGTTTAGTGGTTGGTAAATAATTTACTGATTCACCTCTGCCCGTTTGCGCTTTATATTGTGGATCGTCGCTTAATACAAACGACATGATATTTTGAATATCATAATATTGATTAGGATCTGTAAGGCCTGATTGATCGTTCGTCTGAATAAAGTCTCTATTGTTTCCTCGGTATTTATCGGAAGTAAAATCTTTATAGAATGGTACTGGTGCTGATTTATTGGATGCTCTATGTAAAAAATCAATATACCAATCTACCCCCAATAAACTTAAGTTCGCTATTCGCACATCTGTTCGGATGCCTTCTACTTCTTGTGCATACCATAAGGGGTAGGTGTCATTATCTCCTTGTGTAAAGAGGATGGCATTGGGCGGGCAACTTTCTAAATAATTAGCTGCAAAATCGCGTGCCATAAATCTTCCATGTCTGTTATGGTCATCCCAACCTGCTTTTCCCATAATATAAGGAACCAATAGACACATAATCGTAATGATTGCTGCTAAAGAAACCGTCGGTATTTTAATTTTATTTTTTAGATACTCATATATTGCCAATACGGCAATTCCTATCCAGATACAGAAGGTATAAAAAGAGCCGACTGACACATAATCTCGTTCTCGTGGTTCTCGCGGTGGTTGATTCATATATACAATTAATGCGATACCGGTTACTAAAAATAACAATCCGAAAATTAGAGTGTATTCTTTGTTTTTATTATACATATATACCAATCCTATTATGCCGAGAAGTAATGGTAATAAATAAAATTTATTTCTTGCTTTTTCTGATAAGATTTGATGTGGCAGTCCTTCTTGGCTTCCTAAATGTAAATTATCAACTACTGATATCCCGCTTAACCAGTCTCCATTCATTTTTTCATTTCCAGCAACGCCTTGTAAGTCATCTTGTCGTCCGGCGAAATTCCACAAGAAATACCTCCAATACATATATCGCAATTGATAATGGAAAAAATATTTTAGGTTATCACCAAAGGTAGGTTTCCCAGAATAATCTGTCCAATATTGATATAAAGCAGCGGCACTTTCTCCGTCATTGGTTGGTCCCATTCGAGGGAAAAGCATTTCGTCTTCAGGGCTATATACGTAATCAATTTTTTCCCCTTTTACTTCATATTTTTTTGTTTGCTGGTTGGGGAAATAATCTTTTCCTGTTGATTTATAGCTTATTGGTTGGGCGTCAAACAAGGGGCCTTTTATGAGTGGGCGAGTTCCATATTGCTCCCGATTTAAATAAGACAATAAACTAAAAGGATCTTTAGGAGCATTCATATTAATAGGCGGATTGGCTTCTGCACGAATCGGCACCATAATATAAGAGGAGAATCCTATGAAAATTACTAAAAGACATACTGCCACTAATTGTAAGTCGGCATGATTAATTTTATGGGCATAATAGATTCCAGCTACTAGGATGGCTACTAGTAGCATCCATGCAAATATAAAACCAACATTGAATGGTAATCCTAAACTATTTACAAAAAAGAATTCAATATTTCCAGCAATTTGCAAGGCACTTATCACCACACCTATCTGAACAATTCCTAATAAGATAAAGCCTACTACGAAAGCTACACAAAATCCTAAAAATGTAGGTTTGAATTTTTTGAAGTAATAAATTAATACTGCACATGGAATTACTAATAATGACAATAAGTGAACGCCTAAAGAAACTCCAATCATATAAGAGGCAAATACTAACCATCTATTGCCATGTGGTTTATCGGCTTCTTCATCCCATTTTAATACTGCCCACAATACAATGGATATAAAAAACATAGAAGAAGCATATACTTCGCCTTCTACGGCAGAAAACCACATGGTGTCGGAGAAAGAACAAGCTAAAGCGCCAACTGCTCCAGAACCTACTACGGCGATAATATCGCCTGTTGATAATTCTCCATCTTTAGAGTTTATCAGTTTTCTGGCGGTCATTGTGATAACAAAATATAAGAATAACACACATCCTGCAGACATTAATCCTGACATGAAATTAACCATAATTACAGGGTTACTTGGATTGAATAACGTAAAAATCCTACCCAAAAGCATGAAGAATGGGGCGCCTGGAGGGTGTGCTACTTGTAATTTATATACGCAAGATGCAAATTCTCCGCAATCCCATAAACTTCCGGCTGACTCTAAGGTAGATGTGTATTGCCAAAGTGAAATTGCAAATACAATAAAGCCTATTATGGCATTTATTTGTTTGTATTTTTTGTTCATTAATCTGAATTTTGAACAAAATTAGAAAAATAACCGACTTTTAACTCTAAACTACTTGTAAATAAATGTAAATAACTCGCTTTTATTTAATCGCATCCTAATATTATAAAAAAAGAAGGTGAGAAATACACTCACCTTCTTTACTATGTTTGATATTGAAAAGAATAATTTACATCATTCCACCCATTCCACCTGGCATTCCGCCACCTGGCATTGCTGGTGCATCTTTGCTTGGTTTTTCTACGATGGCACATTCTGTAGTTAAAATCATAGAAGCAATAGAAGCGGCATTTTCCAATGCTACACGAGTTACTTTTGTTGGGTCAATTACTCCTGTTTTAAATAAGTTCTCGTAAGTTTCTGTTTTTGCATTGTATCCGTAATCTTTCTTGCCATTTTTTACATTGTGAACAACGATAGAGCCTTCCACGCCTGCATTTTCAGAAATTTGACGCAATGGAGCTTCTAAGGCTACTTTAATAATGTCAATACCTGTATGTTCATCTTCGTTAGCACCTTTTAGTTTTTCTAAAGCTGCACCTGCACGAATTAAAGCTACTCCACCTCCCGGTACGATTCCTTCTGCTACTGCAGCGCGTGTTGCATGTAAAGCATCATCAACGCGGTCTTTTTTCTCTTTCATTTCTACTTCAGATGGCGCACCCACATATAATACTGCTACACCTCCGCTTAATTTTGCCAAACGTTCTTGCAATTTTTCTCTGTCATAATCAGAGGTAGTGGTTTCTATTTGAGCTTTAATTTGGTTGATACGTGCTTGAATATCGGCTTTTTTTCCTGCACCGTTTACAATAGTGGTATTGTCCTTGTCAATTACAATTTTTTCAGCAACACCTAATTGATTCATTTGAGTATCTTCTAATTTATACCCTAACTCGTCAGAAATAACTTGTCCGCCTGTAAGGATAGCGATGTCTTGCAACATGGCTTTTCTTCTGTCTCCAAAGCCAGGTGCTTTTACGGCTGCAATTTTCAATGAGCCTCTTAATCTATTAACAACCAAGGTGGCTAAAGCTTCGCTTTCTACATCTTCTGCTATGATTACTAAACCTTTGCCAGTTTGTACCACTTTTTCCAAGATTGGTAATAAGTCTTTCATGGTAGAAACTTTCTTATCATAAATAAGAATATACGGTTTTTCCATTTCACACTCCATGTTTTCTGCATTTGTTACAAAATATGGAGAAATATACCCTCTGTCGAATTGCATCCCTTCTACTACGTCCACATAAGTTTCTGTTCCTTTTGCTTCTTCTACCGTGATAACACCTTCTGTAGAAACTTTTTCCATTGCAGAGGCAATTAACTCTCCAATTTCTTCGTCATTATTGGCAGAAATAGAAGCTACTTGTTTTATTTTAGAAAAATCTTTTCCAACTTTTTCAGAAATAGATTTTAATTCAGCTACTATAGCTTGAACACCTTTATCTATTCCTCTTTTTAAGTCCATTGGGTTTGCACCTGCTGTGATAGATTTCAATCCTGGCCCGATGATAGCTTGAGCTAATACAGTAGCAGTGGTGGTTCCATCTCCAGCAACGTCGTTTGTTTTAGAGGCAACATCTTTTACTAATTGTGCACCCATATTTTCAAATGGATCTTCTAATTCTACTTCTTTTGCTACGGTTACACCATCTTTTGTAATGTGTGGTGCTCCAAATTTTTTCTCGATAATTACGTTTCTGCCTTTTGGTCCTAAGGTAACTTTTACGGCATTTGCCAATGCATCAACGCCTGCTTTTAATTTATCTCTTGATTCTGTGCTGTAACTGATTTGTTTAGCGCTCATTTTTATTTTATTTTAAGATTTTAAGAATTTGTGAGTTAAAGATTTAACGTCATTGCGAGGCACGAAGCAATCTGATGATTTATTTGAAGCGATTGCTTCACTTCATACGTAATGACGGCAATCGGTTAAATAATTGCCAAAATGTCAGACTCTCTCATGATTAGATAATCTGTTCCATCGATATTAATATCGGTACCGCTGTATTTTCCGTACAATACAGTGTCGCCTACTTTTACGGTAATTGGTTCGTCTTTTTTTCCAGATCCTACTGCTACCACTTCACCTCTTTGTGGTTTTTCTTTTGCTGAATCAGGAATGATAATACCTGATTTTGTTTTAGTTTCAGCTTCTGCTGCTTTTACGACCACTCTGTCTGCCAGTGGTTGAATGTTAACTTTACTCTTTGCCATATTAAACTGAATTTTGTTTTTACGTGAATAATTTTGAGCAAAAATAGTCGAATTTCGTGCCATTCACAAAAAAAAGTCAAAATGACAAAATGTGTGAAAATATTTCAGATGAAAACCTATTTTTGGCAGAGAAAAAATAAAATGAATTATCGGTCGCCAGAGGGTTTGTTCTTGATAAAATTTTTATCATCTAATGCTGCTGGATAAATTTGCTTACGGAAAGAACTGCTATTATCTTTTGAGTATCCGGCAAACATACGTTTTACACTGACCGCTAAATCATAATCACTAGTTTGTTGCAAATAGTTAAAAGGAATATTTAAATAGGTGATAAATCTATCAAATTCATCTTCATCCAAATCTATAATATTGTAATTATTATACATGCGGAATAAATTTTTCAAAACAATGCGTTTAGATTCTTCTGTTTCCAACTGGGCAGCTACTCTTTTTTCTTTTTCGTGTTTACTTAGTAATTCATATAAATAAGACAATGGATTTGTTAATGGACGAGCATCGGGATTTATATCTGTGTTACGAATGTATAATTGATTGATTTCGCTTCGAATCTGCTGGTGGGTTCTGATGGCATTAATTTGCACTTCTGTCAATTCCTGTGGCACTCGCTGCAATACGATGGTAATATTATATTCGTTTCGCAAAGTGGAATCTTTAAAAGTAAGTTTAGCAGGAACATACCCTTTTTTTAATAAAATTAGCGAATCGGAAGAAAGCATTTTTACGGTAAAACTACCCTCTTTATCGGAAGAGAACCCTAACTGCAAACGCCTAAACGCAATGTCTGCAAATGGAACTATGGTATTGTTTTCATCTACTATTTTTGCTTTGACAATTATTTCATTTTGCTGGGCAAAGCAGAAAGAAGTAATCCCTACAAATATTATAAGAAATATATTTCGCACTCTCAAAATTACAACTATTCATTAAAAAGACGCTTAAAAACGTGTTAATTTATGTTGTTGCCAATCTTGTTTTTATAAATATTTGTTTTTTATGTTTTATTTATTAATTTCAGCTTCCATGAAAAACCCTCTCTCTAATCTTTCTGATAATGATTTGATTGGACGCTATCAGAATGAGCTCGATCCTGCTTATGTGGGCGAACTCTATAATAGATATGCTTTATTGGTATATGGATTGTCTTATAAATATTTAAAACATCCAGAAAATGCGCAGGATGCTGTCTCCGAAATATTTGAAATCATTTTAGATAAATTAAAAACGCATGAAGTAATCTTTTTTAAATCCTGGCTTTATATTTTAAGCAAAAATCTATTGATTCGGAAACAAAAGAAAATTAATACACAAGAAATTGTTGAAATTGAAAAAATATCAGAAAAATTTATGGAAAATGGAGAACTTGTGTCTCTCAATATACAAAGAGAAGAGAGTGGGCTCCTCCAACAAGCAATAAGTAACTTAAACGACGAGCAACGTACGTGTATTGAATTGTTTTATTACCAGCAGAAACCCTATATAGAAGTTGCTTCCATGACCGGCTACGAACTGAATAAAGTAAAAAGCGCTATTCAGAATGGAAAACGAAATTTGAAAATTTTTATGGAAGAAAACAATCGTACACATGAACAATGAGCTTTTAAAAAAATATTTAGCCAAGGAGCTTTCCTCCAAGGAGCGAAATGCATTCGAACAAGAAATAGAAAATGATCCATTTCTTACAGAAGCTATAGAAGGACTGACCCTGCAACAACAAGATTGGAACCAAGGGCAATTGCAGCAATTGGAAAAAAATATTCACGCTGATATTGCTCAAAAAACAAGGCAAAAAAATAGCAAAAAAAACAATTCGTTACTTTTTTTTAAATACGCCGCTGCTGCATGCATCTTCGGAATACTAACTTTCATCAGTTGGCGGCTCTTCATTACTCCTAAACCTTTGGACGAACAAGCTATTTATGCTTCCTATTTTCATCCACTAACTCATCCTGACGGAACCGTGAGGGGCGTAAACAAACAATCGGATGAAACTGCTGCTATTCAAGCTTATGAAAAAGAAGATTATTTTGGTGCCGTAAAATATTATGAAAAATTACAGAAAAATGATTCTACAAATATCAAAAATAATTTATTCTTAGGCATTTCTTATTTAGCTACCAACCAAGCTCAAAAGGCTATAGACATATTAAACAAAATAAACACACCGAGTGATTTTCAATTCGATATTCAATGGTATTTAGGATTGGCTTATTTGAAAAATAAAAACAAAACTCAAGCGCAAATTATTTTCATTCAATTATCCAAAGAAGAAAGTTATTATAAAAATCAATCTGCAAAAATAGCCGATAAATTAATAGAAAAAACGGCCTCTCTAAAATAACAACCAGCAGCAAACTGCCTTATTTGCAAAGT
>ERZ724527.1394-NODE-1394-length-11306-cov-3.259532_pt1 | contig 11306 bp, 18 predicted proteins | sample MGYA00376060_ERZ724527 | MGnify/ENA primary metagenome ERZ724527 (study PRJEB28724, sample SAMN07190886) | activated sludge metagenome | isolation source: activated sludge of sewage treatment plant in Hong Hong | place: USA: Christiansburg, Virginia | collected...
ACCTCGTGGCGAGCGCGAATAGTAACCCGAATAGCTCCGCGAATGGAAGTATACAACGAAGCTGGATATTACGTTGAAGGATAAACCAGCCTAACGCATAAAGCTTCCAACGATGAGAAAGTACAGCATCATCATTAAGTACCTGGAGGATGTCGAGCCGAAATACCACGATACAGGAAACTTTAGCGATCAGCCAGACCTTGACGATCGTTTATTGGAAACCGCTGTAAAGGTGGTCAGCGATTCCTATAAAAGTGGTGACATCCTCATCTTCATGCCTGGAATGCGCGAAATCAAGCGTATGTCGGATAGTCTGGAACGGTTCCGGTAAAAGTGCAACATCATTGAACTGCACAGTCAGTTCTCCGAAGGGGCATCCGAACAGTTATTCAGCAAAGATCCCAAACCAAAGATCATCATATCGACAAATATCGCTGAAAGTTCCATAACTCTGCCAGACTGTCGAACAGTTATCGATTTCTGTTTGAGCAAGCAAAATAACTATGATGAGAGAACAAGGTTTCAAAGACTGGAGTTGAAATGGGCAAGTTTGGCCAGTCTGACACAACGTGCGGGTCGTGTGGGAAGAGTTAGTGACGGTACGGTCGTTAGATTGATTTCCAAACGGCATCTAGACTCCTTCAGCCAGTACGAACCCCCAGAGATTCGACGCAGCCCACTTGAAAAGACGATCCTTCAAATAAAAAAACTGGAGAAGCTGGATACCGGCAAACAAAAGAGTGAGAACTCAATATTTTCAGATCCTTATGAAGTACTATCGAATGCTTTTGAGCCTCCAGAGATCGGATCTATAAACATGGCTCTAAAGCGGCTGGTGGATGAGGGTGCCCTCGCCGAATAGAATGACGATGATAAGGAACCTGCATACAGACACATGAAGTATAACGGTGCAAATCTCAAAATTACTACGCTGGGTGAGCTCTTAGTGCAGATTCCCTGCGATATTCAACTTGCAAAAGCATTGTTGCTATCAATGTAGCTCTCCTGCCTGCCGATGATGTTAAATGTGGCAGCCATAATCTACAGCACCAAACCCTTCTTCGTGAACTCTGAGAAGCGGCAGTAACCAGAATAGTACATTCACACCATCGTCGACTACGACCGCTAGCGGTATAATGACTTCCGCATTCGTCACCGAATCTTCGATAGTTGGAGCTACAACTTCTTCGAACCATGGTACCAGCAGAACGTGAGTAAGTTCTACACAAAGAAGAAAATTGAGGATCTCGATGATGAGGACTAAAACTTCTATAAGATAGAGAATGGCAGGGTGGTGAACTACAGTAAACTACTTAACGAATTCCAACGACTTCGGGCGAATTCCGAGTAAATACGCTGGTGCACCCTCAGGTGTATCTACGCGAATAATATGAGAGAAATTCTGCTTTTCCGGTAGTCGCTCAAGATGAAGATCACTCGAGGAAAGATGAATTTCAGAGAGGATTTCATCAAGAACACAGATGTGCTTGATCTAGCACTAAACATCTGCCTGTTCTCTGCGTTTAGGGATAGCCTGATGCTCATTGAGTCGACACCGGACGATAGTGGTATCAATAGCATCACCAACCAAAACCTTATGCCAGCCTACACCATTGACGTGGACTTCCCTCGCGACAACCACGCAAAGGAAATTGAGAATTACATCAAACCTGAAGTGGACAAGAAGATGAAGGTCGTGTAGATGAGCAAATCATTTTTCATGGAAACTAGCTTTCCAATCCTCTCGAAATTCATGCTGCCCTATCGTCATCGTGGTAGGCTGAACGGTAAGAGTTCAGAGGTGTTTCGCTTGCTATTTAACAAGCAACCTTACTATCCGTTTAAAATGCGAGTCAAGGATCTTCGAAACCGAACTGAAGTACGCATTGACAATGATTCGATCAACGGCTTCATCCCGCATCGTGGAATCCACGAGGGTTACCTGCTCAGCAATGGTTACTTCGAAAGTCGTACGAGTGTCAGCACTAGCTGCACAGCCTACCTGTCTGCTGTACATACTGCCCTGCTACTGATGATATTCGGTGGGAAATGTGTGTTGCTCCATCACGACAGCCACGAATTCTTCAATAGAATGAAGGTGCAGGGCTACACAATTCCTTTGCCGTTCTTCCTTGAAATCTAGACGCTTAAACAAATTCAAAAGCTCAAGGAGCACATCAAAGAAATCTTCGAACTCGGTAAGAGAGGTCCCATGAACGAGGAACTTATGCGCGATTTTCGAGGTGTTTTGGACCAATAGTACGAACAAATCCCGGAGATCGACAGGTATTGGTAACAGTTGCACATCGAAGAAAGGGTGAAGCAGGTGTAACTGGAGCCGTCCTGTTCAATCAGCGACATCGAGTTCAGACCGGTGCTCGAACGGAACAACTACCACAACGATTTCAGAGAATGGCGAACGAACAAACTCAGCGAGTTTGAAAAGTACGTCAACAAATTACGCTTCGAAACATCAAAATTCATCTGCAAGGAATGTCATCCTCATAAGACCACGGTGCTATGCGAAGCTGAAAGCTGTGACCCAAATAAGAAGGTGTTCAAGTATAACCCTTATGAGGACAGCTGGCATGTTCAAGGGAAGTAGGTGATGTGCAGCATGAAGAAGCACCGTATTGGCAGGCTTATCGGCGAGGAGGAGGAGGTGCGAATTGACGAATAGCGCAAAGTGCTGTTGGTATACCCCGACCTCTCCACCGAAGGATTTACCTTTGAGCGCCACAGCTTACCTCGAATCCGGGAGAACTAGTAGAGGATGATGCCGGATATCCGCAGCTTCAGAAAGCAAGCAAAGAACTTCGAATGCCCATTCTGCATAAAGGACGATTACTCTTTTACTGCTCGCAACCTTCAAGAATTCATGAAGCACACCCGCAACAAAGAACATCACAGGAAGATCGAAGAGTTTACCAAAGCACTGATTTAGTGACTTGTCAAATATTAATAAGCATGAGCAAAGAGGAGTGGTGTGATCAGTGCACCAGCATCAAACCCAGTGACCCACAGTACCAACTCGCAAGCAAGCTCGTAGTGGAGTCAGGTTGCAACCCTGAGAACCTTCTGCTGACGGAGTGCCTCAATCAGCACCGGAAGGACTGGTCTAAATGTCAGGTACCAACGCAGCTGTTGCTTAGCAACCCACACTGGCACTCGCTGCCTGTCTGCAATCCCATAAATGACTACTGTCCACAAGAAATGAAAAGTCACATTCAGCGACACACTATCTTCATGAAGTTGTCGAACGATACCTTCGAGTCGGCGCTAAGTCTGCGGAAGATTAGGATCAGGTCACGGTTGCGATAGAATGTTCCGGTTTAGATATTGAGGAACCGCACGAAGTCCTCTACGGTCAGGTAACCCTTGCGTTCGAGGTCGACACGGTCTTGTCTAAACGACTATCGCTCAAGAAGAGAGCGGTCAAAGGCACTGCAGATCTTCTTGCTCCAGAAATCATGGGACGCCGTGTATTTGCGAGCGACAGATTCGGTTGACTCTTGGGTTTCGCGAACTGAATAGAACGGATTGTGCTATTCCAAGCTCAGGTCAAACTCAACCTTCAACTGACCTTCTGGAAGCTTGACTCCGAGTTTGTTTAAGTCTTAGCCCAGCTTTGACCATTTCAGTGGGTCTTGGAGTGCTGCAAAGTTTAGCTTTGAGTTGCGGAGTTCCTCGTCATAAGCAACTTGCTGACGGAGATGGTCGACAAGACGTTTAGTTTACACTGGCGATTGGGGTTCTGATTTCAGCTACACGTTGATTGTGCGAGGCACTTCTGCAACAGGTCGACGATAACCGTAGTATCTTCCAGCATCAGCTTGTTGGTTGTTTGTTGCAGCTGCGGAGGTACCGACAGTTGCTTCTGAAGCATCTCTGCGTAGAGTGGAGTCTCTCGAAGCAAGTGATTCTCTTGCTGCAGTATTTTCTCTTCCAAGGCTGAACTTGGTGACACTTGCTATCCCACCAGCTTGGTGTCCAGGCAGAGGCGAAGTTAGCCGATCCTTAGACTGCACCGACCGAAGTATCTAGCCGTTGCGAGAGCTGCTCCCGACATTGTTTGACGATTCCTCCTTGTACGTAGGCAGCTGTTTGAAGGACGGAGATTCATCGTTTCCACCAAGATTCTTTCTGATGCTGGAACGTTGTCCATTGAGTTTGGGAATATCGATAGCTTCGAAATTTTTTTGGTTGCTGCCCTCTAGTGATTCCTTTGGAGGGACAGTCACTGGAAGTACTTTCTTCTTTTCTGCAAGCTACTGGTAGCGACTCTCAAATTTGATGTCCAATCGACGCTTTTCTTCTTCCGAGCGCTTAATCTTTTATTGAATCTTCCGAATCTACTCGTCGAGGTCCTTGCCACTGCTGAGGATGTAATCACCATTGCATTTGGCGATGCTGCTATTCGTCTCTGGACGCTTTCCAATCATCACTGAACTCTTCATTGGAATAACGCTTTGAGCACGTTAGTAGCGCCCATCAGGTTTTTGTGCATACATGGAATGTCTTCTGCTATCATCCTTCTTCTCAGCAACAACGCTAGGTTTTGCGATGAAGGATTGCCTTGATTCTTGTTGGCCACTGGCAGAGATGAAACTTTCTGAGATTCTTAGTTCTGCTTTTGATTGGGCTGCAATGAAGCTTGCACGTGGATCCTTCGGTGGTAGATCTTTTGACACTTCTCGATCTCTGCTCATCTGTTCAGCTGGTTGGTGATGATGGTAGCGACTGGCCTGCCCCACAGGCCCATCACCTATTTGTTTTTCGTTTTCGTTGAGACAGTTCAGGATCTGCTTGATCTTCATATTGATCTTATCTATGGACTCCACTCGAGGGTCATCCACTGGCCCTCCCCGTCCGAAGCTTGGCATTTCCGAAGAAAACATAGATGACCGGTTTGCTGATTTTCCTCTTTCATCCTCAGCTCGGAAGCTCTTCCTAATTTCTCTGACCTGCTCAGCCAGAAAATCTGATTCTTTTTGTTTGTTGGCCGAACCCATGACGCTTTCGGTGGTTTTTGCCACTTCCTTCTGCTACCAGCAGCTTTTGTTGTGAGACTTGATGTCGGAGCTTATTGGAACACTCTCTTCTCTCTTCTTAATGGTTCCTGCGTTTTCCCGAATTGGTGTATGAGGTTCCTGGAATCTCTTGAGCTGGCTGTCATACTTTCTTCGGATTTCCTCGAGACGGGAATTAGCCATGACTGAATCGTACTGGTTGAGTTGCACATCTTGAAGGGCAGCCCGAATGGGACTTGCTCGTTACCTCTCACGGCTCTTTCTAGCGTACTCGCCATTCTCCTTTACGGCAGCAGGCGATTCGTACAACCGTGTGGTAGCTGACCGCAGCTAGGAAGCCTGCAGATTGCGCTGCGGAGTCATAGCATCTGGCCTGGGAGGCACTCCGTACTTCTGCTGTGTGTGTAACATCCACTTTTTACTATTATAATTTATACGAACGGTATGGCTCAATATAAATTAGCAGCTCAGGTATTTCGAATGGCGATGGTCGGTAGCTCAGTTTCAGATTCGCGTTTGAGGATATATTGGCTGAGTTAGGAGTTAGTTGTGGAACGGTCGTATTCCATTATTGCGCGGAACAGGAACAGTATGACAATTGAGAGGAGCAGTTCGCCAACGAATAGACTGTTTGGTCCTATGAGGCTGATACCGTAGCCAAAGAAGATAGGAATGATCGATTAACCTATGGCACCTGCTACTACGTAATTTGAAGTTTTTTTTGCAGTTAGCTTAAAGCCAAGGTAGGTTGGCATGCTCATAAGAAGTGGGTAGATGGCTGATAAGGCAAGCCCAAACAATGCTGAGCAACCGAATACTGTGAGCCATTTCATTCCAGTGAGGATGAGAAGTCCAGCGATGAGCATTGATATTACACTTAGGTAGATGAGGGTACGCAACTGCAAGGATGTTGGATAGCGAACTGCAAAGGGAACTGCAATCACCCTTCCCAGTGAAATAGCGCCCCAGAAGATACTGGAGCTGTAGGCTGCTTGTTCTTTGGTTCCGATTTCCGTGATAGTTCCATAAGTTGAGATCCAACCTCCGTAGCCAACCTCCATACCGACATATACAAGAAACGCAAGTGCAATCACCTTGTGCAGGCCTGATGGAATGTCTTGAAGTGTGTTCTCTTCCTGCTTATCTTCCAAATTTTTGTGAATCACAGGTAAAAGAAAGAAAAACGACGGCACGATCATGAGTAAACTGACTAAGCCCAGTGCAATATAAGCGTTGCTTCCGATAGTCGCGAGTATTAAAGGAGAGATGAAGGATCCCAACCCGAAGCAGAAGTGTAGAAACTGCATCCATGGATCCACCTTTGATCCGTGCACTTCCACTATTGACGATTGAGAAAGTACATCGATTCCAGCACAGCCAACAGCACTGAAGAAGAATACCACTGCAGTCGGGAGAACAGCTTCAGTATGCACAGCCAAAAATGAAGTCACTCCCACCAGCAGAAACGACACTGCTAATAGATGATGCGGTTGGTAGCGGTCGCCAATTTCTCCCACACCCAGCGAAGCCAACACATAGCCGATCCCTCTGAAGGTAAACACCACTCCGAAATCAGTCTCCTTTGCATTGATTGCTTGTGCTTTGAACGGGATGAACGGCCCGAGTCCTGATATTACTGCTCCAAGCAGCGTGTAGCCAGCAAAGTAAAGCAGTGAGCATTCCCACTTCCACTTAGCAGTCTCGCTCATATAATTTTCATTATAGACAACCCAAGGTAAGCCGCCAAAACATAGCAGTAACAACTCGATCAGCAGAGGCCAGGCGCTGCCAGTACTTCAATCGCACAGGCCGGCTGCCTGACTCCACAGAAGTAGTTCTCCTTATCGGAAGGGTCATCCTCCAGCATTGAGCTCACCCATTTGCAGTGGTCATCGTTCTGTTCAGTTTCCTCGATGCAGCCAAGCGATGGAAGTTTAACTTGCTGTTGCCTCAGAGAATTTTCCTCACGGAGAGTTAGAAATACAGCTCTTGGGAAGGTATTGTAGCTAGCCTAGAGCTCCAGGTTGATCTGCATGTCGATGCGCCTGCGTAGCATGCTCGTCTGAAGTTCGTTATCCCTGCGTGATTGGTTTTCACAACGATTGCCTACATAAGCACAGCTATTACAGAACTTCCGAAAAGAGAAGTTGTGGTTGTGGCACACCAAGCAAATCCAGTCGCCACGACGGATCTCATCCTTCTCGTAGGCGCGGTTGGGATGGGGTAGGCGGCGCAGCATCAGCTTTTTCTAAATTCGGAAATTCCCTATTGTAGTTTAAAGGCTTCGAATTCCATGTAATAGTCCGGCTGGAATGTCGAAGAATCCCCGGAGAAGTGCTCACTATGAGGGTTCCAGTCAACAACAGAGAGCAGTTGGCATATCTTTCTGCAGCCAACCTTATAGAAACCAACCACCTTCAAAAGCCGGCAGTTCTTCGAGCCTGATATACCTAACCACACATAAAGCAACAACATTCTAAATTTCCACGGATGGAAGCACATTACATAATCAAGCTTGGCCGTATGTTTGTCAACCCAACCTTCTGAGTTTCTTGCCAAAGTCTATCTGCAGCAGCTCCGACCGATTGTGTACTAGAAAGTTCATTGCACGGTTGTTGCGGTTGATGAGCTTCTCCAGAGCCTGGTGCTACCGCTCGAATATGGTGTCACTAATCAGGCCCTTCTCGGGACTGCGCATCTTCACCCAATCAACTATGTCCATGGCTACTGACAGGTTTTAGCGACGATTGTTTTCCTTCATGCTCTCCTTCCGTTGGCAGTGGATAGCTTTCTTTTGATAGCTCACCTGCTACTCGAACTACCGTATAAAACTGGCTTCAGGAGATGGTATTCGCGTTGACATTTGCCTCTTCAACCGCGGTTGTTGCTGCTATCGATGCTCCACTGATTGTATATGCTTAGCGGATGCTGCTGGTTCCTTTCCTGGTGCCCTTCGAACTGGCTTGCTACCTACCGGTACTTCTTGCAGGTGTTTCATCAATAAATCAACCTCGGAGCTCAGTACACGGTTTGATCGGGGGCTACACTTGGCCATTTTCTAATTGCAACTAACGACAAATCGAAAGCAGCATCCAATCACATTCCAATCTGCACCTCGAGTTCATGTATTCTTCGCTGAAGTCCAAGTATTCCCTTCTGACAACCTAATTGCACCTCCTTTAGTCGTCCGATACGATCAAGAAGTGCCCTTGACTATCCAGTGTTGTCTTAAACGTTGTGAAGCATCTCTTGCTCGAGTGCGGCGAGCTGTGCAAGCATGTTCTGCTTGGTTTCCTCACTCTTCCGGGCTAGAAATACCTCCACTGTTTGCTTCTACGTGCGAACGCTTCCACATTCCATCTCTAGACTTCTCAACTGCTTTTCCAGCCTCGCCAGGAACTCCTCAAGTTGCTGTACCTTCACCAGCAAGTTGTTCTTGGCTTCGGCATTCTCATCTCGCTTGCCAAAGCCCCTGCTCCCACTAGTTTCAAATAAACTCATCAATAAAAGTGACTGGGAAAACAACAAATGGTGCATCAACGGTTGGCACCTTACTTGAACAACCGTCGATTCATGCCGTTGCGGCTCAACGACAAATCGTGTTTAGTGGGTTCCAGCCGTTCTATGGCGGTGCGGTTCCCCTTATCCAGCTACCGTAGCTTGCGTTCCAGTTTATCCTTGTTGTCAGCCTTCATACGTTCGATCATATCTAACCGCCTCAGGATAATATTTTGGTTGATGCTCATCGTAACCTGCTTGTCTTCATGATCACGACGGCTGCTGTTGCTGTAGCGGGACTGTAATTGTGGAAGATGACTGCTGTTAGTGGTGGAGTGCTTATCAATGGTCTGGCTGGTAAGTAACTTTCGCCCATCGTTACCACCGAAGTCAGCCTACCTGTGTTCAAGGGTGGTCAGGTTCCCGCTGGGTACTCCACTACCCGGGCTATTCAGGAATTGCCGATCGGCAGCAAAGCGCTCTAGCTGTAACTTCATCCTTTCATTTTAGTTTGCGAGCTTGTTGCTGAGCTGCTCATCCGCAAGTTTGCGGAGTCTTCTGTTCTCCTGTTCAAGTTAACGAACTCGCTATACAAGTTCCTTTTGCTAGGCTGGCTGTCTCTTAAGCTTAAGGACACCTCGCAAGTACATGATTTCCTTCTGCATTTGTTGTAGTTCAGGTTGCTCCTGATAGCTCTTCACGAAGACTTCGGTGCGAACTTGTTTGGCTCTCTGAGCAAACTTCAGAGTGTTCAAAGTTTCCTCAATATGACTAATGCGTGATGTGACGTTTGCCACAATTGTGGTAAAGGTGTTTCCACCAAGCGAATCTTGTAGTAGTCGAGTCAGCTTGCTCTCCCTGTATGCAGGCACCGATGAGTCACGACTCGACAATGACCAAATGACCTTGCCAAGCGTAGTGAGTGATAGATTGATGTTACGTAGTTCCTTAAAGTGCACCATCTCCATCTCCTCGGCTTTGTTTATCTTCTCGGAACCAGCCAAATCGCATAGATTTAGTTTAGTACGCTACGCTTAAACCAACACGGTACCCTATAGCTCTTATCGGGGAACACCTCCTCAATGACAAATTGGAAAATAGTGTGGGAACGCGAAGACTTGACGTTCATACTGGTCTGCCTGACGGTACGATTACGCTATCCTCTCCTCATGAGCTTCATGCATTCCTCGCAGTTAGCGCCCTTCGCCCCACAGAGATTCTACACGTATATACCGTCGGCTTTGTTCTAATGTATGAGTAGTGGCTTATCGTTTGTCTAGAGCAAATCTATCAACCGTTCATTGTAGAGCTGCAGAAACGAACAATAGATGCTAACATTCTTACGATTGCTGTAAAGCCGACTGAACAGGTAGTGGATGCTGCGAGGAATCAGCCCAGCGAAATTCTCATCGGACTCAATGCTGCCGAAAAAGGTAGTTTGCTTCTTCGCGGTGGGTTTCTCCTGCTGCACAAGGGTGTCCCAATCACTGCCGAACATGGTGTAGGTCTTACCGCTACCAGTCTGCCCATATGAGAAGATTGTGACGTTGAATCCCTCGCCAATCTTGCTGATTGTTGGTTCGAGGTGAGTGAATAGCTGCTTCTGGGTGACAGCCGGACCAAACGCTTGGTCCACAGTCTCACGGGTGGTGCTCGGAGGATCACTAATTTCCACGGTTTGACCCTGATGTACAGAAGGTAACGTACGTCTTCCTTAATGCTCGTGCACTACGGTTCACCCTTCTCTGCAGGTAGCAGCGGACGCAGCTTAACAACAACCTTAATGCTGGTTTGTTGGTGCGGTTTTGGCTGAGGCTTACGAGCACTCTTGCCGTCCATCCCAATGAACTCGTTGTCGTCTTCGCTCATTATTATTATTATCGCAAAGCATATGCCAAGGAGTGAACCCTATCAACCATGGCACATAATCCTCTAACCTAACCCTTAAACAAATTCAGGTATTGCTGTCTTCTAACAATAGGAGGACTGTGGTTAGGGGACTACACATCAGCCCTCAATCGAAACGCTCTGGAAATGAACAATATTAGGACTGTGGTAACGGCAGCAGCGGGGTTAAAACTGTACTATTACACCGATATCAAGCACAAAGTGCTACAACTGTATGATAGCGAAACGTAAAGGATCGAGCGGTATTTCGAGGAGACCCATGAGTTTATCAAGGAAGGGCTGTAAAATGGTAATGTCTTGGTGCACTGTTTTGCTGGGGTGTCGCGCTCCTCAACGATTGTGATATCCTATCTCATGAAAACTTGTGGATGGACGATGAAAGAATCACTCGAATTTGCCAAGAAACGGAGGAAGTATGTCGATCCAAACAAAGGCTTCATCAAAGCGCTAAAACGGTTTGAGAGGGAACTCAGAAAGGAGGAGGGTCCCACAATGAAGGAAGAAGAGACCGCAGATAAAGCAACCAAAAAGGGAAGGAGCATTGAGCGTTCTGCCAAAAAGCCTTATAAACTTGAAAGTCATACCGACAAGGAGAACCTTCCACCGAAACGAGCGTTACTTGAGCACGTTAAATCCGATAGTCGAATTTCAAAGACTCGCTTCATGCAAAATCTCCAAAACATTTATCTTGCACGAAGCTCATCTAAGAAGCTTGTGAGAGCTGCAAGCCAACCGCGTTTTCCCAGCATTTCACATCCTCACTGATGGTGACCCTACTTCTACTACGATTGCATATGTTCCAATATCCAATGAAGTTCATCTGCTTGCTCTTGGGATTTTAAGGTTACGATTGGTCTTGGGTTGACAACG
>ERZ724527.1397-NODE-1397-length-11288-cov-2.944449_pt1 | contig 11288 bp, 8 predicted proteins | sample MGYA00376060_ERZ724527 | MGnify/ENA primary metagenome ERZ724527 (study PRJEB28724, sample SAMN07190886) | activated sludge metagenome | isolation source: activated sludge of sewage treatment plant in Hong Hong | place: USA: Christiansburg, Virginia | collected...
GGGCTTTGCCGACATCGTCAAGATTGGCCGCACGCATTTGCAAGATGCCACGCCACTGACGCTGGGGCAAGAGTTCTCGGGCTATGTGGCCCAGTTGGACCATGGCGTGGCCCATGTGCGTGCCGCCTTGCCGCACTTGTGCGAGCTGGCTCTGGGGGGGACTGCCGTGGGCACGGGCCTCAATGCGCCCAAGGGCTATGCCGTGGCCGTGGCCGCTGAACTGGCCCGCCTGACGGGCTTGCCGCTGGTCACCGCACCCAACAAATTCGAGGCCTTGGCCAGTTGCGATGCACTGGTGCACGCTCATGGCGCGCTCAAAACCCTGGCGGCCAGCCTCATGAAGATCGCCAACGATGTGCGCTGGCTGGCCAGCGGCCCGCGCAGCGGCATTGGCGAGTTGTCTTTGCCTGAGAACGAGCCGGGCTCTTCCATCATGCCGGGCAAGGTCAACCCCACGCAGTGCGAAGCACTCACCATGCTGTGCTGCCAGGTGTTTGGCAACGATGTGGCCATCAACATGGGGGGTGCCAGTGGCAACTTCGAGCTCAATGTGTTCCGGCCCATGGTGATCCACAACTTTTTGCAAAGTGTGCGTCTGTTGACCGATGGCGCACGCAGCTTTAACGACCACTGCGCCGTGGGCATTGAGCCCAATCGCGCGCACATCGCCACGCTGGTGGGGCGCTCGCTCATGCTGGTGACGGCGCTCAACCCCCACATAGGCTATGACAAGGCCGCCTTCATTGCCAAAAAAGCCCACGCCGAAGGCACCAGCCTGCGTGAGGCTGCAGTGGCATCTGGTCATGTGTCGGGCGAAGATTTTGACCGCTGGGTGGTGCCCGCTCAAATGACGGGCGTTTGAACATTGGCCTTTAAAACCGTGCGGGTAACGCATTAAGCCGAGGGCCTTGGGTAGACTGGACAATTGACCACAGGAGGCCCCGGTTTTGTTCAAGACCCTTCAACGCACTGTTAACCAGTTCATCCATTCCCAGTCGCTCGGTGGCGTCATCCTGGCGTTGGCTGCCGCCGTGGCCTTGGTGGTCAGCAATTCGCCATGGAGCGGCATTTACGAGCGCTTTATCAACCTGCCCGGCGAGTTGCGCATTGGCGGCGATGCGCTGGTGTTGGCCAAGCCCCTGCTCATCTGGGTCAACGACCTGTGGATGGCGGTGTTCTTCTTTCTGGTGGGCTTGGAGATCAAGCGCGAACTGCTGGAAGGCGAACTGGCCTCGCGCAGTCAGGCTTTGTTGCCAGCGGGCGCTGCCGTGGGCGGCATGCTGGTGCCCGCGCTGGTGTACACCGCCATCAACTGGGGTGATGCCGTGGCGCTGCGGGGTTGGGCCATTCCCGCCGCCACCGACATCGCCTTTGCTCTGGGTATTCTGGTGCTGCTGGGCAGCCGCGTACCCGCTTCGCTCAAGATTTTTTTGACGGCCGTGGCCATCATTGACGATCTGGGTGCCATTCTCATCATTGCCTTTTTCTACACCGCCAATTTGTCGCCCATGATGCTGTTGGCGGCGGGCATTGGGGCCTTGGTGCTGTGGGTGATGAACCGAATGCGCATCATGGCCATCGGTCCGTATGTGGTGGTGGGGCTGGTGATCTGGTTGTGCGTGCTGAAATCCGGCATCCACGCCACGCTGGCGGGGGTTGTCACGGCGCTGGCCATTCCTCTGGCCGATGGCAAAGGCGGCTCACCGCTCAAAACCGCCGAGCACGCCTTGCACCCCTGGGTGGCGTTTGCGGTGTTGCCGCTGTTTGCATTCGTGAATGCGGGTGTGTCTCTCAGTGGCGTGACGCTTGGCACCTTGGTTGAACCTGTTCCTCTGGGCATTGCAGCAGGTCTGGTGTTGGGCAAGGCTGTTGGCGTGTTTGGTGCAGCTTGGCTTTTGATTCGATGGGCTGGGGCCTCTTTGCCTGTGGGTGCAAATTGGCAGCAGTTCTTTGGCGTTTGCCTGCTATGCGGGGTCGGCTTCACCATGAGCCTGTTCATCGGGGCCCTGGCGTTTGAAGGTCAAGCGGCTGTTTATGCCACCCAAGTCAAATTGGGCGTCTTAGTGGGCTCGGTGGTGGCGGGCGTGTTGGGTTCAGCCATGCTGTTGCGCAGCCGGGCGTAAAAAAACCAGCCCGGGCTTGACGCGGGGCTGGCTTGTTGGCGATGCAGGCGCCAGGCCTGCACATTCGCTATGCGGTCAATGCACAGCGGCTTCTTTGGCTGCTGCAATCCAGGAATCAAAGGTCTTTTGATGGGCCTTGATCCAACCATTGGTGTGGCGCTCGATGTCGGCGGGCTTGTTCTCGCCCTGGCTCATGCGCAGGTTTTGCGCGTTGATATCTGCCACCGAGATAGCCATGATTTCAAATAATTTTCCTGCGGCCGGATTGGCGGCCACAAAGGCCTTGTTGGCCACGATTTGCTGCTTGTTCACCACAAAGCCGTAGTTCTTGCCATTGGGCAATTGGGTGTCCAGCTTGGCTTGCTCGCCAGGCAGGGAGGAGAAGGGTACCTCCAGCCACACCACGTCGGTACCCGGGCGCATTTGCGCGCTCACCCAATAGGGTGTCCAGGTGTAATAGAAGACCGGCTTGCCCTGCTTGAAGCGGGTCAGCGTGTCGGCAATCAGGGCCGAGTAGCTGCCTTGCTTGTGCGTCACATGATCGCGCAGTTTGAATGTGGTGAGTTGGTGCTCGATGACGCCTTCGCAGCCCCAGCCAGGGTTGCAACCCGTCAGATCGGCCTTGCCGTCGCCGTCGGTGTCAAACAGCTTGGCGAGCTCGGGGTCAGTCAGTTGGCTGATCTTGGTGATCTTGTACTTGTCGGCAGTTTTCTTGTCGATCAGGTAGCCTTGGGCCGAGCCATCAGCATATACACCTGCGCGCGAGAGCTTGCTGTCGCCACCCGCTTGCTTGTAGAAGTCGGCGTGCAGTGGATTCCAGTGGTCGGCCATGAAGGTGGCGTCACCGTTGGCGATAGCGATGTGGGCGGTGGGGTATTCCACTTCCTTGATGCCTTGCACTTCGTAGCCCAGTTTTTGCAATGCCTTGGAGACCAGCAAGGTCTGGAAGGTCTCCTCTGCAATGGAGCTTTTGAGTGGCAAAACTTTGACGCCCTTGCCAGGCAGCGTATCGGCGGAGGCGCCAAGTCCGAAGGCCAGCAGGCTGGTGGCAATAAGGGCGCGGGCGATGGTATGACGGGAGTTCAATGACATGAAGAGTTAAGTCCTTTTGGGGGAGTTGAGGAAAAGTAGGCGTTGCAATGGGTGGGGGGTCAGACCTGCCCCACCACAAGTGGCGCTGTAGACGAGGCGTTGGGCGTGGTCGATGGCGAAGACGCGCTACCGCGCCGCACCAGTGCGGCCAGTCGGATGGCCAGGCCTGCAGGGCCGGTTTGCCACCAATGGCGCACACCGCGCTGCGACTGACCCGCGGCCTGGGTGATGCGGTCCAGCGAGATGGCCAACAGCACAATGCCCAGACCCCCCACAGTGGCCAGGCCCATGTCGAGCCGGCCAATGCCGCGCAACACCATTTGGCCCAGGCCGCCCACTGCAATCATGGAGGCAATCACCACCATGGACAGCGACAGCATGAGCGATTGGTTCACGCCTGCCATGATGGAAGGCATGGCCAGCGGCAACTGCACTTTCAGCAGCATCTGGCTTGGCGACGCACCGTAGGCACGGGCAGCCTCAATCAGGTCAGGACGCACCTGGCGAATGCCCAGGTTGGTCAGGCGCACCAGTGGCGGCAGCGCGAAGATGATGGTCACAATGACGCCGGGCACATTGCCAATGCCAAACAGCATCACCACAGGCACCAGGTACACGAAGGCGGGCGTGGTCTGCATGGCGTCCAGCACAGGGCGCATGAGGCGCTGGGCGCGATCGCTGCTGGCCAGCAAAATACCCAGTGGCAAGCCAATGGCCAAGCAGAATGCCAATGAGGTGAGAACCAGCGACAGCGTCACCATGGCCTCAGGCCAGATGCCCAGTACGGCAATGACCAGCATGGACATCACGGTGCCCACTGCCACGCCGCGCCCGGCGAATTGCCAGGCCAGCAGGCCCATCAGGGTCACCATGGCCAGCAGGGGCACGGCGAGCAAAGAGGCCTCCACCCAGCTCAGGGTGTTGTCAATCGGGACGCGCACCGCCTGAAAGAAGGGGCGAAAGTGCAGCACGACCCAGTCCAGCCCCTGGTTGATCCAGGTGGCCACGGGCAGCGAGCCATCGGTCAGTTGGGTGAGCAGGCTGGGGTCAGCACTGTCAGACGCGCCCGCAACGGGGGTGGGGGCATCGAGCCAGTTGGCCGGTGTGGCGGTGTTGGGTGCGTCAGAGCCCACAGCGCTCTCGGGTGCGGGGCTGGTACTCATCCAGGGGTCTGCAGCGGGTGTGGTGGCAGGGGCAGCCTGGGCCGGAGCGGCAGCGGTGCCCCAGGGGCTGCTGGCCTGCGCCAGCTGAATGGGGGTTGGGTCTTGCATTAAATTCTCTTTCACTGCGGGGTCAGCGCGCAGGAACGGCGGGGGTGTCGCGGTCCATGAACTTCAGCAATGTGGTTTTGCTGATGGCGCCGCAATAGCGGCCGTCGGCAGCGACCACAGGCACGGCATAAGGCATTTGCGCCACCTGGCCAAACAGGTCGCTGACAGAGGCATCTGCGGCGATGGGTTTGACGTCGGTCAGGCAGGCCTCGGCCAAGCCTAGTGGTCCCTCGTGGTTGCGCAGTGCGCCACGCAGCGAATCCACCGACACCATGCCCATGAACTTCGGAGAGGCGGTTACCACGTAGGCGTAGTCGCGATCCTGATCCTCCAGCATTTTGAGCGCGGCGCGCGAGCCGCGTTGCGGGTGCTCCGACACCACAATTTGCGTCTTGCGGGCAATGTCGGCCGCCTTAAAGACTGCGGCAGCATCCACACCGGCGGTGAAGCTGCGCACATAGTCGTCGGCCGGATTACGCAAAATTTCATCCGGCGTGCCCACTTGCACCACGTGACCGTCTTTCATGATGGCAATGCGGTCGCCGATGCGCATGGCTTCGTCGAGATCGTGCGAGATAAAAACGATGGTCCGGCGCTTGATTTGCTGCAGGCGAAGCAGCTCGGATTGCATTTCGGTCCGAATGATGGGGTCCAGGGCTGAGAATGCTTCGTCCATCAACAAGATGGATGGGTCAGACGCCAAGGCGCGGGCCAGGCCCACACGCTGTTGCATGCCACCCGACAGCTCGTCGGGGTAGCTTGCGCCCCAACCAGCCAGGCCCACTTGCTCCAGTGCCAACTCAGCCTGCGCGGTGCGCTCGGCGCGGCCCACACCCGCAAGTTCCAGCCCAAAGGCCGTGTTGTCCAGCACCGTGAGGTGGGGCATGAGGGCGAACGACTGGAACACCATGCTGATGTCCTTGCGGCGCAGGGCACGCAGACCCTTGGGGTGTAGCGTGTTGATGTCCTGGCCGTCGACCATGATGCTGCCCGCAGTGGGCTCGATCAGGCGGTTGAGCAGGCGCACCAGGGTGGACTTGCCCGAGCCCGACAAGCCCATGACGACGAAAATTTCGCCGGCTTCGATGGTGAAGCTGGCATTGAACACGCCGATGGCGTTGCCGGTGAGTGCGAGGATCTCTTGCTTTGTTTTACCCTGGCGCACGAGGTCTAGCGCAGCTTGGGGCGATGTCCCAAAGACCTTGAACACCTGCTGGATGCTGATTTGTTTGGCCACCGGGCCTCCTTGCATTCGGTTGTGACACAAGCCATGCACGCTGTTGAAGCGGGTGCAGCCGGTCAGACGGGATGAGGTGGGCAACCTAAGGTGCCCTAAAAGGCAGCCCCGCCAAAGCAGGGCTACAACGTGGCGGCAGTGGGCGTGGCTGAGGGCCGGACGCTGGGTTTGCCGCCTCCACCGTGCGGGGCATGGTGTCGGAGCCGTCGCACTGGGCCAGTGGCCTGGTGTGCACAGCAACCCCCCAAAAGGGCGCCGTACAGGATGCGACTCCTAGCACCGCGAGTTGCAGTGCAGCCTTAAATTATAGGTATTGCCACCAATTTTGTCAAAGATGGCCTGTGGGGCCTGCCGTTAGCCCCGTTTGAGGGATAGCAAACTCGGAAATCAGTGCGGCTTGTGGTTGCCGGTGCTGGACATCAGCTTGTCGGTGTAGGCGATGGCCATGGCCGAGAACAAAAATGCAATGTGAATCGCAGGTTGTGCGATCAACACCTTCTCGGTGTAGTTGTCCGCGTTGATAAAGGTCTTGAGCAGATGGATGGAGCTGATGCCAATAATGGACATCGCCAGTTTGACCTTGAGCACAGATGCATTCACGTGGCTGAGCCATTCGGGCTGGTCTCGATGGCCTTCAAGGTTCATGCGGCTGACAAAAGTCTCGTACCCGCCCACAATCACCATGATCAGCAGGTTGGAGATCATGACCACGTCGATCAACGCCAGCACCACGAGCATGATCACGGTTTCATTGAGTGACGTAATGGGGGCGTCGGTCTGGTAGCCAATGCTATTGACCAACATTTGCAACGCCGTTTGGTTGCCGAAGGCGGCTTCCACCAGGTGCAGCAACTCGACCAGGAAGTGCACCACGTACACGCCCTGCGCCACGATCAAGCCCAGGTACAGGGGCAGTTGCAGCCAGCGGCTGGCGAAAATCAGTTGGGGGATGAGCCGCATGGGGGAATTGGATTTCAGTTCCGGGTCAGACATGGAAGTTTCTCAGGGGTGTGGGGCGGCAATGGAGGTCGGAATTGTAGGGCGTTGCGGTCGTAATGCTGGTGCCCAAGCGATTTTTGTAAGCGCCGTGTCAGACGTTAGAGTGAGTCAGTGGCCTGTAAGAGGCGAGCCCGACAGTATCGACTGGTGTGATGAACTTTTGGAGACAACGACATGAGTGCTATTGAGTCTGTTCTGGTTGAAAACCGCGTCTTCCCGCCCAGCGAGGCCATTGTCAAGGCCGCCAGGGTGTCGGGTATGGAAAGCTATGACGCCTTGTGCGCAGAAGCAGCCCAGGACTTCGAAGGCTTCTGGGCACGCCAGGCGCGTGAACACCTGGTCTGGACAAAGCCCTTCACCCGTACGCTCGACGAGTCAAACGCCCCGTTCTACAAATGGTTTGATGATGGCGAATTGAATGCCTCGGCCAACTGCCTCGACAAACACATGGGCACCCCCGTCGAGAACAAAACCGCGATCATTTTTGAGGCCGATGACGGCACGACGCTCAAGGTGAGCTACAAGGAACTGCTTGCCCGCGTGAGTCAGTTCGCCAATGCGCTCAAAGCCCAGGGCATCCAAAAGGGCGACCGCGTCATCATCTACATGCCCATGACGGTAGAGGGCGTGATAGCCATGCAGGCCTGTGCCCGCATTGGTGCCACACACAGTGTGGTATTTGGCGGTTTCTCTGCCAAGGCCCTGCAAGAGCGCATCATCGACGCGGGTGCGGTGGCGGTCATTACGGCCAACTACCAGATGCGGGGCGGCAAAGAATTGCCACTCAAGGCCATCGTGGACGACGGGATTGCCCTAGGTGGCTGCACCACGCTCAAAACCGTGCTGGTCTACATGCGCACGGCCACGGCTTGCAATATGGTGGCTGGGCGCGACAAGACTTTCGATGAAGCCCTGCAAGGCCAGAGCACCGAATGCGCGCCAGTGGCCGTGGGTGCCGAACACCCGCTGTTCATCCTCTACACCTCAGGCTCTACCGGCAAACCCAAGGGCGTGCAGCACGCCACCGGCGGCTACCTGATGTGGGCCAAAATGACCATGGACTGGACGTTCGATATCCAGCCCTCCGATGTGTTCTGGTGCACCGCCGACATCGGCTGGATCACGGGCCACACCTATGTGGCGTATGGCCCGTTGGCGGCTGGTTGCACGCAAGTCATCTTTGAAGGCATTCCGACCTACCCCAATGCAGGTCGCTTCTGGCAGATGATCGAGCGCCACAAGGTCACGGTGTTCTATACGGCGCCTACGGCCATTCGCTCGCTCATCAAGGCCGCTGAGGCCGATGAAAAGGTGCACCCCGACCGTTCCGATTTGTCGAGCTTGCGCATTCTGGGTTCGGTGGGCGAGCCCATCAACCCCGAGGCATGGATGTGGTACCACCGCCATGTGGGCCGCGAAAAGTGCCCGATTGTCGACACCTTCTGGCAGACCGAAACTGGCGGCCACGTCATCACCCCGCTACCGGGTGCCACACCGTTGGTGCCGGGTTCGTGCACACTGCCGCTGCCGGGCATCATGGCTGCCATCGTGGACGAGGTGGGCAATGACATCCCTAATGGATCCGGCGGCATGCTCGTGATCAAGCGGCCCTGGCCTTCGATGATCCGCACCATCTGGAACGACCCCGAGCGCTTCAAGACCTCCTACTTCCCTCCCGAAATGGGTGGGAAGATCTACCTGGCGGGCGATGGTGCCGTGCGCAGCGCAGACCGGGGCTACTTCCGTATCACTGGGCGCATTGACGACGTGCTCAACGTGTCAGGCCATCGCATGGGCACCATGGAAATCGAATCTGCCTTGGTGTCCAAGACCGACCTCGTGGCCGAAGCCGCCGTGGTGGGGCGCCCCGACGATGTGACGGGTGAGGCCATTTGCGCCTTTGTGGTGCTCAAGCGTTCACGCCCCGTGGGCGAAGAAGCCAAGCAAATCGCCAAAGAGCTGCGCGACTGGGTGGCCAAGGAAATCGGTCCCATCGCCAAGCCCAAGGACATCCGCTTTGGCGATAACTTGCCCAAGACACGCAGTGGCAAAATCATGCGTCGGCTGCTGCGCAGTATTGCCAAGGGCGAAGCCATCACCCAGGACACCAGCACGCTAGAGAACCCGGCGATTTTGGAGCAGCTGGCCGAGAAGCTGTAAATAGTCAGGGTGAAAAAAAGCCCGCCATAGGCGGGCTTTTTGTTATTCGGTGGGTGCGGTTATTTGAGGCTTAGAACCCAAGCGGCAAGCTTCTTCGCATCGGCTTCATTGACCTGCGCATTGGCGGGCATGGGCACGGGGCCCCATACGCCAGAGCCGCCCTTGACAATTTTGGCGGCAAGTTTGTCTACGGCGTCTTTTTGACCGGCATATTTGGCCGCCACGTCTTTGTAAGAAGGACCCACCAGTTTTTTGTCGACGGCGTGGCAGGCCATGCAGTTTTTGGCTGTGGCAAGCGCTTGATCGGCAAATGCGGGCGCAGTGACAGCGAAAGTGGCGGCAATTGCAAACAGAACACGTTTCATCTTTTTCCTCGTGGGTTAGGTTACAGTCATTCAACGCCATTGTAGTGAATGAGGTTGACGGGGTTTGTCAGCAAAAACCTTCAAATGGCGCACTCGTTGGAGAATTTCTCATGTATTTCCTCGGTTTGGGCATCGCATTACTGCTAATGAAGTACCTTGAGTTCGGCCCGGTTGCCGCATGGTCTTGGTGGGTGGTGCTTTCGCCGTTCGCCGCGGCAGTGGCTTGGTGGTCTTGGGCCGATGCCTCTGGCTACACCAAACGCAAAGTGAATGAGCGCGAAGAGCAGCGCAAGCAGGATCGCATTGAGAAGAACCGCGAAGCGCTGGGCATAGGCACGCGCAAAAAGCGCTGAGGTCAGTAGTTGTCCAGCACGGCACCCTTGCTGGCGCTAGCGGCGTTGAAGGCAAACTTGGCTTGCACGCCACGCGTGTAGCGCGGTGTGGGCGCCTTCCAGGCCGCGCGCCGCTTCTCTATTTCAGCCTCAGGCACGTTCAGCTCCAGGATGAGTTTGTGCGCATCGATGGTGATGGAGTCGCCCTCGTTCACAAATGCAATAGTGCCGCCCGCCGCGGCTTCGGGCGCCACGTGCCCGACCACCATGCCCCACGTGCCACCAGAGAAGCGGCCGTCGGTGATCAGGCCCACGCTTTCGCCCAGGCCGGCGCCAATTAGCGCGCCGGTGGGGGCCAGCATCTCGGGCATGCCGGGGCCGCCCTTGGGGCCCAGGTAGCGCAGCACCATCACGTCACCTGCCACAATCTTGCCAGCCAGAATGGCGGCCAATGCGGACTGCTCGTCGTCAAACACGCGGGCCGGTCCGGTCATCACCGGGTTCTTGAGTCCGGTGATCTTGGCGACGCAGCCCTCTGGCGACAGGTTGCCCTTGAGGATGGCCAGGTGGCCCTGGGCGTACATGGGCTTGTCGATGGGGCGGATCACGTCCTGGTCGGCACGCGGGGCGTCGGGCACGTCCTTCAGCACCTCGGCAATGGTCTGGCCGGAGATGGTCAGGCAATCGCCGTGCAACAGGCCGGCGTTCAGCAGCACCTTCATGACCTGGGGAATGCCGCCGGCCTGGTGCAGGTCCACGGCCAGGTACTTGCCGCTGGGCTTGAGGTCGCACAGCACGGGCGTCTTGACGCGCACGCGCTCGAAGTCTTCAATGGTCCATTCCACGCCCGCCGTGTGGGCGATGGCCAGGAAGTGCAGCACGGCGTTGGTCGAGCCGCCGGTGGCCATGATCACGGCCACAGCGTTTTCGATGGCTTTCTTGGTCACGATGTCGCGCGGCTTGATGTCCTTTTTGATGGCCTCGATCAGCACCTTGGCCGACTCTTTGGCCGAGTTCATCTTCTCGTCGTGCGGGTTGGCCATGGTGGACGAGTAGGGCAGTGAGATGCCCAGCGCTTCAAAGGCCGATGACATGGTGTTGGCCGTGTACATGCCGCCGCACGATCCGGTGCCGGGGATGGCGCGCTTTTCGATCTCCAGCAGGTCTTCGTCGCTCATGTTGCCGGCGGCGTTCTGGCCCACGGCCTCGAACACGCTGACGATGTTCAGGTCTTGCCCCTTGTAGCGGCCCGGCAGGATGGTGCCGCCGTACACATAGATGGCCGGCACGTTGGCGCGCAGCATGCCCATCAGACCGCCGGGCATGTTCTTGTCGCAGCCGCCAACCACCAGCACGCCGTCCATCCACTGGCCCTGCACACAGGTCTCGATGCAATCACTGATGACTTCGCGGCTGACCAGGCTGTACTTCATGCCCTCGGTGCCCATGGCCATGCCGTCAGAGATGGTAGGAGTGCCAAATACCTGGGCGTTGCCACCCGCTTCTTCGATGCCCGCAATGGCCGCGTCCGCCAGCTTCTGCAGGCCCGAGTTGCACGGTGTGATGGTGCTGTGGCCATTGGCCACGCCGACCATGGGCTTCTTGAAGTCGCCCTGTTCGTAGCCCATCGCGTAGTACATCGAGCGGTTGGGCGCGCGCGACTTGCCCTCGGTGATGTTTTTGCTGCGGGGGTTGAGCTGAATGACTTT
>ERZ724527.1399-NODE-1399-length-11281-cov-6.486193_pt1 | contig 11281 bp, 9 predicted proteins | sample MGYA00376060_ERZ724527 | MGnify/ENA primary metagenome ERZ724527 (study PRJEB28724, sample SAMN07190886) | activated sludge metagenome | isolation source: activated sludge of sewage treatment plant in Hong Hong | place: USA: Christiansburg, Virginia | collected...
TATTGGCTAAGCAGTACGAAACAACAGCCAAAGCCGGTTTAGGAAACAGCGTTGCAGCGGCGGATGTAAACGGTGACGGTTTTGCAGATATCATTGCAGGTGCATCAAAAGATGATATGCCATCGATACCAAAAATCACCAAAGATACCGGAAGCGTTTCTATCTGGAATGGTGCAGATAATGCACTTATTAGCACATTGTATGGCGATGAATCCAAAGATTATTTTGGAACATCCTTGAGTGCTGGTGATGTGAACAGTGATGGCCATATCGATTTAATTATCGGCATTCCTGGCTTTGATTTGCCGGCAACGCCCACCACAAAGTTGATCAAGGATGCGGGGGCAGTAAAAGTCCTGTCTGGATCAACGTTGTGAGCAGTGGGTATTTGTTGCGAATGGTGTAGGTGAAAAACCAGCCCGTGTTGCCGCAAACCGCATTGCTCAATGTGTTTGATGAGCGCATTTCAACGTACCAGACACACGTCGTGCGTTGCCAGCAGTTGTTCAGCGAAGAGGCGGTGCATGACCTGCGAGTGTCTATCCGCCGTTTGCTGGCAATGCTGGATCTGTTGAAGCAGGTTGCACCTGGATTGCGTCGCCAGAAAAAACTGCGTCGCCGCCTAAAACGCCAACTGGCTGGGCTGGGCGCCTTGCGCGACACACAGGTGATGTTGGCGACAGTGCGCGCTATGAAAGGCAAGCCCCCTGCAGGCCACCAGGCTTTTGTGGCAGACCTTCTGCAGCAAGAAGCGCACCATTTGCTGGATGTAAAAGACCAGTTACTGGAGTGCCCGTCACGCAAGATCAACCGGCGACTGCACCAGACGCGCAAACAGTGGAAGGCAGTAGCCAGTGGCATAGACGTGCAGCAGGCCATCCGGCGGGCAGTGGATGCGGCGTATGCGAATGTCTGCGTTCGGGACAGGCGAGCGCGCCAGGATAATGCGGCCAGCATCCATCGGGTACGGATTGCCTTCAAGCATTTCCGCTATCTGGTGGAAATCATGCAGCAGGTACAGCCGGTTTATCCTGCCAGAACCATCCATGCCATGCGCCAGTACCAGACTCTGCTGGGCGATATCCAGGATGCCGGGGTGCTACAGGCCAGCGTGGCAGTATTTGCTGGCGTGGATGTCGTGCCACTGCAGCTTTATGCCCGCCAGCGCTACACCGTATTAACGGGCCGTTATTGGCGGCAAAGGGAGAAACTGGCAGGCTTCCAGCTCCCTGCCAGTCAGGCGGTCAGTGTATAATCAGCGCTCTTTTTTGCTGATATTTCGTATATTCCATGCCCTCAATAAAAAGTTGCTCCCAGATCCGTCAGGCTTTCCTCGATTTCTTTGCTGGCAAGGGCCACGCCGTGGTCGCCAGCAGCTCACTGGTGCCTTACGAAGACCCGACCCTGTTGTTCACCAACGCCGGAATGAACCAGTTCAAGGACTGCTTCCTGGGTCTGGAAAAGCGTGACTACACCCGTGCCGTGACCTCGCAAAAGTGTGTGCGCGCCGGCGGCAAGCACAATGACCTTGAGAACGTGGGCTACACCGCCCGCCACCACACCTTTTTCGAAATGCTGGGCAATTTCAGTTTTGGTGACTACTTCAAGAAAGAGGCGATCCATTTCGCATGGGAATTCCTCACATCCCCCCAATGGCTGAATATCCCGAAAGACAAGCTGTGGGTGACGGTCTACGCTACGGACGATGAAGCGTACGCACTCTGGAACAACGACATTGGCGTGCCGGCCGAGCGCATTATCCGCATCGGTGATAACAAGGGCGCACCGTATGCCTCCGACAATTTCTGGGCGATGGGCGATACCGGTCCTTGTGGTCCTTGCACGGAAATTTTCTACGACCATGGCGAGCATATCTGGGGTGGCCCGCCGGGATCACCGGAAGAAGACGGTGATCGCTATATCGAGATCTGGAATAACGTGTTCATGCAGTTCAACCGCACGGCAGATGGTGTGTTGCATCCGCTGCCTGCGCCGAGTGTGGATACCGGCATGGGGTTGGAGCGTATTTCTGCGGTGATGCAGGATGTGCATGCCAATTATGAAATTGATTTGTTTAAAGCGATTCTGATGAGCGTCGCTGCATTTACTGGGGAGCCTGATTTCAAAAATCCCTCAAATCGGGTTATTGCTGATCATATTCGTTCTTGTGCATTTCTCATTGCGGATGGAGTTGTGCCATCGAATGAAGGCCGTGGGTATGTATTACGCCGGATTATTCGCAGGGCAGTGCGGCATGGTCACAAGCTAGGTGTTAAGGGGCCATTTTTTAATCAGCTGGTTGCCCCATTGGCTAGTGAAATGGGTGATGCATATCCCCAGTTGCGAGAGATGCAGCAGCACATTCAGCAAACACTCAAAACAGAGGAAGAACAGTTTGCGCGTACTCTTGATAAAGGTATGGGAGTGCTAGAAGAAAAACTTGCTGCTATGGAAGGAAAAGTCATTTCAGGAGAAGTGGTTTTTCTTTTGTATGACACCTTTGGCTTCCCGATGGATCTCACAGCCGATATCGCCCGTGAACGCAATCTCACCGTGGATGAAGCCGGTTTCGAAGCCGAGATGGACAAGCAGCGTGAACGCGCACGTGCCGCCGGCAGTTTCGAACTGGATTACAACAAACTGGTCCGCATTGATGCTGAAACTGCCTTTACCGGTTATGAAGCCGTTGCAGGGCAGGGGAAAGTCGTGGCGCTGCTACGCGGTGCTGAGCATGTGACTGAATTGCGCGAAGGCGAAGAAGGGGTGGTTGTACTCGACAGCACGCCATTTTATGGCGAGTCTGGCGGTCAGGCCGGTGATACCGGCTACTTGTCTACAAAAACAGTGCGCATCGATGTACACAACACAACAAAGACCAGTGGCGCATTCCTGCATCACGTGGTGGTGGTGCATGGAACAGTAAAGATGGGCGATACGCTGGACGCGCATGTTGCCGGTGACATTCGCCAGGCCACTGCACTGAACCACTCCGCTACGCATTTATTGCACGCAGCGTTGCGCAAGGTGCTGGGTGAGCATGTGCAGCAGAAGGGTTCACTGGTGGATAACCAGCGCCTGCGTTTTGACTTTGCACAACCAGAACCGGTTGGTGCAGAGCGTCTGCGTGAAATTGAAATGCTGGTCAATGATGAAATTCGCCGCAACACAGCCATTGAAACCACCATTGGCGATATGGATGTGGCGAAAGCCAAGGGCGCCATGATGTTGTTTGGCGAAAAATATGGCGACAGCGTGCGTATCCTCAGCATGGGTGCGGGTTTTGAAGAGGGTAGTAATTTTTCTGTGGAGCTGTGTGGTGGCACACACGCGAAACGCACAGGGGACATTGGTCTCTTCCGCATTGTTTCTGAATCAGGTGTCGCAGCGGGTGTGCGCCGTATCGAAGCGGTGACCGGTGAAGCGGCTATTGCGCGGTTTGATGAGATCGAAACAGAGTTGAACAATGCCTGTGCCATATTGAAAACGAATCGCGCGGGTTTTGCAGAGCGTTTGCAATCCCTGGCTGATATGAATCGTCAGCTGGAAAAACAACTCGCGCAACTGAAAACAAAACTGGCCAGCGGCAGCGGTGGTGATTTAAGCACGCAAGCAAAAGATATCAATGGCGTGAAAGTATTGGCCGCGCAAATTGACGGAGCCGATGTGAATGCCTTGCGCACTATCCTTGACCAGATGAAAGATAAACTGAAGTCGGCTGTGATTTTATTGGCAGCCAGTGACGGTGAAAAAGCGACATTGATTGCCGGTGTCACGCAAGACCTTACAACCCGATTCAAGGCTGGCGATATCATCCGTGACCTTGCACCGTTGGTCGGTGGCAAAGGCGGCGGGCGTGCGGATATGGCGCAGGGGGGCGGCACAGCACCAGCGGGTATCCCGCAGGCACTGGCAGAGTTTGAAACATGGATAAGTCAGGGATAATTGTGGCCAGACCTGCAGGCAAAGTCTCTTCTCGCCAACGCAAGCTTCCACTTGAGGCTTCGTTTCGCCCCCAGCATACAATCCCGTCGCGCGTGAATCTTGCGCTGGCCCGTGGTGTGCGTGAAATCGGCCTGTTGTTGCTGGCGTGTTTTATCGTGTTTGTATTTGCTTCGCTGGCTACGTATAGCAGTGGGGATCCGGGTTGGTCCAGCACGGGTTCGGTCGTCAATTTTGAAGGCCAGATCCATAATCTCGGCGGTTTTCTTGGCGCCTGGATGGCGGACATCCTGTTTTCGTTGTTTGGCCGGTTGGCGTACCTGTTTCCTGTGTTGTTGTCGGTGTACAGCTTGCTGCGCCTGCGCCAACGGCACCGGTTGGAACCACTGGATGCCACCATGCTCGCATTGCGTTGTATTGGTTTGATATTGGTCATGGTGGCTGGTACAGGCATCTCTACATTGCAGTGGCCCACCACGGCAGCCAGTGAATTGCCATTTTCCAGTGGCGGATTGATCGGGCAGGGCGTTGCGGAAGCAGCAGAACATTTGTTGGGTTTGTTTGGCGCGACGTTGCTGCTGCTGGCAGTATTTCTCTTTGGCCTCACGATTTTTACGGATCTTTCCTGGTTGTGGCTGATTGATGAAACAGGTCGCCTCACCTTGGGCATTATCGATCGTTCACGATCATCTGTTATGGATGTACAGCGCGACCGCGAAGAGCGTCGCAGTGGTGAAGGTGCGCGCGAAGAACGGCAACGCACCATGGATGCACACAAGCTGCGCATGTCAAAACGCAAGACGCCTGCGCCGATTATCGTGGCACCGCCGCCGGCCATGATAGAAAAGGCGCAACCTAGCAAGCGTGTTGTGAAAGAAAAACAGACAAAACTGTTTGCAGATACAGAATTATTGGCCGGTGAGTTGCCTGCCATCGGTTTACTGGAACGGGCGCAGCTGGCAGACAAGCGCGGGTATTCACAGGATTCTGTAGAAGCCATGTCGCGCTTGCTGGAAATCAAGCTGCAGGATTTTGGTGTGAGTGCAGAAGTGGTGTCCGTGCAGCCTGGCCCGGTTATCACGCGGTTTGAAATCCAGCCTGCTGCGGGTATCAAGGCAAGCCGCATTTCTGGATTGGCCAAAGACCTCGCGCGCTCATTGGCTGTGATCAGTGTGCGTGTTGTGGAAGTAATTCCCGGTAAATCCTATGTCGGCATAGAAGTGCCTAATGAACAGCGCGAAATGGTACGTCTGGGTGATGTGCTGGCGTCCAACGCATATGACGAATCAAAAAGTCCGTTAACGCTGGCCTTGGGGCACGACATTGCAGGCAGCCCTGTGATGGCAGATCTGGCAAAAATGCCGCATTTGTTGGTGGCGGGAACAACAGGCTCCGGTAAATCCGTTGGCGTGAATACCATGCTGATGAGTTTACTGTTCAAGGCGGGCCCGGATGACGTGCGGTTGATTCTGGTCGACCCGAAAATGCTGGAGTTATCCGTTTACGAGGGTATTCCGCATTTGTTGACGCCGGTAGTGACCGACATGAAAGACGCCGCCAATGCCTTGCGCTGGTCGGTAGGCGAAATGGAACGCCGCTACAAGTTGATGGCTGCACTCGGCGTGCGTAACCTCGCTGGCTATAACAAGAAAGTTATGGATGCCAAAGCGGCAGGCCAACCGATAGTTGATCCCGTCTGGCGACCCGATCCGATGGCATTTACACCTGTCGATCAACAGACTGCGCCATTGCTGGAAAAACTTCCGTACATTGTCATCGTGATCGATGAATTTGCCGACATGATGATGATCGTCGGTAAAAAAGTAGAACAACTGATTGCGCGTATTGCACAAAAAGCGCGCGCTGCCGGTATCCATCTGATCCTTGCTACACAACGCCCATCCGTTGATGTTATTACCGGTTTGATCAAGGCCAATATTCCAACACGCATTGCTTTTCAAGTGTCGTCCAAAATTGATTCACGCACGATTATTGACCAGGGAGGTGCAGAGCAACTGCTGGGTCACGGTGACATGTTGTATTTACCTCCCGGTAGCCCGGTGCCTATCCGTGTGCATGGTGCGTTTGTGGATGATCATGAAGTGCACAGTGTTGTGGAAGACTGGAAGCGACGTGGCGCGCCAGATTATCTGGAAGAAATCATGCAGGAGCAGACCAGTGTATTTGTGCCCGGCTTCTCCAGTGGTGATGAAGAGGGTGGTGAAGGTGGCGATCCTGAATCCGATGTGTTGTATGACAAGGCCGTAGCATTTGTGCTGGAGTCGCGTAAAGCATCGATTTCTTCGGTGCAGAGAAAATTCCAGATTGGCTATAACCGCGCCGCAAGACTGGTGGAAGCCATGGAAGCTGCAGGTGTGGTGAGTGCCATGAACAGCAATGGCAGTCGCGAGATTTTGTCACCAATGGGTCCTCGTTAAGCAATCGGTACTTGTTAAGCAATCGGTCCTTGTTAAGCAATGGGTTCTCGTTAAGTAACGTGCAGTTTTTGGGGTATAAATGAAGATTTCCAGACGTTTGTTGTTAGTGGTGCTGTTCAGTCAATGGATAACCCCTTTTGCTGTGCATGCAGATGCCATGTCAGAGTTGTTGTCTATCCTGGCGCCTGTCAAAGGCATCAGTGCGGATTTCACACAGGACACCTTCAATGCAAAAGGTGTTGTGCAACAGCACAATGAAGGTGTGTTGAAGGCGCAGGAGCCAAACCGTTTTTACTGGAAAACTGTCGAGCCGTATCCGCAGGAAATTGTCACCGATGGCAAGACATTGTGGGTTTACGATCCTGATCTGGCACAGGTTGCCATCAAGCCGTTTGAAGAAAACTATAGCAGGACACCTGCCATGTTGTTTGCGGGCAATGCAGCGGTCATTAGTCAGCAGTTTACTGTGGAGAAGCTTGGAGACGTGGCAGAAGGTTTCCGTTTGCTGCCAAAAAACAAGCAGGGGGATCTGTTTGAATCGCTGGAAATGACGTTTGAGAAAAATATTCCGGTCAGTATGACCATACGGGATGCCATGCAGCAAAAAACAACTATCTATTTCAGCAAGGTATCTATCAATCCAGCCATTGATAATAGCCAGTTCCGGTTTGTGCCACCTGCCGGTGTTGAAGTGTTACAAGCAAAATAATGGCAAGAGCCTGTCGATGAGCGATCTGTTGAGCCAAGCACGGAATACAACCGCTGCACAGCCGCTGGCGGCACGACAGCGCCCGCAAACACTGGAAAGTTATGTTGGCCAGTCCCATTTGCTGGCACCCGGCAAGGCGCTGCGTGAAGTTATCGAGAAAGGCCATCTGCATTCCATGATTTTCTGGGGGCCGCCAGGCGTTGGCAAAACCACGTTGGCGAGATTGCTGGCTGCGCATGTCAATGTCCATTTTATTGCTATCTCGGCTGTGTTCGCTGGCGTGAAAGATATTCGTGCTGCGATGGAAGAGGCGCGCTTGATGAGGGATCAGTGGCAGAAACAAACGCTGCTGTTTGTGGATGAAGTGCACCGTTTCAACAAATCACAGCAGGATGCTTTTCTGCCTTATATTGAAGATGGCACAGTTATCTTTATTGGCGCGACAACCGAAAATCCATCGTTTGAATTGAATAATGCCATATTGTCCCGTTGCCGCGTCTATGTGCTGCAATCGTTGACTGAGGACGAGTTGCGACAAGTGGTGAACAATGCGCTGGCCGGTGATGCCGTGCTACAAAAACAGCGCGTCAGTATTGGGCCTGAGGCGCTGCAGATCATGGTGCGGGCGGCGCAAGGTGATGCGCGTACGGCTTTAAATCTGCTGGAAATGGCAGCAGATATTGCAGAAGCGGATCCAGCTGGTGGTTTGTTGGTCACAGAAAAAACACTGGGGCATATACTGCAGGGTAACATCCACCGTTTTGATAAAGGCGGTGAAATTTTCCATGACCAGATTTCTGCCTTGCACAAAGCGGTGCGTGGCTCTTCGCCGGATGCGGCACTGTACTGGTGCCTGCGTATGCTCGATGGCGGTTGTGATCCACTCTATGTTGCGCGCCGTGTTGTGCGTATGGCGAGTGAAGATATTGGCAATGCAGATCCGCGTGCTTTACAGATCGCATTGAACGCATGGGATGTGGTTGAGCGATTGGGAAGCCCGGAATCGGAGCTGACATTGGCGCAAGCGGTGATCTACATGGCTTGCGCGCCGAAAAGCAATGCTGTCTATGTTGCATTCAATCAGGCGCGACAGCTGGTGGCGAATGCGCCGGCGTATGATGTGCCGATGCATATCCGCAATGCACCCACCAACCTGATGAAAGACCTGGGGTATGGTGTTGATTACCGCTATGCCCATGATTTCCCCGATGCTTTTGTGCCGGGTGATTCCTACTTTCCACCAGAGCTGCATGAAAAATTGCATGGCGCATGTTTTTACCAGCCTTCATCCAGGGGGCTGGAACAAAAAATTGGTGACAAACTGGCGCATCTTGCACAGCTGAACCAGAATAGTGGCTGGCAGCGTTATCCAGTGCAGGGCAAGGGAGGCAAAAAATGAATTGGCTGATGGTCGCAGTGGGTGGTGTTTCCGGCGCATTATCACGTTATGCGCTGATGGTTATATTTGAAGATGTGACAAGAAAAACCGCTTTTCCATGGGTGATACTGGGTGTGAATATCATCGGTTCGCTGTTGGCAGGGTTTGTGTTTGCTGTGGCGCATGAACGGCAATGGCTGAGTATTCCCCAGCAACACTTGCTGTCTATCGGTTTTCTTGGCGCCTTTACCACATATTCTGCATTTTCACTGGATTGTGTCCGTTTGATGCAGGCAGGGCAGTGGATGCTGGCTGGTAGCTATGTGGTCTCCACAACGTTGCTGTGTTTTGCCTCCACAGCAATTGGCATTGTTATTGCCCGGTCGATCTGATTTTTTAATTTTTGTATTGAGAGAGTTTTATGCTGGATCCCAAATTACTGCGTTCAGATATCAATAGCGTCAACAATGCGCTGGCAAAGCGCAATGGCTATAAGCTTGATGTGGCTGCATTTGATCTGCTTGAAAATCGCCGCAAGGAATTGCAGACGCGTTCAGAAACCCTGCAGGCTGACAAAAATAATCTGTCAAAGAATATAGGCAAGGCCAAAGCAGCTGGTGAAGATGTCAACGCCTTGATGACGCAAGTCAACAGTATGGGCGATGAGCTCAATGCCATGCAGGATGAACTTAAGCTGGTACAGGCGGATCTGGAAAACTTCCTGTTGCTGGTGCCCAACATGCCTGATGACAGCGTGCCAGCCGGAAAGGATGAGAGCGACAATATCGAAGTCCGGCGCTGGGGCACACCAAAGTCGTTCGAGTACCCGGCGCGTGACCATGTAGATCTTGGTGAATCGCTGGGTATGCTGGATTTTGAAACAGCGGCAAAAATTACCGGTTCACGTTTTGTTGTGATGAAAAACAGCATGGCGCGTATGCACCGGGCATTGATCCAGTTCATGCTGGATACGCACACGCAGCAGCATGGATACCAGGAAGTGTATGTGCCATTTATGGTCAATGCGGATTCACTGCGCGGCACTGGCCAGCTGCCAAAATTTGAGGAGGATCTGTTCAAGCTCTCTGGTGAGCAGCAGTACTACCTGATTCCGACTGCCGAAGTGCCTGTTACCAATATCGTGAGGGACAGCATTCTCGAGGATAAGGATATTCCTGCCAGATATGTATGCCACACGCCTTGTTTCCGCAGCGAAGCGGGCAGTTATGGCCGTGATACACGGGGAATGATCAGGCAGCATCAGTTTGAAAAAGTAGAACTCGTACAGCTTACTCGTCCGCAGGATTCAATGGCGGCACTGGAAGGCTTGACAGCCGATGCAGAGAAAATTCTGCAGCTGCTGGAACTGCCATATCGCACAATAGTGCTATGTGGTGGCGACATGGGATTTTCCAGTGCAAAAACCTATGACATAGAAGTATGGCTTCCAGCGCAAAATACCTATCGTGAAATTTCTTCCTGCAGTAATTTCAAGGACTTTCAGGCGCGTCGCCTGCAAGCGCGCTGGCGCAATCCTGACACCAGAAAACCTGAGCTGTTGCACACGTTGAATGGTTCCGGGCTTGCTGTCGGGCGCACGCTGGTAGCGATTATCGAGAATTACCAGAACGGTAACGGTTCCATCACTGTGCCAGAAGTATTGCGTCCCTATATGGGCGGCATGTCCGTCATCAAGTAACGGTGAAAAGTGGGAAAATCAACGCTTGTAAAGACCCCGTGTATCGGGGTTTGCTCCACAGGAATCGGCGATACGGTTTGTCGTGGTTGCAAGCGTTTTTCCCATGAAGTCATTGCCTGGAACCGTTACACACAAGATGAGCGACGTGCTGTGCTGCAACGCATTGATGTGTTGTTGGGGCAGATTGTGGCGCGTTGGTTGGTGATTGATGATATCGGGCAGCTTCGCCGGCAGTTGAAATTGCAACAGATCAACTTTGATGAGAATCGTTATCCTGCCAGTTGGGTCGTGGAATTGCTGAAAGCAGGCGCTAGCCAGATCGAAGATCCTGTATTGTTCGGGCTTGCTTTATGTGAGCGGGCGCAAGGAAAAAATCTTCGTGAGTTGCGTGATGCCATCGAGAAAGAGTTTTATGAATTGTCGTGCGGGCATTACGAGCGCTATTTCCAGCATGCTCCGTTGTAGTCCAGAATGATTGTTGCCGGGTCTATGCCATGATTGTTGATATCACGCCGATTACTGACTTTTTGCTATGCCGCACACCGCAGGCATGGATAGAGCGTGCGTTACAAGAACAGGCAATTCTGTTGATCGATCATGCGAATTGTGAAAAAAAAGCAGCATCGACTGCGCTGGGCCTGATGTATCGCCACACAGATCATTTTGAGTTGCTGAACAAGATGTCCCGTCTGGCGCGGGAGGAATTGCGGCATTTTGAGCAAGTGATTGCCATCATGAAAAAGCGTGGTATAGCGTATGAGCATGTGACTGCTTCGCGCTACGCATCCAGCCTGCATGTGCATGTACACAAGCGAGACCCTGAGAGGTTAGTGGATACCTTGATCATGGGAGCGATTATCGAGGCGCGTTCCTGTGAGCGCTTTGCTGCCCTGGCCCCTTTTCTGGATCCTGTACTGCAGAAGTTTTACTGTTCATTGCTGCAATCTGAATCCCGTCATTTCATGGATTATCTTGCGCTGGCCAAATCCTGCACATCGGCAGACATTGATGACCGGGTGATGTTTTTTCTTGAGCGTGAACGCGAGCTGGTTGAGAGTGCTGATAGTGAGTTCCGCTTCCATAGCGGAGTGCCTGTTATTGCTGCTGGATAATTATTG
>ERZ724527.1400-NODE-1400-length-11272-cov-3.880449_pt1 | contig 11272 bp, 11 predicted proteins | sample MGYA00376060_ERZ724527 | MGnify/ENA primary metagenome ERZ724527 (study PRJEB28724, sample SAMN07190886) | activated sludge metagenome | isolation source: activated sludge of sewage treatment plant in Hong Hong | place: USA: Christiansburg, Virginia | collected...
GTTTATTCTCAGGTATACCCATTCTTAGAGATCACTCTTGGTATTCTCTTTATACTTCAAGTCCTGATTCTACCTGCGACTCTCATCACTTTGTTTATCTATAGTGCTAGCCTTATCGGCGCTTTGCAGTCAATGATTAAAAAAGAAACCCTGCACTGCGTGTGTCTCGGGACCTACTTCAAACTTCCGCTCTCGACCGTCACCATTATTGAGGCAGTCTTTATGATAACGATGTGTATTTGGATGTTAGCAATGTTTAACAGTATGACCATGATGGTCATGTAATAAAATAATTTATGAAAAATCAATCAATTGCAATCATTATTGGACTCGGAATCTTAGTCGTTGGTGCCGTAGCGTATAGTTTTGGTGCAAATAAGGATACTGATACCAAAATGGGTATGAATATGGGTGATGACGTACCGGCTGGTATGCACCGTATGCCTGATGGGTCACTGATGGGTAATGCCCCTACTGACAACGACATGGGTATGATGGGTGGCATGGATCACTCAATGATGATGGTAAAGAGTGAACGAGAGTTTCTTAAGGGTATGATTCCACACCACCAAGAAGCAGTTGATACTGCCAAGGAGGTAATCGCTCGTGGCGGTTCAACTCCTGAAATCAAGAAGCTCGCTGAAGACATCATCGCGGCACAAGAGAAAGAGATCGCTATGATGAAGGAGTGGTATCAGGCGTGGTACGGGGAAGCATATGTTGCTGACCCTAAAGACTACAAACCTATGATGCGTGACCTCTCAACTCTCAGGGGAGCTGCTCTAGATAAGGTCTTTCTCGAAGATATGGTTATGCACCACATGGGAGCAATAATGATGGCACAAAGTGTACAACCATACTTAGAAAATCAAGAAATCACTGATTTGACCAAGGCAATTATGGAGACACAGACAGCGGAGATAGAATTGATGCGACAGATGCTTAAAACCTTGTAATGATACGGAGTGAATATTCTTTTACAAAATCTGTTGCAAGGTAGGGCATGCTTGATATGTCACCCAAAACTTCATTAGATACTCCCTAAACTGGTTCGGTAAATTTCCCCTATAGTCCACGTTTACAAAAAAGTGCGCTTCAGTATGAAGCGCTTTTTTGTACATGGACCTTAAGTAACATGCTAATGCATGATACGTGGGGAATCGAAAGCCGGAGCGATGTGAGCTTGCGAACCAGCGAGGCGGGGTCGCACGAATGAGGTATTTTTGAGGAACGAAACAAAATACCCATGAGAGTGACCGATTCGTAATTCCGTTTGTCATTGCGAGACAAAGTAGCGACAACCTGTACTGAAGCTGTAAGCTTCGATTCCCCTTCAATCCAACCCACCACCATACATCCCTCGTAAGTAAAGACCAAGGCAACCGTCATCCCTGGTATAATCTAGATCTTATGCAAACAGTTTCGAAACGACAGTTTATTATTTATGGAGTCTTCTTGGTCGCACTCCTTGGAGTTTGTTCAGCACTTTGGTACAGCACCTCAATGACAATTAAAAATGAAGATGACCGAAAAGTGACAGAAGCGCTTGATGTGGCTTTTGACTTCTACAATGCTTGGCTCGATGAAGCCAAAGCAAATGGTGGCAAAATGAAAGCTGATTCAATTCTCCTCAGTAGTACGGCACTCGAAAACGGTGTCCGCGACTCACTCCTTGCGAAGCTCAATACCGGCAACGATGGGGTAGATCCCGCTCTCTGTCAGAGCGTAGTACCAGATGATGTCAAAATGAAGTACGTATCTGAGATGCCAACCGAAGTAGAGGTGATGGTAATTTCAAAGTACGCTACTGGTACCCCAACCGGCTTTGCCTTGGTAAATATGAAAATGGCGGACAAGACTTGGGTAATTACCAATATCGCCTGTTCGAAGGGTGACGTGCTCGAAGAACGCGAGTTCTCATTCTCCAACAAAGGACAACTACTGAAGAATGTCCCACCTCCATTTGATAACACACAGTGGCACCTGATCTTTAGTGAAGATGGTACACCAGGACACGTGGCGCCACTACGCTTTAGTGCCTCAAGTACCTGCCGTGCCAACAACGCAGAAGCAGTCTGTGATATAAATGCCCTGAAGGAAGCCGCCTACGCAAAAATTGATGGCGCCATGACTGAAACTGGTGTTGAAGTGACGAAGATGGAGTGGTCAGAGAATCCCCTCTAGTTGAAAACTTCGCTTTTACGCACGACGGATGATAGCAAGCAATGTCTCTGTGACCTCGGTACAGAGATTTTGTGTATCAGCTTCGACATTAAGACGCATGACGGGGTCGTTCGCCGAGAGACGGATGTTGCACCACCACTGTGGCATAACGAGGGTCAGTCCGTCGATAGTTTCTACCTCAGCTTCAGGGTATTGTGCTTTAATGTCAGTAAAAATAGCTTCCGCTGGGCGCGTGATGTGACTGTTGATTTCGCCAGACTGAGCATAGATTGCAACTTCTTTGGCGAGCACACTCAGCGGCTTCTGCTCATGCTGCATCAGTTCAAGGATGTAGAGGAGGGGGAGAGGGCCACCTTCAGAATAATGTGACTCTTTGAAGAAGAAGTGGCCGGAGAGTTCTACGCCGAGGATACTCTCGTGCTCGCGCATCGTCTTGCGAATATGAGTGTGACCAACCTTCTCTTTGACTGAGGTGCCACCTAGTACCGCCACTGTCTCAGGTAGCCGTTTGGTCGAGCGAACATCATAGACTACGTGGGCGCCGGGATTTTGCTTCATGAGGTGGCCAGCCAGAAGCGAGCCAATGATATCCGATGGAATCGGCTGGCCAGTTTCGTCGACAAATCCGACACGGTCGGCGTCGCCATCAAAAGCGACACCTAGTACCGCACCATGCTCTACCACGGCATGGCCGAGGTCACGCATAGTCTCTAGCTTTACAGGGTTCGCTTCGTGATTGGGGGCAGTGTGATCGTATTCGTCGTAGATGGCGTGCACCGTGAGGCCTTTGATTTGCTTAAGCGTTGCGATCTCGAGCACACCCACCATGTTGGCTGGGTCAACGACAATGGTCATCGGTGTATCAATAAACGAAAACTTGTTTTCAAAATGGGCCGCCCAGGCTTCGTGTACGGGATGTTCTTCGATATTAGAAACGAACGATTCAGCGGAATAGGTGTGTTCGCCGACAATTCGTCGTAGCACCTGAAGCGTATCTGCCGAGACGGGCTTCGCATCTTCAACAGTGATCTTCAGTCCATTGTACTCAGAGGTCATATGGGAGGCGGTGATCATTACCGTCACTTCAATATCGTCATTTTTGCCACCCACAAAGTACGTCATGGGAGTGGTCACTATGCCAAGATCAAGCACTTTGGCACCAGCAGCATTGATACCGCGTGCAAGTGCCGCGAAGAGTTCGTCCGCCGACGGCCGAATATCGCGCCCAACGGCTATCTTCGAGGCTTTGAATAATCCAACGATGGCATAACCAATCTTTTCAACCTCTTCGGTCGTCAGCTCCTCGCCAAATTTACCGCGAATATCAAAGTTCCGATAAATGGTATTTAAGTGTTCCATAGGCATCTAGTATAACAATTATCAGGGCAGAGGGGTAACAATTAACAGGGCAGAGGGGTAACAAGATTGTGAAGTGGTACTATAGACTCATATGGAACTTATTATCTTATTTGTAGCAGTGATTTTTAGCTTTGCGACTTCGCTTGGTGTCGGAAGCTCGACTTTAGCAATAACGAACTTCTTTGTCGCTATTGCCGACGGCTCAATTGATGGAACCGAACGTAAGATGATGTCAGTCGTGTACGTGGTACTTCGGGTTGCGATGGTGGCCTTATTCTTCACACTCGCTATCCTCACCGCATACAATACGTACCACCTCGGGGCTGCAGCCTTTACGCCACTCTTATTCGCTCAGTGGACCATCCTCGCAGTACTGTATCTCAACGCTATCCTCATGACCCTCCGCATTATGCCAAGTACCTTTGGTCCGTCCCTCCAGGCCGGGAGTTGGTACACACTTGGTACCCTGGCCGCACTCTTGCCACTTGGTCTCACGAACTTCACGTATGTGCAGTTCGTACTCGGGTACATTGCGATGTTGATGCTGGCGACTGGACTCGTAAACGGCATCATGGCCATCCTCAAGTCACACAAGAAGCCAACACCACCTCCTGCAACACCTGCAACGCCGAACCAAGGTTAATTTGATTACAACAAACAAAACCGCGATACCAAAATGGTATCGCGGTTTTGTTTTGGTTTGCTATTGCGTTTTAGAGCCACTTGTAGAAGCGGGCAACAATCCGTCCACACCAGAAGAAGAAGCGGGCAAAAATACCACGTCGCCCCTCACGCATACGGAGTTCGTTGCGGTAGTAGAGGGTTGGGATGAGAATCAAGGTCAAGATCATCGCAAAGGAGAGACCAAACATAATCGCAAAGGCGAGTGGACTCCAGAAGTCTGAGATACGTGAAAGCGGAATCATACCAACTACCGTCGTAATAGTCGTGAGGAAAATCGGACGGAAACGTGATACCGACGCATCAGCTACCTGATCAACCAGTGAGCCAGTCTCTCCGTGTGTGGCTTTGGCAGTGATAAGTGAGTCCATGAGAATAATCGCATGGTTGATAATCACACCAGCGAGAGCAATGACGCCAAGGAGTGAGGTGAACGAGAGCGCAAGACCTGTCAAACTGAGTCCTACAAACACACCAATGAGTGAGTACGGTACCGCAAGGAGTAGGTAGAAGGAGTAGCGTACTGAGTTGAAGGAAAGTACGAGGATAGCGAGCATAAGGAGCAGTCCAGCAATCAAGGCGAGGAACATTTCGGTAAATGACTGATTGATGTCTTCGGCTTCACCACCCAGGGAGAGTGTAACTCCGGCCTTATCTGCAATTTCTTGCACTTTTGGCGTGATCGCAGCCACAATTTCGGTTGATGTCACATCTGGTTCGGTGAAGGCGTCTACGGTCACAATTCGTTCTTTGGCCTTGTGATTGATAGCCGAGTTCGCAGGTGTGTAGTCGTCGGTCAAAAGTGAACCAAGCAGCACCGTTTCACCAGCCATGGTCTGTACTTCGATATTACGAAGGGTATCAAGGGTGATTTCAGGAGTAGTAGACCAACTGAGGATCCCGTCAGGGTTACCAAGACGCACTACCACATCGATATCATCACCATCGCGACGAAGCGTCGTAGCGGTAAGTCCGTATACCGCAGCACGAAGAACAGGTCCAACACTCGCTGGACTGACACCCAGCAAGCTCGCCTTCGCAGTATCAATACGAAGGACAAACTCAGCTGAGCTTGAGTCGGCACTACTTGATACATCGCGGACACCCTGTTCTTGCTCGAGAAGGAGACTTACTTCTTCGGCAGTTTTGGCCAAAGCGTCCATATCTCTACCAATAAAAGTGAAGGAAATCGGAGCTCCAGTCGGTGGTCCGTTTTGCTGCTCAGTAATCGCTACTGTCACATCCTTGATCGTAGCGAGCTTGGCGCGGAGATCGGTAGAGATTTCAGCACTTGAGCGATCACGGTCTTTATTAAGAGCTACGGTAACATTTCCGTAGCGAGCTCCTGCACCGCCACCACCAGTGAAAGCAGAACCACCACCAACAGCTGATGAGAATGATTCAATTTCCGGCACTTCGTAGAGGAGTTCTTCCACCTTCCGGACACCAACATTGGTGACTGCCAGCGGTGTACCTTCTTTCGCTTCAATATCGAGGTAGATAAAGTCCACGTCTTCAGGTGGAAAGAAGATGACACTCAACAGGCCAAATACTGGCAAGGTGAGAGCAAGCAAGAATCCACCAAACAGCGACCATAAGAACCAACGTTGGGCGCGGAAGTTACCGAGGAAGGTCACGAGGTGAGCTCGGTACCAAGCTTGAGCCTTTTCGGTGTAGTGCTCCTGCATGACTTCAAAGCGGCTTGGGGCTTTACTGCTTGTAAAAAGAATTGCGATGAGCGGCACCATCCCAAGTGCCACAATAATCGACGCAATAAGCACGAAGATAATCGTAAACGGAATCGAGGCAATAAATTGTCCAACTACCCCTGAGAGGAAGAAGAGAGGAGCAAATACGGCAACTGTTGTCATCGTACCGGCAATCAGAGGCCAAGCGTACTCACGAATCGTCTCACGCGCAGCCGTAAGTGGGTTACCCGTGCGCTTGAGGCGGGTATGGATGGCTTCTGTCACCACAATACCGGAGTCCACCAAGATACCCACCGCAAGGATGAGCGCAAAGAGGGAAAGGAAGTTAATCGTGTTCCCCGAAGCATAGAGACCAATAAAGGCAATCACGAACGAGAGGGGGATTGAAAGACCAGCCACCACTGACTCACGCCAACCAATAGTAAGGAGGAGTGAGATCATCACGAGGACAACCGTCTCGGCTCCTGCTTTGACGAGTTCGTTGAGCTGCTCCTTGGTGTCTTCACCCTGGTCAAAGATGACAAGTACTTGTGAGTTCGCAAGGAGTCCACCTTCGGCCCGCATAGCCGTGAGCTTTTCGTTTACGGCGTCTGACATGGTCGTGACGTTCACACCAGATTTCTTGTAGATAGAGATAGTCATCGCAAGCTCAGAGGGCTGTCCACCAACTGATACACGAGCAAGGGAAGTGGCTTCGTCTACTGTCTCGACGACCGTGGCCACATCACTGAGGTAGACTGGGGTACCAGCTTTGGTAGTGACAATGACATTTTCGACATCTTTGGCTGTAAGCAGCTTGCCTTCAAGACGCACGCTATATTCGACACCACCGGCAGTGATGGCACCAACGGGGAAGCCACTGTTACTCTGCGCGAGCGCACCAGTCACATCGTTCAGCGTCACACCAAAGGCCGTAAGACGCTCTGGTGGAATCACCACCTGCACCTGGCGAGGACGTACACCTTGCACATCAACTCGACTCACCCCAAGTACATCTTTGAATTCCTCAGCAATAGTCTCACTGAGAGTAGTGAAGTCAGACGGTGTCGCATCAGATGAAATGGAAATAACGAAGATTGGTTGATCGGCAAAGTTCACCTCAGACACAATTGGGTCTTCGGCATCACGCGGCAGTTCAGCCTTGGCAGCATCAATAGCATCCTTAAGCGCCTGAATCGAATCGTCGATATTCGCTGAAGCATTAAACTCCGCAGTGATACTAGAAACACCGTCGCGTGAAGTGGAGGTGATTTCTTTGATATCGTCAACGTTTTCAATCGCGTCTTCGAGACGATTGGTGATCAATTCTTCTATATCACGAGCAGATGCACCCGGATAGACGGTAGTCACAATACCAACCGGTACGATCACCTCAGGCGAAGCTTCTTTCGGAATCGCAATAAGTGCATACACCCCAAGAGCAATCAACGTAAGTATAACGAGCCAACTAAATTCTTGCTTACGCAAGAAGAAAAACCAGATATTATGCATACTAGTAGGTAACAGTTACAGTTTCTCCAGCTTTACGGCCACGAACATCAACGACAATCGTATCTAACTTCGTCAGGCCTTCGGTCACGATGATGGTGTCACCTAGCACACGACCAAGGGTAATAATGCGCGCTTCAAGCTTTGATTCACTGTTGATAGTGAACACTACCGCACTGTCAGCCATGAGCTTCACCGCAGTCAGTGGGATAATGATTGGAGTTTCTACTGGTGAGGTATTGGTACCAGTATCAGCAAACGAGACTGAAACAGTTGTACCGGTCGTGAGAAGTTCTGGATTGGAAACACTCATCTTGATAGCAACCTTACCAGTCTTTGGATCAACCGCACCAGCAATAGCAGTGACAGTACCGGTCGCAACATCATCAAAGTGTACAACGTCGCCAATCTTGATAGTCTGACTATCAGCTTCGGTGATAGCACCAGCAACCTGCTTGCCGTTGTTGTTCGCAATGACGGCAGCGTCAGCTTGCGGCGCAACGAAGTCACCACGCTTGATGTAGAGCGCGTTTACCACACCACTAATTGGTGTACGCACGAGGGTCTTTTCGTACTGCGCTTGCGCGGCACGAACGGCACCGAGGGCCTGGGTGAGGGCAGCACTGTTAGCAGTTGGGCCACCATTTCCTGCGGTGATTTCTGCACGACTCTTGGCGTCTTCAGCGGCCGTGATAGCAGTGAGTGAACCCTGGAGTGAGCTTTCGATACCAAGGAGGGTACCGCGGGCTCCAGTGAGTAAAGCAATGTTTGCCGCTCGAGCAACGTCACCAGAAGTACCACCATCGGTATCACGCTCAAGAGCAGAGACGAGACTATCGATGAGTGATACTACTTCACGGGTGTAACGGCGACCATTTTCAAGGGCACTGTTGATGTTACCGGCGGTAGTGAGAGTAGTACTTTCACTCTGCCACTTCGCGAGTGAACCTTCGAGAGCCACACGGGCTGCGTTGATAGTTTGGGTACTACCCTTACCATCGATACGAAGACCAGGAAGGGCGGAGGTTGGGTTTGAGAAATATGAGTCCACGGTAGTGCGAACCACACCACTGACGACGTTATAGCCACTAGCGTTGCCAGTTACAGCGTTACGCTTCGCGGTTTCAAGTCCGGTGGTGGCTTCGGTGATACCAAGGGCACCTTGGCGGTTCGCTGCCAGCGCTGCTTCATACGCACCCTGGGCACCAAGGAGACTCGCGCGCTCCGACGCGTTATCAAGCGTCGCAATCACCTGACCAGCTGAGACGAACTTACCGATTTCGGTTGAAACCGCAGTCACGCGTCCACCGGCTTCAGCCTTAAGCTGCGCTTCAGCAAGCGCTTCCACTGATCCTGTGATAGCAAAACCAGCACCACCAGAGAGATTAGCGACCTGGGAAACCTTCACTTCGGGGGTTGTTTCCACTGGAGCTACCACTTCGTCACTTTGGCCGCGGGAAATAAACCATCCAGCTACTAAAACTGCCAAGATAGCAGCAATAACCCGCTTGCGGGTCCACTTCATGCCAAACGGCTGCTTGATAAACGCCAATAAATCCTTAAACACAGATAAAACCACTCGTAACATAGACTGCATAAATAAACGCTTAATTTCTCAAATAATCATTATAATAACATTATTTTTCATATTTGTCTATACTCTAGGGACCTCTCCTCGATAGGCAGAAAAGGCGTCCATGTGCTACCATAGGCGACACATATGTTTGGAAAATTAAAGAACATGGCGATTAAGAAGCTCGTACAATCGCAAATGAAAAACGTACCCGTCGAGCAACAGCAAATGATTATTGAAATGCTCGAAAAGAAGCCCGAGCTATTTGAAAAAATCGCCAAAGAGATGCAGGCGGAACTCAAAACCAACGGTAATAACCAGATGGCGGCTGCTATGAAGGTGCTTCCGAAGTACCAGCAGGAGATTCTGGCGGTCATGAGTCCGGAGATGAAGGAGAAGCTTGCGAAGATGCAGATGGGGGGAGGTGGAGCGGCAGGGAAGTTCAATCCCAACGGCAGCATCCGACGTTAAAACTTGCCTACTAACCTCATCTTCTTTGTTGACTGCGTCGAAGAAAAATTCAATGTACAGCAACGTACACCTCATCTTTCTTCTCCTTGTCGCCTCGAATCTGTGGTCATTAGCCAAGTCCTAAATATGTGATTGTAAGAAAGATTATCAACACGCTGCATCTAAAGATGCAGCGTGTTGCCGTATACTCTAAGTATCTATGTCAAAAAAGATCTTAGTTCTTTGTGGTCACCCTGACCACGAGTCGTTTAGTGGGGAAGTAGCAAGCCAGTACGAAAACGCAGCACGTGAAGCCGGACACGAAGTCGTCCGCGTCAATCTTGGCCAATTGCATTTTGATCCTATCCTCCACAAGGGGTACAAAGAAATCCAGCAGCTTGAACCTGATCTCCTTGACCTCCAAAACCGTTTCCGTGAAGCCGAACACATCGTACTTGTGTATCCAAACTGGTAGTGTGCTATGCCAGCTTTGCTCAAGGGTCTCTTTGACCGCTTTTGGCTTCCTGGCTTTGCCTTTAACTTCAACAAGGAAACCAAGCGTATCGACAAGCACCTCAAGGGTCGTACCGCTCGGGTGATTGTCCTCTCTGGTACTCACTCACCATTCCAGACCTGGTGGCGCTTCGGAGATTTCACGAATGAAATCCAGTACGGTATTCTCGAATTTGCTGGTATTCGCACCGCTGTCACTGCCTATGGCCCATGTGAGAAGGTCGGTGGCCCATGCCGCGAAAAGTGGCTCCGCGAGATTGCGACTATGGGGAAGAAGGGGATCTAACAAGTAAAATAGGTTCAGAATCAAGAAAATCAATGCATAAGCATTGATTTTCTTGTTTTGTGTGATATAGTTTTAACATATCGATCTTGATATGGCTAGGAGGCCAACATGCGCGCTTTTTTTGCACTTCTCACAATCGTCTCTCTTGGTGCCTGTGTACCAGAAGGGACGAAGACGGCGGCGGGGAAAACAATTCTCTACGAAAGCGAAAACTCGGCAAGCGGCATCCGCATCACGATTACGCCACCGAGAGCTGAAAGGCGAAATGCCGGCAAGGAGTTCGTCATCTGCCCAGCCCAGTGGATGGTGTACCGTTACATCAATGGTGATGGGATGAAAGACTGCTGGCTTGGGTCACTTGAAGGGAACCCCTCTCGAGGAAGCTTCAACGGAGTGGCTGTCTGGAATGACTTCAGTCCAGTCAAGCCTCGTTTCTACACGCAGTACGACGGGTAATAAACCCAACGGCGGAAAGGCGGAGTATAGACTCAGTCTCTCCGCCTTTTCGTTTGCATATTTTGTGAATCGTCGTATAGTATCAACCAGAAAAAGCAACAGGGGTGCTAACATGCATGGAATTGGCGTATATGGGCAGGATGCGTTGGAAATTTCGTTCAGACTGAACGAGTTGGGTTTAGAGACTAAGATGGTGAGTGTTCGCGATCTGAACAGCCGAGAGACCACCCCGCAAGTACTTGTCGTCACAATGCAGAGGATAGACGGCGCTCACGCTGAGGTTCAGGCGATGCGCAAGAATCGCTTCTGCGGAAAAATCATCGTCGTGACGGAAGAAAAACCGGTCGATGCTGAGTTGATTATGCTGTACCGATGTGGGGCGGACAACTGTCTGGTCAGAGGGAACGACCCTTTGCTGGCAGCAATCGTGACAGCGTCCGCCATTGAGCACGTTGACATCAGCACGCGTGATGTCTACATCGCCGGGAACATGGAACTTGATCACACCAGGCGCTTGATCACGATTGGTGACAAAAGCATCAATTTCGGTCCTACCGGTTATGGGTTGCTCTG
>ERZ724527.1401-NODE-1401-length-11271-cov-4.327389_pt1 | contig 11271 bp, 11 predicted proteins | sample MGYA00376060_ERZ724527 | MGnify/ENA primary metagenome ERZ724527 (study PRJEB28724, sample SAMN07190886) | activated sludge metagenome | isolation source: activated sludge of sewage treatment plant in Hong Hong | place: USA: Christiansburg, Virginia | collected...
TATCAGGATGCCATGACGCCGGACCATTGGGCATTGTACCATGCCCGTTTGAGCTTCAGCATGAACGTGAAGTTGCTGCATCCGCTGGAGGTCTGCGAGGCGGCCATTCACGCGTGGCGGGCCGATCCGGATCGCATCTCGTTGAGCCAGGTGGAGGGCTTCGTTCGACAGATCATCGGGTGGCGCGAGTACATGCGCGGGGTGTATTGGGCGCAGATGCCCTCTTTCGCGCAGCGCAACTTCCTCGGTCATGAAGCCGAACTGCCCGCTTGGTACTGGAACGGTAGAACGCGCATGGCCTGCTTGCGCGACGCCATCAATGGCAGCCTGACCAACGCGTATGCGCACCACATCCAGCGCCTCATGCTCACGGGCAACTTCGCACTGTTGGCGGGCGTGCATCCGGATGAAGTGGACCGCTGGTACCTGGGCATCTACATCGATGCCATCGAATGGGTGGAGATCACCAACACGCGCGGCATGAGCCAGTTCGCCGATGGTGGCATCGTGGGCACCAAGCCTTACGTGAGCAGCGGTTCCTACATCAACAAGATGGGGCATCACTGCGGCGGTTGCCACTACGATGTCAACGACCGCACGGGTCCCAAGGCCTGTCCGTTCAATGCGTTGTACTGGCACTTCCACGCGCGCAACCGTGATCGCTTCCTCAGCCCCGAGGCGCGTCCTGGCATGATGGTGCGCTTGGGCATGACCTACCGCACCTGGGACAAGATGCCCGCGTCCACACGGCAGGCCTTGTTGGAGAAGGGCGACGAACTGTTGGCGAACATCGAGTCCCTATGAGCCGGGCGATCCTTTGGTTCCGCAACGACCTGCGTTTGTCGGACAACATGGCTTTGACCGCGGCCCTCGCGGAGCATGATGAGGTGTTGCCTGTGCTGGTCATCGATCCGGTGCAGCACGGTCCATCACCGTTCGGCTTCGAACGCTCGGGCAACTTCAGGAGGCGGTTCATGCATGAAGGCGTTCGGGATCTGGCGGCCCAGTTGCGTGCGAAAGGAAGCGCACTGAACGTGCGTGTAGGTGGACCGGCCGCCATGCTCCAGAAAGTGGCCGCCATCTGGAAGGCCGATGTGGTCCATTCACAACGCCTGTTCGGCTGGGAGGAACAGCAACAGCAGCGCGCCGTGGCCTCCGTTTTGGACCTTCGGCTGCATGCTCCCAACACGCTCCTGCTGCCCGGCGACCTTCCGTTCACCATGGACAAGTTGCCCCATGTGTTCACCGCGTTCCGCACCCGGGTGGAGAAGAGCGGTCCAGTGCGGGAGGTGTTGCCAGAGCCCGATAGCATTCCCTCACCCGCATTCTGGGGCGAGCGTCCGCTTGATCAGGCCGAGCTGCCCTACGTGCATGCTCCGGCGGATCCGCGCGGGGTCATGACCTTCACCGGTGGTCGGAGCGCTGGGCTTGAACGCTTGAAGACTTACTTGTGGGAGACCCGTGCACTATCCACCTACAAGGAAACGCGCAACGGCTTGCTGGGTGCGGACCACAGCAGCAAGTTCAGTCCGTGGCTGGCCTCCGGTGCTTTGTCCGCTCGCGAGATCCATCAGGAGATCAAGCGATACGAGGCAGCGCATGGCGCGAACGAAAGCACCTATTGGCTCATCTTCGAACTGCTCTGGCGCGACTTCTTCCAGTTCACGGCGGCAAAGCACGGCGCTGACCTCTTCAAGCGTGCCGGTATCGCCCACAAGCCGTGGAAAGGGAACCACGATGTGCGCCGCTTTGTTGCCTGGTGCGAAGGCCGTACGGGCCAGCCCTTCATCGATGCGAACATGCGCGAGCTGGCCGCCACCGGATGGATGAGCAACCGGGGGCGGCAGAACGTGGCCAGCTACCTCGTGCATGAACTGGGCCTTGACTGGCGCATGGGCGCCTATTGGTTCGAGCATCAGCTCATCGACTACGACCCGTGCAGCAACTGGGGCAACTGGCAGTACCTGGCCGGCGTGGGCAACGATCCCCGCGAGGGGCGGCGCTTCGATCCCGTGCGGCAGTCTGGGCTATACGATCCCGACGGGGCCTACGTGGCCCACTGGTCCTAGCGGATGATCAGCGTTTCATCGGCATGCACCAAGGTGCCTGCGGTGATGCGCACGCTGCGCAGATCCGGCAACGGTTCCACAGTGAACGTGCCAATGCTGTGTTCGTATGGCGCGATGGTCCTGAACACATAGCGCTGCTTCCCTAGGTCGGGTGTCACCGTGACCAGCGCCGACTGATGCCCATAGCCCCAGTAGGCCACTTGGATGGCAGCGTGGCCGTAGGCCATGCGGGGAACGTAAAGGTCGTCCCTACGCGACGTATCCAAGGGCAGGATCGTATCCCCTTCAGCGCACACCTTGGTGCGCCAATGGCCCTGGCTATCCTTGTCGCTGAGCAGCATGGTGCCTGGCAGGTTCATCACGTATAGCATGCAGGTGCCCGAGCTGCTGGGCTCATCATCGGTGCCACTGCGGCTGCCTTGCACCACCAGGTCGGGGATGCCGTCGTTCGTGATGTCGATGCTGTCGTTGGGCGCGAAGCCGCAGTAGTTGCGGTCGAAGTCGGGCTGTGCCGCCACACCAAGCCTCAGCGCACACGCGCTCAATAGAAGCAGGGCTCTCATCGCGGATACAGGGTGATGTCCACCGGTGCGAAGTTCGGGCGGCCCTCCGATGGCGGGTACGCGGCTTCGTCGAATACGCCGCACAGGCGATAGCTGTCGAAGGCGGTGAGCGGCACCAACACTTGCTTGTACCGCACGGGCCACTGGTCCCGCCGATTGTTCAAGGGACCGTCATCGCGCTCGTCCTGCACCAGCACCTTCATCGCGCCAGTGTGGAAGTCGTCGGGCACTACCAGGATGTAGTTGTCCTTCGCGAAAGGGAAATAGGCGGGCACATTGAAATAGCCACGCTTGCGGTAGGGTAGGTGCTGTTCGACGTTGCGGTGGAAGAGCTGCCAGGGCTTGTCCTTATGCACCACCGGCAGGTTGTTGCTGCCCAAAAGGGTGATCCGCAGGCCATCGATCACCGCGCTGTCACCAGCGGCATGCGGCCGCACCACGATCATGGAGCGGAAGTCGTAGCTGCAGTGCTGGGCGGCGAGCACTCGTGCGCAGCAGAGCGCTAGCAACAGGAGGGTCGTCCTCATCGTCCGGTCAATGGAATGTCCACACTGTGGTAAGCGTGTTCTCCCGCGTAGCCATGATAGACCTCCTCATCGTAGGTCCCGCACAACGAATAGGCGATCGTGTCGGTCAGGGGGATCACCTGTTGTTCGAAGCGCATCGGCCACGATCGTTCGGCCGCTTGTGAGCGGCGTTTGTTGGTGCGATCCACGTCACGCTCATCCTGAACCAGCAGCTTCATGTGGGAAAGGTCCATTCCGTGTCGCACGACCAGGATGTAGTCGTCCTTGGCGAACGGGAAGCAACAGGGCTGCCCCTTGTAGGTACCATGCGGTCCATGGTCGCAGGCCTGCATGTCGGTGTTCTGGTGGAAGACTTCCAGCTGAACGCCGGAATGGGAGAGGGGCAGGTTGGTGCTGTCGAGCAAGGTGATCCGAAGGCCGGGCACCACCAGGCTGTCATGCGTGGCGTGCGGATGCACCACGATGATGGCGGCGAAGTCGTAGCCGCAGTGCTGGGCGGCGAGAGCGATCGGTAGCAGGTGGAGGAGCAGCGAAAGGGGTCTCATGATCTTCCCGTACACCTGTGCCGCGTGAACGTTCGAACCATTCGGGACCTGGGGTGTACCGATGACCATGTTCAGATGCCTGCTTCTCATCGCCCTCCATGTGATGCTTCCCCTGCTCGCCCGTGCGGACAACGACCCGCATCTCGCGCGGATCATCCACAAGGGCAACCCGCATCGCATCGACCGGTGCATGCGCCGCTACATCGAGCGGGAAGGACGGGACCACGGCGCGTCGACCTACATGCACCCTTTGGGCGGTGCCGAGGATCGGATCCATGCGCTCTACTACGGCCTGCGAAAACAGATCGGTGTGAATGGCGTGGACTGGGACCGCTGTGTGATCAAGCCCGCCATCTGGCCGGGCACTTGGACCCTGGGCGTGGTGTTCCGCACGCGCGATGGGAAGGTGCAGGATATCATGGAACGCTGCTACACCATCCAAGGTGGGCGACCGGGCACCATCAACCTCTTCGGTTGGCGCCCCCGCGTGCGCAAGGCTCGGGACGACTTGAAGGTGAAGCGCGCACGAAGGTGCGAGGGGTTCGTGGAGGAGCAGCAGCGGATCTGCCTTGACCTTGATCAGTGACCGAGCCCTCCGCCACGGCCTACCTTCACCCCAATGGCCATGGACTACTACAAGGTGCTGGGGGTGGAACGCACGGCCACGGTGGACGCCATCAAGGCCGCCTACCGCAAGTTGGCGCGCAAGTACCACCCGGACCTGAACCCCAACGACAGCGAAGCCAAACGGAAGTTCCAGGAGATCAACGAGGCCAACGAGGTGCTCAGCGATCCCGAGCTCCGGAAGAAGTACGATAAGCACGGCGACCAATGGAAGCACGCCGACCAGATCGAGGCGGCGGAGAAGGAACACGCTACGCGTAGTGGTGGACCCGGCGGCTTCGGTGGCGGGCAGCCCTTCGGAGGCCGCACCAGCAGCGACCTGAACGAGGACGACCTCAACGACCTTTTCGGCGGCATGTTCGGCGGTCGCGGCGGTCGTGCGGTGAAGTTCCGCGGACAGGACTATCAGGCCGAGGCGCGCCTGGACCTGGTGGAGGCTGCCAACACGCACAAGCGCACGTTGAGCGTGAACGGCAAGCAGCTGCGCATCACCGTGCCTGCGGGCGTGGAGAACGGGCAGACCATCCGCATCCCCGGTCAGGGTGGCCCCGGACAGAACGGTGGTCCGGCGGGCGACCTCTACCTCACCTTCATGGTGAAAGAGCACCCGCGCTTCAAGCGCATCGGTGCCGACCTGCACACCACCTTGGACATCAACCTGAGCACCGCGTTGCTGGGCGGAGAAGCTGCTTTGGAGACCTTGGACGGCAAGGTGAAGTTGAAAGTAGCGCCGCACACGCAGAACGGCACACGCGCCAAATTGAAGGGCAAGGGTTTCCCCGTGTACAAGCAGGAAGGTCAGCACGGCGACCTCTACGTCACCTACCACGTGAAGCTGCCCACCGACCTCACAGCCGAGCAACGCGCGCTCTTCGAGCAGCTCGCCCAAACCCAGCCGCAGCCATGAGCACCGAGCCGCTGATCCTCATTGAACAGTATTGCTTGCATGAGGAATTGGACATCACCTTCGTTAAGGCGCTCACGGAACGTGGGTTGATCGAGCTGGTGGTGCATGAGCAGCGCAACTACATCGCCATGGAGCACCTGCCGCGCTTGGAGCAGCTGGCCCGCATGCACTACGAACTGGAGATCAACCTCGAAGGCCTTGAGGCCATCAGCCATCTGTTGGAACGCGTGGATCGCATGCAGCAGGATCTGCGCGCGTTAGAGGAACGCCTGCGGCTGTACGAGCCGGAGTGACCGACCGGCCGAAAAAGGGCCGAATACGAAGCGCCCCCGAGCCGGAGAAGCTCAGTGCTTTGGCCTCTTGACCACCCGAGCCATAGCCACCAACATCCTTTCGTTGGCACAACTTTCCGTTTCCCCGGACGTTAAATGTTAAGCCAATGTGAAGTCAAGGTGATATTCGCCTTATCTTCGGGATGCAAAACGACCCGGCCATGAGAACGATGATCTGCTGTGTGGCACTTGTAGCCGCAATGGGGGTGAAGGCCCAAACGAACGTGGAGCGCAGTTTCCACGCGAACGGAGAGCTGAAGGAAGTGCGGATGTCGATCGCCGACAAGGTGACCTTTACGCGCTACCACGACAACGGCAAGGTTTACGAGGTGGGCGCTTTCGTGAACAACCAGCGGGACGGCATGTGGAAACGGTACGACGCCCAAGGCCAGTTGGTGGCCAAGGTGCGCTTCAAGAATGGTGTGCGCGATGGCAAGTGCATGTACGCCGGCCTGCCCGATGGTACCCGTTTCGAGGTGGAATACGCCAACGGGCACTTAGTGCACGGCGAGCAATTCGATCCGCAGGGCAACATGCTGGCCGAGCGCGACATGCCCTAGGCTTTTCTTGAACGAACGACCTTAAGGGCGCACTTCGGTGCGCCCTTTCTCATGCACCCCCGCCCAATGGCCCGCTTGCGCTGACCGAACGACCTCAACGCCGCTACACGCGAGACTTTGAGCCCCGCCAGTAGAGCCATGAATTGACCGATCATTCCGACATTCCCTGCAATGCTCCTTTGCCCTCCACGGTGCGCAGGATCTCGTTCAGCGTGGCGATGCCCATGGGCTTGGCCACATGCCGGTCGAAGCCGGTACTCGCTGCGCGCAGCATGTCGGAAGGTCCGTCATGCCCGGTCACGGCCACAATGAATGCTTTGGCGCCCCAAGGCCTGCGACGCATTTCCAAGCAGACCTCGTAACCGGAGCTGCCGGGCAGGCCGATGTCCAGGAAGACCACATCGGGTTCAAGGCGTTCCCCCTTTTCCAGCGCTTCCTCCGCGTGGCTGGCCATTTGCACTGTGTAGCCCATGTGCTTCAGCAGCAAGGCCAGACCCATGGCCACGTCTTCGCGGTCGTCCACCACCAAGGCTCGGAGGCGTGGTGGTGTGACGTTGTCCTGCGGGATCATGCGTGCCTTCATGGTTCACTTGGTTCTGCCGTGCATGGTGCCAAGGCGCGTGCCGGGGCCAGCTTGTGCTTGGAATGTGCGTGATTTGCGGGAAGCACCGGTGAGCGCACGCCCCCCGCGGGGAACCGTTGCCACTACGCTGCTGTTTGCTACAGCACGTCCCCTTCGCCGATCTCCTCTTCGCCGTCGATCTTCACCAGGCCCGCCTTCTCGAATGCCTTTGTCGTGAGGCGCATGTTGGAAGACTAGGAGGGCGGGCAGAAAGTGGGTTATGGTCGCATTGAACTTCCCAGGTTGAAACGTGTACGGGTGGGCATGCCCACCCTTCGCCGGATCACCCTGCCCATCCTGCTCCTCACCTTGGAACTTTGCGCTCAGCAAGGAACAATTGACCGGCCTGGTACAGAGATGGCCTTTACCAGTGTTACATATATGTCGCCATCGGACAGCGTGGACTTTGCCGAATTTGAAGAGCGGCACACGAGTAAGGGAGGTACTTACACCATTCTCTCGCGATCAAAAGGGTACCGCATGGTCTGGCACATGCGTGTGGAAGGTTCTGATCGCACCATAGGGCGGGGAGATGGCCGCACGTTGAAGGATTTCCAAGATGGTCTACCGGCTGGTACTTCCACCGACTTCGTTCAGACCATAGGCTATGGTACCCAGTGCGTGGTGGTGGAATTGCGCCTAGGCAGGAGATCGAAACAACGCGACCTCTGGTATTTCGAGGCGCCCTGAGCATATCTGCGAACTGCGCTTCAAATGGCCGCCTCTTATCGCACGTCCGCCTTCGCCTCCCCGGCATCCTCCTCACTGATGATGTCGATCACCGCTGCCTGCTTGAAGGCCTTTGTGGTGAGGCGCTTGTTGAAGGAGAGCAGCAAGGCGGGCAGCACCAGCAGGTTGGTGAACATGGCCACCAGCAGGGTGATGGAGGTGAGGGTGCCCAGCGCGCGGATGCCGCCGAACTGCGAGGCGGCAAAGGTGATGAAGCCGAAGAAGAGCACCACGGAGGTGTAGATGATGCCCACGCTGACCTCGCGCACGGCACGGTCCACCGAGCGGGCGAGGTCCTGGCCGGTGAGCTTCAGTTCCAGCCGGTAGCGCGCCAACAGGTAGATGGCATTGTCCACCGCGATGCCCAGCGCGATGCCGAAGACGAGGATGGTGCTGGGCTTGATGGGCACGTTGGTGAAGCCCATGAGGCCGGCGGTGAGCACCAACGGGATGAGGTTGGGAATGAGCGAGACCACCAGGATGCGCACCGAGCCGAAGAGCAGGGCCATGAGCGCCACGATGATGACCACGGCCCAGAAGAGGCTGACCACGAGGTTGCGCACCAGGTAGGCACTGCCCTTGAGGAAGACGATGCTGGTGCCGGTGAGGGTGACGGTGTATTGCGCCGGATCGAAGATGCTGTCCAGCTGCGGCGTCAGGTGCTCCAACAGGGCCTCCATGCGCGTGGTGCCCACATCGGCCATCTGCACGGTGAGGTGCGTGGTGCGCTGCGTGCTGTCCATGAACACCTTGGCCATGCCCTTCTCCCGGCCCGCGCCACCGAGGTAGGGGAGGATGAAGGACTTCTCGTGCGGTTCGAGCAGCGCGTACTTGGTGGGGTCGCCACCATAGAAGCCCTGGCGCATGAACTTGATGGCGTCCACGATGGCGATGGGGCGGCTGAACTCCGGGTAGGTGGCCAGGGTGTCCTGCAGTAGTTGTATGCGCTGGAGCGTGGCGTCCTTCATGGCACCGCCCTTCTTGTGCGTATCGATGAGGATCTCCAGAGGCATAACGCCGTGGAAGTTGTCCTCGAAGAAGTGGAGGTCGGCCAGCACGGGGTGATCCTTGGGCAGGTCGTCCACGATGCGGCTCTCATTGCGCAGGCGCGACATGCCGTAGAGCGCCACGGCGAAGACGGCGAAAGTGACGCTGTAGATGGCGGTGCGCCGCGTGTTCACCAGCCACACGATGCGGTCCACCACGCGGTCCATCCAGCGGCGCTCCAGGTGGCGGAGCTGCTTCGCATCGGGCGCGGGCATGTAGCTGAAGAAGATGGGGATGAGCACCATGGACAGCAGGAAGAGCGCGAGGATGCCGAGGGTGGCCACCAGGCCGAACTCCTTGAGCACATCGCTGTAGGTGAGGATGAACGCGGCGAAGCCGGCGGCCTTGGTGGCGTTGGTCATGAAGGCGGCTACGCCCACGCGCCCGATCATGCGGCTGAGGGCCTTCACCTTGTTGCCGTGCGCGGCGTACTCGTAGTGGTAGTTGTTGATGAGGAAGACGCAGTTGGGCACCCCCGTGACGATGACCAGCGGCGGGATCACCGACATGAGCAAACTGATCTTGAAGTCCAGCAGGCCGATGATGCCGAAGGACCAGATGACTGCGATGACCACCACGGCCATGCACGCCCACACCACCTGCCACGAACGGAAGAACGCGTAGAGCAGGATGGCCGATACCAGCAGGGCCAGGCCGAGGAAGAGCGGCATCTCCGCGCGCACCAGTTCCGTCACCTCCATGCGGATGTAGGGTAGGCCGCTGTAGTGCAACTTGAGGCCCTGCTCCTGCTCGTACCGAGCGGTGCGCTCCAGCACGCGATCGATCATGTCGCCGCGTTCGGCACTGTTGAACCTGGCAGGGTCCACGAACACCATCATCAGGCTGGTGCGTGTCCGTTCGTTGTAAAGCAGGCCGCGGTAGAAGGGCAGGGCATGCACGCGCGCCATCAGCGTGTCCATCTCGGCGGTGGTGCGGGGCGGGGTGGTCATCACCGGCACCACGCGGAAGCGCATCAACGAGTCATCGCGCAGCAGGGTGTAGAGGTGCGCCTCGCTGAATACGGAGTCGATGCCGTCGAGCTGCTTGAGGTCCTGGCCCAGCGCATCCCACGCGGCGAAGGCCTTGGGGGTGTAGAATCCTTCGCCCTGCACACCCACCACCATCACGTTGCCGTCCTCCCCGAACTGCTTCTGGAAATCGGTGTAGGCCAGGTAGGCGCTGTCCGTGCGGGGCAGCAGGCCGCCGTGCTGATAGCTCATGCCCACGGTGGTGGCCTGGTAGCCCATGAACGCGGTGATGAGGCCGACCGCGATGAGGATCGGGAGCCTGTTGCGCAGAACGCGGCTTGCGAGCCAATGCCACATGCACTTCCGGGGGATGAGGCGCGACAGGGTAGCCACGCCAGCTTGCGCTGCCTGTGCATGCGCAGATCACCGGCCACGGACCGCAAGCGCGTCCGTTGCGGGGAGCGCGCTGTACCCCTCGCTAGGTTGGGGAAGAAAGTCCCCGATAACGGGGCAGGGTGGGAATTGGAAGACCCCCCATAACAAAGGTTCTATTGCGCCAGTGCCTCCTGTCGAGGAACCTTGGTCGCGGCTTCCGCCAAACCCGACGACCCATGCGCAGCTCCCTACTTCTTGGCCTCCTGCTCTTCGCTGGCGCGAGCGGCAATATGCACGCCCAAACGCTCGAACCTCGCGCCGTTGTTCCCGCCGGCGGGGTGGGCGAAGGTGCTGGCACTTCCCTGAGTTGGACGCTTGGTCAACCGGCCAGTACCACCTACACCGATGGCGATCGGATCGTCACGGCAGGTGTGCAACAGCCGGAGGTACTGCGCATTGCATTGAACATCCGCGCGCTGCTGGACGGCCCGTATGATGCCGCCACCGACCTGATGCACGACAGCTTGCGTACGCGCGGCCTGTTGCCATTGACGGAACCGTTCACCGCTTTGGGCCATCCACCGGTGGGTCTGCAGAACGGGGCATCGATCAGCCCTTCGGTGTTGCTCAGTACCGGTGCCAACGCGCTGGTGGACTGGGTCTTCGTGGAGCTGCGCGGTGCCGATGATGCCGGCCGCATCGATGCCGCCCGCGCGGCCCTGTTGCAGCGCGATGGCGATGTGGTGGACGTGGACGGCGTTTCGCCCTTGCGCATCTCGGCCGTGTCCGGGAACTACTACATCGCACTGCTGCACCGCAACCACTTGCCGGTATTGACTCAGCAACCCGTACCGCTCGGCATGGGCCTGAACGCTTTCGACCTCACCACTGGTAGTACCGCTTTGCATGTGCCGAACGCCGAAACGCAGCGCAACGGACGCTACCTGCTGTGGAGCGGTGATGTGAACGGCGATGCCACGGTGAAGTACACCGGCGCCGACAATGACCGCGATCCCGTGCTGTTGACGATCGGTGGCACGGTGCCCACCAACACCGTGAGCGGCTATCTGCCTGCCGACGTGAACCTGGACGGCACCGTGAAATACACGGGCATCCGCAACGACCGCGACCCCATCCTCCTCACCATCGGCGGCACGGTCCCCACAGCCGTCCGCGTCCAACCGCTCCCCTGAACCTCCCACGCCCATGCGCTTCCCATCCCTTCTTGTTACCCTTCTGCTCTGCGGCACCCTTACCGCGCAAGTACCGCAGGCCTTCGACTTCCAGGCCGTGGCGCGCGATGCCAGCGGTACCGTGCTGAGCGCGCAACCGTTGAGCGTTCGCTTCAGCAGCGACAGCGGCACCGCCTCGGGGCGGATCGCCTACCAGGAGGTGCACGGTGC
>ERZ724527.1403-NODE-1403-length-11268-cov-8.070008_pt1 | contig 11268 bp, 4 predicted proteins | sample MGYA00376060_ERZ724527 | MGnify/ENA primary metagenome ERZ724527 (study PRJEB28724, sample SAMN07190886) | activated sludge metagenome | isolation source: activated sludge of sewage treatment plant in Hong Hong | place: USA: Christiansburg, Virginia | collected...
TTCACCCGTTTCAAAATGCCGTGGGCTGGGGCTTGCTGGCGTTGGCAGTTCCCTTGTTGGCATGGGTGGCGCACAGCGGGCAAACGGTGCTTCTGGACCCGCAGCTTTTTGTGTTTTGGCACACCGTTGTCGAAATGTTTGCGGTGGTTGTGGCCATGCTGATTTTTGCAACCGGCTACCGCGCAATTCTGTCGGTGCGCAAAGGTGCAGTTGTATTTCTTGGCATTGCGTTTCTCGGTGTGGGGGTGTTTGATTTCCTTCACACCATGAGTTATTCGGGCATGCCCGATGCCATTACACCCAACAGTCCCCATAAATCCATGTTCTTCTGGCTGATCGCGCGCGTGTTGGCCGCCAGTTCGTTGTTGGTCTACACCTTGTTGCCCAACGGCGCGGAAGTGACGACCGTGCGCCGACGGGTTGGTGTGGCGCTGGTGGTAGTGCTGGTGCTGTTGGCTGGACCGGTTGGACTGATGTGGCCAGACCAGGTGCCTGCGCTATTTGTGCCCGGACAAGGTCAAACTGCGTTGAAGGTCGGCCTGGAATGGCTGTTGATCTGTCTCAACCTGTCGACTTTGCTGGTCTTGTGGCTGCGTCGCGCCCAACTGGTGCATGAAGCCGTCAGAGCGCTGGGGTTCACGGTAGGTTTGGCGGCGGTGTCCGAGCTTTTCTTCACACAGATCGGCATCGTGGACAAAGATGTGGCCAATGCCATGGGCCATTTTTACAAGGTAGCGTCTTACCTTTTTCTGTTTCAGGCGACCTTTAATGAGTCGATGCGCCGTCCGTTGGAGCGTCTTCAAACCCAAAATCTACGCGAAAAAGTGGTTCTCAATTCCGCGCCCGATGGGGTGCTCTGGGTCAATGGTGAAGGGCGTATTCTGATGGCCAACCCGGTCATGCAAGTGCTGACCGGGTATACCACTGACGAATTGGTGGGGCAGGGGGTTGAGGTGTTCTTGCCCCAACCCATGCATGCCCAACATGCGCAGCTGATGCGCGAGTATTTTTTACAACCCCGTCCCCGTGCAATGGGTGCCGTTGATTTGAAGCTGATGCGCAAAGACGGACACATGTTGCCCGTCAGCATCGCGCTGGGCGATTGGGTGGACGATGGTGAGCGCCATGCCATCGCCTACATCCGCGACCTCACCGAGAGCAAAAAATATGAAGAGTCGCTGCGCCATCAGGCGTCCCACGACGAACTGACGGGCCTGGCGAACCGCTGGCAGTTTCGACAGGAACTGGCCGACGCATTGGTCCGGGGCCATAGCAGCGGCAAACAGGTAGCGGTTTTGCTGTTGGACCTGGACCATTTTCAAGCCGTTAATGACGGCTTTGGTCATGCCATTGGAGACGCTCTGCTGGTGCAGGTGGGTCAGCGTATGCGCAGGCATTTGCGACCGGTAGACACGCTGGCCCGCATGGGCGGCGACGAGTTTGGTGTCTTGATGGCCGACCTGCATGATGTGGATATTGCCGTGGGGCAGGCCGCACGCCTGCTTGCAGCGTTGCAAACCTCTTTCAGCCTCAATGGTGAAGAGGTATATGCCGGTGGCAGCATCGGCCTGGCTTTTTATCCGATGGACGGAGCTGACAGCGATACCCTGCTGCGTTTTGCCGACATGGCGCTGTACAAGGCCAAAGACAACGGGCGCGGCGTGTATGCCTGTTATTCGCCGGAGCTTGAGCGCAAGGTGCAGGAGGACATGCGCTTGCATACTCGCCTGAAAGACGCCATGTCACAAGGCAAATTGCAACTGCACTACCAGCCCCAGGTCGATGTGCGCACTGGCGCCATTGTTGGTGCCGAGGCATTGCTGCGCTGGGACGACCCGGTACTCGGCTATGTGTCACCAGCCCGGTTTATTCCAGTGGCCGAGGCGACCGGTCTCATACTGCCCTTATCGGAGTGGGTGATGGAGACTGCGTGTACCCAAATGGCCCAATGGCAACTGGCCGGTATGCCGCTGCGGGTGGCGGTCAATGTGTCGGCCCAGCAATTTCGGCAACGCGATTTGCCGCAAAAGATCCGCACGTTGTTGGACCGCACAGGTGCACAGGCTTGTTGGCTGGACGTGGAGATCACCGAGTCGGTGGCCATGTCACAGCCCGAACATGCCCGCGAGCAACTCAATGCATTGGCGGCTTTTGGGTGCGGCGTAGCACTCGACGATTTTGGAACGGGGTATTCCTCATTGGCCTATCTCAAAGCATTGCCGGTCAGCAAACTCAAAATCGACAAGAGTTTTATGGACGGCATACCGGAAGATCCCAATGATGAAAGCATTGCACGCGCCATCATTGCGTTGGCCAAAAGCCTGGGCTTGTCGCTGGTGGCCGAAGGGGTCGAGACCCAGGCCCAGCTCGCTTTTCTGCGTGAGCAGGGTTGCGAGGTCTATCAGGGATGGTTGTTTGCCAAGGCCATGCCGGCAGCCGAGTTGACAGCCTTGTTGCAACGGACCTAGTGCCGGCCATGGTGCTTGCGGTGTCGTCTGGGCTTTGTATTCTGTTTGCAAATCCTATAACACTGAACGCTACTTTTTAGCTTGATCTAAATCACGCGACTCCTGCAAATGGGGGCACAATGCGGACACTTGTATGTTTCGTGTTCCTGATCAGGGGGTGTTATGGGCCTGAGACTCAAATTCAATCTTGTTTTGGTGCTCGTGTTTCTCGCGGGGTTTGCGGCGGCAGGCTACATTTCTCGCCAGCTTCTTCAAGAAAACGCGCGCGACGAAGTCCTGCGCAATGCGCGATTAATGATGGACACCGCTCTGGCTGTGCGCTCCTACACGGTTGAGCAGATCAAGCCGCATCTGGACCCCATGCTGGAAGAAACCTTCCTGCCTCAAACAGTCCCTGCGTTTGCCGCCACCGAGACGCTGGGCCACATCCAGAAAAAATACCGGGACTATGCCTACAAGGAAGCAACGCTGAATCCGACCAATCCCCGCGATCGGGCAACCGACTGGGAGGCTGATCTGGTGCAGCAGTTCCGTCAAAACGCGGACTCGAAAGAGCTGGTTGCCGAGCGCGACGGTGCCACCGGCCGTTTGCTGTACATCGCCAAGCCCATCCAGATCGTCAATCCGGCTTGCCTGCGCTGCCACAGCGTGCCCGCCGCTGCACCCGCCAGCATGATCAAGATTTATGGCGAGGCCAATGGCTTTGGCTGGAAACACAACGAGATCATCGGTGCGCAGGTGGTCAGTGTGCCGCTGAGTATTCCATTGGCCAATGCCGACCGGGCGTTGAAAACCTTCATGGCGTCATTGGCAGCGGTGTTTGTAGTCTTCTTCATTGTGCTGAACCTGATGCTGAGCTGGTTCATCGTGCGACCGATTCGCAGAATGTCGCTGGCGGCAGACCGCGTAAGCACCGGTGATTTTGATGTGCCGGAGTTTGCTGAAGGCGGTAAAGACGAAATCGCCGTGCTGGGCAGTTCGTTCAACCGCATGCGCCGCAGCATCGAGAAGGCGATGCAGATGATCGAGCGCGACAGCTGACACCTGTGCAGAACGGCAACACCATGGCAACCCAAGCGGCTCCTGGCAAAGACGCGGCCTCGCTGGCCGTTGGCCATGAGCTGTTTGAATACCGCATTGAAAAAACCTTGGGTGGCGGTGGCTTTGGCATCACCTATCTGGCCAAAGACGTCAACTTGCAACTGCCAGTGGCCATCAAGGAGTATTTTCCGGCGGATTTGGCTGTGCGTTCGCCTGACTGCTCCGTGCAAGTGCGTGCGGGCGACGGAGAAGGGCGTTTCCAGTGGGGCCTGGAGCGTTTTATTGACGAAGCCCGCACCTTGGCATCCTTCCGCCACCCCAACATCGTGCGGGTTTTGCGCTACTTCAAGGTGCATGGCACGGCCTACATCGTCATGGAGTACGAGACCGGCAACCCGTTGACACACTGGCTGGCCAAACAGTCGGGATTGAGCCAAAAAAGCCTTTTGCAGGTGGTCTACCCCATCCTGGATGGGCTGGAAGCCGTGCACAAGCTGAATTTTTTGCACCGCGATATCAAGCCCGACAACATTTACATCCGTGCCGACGGCTCCCCGGTGTTGCTGGATTTTGGCGCGGCGCGGCGGGTGTCTGGGAACGCCGAGTTGACCAATATCGTCAGCCCTGGCTTTGCACCGTTTGAGCAGTACCACAGCAATGGCCATCAGGGCCCGTGGACCGACCTCTACTCGCTGGGGGCCGTGATGTACTGGATGGCAACCGGGACCAAGCCACTGGAGTCGGCGTCACGCGTGCGGGAAGACCCGATACGCAAAGCCGTGGCGCTGGGCAACACACAGGTCTACTGCGAGGCTCTGTTGCAGGCCATTGACTGGGCGATGAGCCCCAACGAAGCACAGCGACCCCAGAACGTGGGTGAGTTCCGGGCCGTGCTGCAGACCGCAGAACAAGATCGAAACCACACCGTTCCACTGGGTGCGAGCCATCTCGCCGGGCGTTTGGGGTCGTCCACGGTGCCCCCGAGCAGTGGCGTTTTGGCCTTTGTGTCGCAAACCCAGGCGGTCCCCACCAATGCCGCCGAGGCCATGCGAAAGAATGTGATGGGCACCATCATGTTCCTGGACCTGGTGGCCTACTCCACGCTGTCGGTCAACCAGCAAGTGGTCGTCAAGGCGCTGTTCAACGAATTGATCGGCAAGGCGATTGGAGGCGTCAACGAGTCGTCGCGGATTGTGCTGGACACGGGTGATGGCGCGGCCATCTGTTTCCTGGGCGACCCGGAGGAGGCCCTTCAATCTGCACTCCTGATGCGCGACCTGCTGTTGCAAAAATACGGGCAACGCCTGTCCATGCGGGTGGGCCTGCACCTCGGCCCCATTCGCATGATGATGGACATCAACAACCGCGTGAATGTGGTCGGTGACGGCATTAACGTGGCGCAGCGTGTCATGGATTTTTCTGCGCCCAACCAGATTACCGTTTCGCGCGCTTTTTTTGAAGTCATTTCACAGATCAGCGACAACGCCAACGATCTGTTTGAGTACCTTGGTGCCCGTCAGGACAAACACAAACGGCCACACGACATCTACCGGGTCATGGATAAGGGGTTTGCAGCCACGCGACTCGCTTCTCCGTCGGGAATGGCTACCGTTCGATTGGATGCTGAGACCGGAGTTGTGGCATTGCCACCGGACGCGGTGCTGGAGGTGGAAAACGATCTGGCACGTGCCATCGGCCCGCTGGCCCATGTGCTGGTCAAGAAATCTTTACCCCGCGCCACTGACATTCAAAACCTGCGCGAGGTGCTTGCGGTATCGATTCCCGATGAGCTGCTGCGCGAAGGCTTTATCCACCCCAAACGTGCCAACACCGTGCCGATGTTTGGTGGCAGCTCAGCCCGCAGTTCGACCTTTGGTAACAGCGGCAGCAACAGCAATGTGTTGAGTCGCCCTATGTCGTCCGCCACCGCCCGGGTGGACACCACCAGGGTCGATTCAGGCCAGCGGCCTAACCCAAATACCGGGTCGCCGTCCTTGAAACTGTTGGCGCTGGATGCTGAGCAGCAGGCTGGCCTTGAGCGTTCATTGGGCCAGTACATCGGTCCCTTATCCAAAACCCTAATCAAGAAAGAAATAGCCCGCGAGTCAAATGTGGACGCTTTGTTGCAAGCACTGGCTCGCCACATTGACAAGGCCACGGATCGGGAAAAATTTTTGGAATCAGCCAAGCGCATCCTGGCCCGCCGCTAGCCGGTTGCTGACCGCTTTACTTCTTGGTTTTTTCCTGCTCCGCCGCCAGGGCCTCCAGGCGCTTTGCCATATCCTGCAGGGTCTCCGCATAGACCGGCGCTTTGGGCTTTGCGGTCGCGTCTCTGTTGCTGTTTGAGGGGTCAGAGCTGGCGGGCACCGTCGTTGTGGTACCACTTGGCTGCATCGTGAAGCCTGCATCACCCACGGCCTTGTTTCCTTGCAAGACTGGCAGCGGTGTCGGTACTGCCAGCGAGGTCGCGATGCTGATCACCAGACTGCCTAAAAAGCCTGCCACGGCAGCCACGGCCAAGAAGGGCAAAGCGCGTTGTGATGGGCACTTCATCAGAACGGGAAGACCAAGATAGACAAGATACAGCGCGTAAACGGCTCCAAGCAGTGCCAGGAGCGAGAGCGCCGGCACTGCGCTGAAAACGCCGACCAGCATGGCCGGCGTGCTCGCATACACCGTGAGCTGGATCCCCCTCTGAAAACTGGCCTGTCCGCCGAAAGCTGGCGCGAGCATGCCGATGATCCATCCCCAGACCGCCACCATCACCAGTGTCATCACATACTGGCTGAGCATGAGGCCCAGACCGGTCAATGGCGATAGTTGCACCGACGAGCCGATGCCCAACACACTCCAGCCGACAACACTTGCCAGAGCCGGGATGAAAGCCAGCGTCGCCATGTACGGCATGTACAGGTCTTGCCACGCACTGTTTTCCTGTTCAATGGTGGCCCACGTAAGGTTTGGGTTGACGATGATCGCACGTGCACGTTCGATGGTCTTCATGGCAATGGTCATGCGAATTGAAAGTACAGATTCAAGCGGCCAGCGCTTTGGACGCATATGCGCAATAGGCGCTCACGCCACACTGCCCACATTGGGGGTTTCGCGCCTTGCACACATAGCGCCCATGCAGGATCAGCCAATGGTGTGCGTCCACCAGATAAGCAGGTGGAATCCGCCTGAGCAGTTGCTGCTCAACGGCCAGCGGGGTTGAACCGGTTGCCAGCCCGGTACGGTTGCCAACTCTGAAAATATGCGTGTCCACCGCCATGGTGGGTTCACCAAAGGCCACGTTGAGCACCACATTGGCGGTTTTGCGACCCACGCCGGGCAATGCCTCCAGCGCCTCCCGCGTGCGTGGCACCTGGCCACCGTGCAGATCGACCAGCATGCGGCAGGTCTGCAACAGGTGTTTGGCCTTGCTGTGGTACAGGCCGATGGTCTTGATATAGGACTCCAACCCTTCCAAGCCCAATTCCAGAATAGCCTGTGGTGTATTGGCCACCGCAAACAGCTTGCGGGTTGCCTTGTTGACCCCCACATCGGTTGCCTGCGCACTCAACAAGACAGCCGTGAGCAGCTCAAACACACTGGTGTATTCAAGTTCCGTTACCGACGTAGGATTTGCCGCTTTCAGAGTGGCGAAGAAGGCTTCGATCTGGGAGAACGTCATGAATTCAAGATGTCTAGGCGAGATGCCGCAATTCCCGCAGCGCCACCGACACCGGAGCCAGATCCGCAGCCTGTGTGCTGATGGTCGCCAACAGGTGTTGAAGGCGCCCAATCGCCTGACCATGCTGAACATGCCAAGCCTCGACCTGGTCACCGCGGGACAGTTGGCCCAGTGTGATCTGGTGTGCGATGGAATACACATCGTCCCGCGCACTTGCGCGGGCCTGGGTTTGCCACAAAGTGTCGGTTGGCAGGCGGTTGATTTGGGTGCGCCATTCGGTCAGGCACAACTCAGCCTCAATGCCGAAATAGGCCCGCGCCGCCTGTTCCAAACCGGTATTGGCGGCTTGCGCCAGGTCCACCAAATCCAGGGCCGGAAAGATAAACTCCAGTGCCGTCAGGTTTTGCGCCAATGTTGCCTCGACGCCGGCGTTCACCAGCGTCTCGCTGGATCGTTGCCAGCTGTCTTGGGCCGTTTGTGGCAACCATGTCGATAAGTTGGCACGCAACTCGCGCGCAGCCGGCTGGTAACGCTGGATCAGTGTTGGCATGTCAGCGCCCTGGGCTCGAATGCGCAGCATCCAGCGTGAGGCCCGTTGGGCGATGGAAATCAATTTGGCCAACAGATCCAACTGCAGCTTGGCGTCAACTTTATAGTCCAGTGCGTCGAGCTGGTCCCACAAGGGCTCCAAATCAAAAATCTCACGGGCCAGTGTAAAAGCCCGCACCACATCGGCGGTCACCGCCCCGGCTTCAGCGGCAATGAAATTGACAAAGGTTGCCCCGGTGCGATTGAGTACCGTGTTGGTAATGTAGGTGGCGATAATTTCGCGCTTCAGGGGATGCACATCAATGGCGGCAGCAAATTTTTCGGTCAAAACTTGCGGGAAGTAGGCTTTGAGTGCGCGGCCAAAGAAAGGGTCGTCCGGCAGGTTGCTGGCCACCAGCTCGTCAAACGCCGACATCTTGGCATAGGCCAGCACGACGGCGTTTTCAGGAGCCGTCAGGCCCACTTTGCGGGCACGGCGCTTGGCAATCTCGTCGTCGGTGGGCAAAAACTCGATGGCGCGGTTCAGGCGGTTGCTGCCTTCGAGCCACTGCATCAGTCGTTGCTGCCCATCCAGAACATACATCGGGCGGTGTGTGGCAATGTCCAGCGCCTGGGTTTGATAGTAGTTGTCCTGCAGGACCAGGTGGCCCACCTCGTCAGTCATGGACGCCAACAGGTCATTGCGCTGCTTCAGCGTCAGGTCACCGGCTTCGACCACACTGCCCAACAAAATCTTGATGTTGACTTCGTGGTCCGAGCAATCCACGCCGGCCGAGTTGTCGATGGCATCGGTGTAGATCAGGCCACCCTTTTGGGCGTATTCGATGCGACCATTCTGTGTGCACCCCAGGTTGCCGCCTTCAGCGACCACTTTGCAACGCAGTTCGCTGCCGTTGACGCGGAAGGCGTCGCTGGCCTTGTCGCCCACCTGGGCGTGGGTCTCGAAGCTGGCTTTTACGTAGGTACCAATGCCGCCGTTGTACAACAGGTCCACCGGGGCCTGCAAAATGGCCTTCAGCAGCTCCAGCGGTGGCAGCTCTTCGGCCGTGATGCCAATGATCGTACGCGCCTCGGGGCTCAGCACAATCGACTTGGCCGTGCGCGGATACACGCCACCACCTTGCGAGATCAGGCTCTTGTCGTAGTCGTCCCAGCTGGAGCGGGGCAGGTTGAACAGGCGCTGGCGCTCGGCGAAGGATTTGGCGACATCGGGATTCGGGTCGATGAAAATATGGCGATGGTCAAAGGCCACGACCAGTTTGATCTGCTCGGACAGCAACATGCCGTTGCCAAACACATCGCCCGACATATCGCCAATGCCGGCCACGGTGAACGGGGTCGTCTGGGTGTTGACACCCAGAGACCGGAAGTGGCGCTTGACGGCCTCCCATGCGCCACGCGCAGTGATGCCCATCTTCTTGTGGTCGTACCCGACCGAGCCACCGGAAGCGAATGCGTCACCCAGCCAGAAACCGTAGTCGGCGGACACGCTGTTGGCAATGTCGGAGAAGGTGGCCGTGCCTTTGTCGGCCGCTACTACCAGGTAGGGGTCATCCACATCGTGGCGCACCACGTTTCCCGGGGGGACCACGGTGCCCTTGACCACGTTGTCGGTGATGTCCAGCAGGCCCGACAGGAACAGCTTGTAGCAGGCAATACCCTCGGCCATAAAAGCCTCTCGGTCCGTGGCGGGTGGTGCATTCTTCAACACAAAACCACCCTTGGAGCCGACCGGCACAATAACGGTGTTCTTGACCTGCTGGGCCTTGACCAGACCCAGGATTTCGGTGCGGAAGTCTTCGCGGCGGTCCGACCAGCGCAGGCCACCCCGCGCCACCTTGCCACCACGCAGGTGCACGCCTTCAACCCGGGGTGAATAGACCCAGATTTCGAACAGCGGCTTGGGCGCGGGAACACCCGGCACTTCACGCGGATTGAGCTTGAGGCTCAAATAAGGTTTGGACAGCCCGTCGGTCGTGGTCTGCCACAGGTTGGTGCGCAGCGTAGCCACCACGGTGGAGACAAATTGGCGCAGGATGCGGTCTTCGTCCAGACTGGCGACCTTGCCCAGATCGGCATCAATCTGGGCTCGGATTTGCTGTTGCACCGCTTTGCGATCGCTGGTTAGGGACGGATCAAACCGCGCCATGAACAGGTCGGCAATGGCCTGTGTTATGCCTGCGTTTTTGTTGAGAGTGGCCTCAATATAACTTTGGCTAAAGGCAAAACCCAGTTGTTTGAAGTAACGGGTGTAGGCGCGCAAGACCGCAATCGAGCGGGCGTCGAGCCGTGTCACCAGTACCAGGCGGTTCAGGTTGTCACTTTCCACTTCACCGCGCCAGGCTTGGGCAAACAAGGCCTCAAAGCGCTCCTTGACAGTAGCCAGGTCGGTGTCAGCCGGCAATTGCAGACCCAGATCGTGTATCCACAATGCGTCACCATTGCTGCCAATGCGGTAGGGGTGCTCGTCCAGCACGCGGGCGCCCATACGTTCCAGCACGGGCAGTGAGTCCGACAGGGCCACCTTGGAGAGGTTGTAAATCTTTAAGCGCAACATGCCGGCTTCGGCGTTGAGGGGCCGGTACAACTTGACCGCCATGGGTGAAGTGGGGGACAGACCGACCAACATATCGGCGTCTTCTCCAGCCACCGGCGCAGAAAAGTCCTCACGATAAGAGGTGGGAAACGCATCGGCAAACCGGTGGGCCAGTGCCAGACCCGGGCCCTCGCCGTGGGCACGCAGCAGCTCGGCTGTGCATTCGTCTTCCCAACGCTGGGTCAGGCGTGCAATCCGGGCTTCCAGCGCCTGAAGGCCGACGTTCTGGGGTGCGTTGTCCCTGGAGCGAACCATGTAGTGAATGCGCGCCAGCGGGCTGTCGGTCAGCATGGGCGTGAACTCGATGGACTGGCCGTCGAGTGCGGCCATCAGCTCATTGCCGATTTTGATGCGCAGCTCGGTATTGAAGCGGTCGCGTGTTACAAAAACCAGGGCCGACGTAAAGCGGCCAAACGGGTCACGACGCAGGAACAGCCGGGTGCGCTGGCGCTCTTGCAGGCGCAGGATGCCGATGGCGTGGTCGGTCAAGGTGGCGGTGTCGATCTGGAACAGTTCGTCGCGGGGGTAGACATCCAGAATGGACTGCAGTGATTTGGCGGCGTGGCTGTCAGGCACCACGCCGGCCGCTTCCATAACGGCGGCAATACGGCTGCGCACCTGGGGAATCTCGCCCACCGCCGCCGTGTAGGCAGTGGCGGTGTACAGGCCCAGGAAGCGGGCTTCACCTACCACCTGGCCGCTTTCGTCGAAACGCTTCACGGCCACATAGTCCAGCCAGGCCGGGCGGTGCACTGTGGCCCGGGTCATGGCCTTGGTAACCAGCACCAATTCGCTGGAGGCTAGCAGGGCGATGGCTTCGGGGGGCAAACGGGTCTCCAGCGTCTGCACCGACCCGCGCAAAATGCCAAGGCCGGTCTCGGGTTTTGCCACCAAGCTGACCACATCACCGTCGCGTTTGAGGTCATAGTCCCGCGCGCCGA
>ERZ724527.1404-NODE-1404-length-11264-cov-4.099028_pt1 | contig 11264 bp, 12 predicted proteins | sample MGYA00376060_ERZ724527 | MGnify/ENA primary metagenome ERZ724527 (study PRJEB28724, sample SAMN07190886) | activated sludge metagenome | isolation source: activated sludge of sewage treatment plant in Hong Hong | place: USA: Christiansburg, Virginia | collected...
TGCCCGCGTTGGGGAAGCTGCTGATGATGGTGAGGTCCCATTCGCCCCAGTCCACCGTGGCGTTGAGGCTGGCGTTCACCTGATCCTTCACGGCTTTCTCGATCTTGTCCTTGTAGAGGATGGGGATGGCGATGGCCGCAATGATCAGCAGCGCGAAGAGAATGCCGATGGCGGCTAGAATGCGTTTGATCCACTTGCCCATGGGTTCCGTTGTTCGTTGTCCGTTGTTCGTGTCGAAAGAAGTGGTCGCGGCCTCGCCTTTAAAGGCGCGCCGTTCGTTGTCGGAGAAGATGATCGGCGAGCACCAGGCAGGCCATGGCCTCCACCACGGGCACGGCGCGGGGCACCACGCAAGGATCGTGCCTGCCCTTCCCTTCGAGGGTAACGGCCTTGCCTTCGCGGTCCACGCTCTGCTGGGACCGCATCAAGGTGCTCACGGGCTTGAAGGCCACATCGAACAGGATGTCCTCGCCGTTGCTGATGCCGCCTTGTACCCCGCCGCTGCGGTTCGTGGCCGTGCGGATCGTCCCTGACGAGCTGGAGTAGGCATCGTTGTGCTCCGACCCGCGCATGGAAGCCGCCTGAAAGCCACTGCCGATCTGGAAGCCCTTCACGGCGTTGATGCTGAGCATGGCCTTCCCCAGGTCGGCGTGCAACTTGTCGAACACCGGCTCACCCAGGCCGGCCGGAACACCGGACGCGACGCAGGAGATCAGGCCGCCCACCGTGTCACCTTCACTGCGCACCTGTTCAATGCGGGCGATCATGCGTTCGGCGGCTGTGGGATCCGGGCAGCGGACATCGCTCTGCCAAACGCTGAAAAGATCGAGTTCCGTGTAAGCGCGTTCAACCCGTACGTCCCCCACCCCGCTCACCCATGCGTTCACGCGCACCCCACTGGCGGCCAGCAGTTGTCGCGCAATGGCACCGGCGGCCACACGCACTGCCGTCTCCCGGGCGCTGGCCCTTCCCCCTCCACGGTGGTCGCGTAAGCCGAACTTCTGCTCCCAGGTCAGGTCGGCGTGGCCTGGGCGGAAGCTGTCCTTCAAGTGGTCGTAGTCGCCCGAGCGGGCGTCGGTGTTGCGGATCAGGAAGGCGATGGGCGTGCCCAGGGTCACGTTGTCCAGCAGGCCACTCAGGAATTCCACAGTGTCGCTTTCCTTCCGCGAGGTACCCAAGGGGGTACTTCCGGGGCGACGGCGGTCCAATTCACCCTGGATGGCGGCGAGGTCAAGCTTCAGTCCGGCCGGGCAACCCTCCACCACCCCACCGATGGCGGGATCGTGGCTGGCGCCGAAGGACACGAGCTGAAAGATCTTGCCGAAGAGGTTCCCGGACATGGGTACGAAGGTACCGGCCCCTCACGCGCACACGGGGTCGCACGCGGCCGAGTTCTCCGAGGGCGATCGTTGATCGGAAGGGATCAGCGGGGCCACTTGACGCGCACCACCACCTCGTTGCGGCGGCCTACCAGTTGCCAAGGGGGATCGTAGCCCAGGTAGCGAACGCCCCCCAGCACCTCAAGTCCTTCCTTGGCACACAAGGCAAGGAGTTGCGCTCGGTGCTCGGCGATCCGGTCCTCGCTGCCGGAACCGCCGAAGCGGAGCGCTGCCACGTGCTCCTCTTCTGTGGTGTCCATGCGTACGCCAGGGTCGTTCGGCAGGGGCATGCTGTCCGCTGTGTACGAGGCCGGCATCACGAAGCGCATGCGGCTTCCGGTGGGTGCCTGCTCCATGTGCACGGGTGCGGTCATCGGGATGCTCTTGGCCTGCTCGTTGCCCCCGAATATGTAGCCCGCCAGTCGGCGGAAACTTGCATTGGAGGACCCGCGGAAGCTGGTGTCCGGGCTCTCCACCGTGGCCATGAGGGTGGCGGGGTAATGCCGGATCTCCAGTTCCCCGATCTGCTGCCGTACCGTGTAGGGCTGTTGTTCAGCGCGGGCTGTGCTCATGGCGGTGAAGGCTTGACTGAGGAGAAAAATGACCAATAGGGCGAGAAAGAGCAATACGATGATGCGCATGTGCATAGGAACACCAAGGAGCGTGCTATGTTCCGCTCCGTCCCCCAACTTTGCCCCAACACACCACCATGCCCACCGAAGCCCAGGTCCTTGCCCACGTAGTGGACCGCACCCGCCAGTACAACCGCTTGTACCTAAGCGCTCTGAAGGATGTGGACCCGCATCGCCAGTTCGTCTGTGAGGGTGTGGAGCTGAATACCCAGTTCTGGTTGGTGGCGCACCTGGCCGTGAGCGAGAACGGGCTGTTGCTGCGGGCCACCGGCGGGCCTTTCGAGAAGTTCAGCTGGGCGAAGCATTTCAGTGTGGGCTCCCAAGGGCTCCCCAAGGACCAGTGCCCGCCTTACGAGGAGGTGTGGGCCACCTTCAAGGCCGTGCATGAGAAGACCATGGCCCACCTGCCGACGCTCACCGATGAAGCGTTGGAACGACCGAACATCACCGGATTGGCGGCCATCGGCAGCACCGTTCGCGATGTGATCACCCATTCCATCCGGCATGAAGGTCTGCATACCGGCCACATCAGCTGGCTGTGTAAGTTGCACGGGATCAAGACGATGTGAGGCTGGCGTCACGAGGGCCTCACGCGAAGTCGCGGCGGACGCGGAGAAATGCGACGAGGCTTACTACTTGGGACCGGGCTCCAGTGCACCCTAGCACTCCTCCACCATCGCACCGCTCCATCCTCAGTGCCACATCAACCAAAAGGTGATGATCCCTCCGGCGTAGCCCAGGGTGGCGGGCAGGGCCATGCGCTTGAAGTACCAGCCGAATTCAATGCCGAGGATGCCCATTACAGCAACCCCTGCGGCTGAGCCGATGATCAGGATACTTCCTCCGGTACCAGCGCAGAGGGCCAACAGTTCCCAGAAGGCGTGGTCGGGCGGATAGGTCGTCATGGGGTACATGCCTTGTGCCGCGGCCACCAAGGGCACGTTGTCCACAATGGCGCTCAGCACACCGATCACCGTGTTCACGGCGAAGATGTTGCCCAAGGTGCTGTCCAACCAGCCCGCAAGCAGGGTCAGGTGACCGGCCGTCTCCAGTCCGGCCACGGCGACGAGGATGCCGAGGAAGAAGAGGATGCTGCTGTGATCGATACGGCGCAGGATGCTGGTGACCTGCAGCTGGCCGCGCTCCTCGATGCCGCGCGCGTGGATGAACTCGGTGTACACCCACAGGATCCCCAGGCCGAACATGATGCCCATGAAGGGCGGCAGGTGTGTGAACTGCTTGAAGACTGGCACCCCGAGCAGGGTGAACAGGCCGATGAAGAACACTGTGTACTGCTGCCGCTTGGAGACATTGGTGAGGTGACCGTCCGTGGCCTTCGTAGGCCGGTTGATGGAACCCTTCATGCTGCGGCTGAGCCAGAGCAAGGGAAGCACCAGGCACACCAGGCTGGGCAACAGCAGCTTCGTAATGATGTTCGCCGAGGTCACCTGGCCGTCGATCCAGAGCATGATGGTGGTGACGTCGCCGATCGGGCTCCAGGCGCCACCGGCGTTGGCCGCGATGATCACCATGCCGGAAAAGGTCCAGAGGTCCTCCTTGTCCGCGATCATCTTTCGCAGCAGCGCGCACATCACGATCGCGGTGGTCATGTTGTCCAGCGCGGCGCTCAGGAAGAAGGTGAGGAAGCCCACCACCCACAGGAGCACGAGCTTATTGCTGCTGGTGATGCGGTCGGTGATCACCTGGAAGCCGGCGTGCGCGTCCATCAGTTCCACCACCGTCATGGCGCCCAGCAGGAAGAACAGGATGCTGGCGATGGCGCTGAGGTGCTCGTCCAGCGCGTGCAGGGGATGCTCGCCGCCCACATGGGCCACCATGAGCACGCTCCAGACGAGCATGCCGGTGAGCAGTGCGGGGGCGGCCTTGTTGATCTTCAGCGGGTGCTCCAGCGCAATGGCCGCGTAACCGAGCACGAAAAGGATGGCGATGAGGGCGAACATGGGCGGCAAAGGTGATCATCCTGCCATGAACGCACGAAGGCCGGACATCCCGCCCGGCCCTCGCATCAATAGGAACGCCGCTCAGGCTTTCTTCACTGGGCAGGTGCTGATACCGAAGGGCGCGTAGAGCGGACAGAAACTGATCACGCTCGTCAGCAGGAATACACCGCCAAGGACCAGCAGCACCACACCGATAGTACCTGTTACCGTACCGGTGAAGTACAGGATGGAGAAGACAATGGCCAGTGCAATGCGGATGATGCGGTCGGCGGAGCCCATGTTCGGTTTCATGATGGAAAGGTGTTTGGTTGACTGTTCTTAGAGCTGTTCAATGACCTGGGCGATGCCGTATGCGACGGCGATGCAGGCGAGGCAAGCAGCGCCGAACCTCATCCCGATCCGAAAGCGATCCCCATTCATGCCCCAAAGGTGAAGGGGGGGCCGAGTTCGATCCGGTGACCGCGGTCACCGCGTCAAGCGGATGCCTCCGGGGACCTGCTGCAACAGGCCATCGCGCTCCAGTTTCTTCAGCGTTCGCGTGATCACTTCCCGGGCACTTCCCAGCTCCTGGGCCAGTTTCGAATGCCGGACATCGAGCACTTCATCCTTCGTCACCTCCTTCAACCGGCGCAAGTGGTCCAGCAACCGCGTTGGCAGATCCCCGAAGGCCACCTGTTCCACGGTCCGTAGCATGTCGACATACCGGTCGTTGTACTGGCGGAAGAAGAGTTCGTTCAGGGACGCATGCGTGCGGAGCCATTCGCGCAGCTTCGGTTCAGGTACCAGCAAAAGGGTGCTTGGGCGCTCCACCACCGCGTTGATGCGGCTAGGCGCATGTTCCAGCAGGGCCGAGAAGCTCATGACGCAACTCTCCGTGGGCCGTATGAAATAGAGCAGGAGCTCCTTGTCCTCGTGACCGATGAACACACGCACCAACCCATCGATCACTAAGGGCAGCTCACGCACGTAGCCCCCCTCCTTCAGCAGCTCTGCACCGGCGGGCACTTCCAGCACGCGGCCATGGGCCAGCATGTCCTCCACGAGCGCGGCATCGAGCCCGTTCAGGGCGTGGCGCACCTTCAACTGTTCCTCCGTCATGTGCCCGAAGGTAGCCAGGCGGTTATACTTGTTCCGTGGAAGCGGCGCGGGGGAACATCCGGTTGCAGGCGTGGGTACTGGCGGCCGGCTTCGTGCTCATGGCCATCAAGTTCCTGGCCTGGAAGCTCACGCATAGCAACACCATCCTCAGCGATGCGCTGGAGAGCATCGTGAACGTGACGGCCGGCTCCTTTGCATTGTACAGCCTGTGGTTGGCGGCCAAGCCACGCGACCGTGAGCATCCTTATGGCCATGGCAAGGTGGAGTTCATCAGCGCGGGCATCGAGGGCGGGCTGGTGGTACTGGCAGGCGCACTGATCATCTGGCGGGCCGTGCAGGCGCTGCTGGCGCACCAGCAATTGCACGACATCGACACGGGTATACTGTTGGCCGGTGGTGCCGGGGCGATCAACCTGCTGATGGGCCTGGTGCTGAAGAAGCGCGGACATGCGGCCCATTCCATCACCATGGAGGCCAGCGGGGCGCACCTGCTGAGCGATGCCTGGAGCACGGTGGCCATGGTGGTCGGCCTGTTACTGATCCGCTTCACCGGTATCATGTGGCTGGACCAACTCTTCGCCATCGTGTTCGCCGTCTACATCATCTACACGGGCCTGAAGGTCTTCCGGCGGTCGGTGGCCGGGATCATGGACGAGACCGATGTGGTCCTGGGCCGCGAGGTGATCGCGCTTCTGGAGGAACACCGTGTTCCCGCGTGGATCGACGTTCACAACTTCCGTATGATCAAGTACGGCGCGGTACTGCACATCGATTGCCACGTGACCTTGCCTTGGTACTACGACCTTGAACAGGCGCACCGAGAGATCGCCGCCATCGAACACCTGGTGAACGACCGCAACAGCCGCGAGGTCGAGCTCTTCATCCACATGGACCCGTGCGTTCCCACCTCGTGCGCCATTTGCAGCGTGGCGGAATGTCCCCAACGCAAGGTGCAGCAACGCGAGCGCATCCCCTGGTCGCTGGACACGGCTCTGGTGAACCAGAAGCACAGCTAGCGCTCTTATCAGCGATGGGTGACGATCATCACGGTCGTGGACCTGCTTGTGGAGTGACCTTTGCTCAGCTTCGTACAAAGCCACAAACCTTCCATGGAATCCAACCCAATGCCCCGCATCGGTGACAAGGCCCCGGACTTCGAGGCGCTCACCACCACCGGTCCGCTCACCTTCAGTGACTACATCAAGGATAGCTGGACGGTCCTCTTCAGTCACCCGGCGGACTTCACGCCCGTATGCACGACCGAGCTAACGGAATTCGCCCGCAACGGCAAATGGTTCGCGGAGCATAAGACCAAGCTCATCGGCCTCAGCATTGACAGTATCCACAGCCACATCGCTTGGGTGGAGAACGTCCGTGAGAAGACAGGGGTGTTCATGGACTTTCCGATCATCGCTGACATTGACATGAAGGTGGCGAAGCTCTACGGCATGTTGCATGAGAACACAAGCAACACCGCCGCTGTGCGCGCTGTGTTCTTCATCGACCCGGCAGGCATCATCCGCCTCATCATGTACTACCCGCTGAACGTGGGCCGCAACATGGAAGAGATCATGCGCGTGTTGGAAGCCATGCAGACAGTGGACGTTAACGCCTGTGCCATGCCGGTGAACTGGAAGAAAGGCGACAAGGTGATCGTGCCGCCACCCAAGACCTTGAAGGACCTGGACGCTCGCATCAAGGATACTACGCTGGAGAAGGTCGACTTCTACCTGGCCAAGAAGCAGCTGGCCTGAAAAGGTCAGTGTGTTTGGTGTCAGGGAGGGCCTCGAAAGGGGCCCTTTCCTGTTGGGGACCGGATGATAAGGGGCATGAAATGAAAAAGCCCCTGTTCGGGGCTTCTTCGTTTCGGGGTGGAGGACCGGGCTTGAACCGGCGACCTCCGGAATCACAATCCGGCGCTCTAACCAACTGAGCTACATCCACCATTTCCGTCTGCTTTGGGGCCAACGGGCTGCAAATATAGTACGCGACCGGCTCCCTCCTCGCGGTTTACTTTGCGCCGTCCGCATGCACGTCCTCGCCCTGCCCAAATGGTACCCTGGCCGCAACGATCCGCAGCTGGGGGATTTCATCCGCAAGCAGGTAATGGCCGCAGCACGTAAGGTGAAGATGAGCGTGCTGTTCGTGGTGCCCTTGGACGACTTGACCGCAACGCACGATCAGGAGCTGGATGAGCGCGATGGTGCCTGGGAACTGCGCTGCTACTACAAACCCGATCGATCCGCTTTCACCCCCTGGCGGAAGGTGGTGAACTACCGGCGCTACCAGCAGGCCACACGTGCAGGTCTGGAGCGACTATGGAAGGAGCGCGGCAAGCCCGACCTCGTCCACGTGCACATCCTGCTGCGCCCGGCGCTCACCGCGCTCATGCTGCTGCGAAAGCACGGCATCCCCTACCTCATCAGCGAGCAGAGCAGTGAGTACCTGGACGGTCGCTATGCCTCGAAGAACCCTGGGAGCAAGGCCCTGCACCGCCGACTGTTCCGCAAGGCCTCCCGCATCACGGCCGTAAGTGGCTGGCTCGGCGATGGCTTGGTGAAATTGGGGCTGTGTGAGTCGTACGACGTGGTGCCGAACGTGGTCCCAGGGTTGGACCGCCCTCTCCCCGCCCCCGGCCCTGCTGGTGCATTCATGGTGGTGGCTGATCTGGTGGATGGCACCAAGAACGTGAGCGGCGTGCTGCGCGCACTGGCCGAGGCCCGTAAGACCGACGTACGCATCACCCTGGACGTGATCGGCGACGGACCCGATGGCCCGAGCTTGAAGGAATTGACGCGCTCGCTCGGGTTGGACGAAGCGGTGCGTTTCCATGGCCGCTTGGCGAACCGCGATGTGTTGGAGCGGATGGCGGGCACAGGAGCCGTGATCATTAACAGCAACGTGGAGACCTTCAGCGTGGTGACCGGGGAGGCGCTGGCCAGCGGGAAGCCTGTGATCGCCACACGGTGCGGGGGACCTATCGCGTTCATCACCTCGGAGAACGGCTTGTTGATCGATGTCCGTAGCGACGATCAGTTAACCTCGGCCATGCTACGGATCACCCGTGAACATGCTTCCTACGACCCCGTTGCCGTGCGTCGAACGGTGAGCGACCGCTTCAGCGTGGAAGCCGTCGGTGCCCGCTTCTTCGAGATCTACCAGAACCTGCTTCACCATGCCTGACGGGATACTGCGAGTGGGCATTCTGTGCAATGGCGCTCATTTCCAGCAATGGCAGGCTGACTGCATCCGCCAGGTGATGTCGGTACCCGGCGTTCAAATGGCCGTGCTCGTGGTGAACGAGATCGCCAATGAAGCTACCACACCCAAAGGCTTCCTCGACCGCCCGTGGGGCACCGCATTGTACCGGACCTACCGCCGTCGCTGGTTCAAGCCTGCCGCCATGGCCAAGGTGGACCTGTCCCACGAACTGAAGAGCGTTCCCGTGATCGCGTGCCGTGCCGAGCAACGTGGCAGTGGTCAGTACTTCGCGGAAGCCGACCTTGAACGGATCCGCGAGCACCGACCGGATGTGCTGCTGCGCTTTGGATTCAACATTCTTCGTGGCACCGTTCTGGACCTGCCTACGTACGGGGTGTGGAGCTACCACCATGGCGACGAACTGAAGTACCGGGGTGGGCCTCCTGGCTTGTGGGAGATCATGAAAGGCGACGGGCTCATCGGGGCGATCCTGCAGCGCCTCACGGACAACTTGGATGCCGGTCGCGTGCTCCGCAAAGGCTGGTTCCCCACGGTGGACCATTCGCTTCAAGAGACGGTCGACACGGTACTGACGCACAGCACACCTTGGGCCGCACAGGTCTGCCGGGTCTTGTTGGAAGGAGACGTGCACGCAGCGGATGGTATGGAAAGCGGGTCGAAAGCACCCTTGTACAAGTACCCCAACAACATCCAGTTCCTGTCCTTCCTATGGAAGCAATTCGGCAACAAGCTCCGCTTCCATCGCGAGGAATTGAGGGCACACGAAGAGTGGAACCTGGGTGTGCTCTACCAGCCGATCCAAGCGCTGCTCGAAGAGAAGCCCAACCTTAATGTGCGCTGGCTGCCAGCACCTTCCACCGTCTCCTTCCGCGCAGACCCCTTCGGCTACATGGATCCGGAGGGCAACCTGAACGTGCTATACGAGAAGTACGATCGCGCCACCGGGATCGGAGCCATCCACCGCATCAGACCCAAGCGCGACAATGTGTTGAAGCGGTCACGCACCATGCTCTCATTGTCCACGCACCTGTCCTACCCGTACGTAGTGGAACATGAAGGCACGGTCTACGTGATCCCCGAGAACGCTGCCGGCGGTGGTGTGGACCTGTACCGCGTGGATGCGAGCAACGAGGCTTTGGAACTGGTGACGCGGATGCTCGATGTTCCGCTCTTCGACCCAACCGTGTTCCAGCATGAAGGTCGTTGGTGGTTGATGGGCACCTTGGCACCGCTCACCAATGTGCACTTGGTGGCCTATCATGCCCCTTCACTCCAAGGCCCCTACTCCCCCCATGCACTGAACCCCATCAAGGCCGACCTCCGCTCCGCCCGTCCGGCCGGTACTCCCTTCTTGCATGAAGGCAAGCTGTACCGCCCAAGCCAGGACAGTGAGGAGAGCTACGGGCACCGCGTGGTGATCAACCATGTACAGGAGCTCACTCCTACGGCGTTCCGGGAAGAAGCCGTGAAGACCATCGGTCCCATCAACGGCTCGTATTGGAACAAGGGTTTGCATACCATCAGCGCAGTGGGCGACATCACCCTGGTGGATGGGAAACGCTACGTTCACTCCCCCGAACAGGAGCAGCGCATCCGCAAACGCAAGCTGCGCAAGCTCCAGAACGGCACCGCATGATCCTTCGGCAGGTCACAGGCACGCTCATCACCCGCATCTGGACGGCGGTGGCCGGCATGGTGGTGGTGATGCTCGCTGGCCATCGCCTCGGTGCGGAAGGCTTGGGCGACATGGGCCTCATCGTGCTCGGGCTGAGCCTGATCATGCTACCGGCCGCGGTGGCCTGCGGCGGGCCCATGGTCTACCTGGCGCCCCGCTACCCCCGTCCTGCGCTGTTGAAACAGGCCTATGCTTGGGCGCTGGGCACCAGCTTATTGGCCGCCCCGGTGATGTGGTGGAGCGGCATGGTGCCCCGACCTTACGCCTTACATGTGGTGGCGATGGCCTTACTGCAGTCCATTTTCACCACGCATTTCGGCCTGTTGCTTGGTCAGCAGCGGATCAAGGCCATGAACGCCATCGCCGCCATCCAGTCGGTCGTTCAACTGGGCACATTCGCTCTGTTCCTGCTGGTGCTGCAGGAGCGCACGGCCATGGCCTATGTGTGGGCGAGCTATTGCTCTTTTGCCAGCTCGGTCCTGCTGAGCGCGTTGGTGGTGTACCGGGCCAAGGCCCGCACGCCCACACTACCACCGGAAGGTCCGCTGCTGAAGGCCACACTGCGTTATGGGGGCTATGGCCAGACCGCCAACCTGCTACAGCTGCTCACCTACCGCCTGAGCTACCTGGTGCTTGAGCACTTCAAAGGCAAGAAGGCGCTTGGCGTGTATTCCGTGGGTGTTCAACTGAGCGAAAGCGCATGGCTGGCCCCGCGAAGCCTCGCAATGGTGCTTTACAGTAAGATCACGAACACGGCGGACCCGGTGGTTCGCAAGGACCTTACCCTGGCGATCATGAAAGCGGCCGTGGCCAGTGCGGTGGGCGTGGTGGGTGTGTTGCTGTTGCTGCCTGAAGCGTTCCTTCAACGCCTTTTCGGCCCTGAGGTGGTCAGTCTGTGGCCCGTGTTCGCCTGGATGGCACCTGGCATCGTATTGGCCAGCAGCTCCCAGGCCTTCGCGCACTACTTCAGCGGCATCGGCATCGCGCACAACAACACCATCGGTTCCCTGCTGAGCCTGGTGATCACGGTGGTCTTCGCGTACCTCACCATCCCGACCTACGGCGCTGTAGGCGCGGCGGCCACGGCCACCATGGCGTACCTCGTGGGCTGGATCTATCAGGTGGTGCGCTTCCTTCAGCACACGGGCGCCTCCTTCAGTGAGGTATTCCCCAATGGCCGCGATGTGCAACTTCTGCGCAGCGTTCTGCTCAGGATGGGCGGCCAGAAGAACTGACGACCTGAACGGTCCGCGGCGCGCAGGCAGCACTTCCAACGCTGCATGCGTCAATGGGATGC
>ERZ724527.1410-NODE-1410-length-11245-cov-3.561662_pt1 | contig 11245 bp, 9 predicted proteins | sample MGYA00376060_ERZ724527 | MGnify/ENA primary metagenome ERZ724527 (study PRJEB28724, sample SAMN07190886) | activated sludge metagenome | isolation source: activated sludge of sewage treatment plant in Hong Hong | place: USA: Christiansburg, Virginia | collected...
TAATTGCAGGTTGTTATGGAATTATTCACGATTTAATTACCTCATCAATTTGTCCTGAATATTACACCAAATTTAAGTTTTTCCAATTTGGAATAATGGATGATTATCAAAGACCTTTTAGAGGTAATTTACCTTTAATGGCTTCAATTGTTGGTTTTTTAGCAACTTGGTGGTTTGGTTTATTACTTGGTTTTATACTCTCTGTTTTCGGATTAGTTTTTAAATTAGAAGATAGATTTATTGAAATTACATTAAACTCAATATTTTTAGTAATAATAGTCGGTGTTTTTTTCGGCTTTTGTGCTTATATCTTTGGAAGTTTAAATGCAAATTATAATTTAAGTTATAATCTATACGAACAAAAAATTATTGAAATTAGACAATTTAATCTTGTTGGATTAATTCATAATTTTTCATATTTGGGTGGAATAATCGGATTAATAATCGGAATAACAAATCAAAAAAAGAATTGGTTTTTAAACAAATTAAAAGAATGAAAATAACCATAGTTGCAGGCGCAAGGCCCAATTTCATCAAAATCGCACCCATCATCAAAGCGATTGAAAAAAAGCAAAACGAAGGAGCGAATGTTTCCTATCGTTTGGTGCATACAGGTCAGCATTATGACAAAAACTTGAGCGATACTTTTTTCGAAGAATTGAATATTCCGAAACCGAATAGCAATCTCGAAGTAAAAAGCGGTTCGCAAGCAGAACAAACTGGAGCTATTATGGTCGCTTTTGAAAAAGAATTATTGCAAAATCCTTGTGATTTGGTTTTGGTGGTTGGCGATGTCAATTCGACAATGGCTTGCGCGATTGTCGCCAAAAAACAAAACCTAAAAGTCGCTCACGTTGAAGCCGGAATACGTTCTGGCGATATGACAATGCCCGAAGAAATCAACCGAATCGTCACCGACAGCATTACCGATTATTTCTTTACCACCTCAACCTCAGCATCAGAAAATTTATTGAAATATGGCGTTGATGAAGAAAATGTTCATTTCGTGGGCAACGTAATGATTGATACTTTATATCAAAATTTGAATCGGATTTTTGAGCCTGTTTTTTGGAATGAATATCAATTGAAAACTGAGAATTACATTATTCTTACCTTACACCGTCCGTCAAATGTGGATGAAGAACAATCTTTAATTCAATTGTTGCAAGGAATTGATAAACTGGCTGGTGACAAAAAAGTAATTTTCCCGATTCATCCACGAACAAAAGCCATTTTGGGCGAAACGAATTTACAGTTGAAAAATATACTTTTTGTAGAGCCACAAGGCTATTTGAATTTTATGTACCTCATCAAAAACAGTTTTGCTGTGATTACGGATTCTGGTGGAATTTCGGAAGAAACTACCGTGATGGGAATTCCTTGTTTTACGATGCGAAACAACACCGAAAGACCCGAAACACAGACCATTGGAACCAATACTTTGGTGGGAACTTCGATAGAAAATCTACAAAAATTATTTGGCGAATTTCTTCTAAATGGAAGACGAAAAGCTGGAATACCTGAACTTTGGGACGGAAAAGCTTCGGAACGAATTATCGACATTCTACTAACAAAATCATAAAAAATTGAACACGAATTTCACAGATTGACACGAACTTTTAATAGCTAAAAATTTCACAAATTCGTGAAATAATCAACCCTACTGAATTCGTGCCAATTCGTGCAATTTGTGTCAAAAAAACTCTGAAATAAATTCAGTTTAAACAAATTGAGCTTTAATGGAAGAAATCCTCATAATATCGAATTATTATCCGCCAGAGAAAGGTGCTGCTGCCAATAGAATAGAGCAGTTGGCTTTGAAATTGCATCAAAACAATTATAAAGTTACGGTGATTTGTCCACTGGGAAATTATCCAAAAGGCGAATTGTTTCCTGAATACAAAGGGAAGTTTTCGGTAACGGAAAAACTCCAAAATATTACGGTAAAACGACTTTGGATTTATCCTAGTGTGAGCAAAAACATCTTCAAAAGAACCCTTTCGGTTTTGTCGTTTGCTTCTGTATTGTTTTTCTATTTATTGTGCAAAAAAACACCCAATAAAGTGGTTGTTCAATCGCCTCCGTTATTATTGTCGTTTGTCTCGGTTTTGGTGCTTTCGCTAATGCGAAAAAAGATAATACTGAATGTTTCTGATTTGTGGCCTTTGGCAGCAATAGAATTAAGAGCCTTGAAAAAAGATAGTTTTTCGCATCAAGTTTCCTTATTTTTTGAACGGTTTATCTATTCGAAAGCTACTTTAATCTTTGGTCAATCCAACGAAATTATCGCACACATTCATTCTATTTTTCCAGAAAAAGAATGTCATTTGTACCGTAATTTTCCAGATCATCAAACGGCTGAAATGGATCTGGTTGCTAATGTAAATGAACCTATAAAACTATTTTATGCAGGATTGTTAGGCGTTGCTCAAGGCGTTTTCGAATTGTGCAAAAACATTGAATTACAAAATTTGAACATTGAGTTACACATTTTTGGCGATGGTGCTGAGAAATCTCAAATTGCCGATTTAATCAGGCAAAATCCCGAGAAAAAAATCTTTTTTCACGGAATGCTGGAACGCCATATTCTACACGAAAAACTACAATCTTTTGATATTGCCATTGTACCATTAAAAACAAGAATTTACGGCTCTGTGCCTTCCAAAATATTCGAATATGGTGCTTTGGGATTTCCTGTGCTTTATTTTGGTGGTGGTGAAGGCGAAAATATTGTAAGAGAATTTAATTTGGGCTGGGTTGCCCAAGTTGGCAATTTCGAAAGCTTGAATACAAGTTTAAAAGAAATTTCAAAAACAGGAAAAAGTGAAATTCAAATGATGAAAAAACAGGTTTTTGATACTGCAGAAAAAAATTTCAATCTAGATTTTCAAATAAAAGAATTAATAGAAAAAGGTGTTTTTTAAAATGCTTTTTCGTCTCCTTTTATAACATTATAAATAGTTTTGAGTATGATTTCGATATCTAATAAAATAGACCAATTTTCCATATAAAAAATATCATATTTTACTCTATTGATGATGTCTTCGTCCGTTTCTACTTCGCCACGATAGCCTTTGGTTTGAGCAAGTCCTGTAATTCCGGGTTTAACAAAATGGCGAACCATAAATTTATCTACTTTTAGAGCATATAAATTAGCAACGCTCACCATATGAGGTCTGGGTCCTACAACTGACATTTCGCCTATAAAAACATTAAAAAACTGTGGCAATTCGTCAATGCTAGTTTTTCGGATAAATTTGCCGACTTTAGTTATTCGAACATCATTTTTTGATGCCAAATCCAAATCGGCTTTATCGTTTATATACATCGATCGGAATTTATAACAATTAAATTCTTTATAGTTCAGACCATTCCTTTTTTGGATAAAAAACAACGGCCCTTTTGACTCTAATTTTATTATTATGGCTAAAATTGGTGTAAGCCAAGACAATAATCCCACAATTATTAAGAAGGAAAAAACAATATCAAATAAGCGTTTAATTATTTTGTTTATCGTTTCGTCTTGCAAAATATTGCGTAAAGAAATAACTGGAATATAGTCATAGTATTCGAACTTAGCTGTTCTGGAAAAAATTTGATTTTCGTCTGGAATAAATTTTACGGTTTTCAAATTATTATCGGCAAAATCAACAATATCACTAATTTGACTATCCGATAAATCGGCCATCGAACAATAAATTTCATCGGTTTTGCTAGAAATTACGTAAGTAAGACATTCATCTATTCTTTCTTTTTTATTGTTTTCGAGAGTGAATATTTTCATCAGTCTGTATCCATAATCTGGATTTTCGGTAAAAAAGTTTTTTAATGGACTGATGCTTTTACTATTTCCCAGCAAAACTACACTTCTCGAATTTCCTCCATATAAAACCCTGAATTTTCTTAGAAAATAATAAATGGAAAGCTTGAAGAAAAGAATGATTGCTATCGAAACAAAAACATAGAAAACAACTCTTTTTTGAAAATAAAAATCCGAGTAAAATAATTCTAATGCGAGGCAAAATAAGGAAAATAAAATAAACTGTTTTAAAGCGCAATTTAATATTGCGATGACCTTTGTGTAACGGTACACTTCATAAAAACCGAGATAGATTGCAATAGCAAACCAAGCAAAACTGATTAAAATTGAATAAACAATTGTGTTCGAATGAAAAAAAAATATATATAAAGCCGATACATTGATGATAATTAAATCGATCAAATAAGAGAAAGGCCTAATATAGCCCGAATATCTTCCCGTTTTGGTTTTCAACTATTTGATGTATTTTGAAAAATCTTTGTGTTCTTCTTTCAACAATTCTTCGGATGATAAGGATTTGAAATAGTCGTAAGTAATTTTCATTCCTTCTGCTCTATTTACTTTGGCTTCCCAACCCAATAATTCTTTTGCTTTTGTAGTATCAGGTTGACGTTGTAAAGGATCGTTTATTGGCAAAGGATGATACACCACTTTTTGATTGGTTCCTGTCAATTTTATGATTTCTTCTGCGAAGTCTTTGATGGTAATTTCGTCTGGATTTCCAATGTTTACAGGAAGTGAATAATCGGAATGTAATAACCTGAAAATCCCTTCTACTTGATCGTCAACATAACAAAAAGAACGCGTTTGCATTCCGTCACCAAAAATAGTCAAGTCTTCGCCACGTAGTGCTTGCCCAATAAATGCTGGAATCACACGACCGTCATTGAGTCGCATTCTCGGTCCATAAGTGTTGAAAATTCGAACAATTCTGGTTTCTACTCCGTGAAAAGTATGATACGCCATCGTGATGGATTCCTGAAATCTTTTGGCTTCGTCATAAACGCCTCTTGGACCTATGGTGTTTACGTTTCCATAATATTCTTCGGTTTGCGGATGAACCAATGGGTCTCCATAAACTTCAGAAGTGGATGCGATAAGAATTCTGGCTTTTTTTACCCTTGCCAATCCTAAAAGATTGTGCGTTCCCAAAGAACCCACTTTCAGGGTTTGAATTGGAATTTTTAAATAATCTATCGGACTTGCAGGTGAAGCAAAATGAAGTATATAATCTAACTCACCAGGAACGTGAACAAACTTGGTGATGTCGTGATGATAGAATTCAAAATTTTCTAATTTGAACAAATGTTCGATGTTTTTTAAATCGCCCGTGATGAGATTGTCCATCCCAATAACAAAATAACCTTCCTTGATAAAACGGTCACAAAGATGTGAGCCTAAAAAACCTGCAGCGCCTGTAATAAGTATTCTTTTCATATTTTTTGAGTTAATCAACTCGCTTTATTTCACGTTAAAAATTTGTTCTAATATTTTGATGGTAATCAAATATGTAGGTTTTACACCTGTTGTTCCTAAACCACCTGAAGCCAATGTGCTTCCGGTTTCTAGAGGATTATCCGAAGCGTAATAAGCATATCTAACTTTCACATCTTGTGGAATACTTTTTCTGATTTTTGATGCTGATTGAATGGCTTTTTGATAATAAGAACCTTCCATTTCGAGTCCAATTACTCCCCAAGTTGATTCGTGAAAAAACTTTAATAAATCTTTATTTTGTAATGACGTTCCAAGTACCGTAACCATTGGTCCTTCGAAAACAGGAATGTCATTGTCTTTAAACATTGCTCCTGTTAATTCATTATTAAAGAAATAATTATCAGCTGTTCCTTCGTTGATATGAGCCGTTGGAATCATAATATCGCCTTTTCCACCTTGAAGAATTCCAGCTTTTCCCATTATGGAAACCGATTCAACATTCAATAAAGTATCTTTTTTGAATGGTTTCAACAATTCATCGATGGTTTCATAAGCTTGTTCGCCAAAGGCATAATCCATCACAATTAGTACTGGTTTTTTGTCGCCTGTTTTTGCTGTTGGAAACGATGATTTCGCCCAATCAATCTTTGCTGTATCAAAAATTTGCACGTCAATATTGGTTCCAGAAGCAGCATCTGGAAGCGAAATCATTCCGTGTTGTTTGGCAAATTCTGCTACTTTATCTCTAACCTCATAAGCTCCTGATTTGCTTAATTCTTCATAAATAAAGAAATCTGATTTGTCTTTGAACTGTGTTTTCAACACTGTTGTAGCAAAAATAGAATTCATCACACTGTGCATATTGGCACTAATAATATGAATTGGTCGATCTAACAGTTTGTTTTCTTTTAAAACTTCTTTGATATTGGTTGCCCAAATTTCGCCGTGAATGTGGTGACCCAATCTTTCTCTTAAAATTGGACTAAAAGTAATGGTTCGCTTGTTATCATCGGTTATTTCTTCGATCGCCAATTTTCCTAACCAATAAATTACGTGCAAGAAACGATCTGGAGATAATTCTGATCCAAAAGCGTCATAAATATCCAATACTTCGATAAATGTCCTTCCCAGAATATTTGCAGCGTGCGAAACCGCTTTCTCTTTTTCGATTTGTGTCAATTTCTTCTTTTGTGAAACGGCTAATTCTAGTTTTTGCCAATCACGTGAAACTTCGCCGCCATCATCCAATAAAACTCTATTTCTAATCTTGTGTGATTCGATGAAAATGAAGGTTAAATGCGTCAAAATATCATAAATATCCGAACGTCCTCGGGTGATTTCGACATTCATTTGCTCTTCGTCAATTCGGTAACAGTTGCGTTTCCTTTTTGGCGGAACAATAGCCTGAAAATGCGATTTCGAATACCCTTCGTCCGAAGTCAAATTGATAAAACGACATTCCTCAATTCCTGTTGGAAGACGCTCAATAACGTATAAAAGTCCGTTCAATTCTACTTTTTCCTCACCAATATTCCCGTAAATTTCTGGTCGCAAAGCCAACAATGCTTCTCGCAAAGTATCGCCTGAAACTCCCATTGGTTTATAAAAACCACGGTTAAATAAATGGCGCATGGTGATGTACATTTTTTCGATTGCCGCCGATGATTCTTGTGCTCTGGATCTTGATATGTTTTTCATTTCTTTCATCTGTAGAAAATATTTATTATTTTAAGGAAGATAGAATTGCCCTATCTTTATTAGTGTTTACTACATTTATTTGTTGTAGCGATTTTATAAAATTCTATTTTGTAACCCACAAATGTATGTTTTTTATGTATTAGTTGGATAAAATTAGTGTTATCACTGGTTCGTTTATCTTCATTTTGGCAGACAGTCCGTTTTCACTCAGATTCGATTGCCGATTCCATTTTCCTCCCGAAAAAGTGTATAAAAATTCCCTTTCAACATAATTATACAATACGAAAGGAAAATAAGTTTTTTTTTTTTTTTTGATGTTGGTGTTTGAATCTGTAATGGTTTTCACTGTTTTATTATTTTCTATCATTAATTTTTCGAAACCTACAAAAAGGCCTTTTTTTGGAAATTTTAAATTAAATGCTGTTAAATCAAATCGGTTGATTCTTGTTCCTTTTTTTACGGTGACAACAAAGTCTTTGTCTAATAATTCTTCACTTGGAAAACCATTAGAATCTACATTGTAAAAATGAATTTTGATGATGGCATTTTCGATTCTGCTGTCGGTATAAATGCTAACTTGTTTTAAATATTTTGTCTTTTTATAGGATGGCAAGTAGGGGAAAAACTTAGTGTCAATTTTAGGTCCGTTATCGAATGCTTGGTACATTTCGTTTTTGGTTTTGCCAATTTCAACGCTTTTGGTTCCAATGCTTTTTGAGATTACGACTTCATTTAATGAATAAGCCGTCACTTTTAAATTCACTATCGAAGCTTCCGAAGCCTTGATGATTTTCTTTTCGTATCCCAAAGTTGAAAAAATCAATTTCTTCCCTTTTTCGGTTGTATTGATGAAAAAAGTTCCGTTTTCCTCTGAAGTCGAGCCGATATTTTCATTCTGAACCCAAATGTTTACATAAGGAATTGGCTTACCGGTAAGGCTGTCTTTCACGATTCCTTTTATTTGTGCCGAAAGTGAAAACGTAACCAAAACTAGCCACAAAAAAAGTCGTTTGTCTATCATCTTTGCTCTATACTCTCTTTTCTTTTATCTATCCTCTTTGCAGCAAATCCACAATTTTTCTATCGTTGCTCAGTCTAGGAATTTTGTTTTGTCCACCCAGTTTTCCAATGGATTTCATATAGTCTTGAAAACCGTTTTTGACCACTTTTGTGATAACTACTTTTCGCAACACATTGCCCACAATTAAATCATCGTAATAAATATTTTGTTTGCGCATTGCGTTGTCCAAAGCATCTGCAAAAGCTTCTGGATTTTCAGGTTCGTTTTCAAATTCGATGAACCATTCGTGGTACGGCAAACCTTCGTTTGGCGTAATTTGTGGAGCAACTGTAAATTCGTTGATGCGAATGTTGGTGCCGATTATAGCTTCTTGTAAAGCGCTTTCGACTTCTTTTCCAATGACGTGTTCGCCAAAAGCAGAAATATAATGTTTGATTCTCCCCGAAACGATTACACGATAAGGTTTCAAACTCGTGAATTGAACTGTGTCGCCAATATTGTAGCCCCAAAGTCCCGCATTGGTCGAAATAATCAACACATAATTCACACCCAATTCGACTTCGCCAATGGTGTGTCTTTTGGGGTTTTCGGTAAAAAATTCGTCACTTTTGATGAATTCGTAGAAAATTCCAGAGTTCAACAACAGCAGCATTCCTTTATCCTTTTGGGAATCTTGATAGGCAAAAAATCCTTCCGAAGCGGGAAATAATTCGATGCTATCGACTTTTCGTCCAATCAAATTTTCGAATTTAGCACGATACGGTTCATAATTTACGCCGCCATAAATAAACAAATTAAAGTTTTTGAAGATTTCACCCACAGGCTTGTTTCCTTTTTGATGTAACTTTTCGAAATACATTTGCACCCAAGACGGAATCCCTGAAATCACGGTCATATTCTGGTCAAAAGTTTCTTCGACAATTGCGTTTACCTTGGTTTCCCAATCCTCGATGCAATTGGTTTCCCAAGAAGGCAATCGGTTTTTTTGGAGATATTTCGGAACAAAATGCGCCACGATTCCTGATAATCTTCCCAATTTTACTCCGTTTTTTTCTTCCAAAATGGGACTTCCTTGCAGGAAAATCATTTTTCCATCGACAAAATCGGCGTTTCCGGTTTCGTAGATATAATGCAAAATAGCGTTTCGAGCCGCTTCGATATGAAATGGCATCGATTCCTTAGTCAGCGGAATGTATTTGGCTCCCGAAGTCGTTCCTGAAGTTTTGGCAAAATAGAGTGGTTTGCCTTTCCAGAGAATGTTCTCCTCACCTTTTACTACTTTATCAACATAGGATTTCAAACCTTCGTAATCTCGAACGGGAACATTTTTAGTAAAATCCTCGAAGGTTTTTATTTGGTCAAAATGATGATCAACACCAAATTGGGTGTTGCCCGCTTGACGGATTAAATCCTCGAAAACTCGTTGCTGAGTTGCTATTGGATTTGTTGCCCAAAGCTGGGTTTTTCGATAGATATTGCGTGCAAATACTTTAGCAAAAAAAGGTTTTAAAGACATTATAAGAGTTTTATTTTTTTTTCGCTTTCTATGCGTTGGATTTAGAATTTTTTTCTTCTTCGGTGACTTGTTTTCTTAATTTGAGTTCTTCTTTCGAGGCCGATAAATCCAAATTGGAAAGGGTATCGTTTGCTGTTGCGAGAATGGAATCTTTATTGAATTTAGCATATTCCAATTCTTCATTCAATACTTTTTGAATGGCTTTGATGTAGGCTTCATTTTTTTTCAAAGCTAAAGTCAACGAATCGGATTTTAAGGCCAATTCTGTGGCGTCTTTTTTTAATTTAGAAGAGGAATAACCGGGAATAAATTCGCGCAACGGCGTAAAAGCTATGATAAAAGTAGTAAACGAAATCAATAAAATAGCACCCAAAGTGGCTGCCACAAATACATTCATTAAATTTAATTTAAATGAAAAAAGTTCTTCAAATGTTTCCTCATTCAAAATAACCAATCGGTTTTTTGTGAATAATTTGTTGTGAAGTTTTCTTCGTTTAAGCCTATTTTCAGACATGTTTTTCGTTTATGATACAAATATAATAATTAATGCAATCATTCGCTTGTTTTCTTGTTTGTGTTTGTGTTATGGCTTTTTTACCAAATTTTTAACGCTTACGAAACTAAAATAATTAGTCCTAATTGATTTTATGTTAAGTAATTCTATATACCTTTGTTGCGCGATTTATTAGAAATTTGCTTCGGCAATAAAATTTTATATTATGGGAAGATTTGGTTTAACAGAAATCCTTGTTATTGTGGCAATGATTTTATTACTTTTTGGAGGTAAAAAAATTCCAGAATTAATGAAAGGTTTGGGTAGTGGAATTAAAGAATTCAAAAACGCGGCTAAAGACGACAAACAGCCAGCAGATAAAAAAGAAGACGAAACTAAAGAATAATCTTTAGGCGTTCTAATTTTAGAAAAATTCCAAATCCCGAGCGATTGATATCCTTGAGGTTTGGAATTTTGTTTTATAAAACCATCGTCAACTGGATTCTCTTTCTATCTTCATCTACTTCAACGACTTTCACCTCGACGTGTTGATGCAATTTTACAACTTCATTCACATCGCTCACAAAACCTGCTTTGAGTTGGGAAATATGAACCAAGCCACTTTCTTTCAAACCAATATCAACAAAACATCCAAAATTGGTAATGTTGTTGACAATTCCGGGTAAAATCATTCCGGTTTTCAAATCTTTGATCGTTTTTACATTCGGGTCGAATTCGAATACTTTAGCTGATTTTCTTGGGTCTAATCCTGGTTTTTCGAGCTCTTTGATGATGTCTTTTAAGGTTAATAAACCTATTTCGGGTGTGATGTAATTCTCTGCTTTAATCAAAGCTGTTTTTTCTTTATTGGCAATCAAATCATTCACCGAAAGTTTTAAATCTTCGGCCATTTTCTCGACAATTCCATACGCTTCGGGATGCACGGCAGAATTATCCAACGGATTTTTAGCATTCGAAATTCGGATAAAAGCAACACCTTGCTGATACGCTTTCTCACCCAATCGAGGCACTTTTTTGAGTTGTTTTCGGTCTTCAAACGGACCGTTTTCCGAGCGATATTGCACGATATTTTCGGCCAACTTCTCTCCTATTCCGCTCACATAACTCAACAAATGCTTGCTCGCCGTATTGATGTTTATCCCAACAGAATTCACGCAACGAATTACTGTATTATCTAATTCTTCTTTGAGTTTGGTTTGATCTACATCGTGTTGATACTGACCCACTCCTATTGCTTTC
>ERZ724527.1413-NODE-1413-length-11236-cov-3.077989_pt1 | contig 11236 bp, 14 predicted proteins | sample MGYA00376060_ERZ724527 | MGnify/ENA primary metagenome ERZ724527 (study PRJEB28724, sample SAMN07190886) | activated sludge metagenome | isolation source: activated sludge of sewage treatment plant in Hong Hong | place: USA: Christiansburg, Virginia | collected...
GACTTCGAGAATAATCTGAGCAGGCGTGGCTTCTCATTCGGTTTCGGCAGGGATGAGGTGGTAGGTGGGCCACTTGAATAAACCAAATACACCAAGTAGATTCCAGGACCCGGCTCCTATCCTCAGCACTCGACTCTGGCGACAAGAAATACAACTCTTAAATCCCGACTACCAGACCGCAGCAACAAAGAGGCCCTACTTGTACAGCAACTTTGATGATGTAGATCCCTGGTCCAGGCAGCTATGACCCGCCATCAACGATAAATGCTTCGGGCCATTACGTGCACTCCAGATGGAAAAACTCAACGAACAACCTTATGATGGGTTCGAGGCACTATAAAACCCATGCTGATGAAAGCCCTGGACCTGCTTAATGTACCTTTCTTTGCAACTCAGATAACCCAAAGTCAGATATAAATCCTCAAGGGGTGTACTTCCTGTCAAAGCTCAAAAATAGCAAGGTCCGTAGCTTTTAGAAGTCAACCCGACCGAGCATAACCCCAAAGTAATCAGCGCATGCCCCTGGACCCGGCACTTAGTACATTTTCCCATCTAATGTAGCCGCATATTTTCTGAGTTCGACTGAGTTTGATTTTCCCCACCCCAACTATAATTTAAACTCTTCACAAGCCGCGAAATGCACATCTAGCTGCCAATGATCCTTTGGCATGGAAGTAAGGAGCGAATTCTCTCGCTTGACTTCCATCCCTTCACCAACGAGCTAGTCACTGGTGGCTCTGATGAGTATAACCCTAAGGAGACCAGCTAAGCAGATGGATTCGCAAAGATATGGGAGGTGAATGAAGGGGAGAAGGAATTAGTGCAGTTCCGTTATGGCTTACAAGGCCACTCAAGTAACGTCAACGCTGTGAAGTTCTCCCCTAATGGTCGTTACCTGGCTACCGCCTCTGACGATAAAATGATAGTCATTTGGTAGGTGCGAGACAATTTCCTCAGCACTGGCTCTACTCAGCGGCTCAAACGATGGAGCAGTAAGTACAGCCTCAGTGGACACTTGTCCGAAGTGATCGATATCAAATGGTCATCGAATAGCAAATACCTCGTTTCGGCGGGAATGGATAAACGAATCATTGTGTGGCTGGTCGAGAAGTGCCGGTACGATCGTATTCTAGATGAACACAACAAATTTGTGCAGGGTATCGCCGTCGATGCAAAGTTCCACTACATCGTAAGCATGAGCAATGATCGTTCTGCAAAAGTCTGGAAGAACAGCAACACCAAGAAAACCTAAGTGGCTTTCTTCAGCTATAAAACTTTCAAGAAGATTGACTTCCCAAAAGGGGAGAAAGAAAGAGATTCCAACGAAGAAAGCGATCACAATGCTGCTGGCTTCAAAATGTTCTTTGACGATACAGTGCCCACCTTCTTCCGTCGACCCGATATATCACCCGATGGACAGCTTTACCTGCTGCCGTCTGGGCAATGGCAGCGGACCCCTGAAAGCAACCCATAACACTGTGCTTTTCTCTTCCGCAAACATTTCCTCGAAAGACCAAGCTTCTATATTGAAACAAGAGGAGAACCGTCGATCTGTGCCAGGTTCTGTCCAAATTTGTTCCAGAAAAGCGACCCCACGAAGGGTATGTTCCGACAGCCTTACTATATGGTATTTGCTATCGCCACTTTCCACACAGTGCTGGTCTACAGCACTGATAACCTCGCACCAATATGTGCGATGGGCAATTACCACTTCGCTGCAATCACTGAGCTGAGTTGGAAGGGTTCATCATTATTAGGAATGTCCAGCTCCGATGGTTATTGCTCTTTCATGGCCTTTGGCAAGGATGAACTTGGAACTGAACATGAAGGTACATTCCCTCATAACCTAGTTCTTGACGAATAGCTCAAATCGATGTTAGCGAGATAGCCATACCAACCACCGAAGGAGTAGACCGTAACTCAAGCAGGCGAGACCCAAGTGATCCTCCGGGAGGAGAATAACCAGATAAAAAAATCAATCGTTCCTGTGATGGTCCAGCGTTTTTGACACTGCCCGCCTAATCACTAATATGGACTTGTTTACTTGGTGTTGCTTCGTAGTGCTGTTGATCCTCTGCTGCTGGCTTGTACAATGGTTCGCAGCACCTGAAGTTAGTTTCTACGTCAAGATCACCTCCGTGCTGACCTGGGTGCTTAACTTTGGGCTAGTACTGCTGGTGCCTGAAGATCTCTACTACACTCTCAACCATTTTGAAAACTCGCATGAGGTGGAGTGGTCCAAGGAACAGGTGCAAGAACCACAGTTTCAGGAGATCAGCAGCACATACCTTCTACTGTATTGGGTGGTTTACTTGCTCACTTGGACGATCATACCGGTGTTGCAGGAATGGGAAAATTCAGGAGATCTCAGCAGCATGGATCGTCTTAAGCGTAGCCTCAAGTCAAATGGAGTATTCTACTTGTACATGCTGGTGGGTGGCATTGTTGGGTTGGTGCTGCTCATGCTAGTCAATGCTGCAGGAGATATGGGGCTAATGACCTACCTGAAGTCTTTGGCGAGTGCCTTCGGTATGTTCTTGCTTATGTTGCTGCTGGGTTACGGAATGGTCGAAATACCCAAGTCTCATTGGCGTACTGGCGATCTATCGTAGGAAGTGAAGTATCTCCACCACCGGATTTCGTAGGCGTAAACAGAGCAGGAAGAGGCAAGGGATGAACTGGAGGAAGTAGCATGCCACATCTACCGACTTCGGGATAGCCCTGAAGGTAAGTCATCATAGATTCTGCAGTACACCGACATTTGTATGTCGATGATTCCCTAACCAGTGAAGATTCGAATCGCCAGGCGCTACAAGCAGGTAATGGCAGAACTGAAATACACGTAGTACCCGCATGACCTGTAGACTGCGATAGAACTTCACCGATGGGTGAAACGAGCAATGGCCAGACTTCATCGTTCGAACGAGTAGCACGAAGCTTACATTAAGCGAGCAATATTTGCCGAGGATGTGTTGGAAGCTAGCACCAGCAGCGATAAAGTACTGAAATCTTCTCTGCTAGCTAATAGTTCTCAGTGGAGTTGGTATTGGTACTGCAAGGTCAAACCTAAACTGAAAAGGTTGCTGGCTGCTCTCATCTACCTCTTCACTCTTATGCTGCTTGTCTCTGAAACTCAAGTGTTCTTAAGCACTCGCGAATCCGTCCTGTCGTACTTTCTCAAAATCAAAGACCTGCGGCTCTTGCGATTTCTCTGTCTATTCATACTGGCTCTCATCACCTACCTCAGCTACTATTCACTCTTTCGTCTCAAACTGTCCAACATCTACGGACTCTACAAGAAAAGTTCAGACGGGCCATCGCTAATGTTTGCAACTATCAATTTCTCGAGGATAGGGGCTGCCCTCGTCATAAACTTCTTCGATATGATCAAGGTGAGGGGCATATTCATCTATGTCATGGGCGGCAACAACTTGGGGCTATTGGGAAACTGGGTAATTCGGGGTATGCCCGGCACCTTATGGATAATCGTGCTAATGCACTACTTCGACGGCTGGTCCAAGCTCATGCGATTGGTTGGCCTGGAGGACTGGGGTTTCAGTAAATGGGATGGCACTGATACCGTCGTAACAGTGCTAAAACAGCGTCGCCACGATTACGAATTGGGCGTGTTTCATCATTGATTGTTACTAGCTAATAGTTGCTGCGAGTATTGATCAGTCAGGAATATGCCTCTTCCAAATGTTGTTGAGGCACTTGAGCTCATCTCCCTTGATAACTCCGTCATGGTTGGCATCACAGTGGTAGTCGCGCATACCGAACAGTGCAAACAATTCGGCTGCAGAATTAGTATCCAGTTCCTTCAGCTACCGATCACTGTCCTTAACTTTGTTCAGATCGTTGACCAGCGCGTTCGCAAATGTTTGATTGGAGAAGAGTGCTCTGTTGGCGATGCTGCACTAATATCAAACGGTACATTTTGTTCTTAATGGAATCGGAGATGGTTCTGCTCACCTCTGCGGAGTAGTCATGATGGAGCCACCTTCCATAAACCACTGTGGCTGCCATAAGCAGCAACAACAGGAGCTTCATCTATGAAATTAGTGTTATAACTTATATATGGGAAGTGCATATCACGCCTGTGGGGGTGCTTGCGGTGCTATCAACTGGTTAATGAAAGGAACAAACTACTACGGTGCCTACTGCAGCAGCTATTTTAGCTTGGAAATGTTCTTGCGCTACTTGGCCAGTGTTGCGGACTCCTTCCACCTGCCCAGCTGCTACAGGTAGCGATAGGCGTTGTCAGAACGGATCCAATACAGCACCTTTACGGCCTGCTCGGTGAGGCCTCGTTCGACGAGAGCACGAGCTAGGTACTCAGGATGCTCAACATCCTTGAACTTGTCCAACTAGGCATCGTTCACAGGCGCAGTCGTGGTCATGAGTTTGCGGAGGTATGCAGCATACTCGTTTGCCTTGCGTGCATTCAAACCCTAACTGACGGTGGGTAGCAATTTGGAAATGAGCTGCATGGATTCCTCAGGGATACCATCCTTGTGACTCATATTTTCTCGAATGGCAAGGAATCCTAGTTCGTAAGTGGCCTTACTGCGAATGTAGTATTCTTTCAACTTGGGAAGATTTTTCTGTCGGAGGTACTCCAAGTAATGCTTCTTGACCAGAGGGTACTTCTCGATGGATTTCATCACTGCCTCACTCATGTTCTCCAGCTTATTGATTTCTCTGGCGACTTTGAAGATTACGTCGGAGCTTCGACTGATCTCTGCATTCTCAATGGCACGTTCAAGAAACCCACCATCCTTCTTGACCACTGCCATCCACAGCAGTATGGTCACACGTTTCTCGATGTTGGGCTCATAGCCAATCAGATTCTGCGCCATGGTGAACCTTCCCGTTTCCATTGCATACCGAGCAATATCGATGTATGAGATCTTGCGACCTTCTTTGAGCTCATAACTCTGGAACTTCTCCAGTATTTCTTTGAGTGCGAGTTACTCGCTTTCCTTTTCGATTTTACATTTGGCCCAGTGCACATACACCTTCTCGCCACCACCGACAATCTCTCCCAAGTAATGCAAGTTGTAGCGCAGTAGAATATTCAGAAGTCGCTCCTTCTAGCTCTCCTGCAAATGCTGGAACTATCGCAGAGTTAGGCAGCGGTTCAGATACTCACACCGAAGGTTGTTGATAATGCGGAGTTCGTCGCATAGTTCCTTCAAGTTTACAGTCAGGCAGAAGTACGTTTTAACGAAGATCCCGAACTTCAGGATACGCATCTGTTCCAGCGGCTCAAGCGAGAAGCTGGCCGCTTCGATGATAGAATCTAAGTGGTCCTGAATGTGCTCTCGCTGTCCCTCAAGTTGATCCTTCGAGATGAGCTATCCCTTTTAGTAGGACTGGAACGCACGGTACAGCACATCGATGCTTGGGTTGATATCCGGTTGGAATAAGCTGTAGTAGCTTGATGGGACCAGCCTCAAGATATAGTTGCTTTCTGAGTATATTCTCACTGCGTCGAGCTATCCACAGATACGACCAGACGGTACAGCTTCAAGACGCTGGCACTTCGTCAGACTCACCATCAGCGACCAAAGATTGTTGGAGAGGATTGCCATATCGCCCATCCAACCACTGTGGTAACTGCTTTCTCGCCAACTCGACTTTCCTCGTCTGTTGCTAATTGTCGGCTCCTCAAAGATCTTGAGACCAGCGAGCTCGTAGAAGTTGCTGCGGTTACCTTTGATGAACCCGACTCTGAGGGGATTGTGGAATACAACCAGCATATAGCTCTCCTCGCGATACACTTTTCGGTTAACATACACCAGCTTGCTCTTCTTATCGGTCAGGTAATCGCAGGTCAACACTTTCTCATTGGTCTGCCAGCTGTATATTTCGTTCGTTTCATGAAGGTACACCACATCAACTACGCCTCCTTCCGTGTTGTTGTTAATGTGCATGACGGGGTTATCCAATTTGACAGCCAGCAGAATGATCTCCTTGGCAACCGGCTGGAAGATATTCTTGACTTCATAGATGCGCTTGTTTGTGGAGAGGAAATACAGCTTTGAGTCGATGGTCTTGCAGCTAAGCAATGTTTCAGCAGTGAAGCTAGCAGCCAGCTTGAACTACTTAACTCCACCGCGAAAAGGATCAACCAGAAAATACTGCCCAGTGTTCAGCACTATCAGCAATACTTCTTCGCTTGTGAAGCTGAACGTCAGGACGCGGTGATCACTGACGAAAGGGACCTTTCTCAGAAGCTTGCCCTTATGGGAGAAGAACGCAATGTTGTTTTGAAGTTCATCAGGAATGGTCTATTCGGTGTGCACATTCCGATCTCTTAATGTGGCGATGGGCCCGCAGAAAGGGGCAGCAGCAACATAGAACAGCTCAAAAGCCACCATCTTGAAGTCCTTGTTCATTCGATGGAAGGTGTGCAATTGGAGTCTGCGGCCTTCGAACTCAAAAACCTGGCTTGTGCTGTCCATAATATAATCGATGTCGCTAGTGACGCCCGACAAGGACCCAGAGGAGGATCTGTTGCTTAAGATCATCATCATTGGCGACAGTGGAGTAGGTAAGAGCAACATTCTCGTTCGGTTCTGTGAGAACGAGTTCAAGACCAGCTACGTAGCTACCATCGGTGTCGATTTCAAGATTAAGACGGTCAATGTGGACGGTTCCCGGTTGAAGTTTCAGATTTGGGATACTGCTGGGCAGGAACGGTATCGAACCATCACGCAGACCTACTACAAGGGCGCTTACGGCATTATCCTGACGTATTCGATCGGAGATCAGCGCTCCTTCTAAAACGTAGGTATATGGCAATGGTGATGTAGAGAGCTGGATCAAGCAACTGCAGTAGCATGCCTCGCCGGGAGTCAAGACCATCCTGATCGGCAACAAATCGGACTTAGTATAGGACAGAAAGGTGCAATACCTCTAGGGCAAGATGCTAGCCGACAAGTATGCAATGCCGTTTCTGGAGGTGTCCGCGAAGACTGGCGACAACATCCAAGAAGTGTTCCTCCAGCTGGGCAAGGAGATTATGAGTAGCATTCGAAATAACGAGCTTCGATACAAGAATGCTCGACTGAGCACACATAAGCGCAAATCGAAAGTGGAAGACCGATAAAATTGTAGCTGCTGATAAGATGTTTTGCACATGTTAATCATGTTTCGAAGTCCATGGAGATGATGAGGGACGTACTGACCAACTGTCGGAGGAGTTCCGTGCTGCTATTGTAAATGGATAGTGTTGTTTCGCTTAACGGTCGGTTCAAGAAGCCGTTGATGTACTCACGGACCAACGTATCCCGCAGCACGTACTTCAGCATCTTGTAATGTTCCACGTTCTCCTCTTTGAGGATGCCATACTTGAAGTTCATAAGTTCCATGCCTGAAATGGAGAGTTGCAAGGCTGTGAACTCTCCCTGCAATAGCTCCTCAAAGTTCAAAGGGTCGTTGCATCCATAGAGTGGGTTCTCCCGGTCAATCTGGATGAACTCTTCTTTGGAAAAGGCAAGATCAAAGTCTAAAGGTGCAAGCAGTTCCCCATTAGGCTTGGGTTCTAACACCACAAAATTGTTGAGGTGGGCGTTGCAGTGGTCAATCTTATGGTCGTTGAAGTAACCCCAGTTAATGTTGCAATCACACATTATGCGTTTGAACTGGCCCACTTAGTTGCCGATTTTGGCTGCCAGCAGTATTATCAGTTCGAAGAGCCTACCCGAAGCAAGCAGAGAAGTCAACTTCGCTGTGAGCAGCTTACCATATCCCTCTTGAATGTTGTAGATACTCATTAGTTCGTTCACTTTATCAGCAAGAGTCTGTTCGCCTAAAGTATTGGTTGTTAGCTTTAATGAGAAGAAGTCGATGAGGCTCAACGGCTCACGATTCTCTTTATGCTTGAGTTCATACTCCTCCACGAATGAGCGTTCAGTAAGGGTTGCGAAATCCCATTCGGTCGGGGTCTCAGTTGCCGAGGAGCCCTCGACACGGTTGATATCAGTGAAGCATTTTAATAGTGCTTCCCAGTCAACTTCCACAAAACTAGCCAAGAGCACCTCCAACGAACTGATGAGGTGGGTTCCGACTCTCCTTTCGCCTCTTGTCTCAAATACGCAGCAGTACTTTGGAAGAAGAGGAAGATCATCCTTTAGTTCAGACTCAACACGAAGCTGTTTGGTAAATCCTCTTTCGTACTCGAAGAACCCCACGGGAATGTTCGCAATAGGTTTGTTCCGTTTCCCAAGCTCTGCGTTTATGAGGTTGGTCATAAACAACTCACGCTTGCTGGTGTGGTAGAAATGGCAACCCCTTAACCCAGTTCCTTTGATGTATTAGAAACCATTGAAGTCGTTGCCGCAGCCCTTCAGCCTCAGCACTTTTCCGTTGTCAAACAATATGGCCGAGCGATGCCCAGAAAGATAGCACTCAAGCTATGTTGGTTCTTTCGTTTTGATGTAGCACGCAGAGGATCGTTTGGGTTCGCAGTGGCTGCCAATGTCGCATGCAGGGGTGCATACCAGATACAGCTCCTCGTAGTCCTTCCCGAGGTAGGCCAGTGCATTGCGAAACTTCAAAGCATCAAGCGCAGCCTCGCGAGAGGTCTGCTGCATGAGTGCCTTCTCATTGAACTCGAAGAAGGGAAGCGAGAGTTTTTGGAGGTACCCCTTTTTGTTGGGTACACAGAAGTAAAGCAGCTGCTATTGGTTCATTGGATAACTAACAAGGAAAACATTGGCTGGATAAACTGTTATTTGTACTGATGCATTCTGCTGCATCATCAGAATCACACGTGTGCACGCATTCAGCAGCACTTCACTGATTCTTCCGTAAAATTCTTCGGGATGGTCTCAAAGGTTTCTTTGGGCCAGTTTATTCATCAGGCTTATCTATACTAATCGAGCCGTTGAGTGAACTCACCACCACCGGGCTCTGATGTATTGAAGCTTTGTTGCTGTAGATTCTGTCGGCTCGCTGTTTGGCACTTAGCCAGCAACTTTTGGACTCTTTCAATATTGGTTTCACATTTTAATTGTTTTGTGGCTGTGGGCTCTTCTATTTGATCTTTTCACGACTCCTCAAGAAACTACGTTTTCGAGGCCGCTATGTAGGGCTTTTCCCCAACGACGGACATTTCTAGCGATAGTTAGCATTTAACATGCGGTAGATCAGGTCTCGGTACTACTACACAGGCAGTCTTGTGTTATCATCAATATCGCAGATCAACGGCTTGCCTGGTTGGTTGGTGCATTCAGTCATCTCAACATAGTCCCGAACGAATGGGTGATCGAGCACCTACTTGGCTGTTAACCGCTGATTTGGATTGTACTTGAGAAGCCTGTAGACCAGATCCACAGCATCGAGGCTGGCCTCCTTAAACCAATAGCTTGATGGCATCTTCTTGACTTTCACATTTTGCAGTAAATCGCTGGGTTTATCGCATTTCAGAGCTGCAAGGTCATCGCTGTTGGGAGGTCCCAGAAACATCATGATTTTCTCCAACTGTTCAAGCACCGTTTTACCATTAAACATTGGCCTGTCGGCTAGAATTTCCCCCAGAATACATCCAAAACTCCACATGTCAGTTTCCTTGCTGTACTGCCGACTGCCAAAGATAATTTCTGGTGATCGATACCACCTGGTTGCCACAAACTCCGTCATATTGAGCTGTTCCCCGTTGCGTATCGACAGGAACCGTGACAGCCCGAAATCACACAGCTTAATACGACAGTCCGAGTTTATCAGAATATTCGCCGGCTTGAGGTCTCTATGCACAATCTCACATTCGTGTAGAAACTGTAGTGCTTGGGTGACCTGAGCCACCACAAACCGAACGTGTGGTACCTTGAGTAGATGCTCTCTCATAACCGAGTACAAATCGCATTCCATGTAGTCGAAGATGAGGTAAATGTCGCGATCGTTGCGTGCGGGTATCACCTCTAACAATCTAACCAAGTTCGGGTGATGCTGCAGTTTGCGTAGGATGCTGATCTCCCGATAGGTTCGTTGTGCATCCTTGACGTTTCGGAAAGCATCGAATATCTTTTTAAGCGCAACCGTCTGTTTGGTGGCTTGACAGATGGCTTTCCACACGTGACCGTAAGACCCGCTACCCACCTTCTCGACCAATCTGTATCGCTTCAGCACGTGATCCTCGACCTTCTCTTCGTGTTCCAATTCCATATTAGAAAAATAATATCGGTTCAACGATAGAAGCAGAGACCGGACGGTGAGCAGGTCCGCAGATACTACTGTTCCAGATTGTGCAGCTTGAGCGTCAGCAGTTCGATCAGTTCATTTTTCGAGCAGATTTTAGCCTCGTAGAGCTGGCGTTCGTCTTAGCGCATGATGGAGTCCTCCGATTTTTGTAGCCGTCGTTCCAGAAAGGCCAGCCTGTTTTCTTTCTATTTGAAGGCTAAAGAGGAGTTGCAATGACGCATCCTCATCGATTCTAATTCATCATTGAGACGGGTCAGCTCGGATTACAACCTACCGATTATCTTCTTAGATTCGGAGAGGGTGAGCTACTTTGTTGACCATTGGACCCGTTCGCTTTCGAGCAGACGGATCAGTTTAATGTTTTACTGTTCCAAGGCTGCTAACGAACTGCTATGAAAACGCTGTAGCTCGTCGAGCTTTATGCGGAGCTACACGAGCTCTTTATCTTTTCGTTCGAGAAGTTCCAAAAGATGGTTGTACTACTCAGCCGATTTGCCTGGTGGTTTGGAAGGGAGAGCGGGTTGAACGGGTGGAGGCTGGACAGGCTGAACCACGGGTTTCACCTCTTCGATGGTAGATTGGCGTTGCAGTCGAGTTTTAAGCTATGTAATCTCAGCCTGTAGCTGTTCGACTAATTTTTTATGGGAGGCATTCTTCTGCTAGATGTCTCGCTTGAGCTCTCGTAGCATTTTTTGGTACTCTTAATCGTCTCTGTCAGTTGGAAGTGCTGGAACTGGCTATTTTTACCTAGAAGCTTCAACCACGGCAGCTGAGGCAGCTGCTAGCTCTTTTTCTCTTTTATCCACAAGATCAACAAGCCGAGAATTCTCATTTCGCTCTTCTGATAACTACCTCTTCAACTCCTCGATCGTCTTCTCCAGACTGGATACTGTCTTATCAAAGCCAGCCACAGTCTTTTATAGCCCTGCTATTGTTTTTTCAAGGGATGTTATAGTCTTTTTGCTGATTGCTTTGTCTTCTCTAATCTGCTCCCTCAACCGATGCAACTCCTCGGACTGTTATTCCCCTC
>ERZ724527.1416-NODE-1416-length-11230-cov-3.756242_pt1 | contig 11230 bp, 13 predicted proteins | sample MGYA00376060_ERZ724527 | MGnify/ENA primary metagenome ERZ724527 (study PRJEB28724, sample SAMN07190886) | activated sludge metagenome | isolation source: activated sludge of sewage treatment plant in Hong Hong | place: USA: Christiansburg, Virginia | collected...
CGGGGCTCGCTCCTACAGAAGCGGGTATCATCCGCGGCCCGGCGCCTTTCGGCGCGTAGGCCCTGTCCGCCCATGACCCGCATCATCGCTGTCGCGAACCAGAAAGGTGGCGTCGGCAAGACCACGACGAGCGTGAACCTCGCGGCGGCCTTGTCGGAGGCGCGGCGCAAGGTGTTGCTGATCGACCTCGATCCGCAAGGCAATGCGACCATGGCCAGCGGCATCGACAAGACCACCGCCAAACCGAACGGTTGTGAAGTGCTGCTCGACGAAGTGCCGGCGGAGCGCGCGATCGTGGCCACGCCCGGCGGCTTCGACCTGCTGCCCGGCAATGCCGACCTGACCGCGGCCGAGATCCGGATGATGGACGAGATCGCGCGCGAGACGCGGCTGCGCAGCATCCTCGACACGGTCAAGGACAAGTACCACTTCATCCTGATCGACTGCCCGCCGTCGCTGAGCCTGCTGACCCTGAACGCGCTCACCGCCGCCGACAGTGTGCTGGTGCCGATGCAATGCGAATACTTCGCGCTCGAAGGCCTGACCGCACTGCTGAACACGGTCAAGGCGGTCAAGACGCGCCTGAATCCGAAGCTCGAGCTCGAAGGCATCCTGCGCACCATGTTCGACCTGCGCAACAACCTCGGCAACGACGTCTCGAACCAGCTGGTGAAGCATTTCGGCGACAAGGTCTTCCGCACCGTGGTGCCGCGCAACGTGCGCCTGGCCGAAGCACCCTCGCATGGTTTGCCGATCTCGATGTACGACCGCGAATCGCGCGGCGCGATCGCGTATCTCGGGCTGGCCGGCGAAATGCTGCGCCACGAACGCACTGCCAAGCCGGCCGCTGCCGGCCCGACGAACTGACGGAGCCCGTGATGGCGACCAAGAAACTGCGCGGCCTCGGCCGCGGCCTCGACGCCCTGCTCGGCATCGACACCAGCGGTGGCGACAGCAACGACGCCGCCAGCAGCGGAGAACTGCGCATCCTGCCGGCGAACCAGTTGCAGCCTGGCCGCTATCAACCGCGCACCGGCATGGACCCGGAACGCCTGGCCGAACTGGCCGAATCGATCAAGGCCCAGGGCGTGATCCAGCCGATCGTGGTGCGCGGCATCGGTCGCGACCGCTACGAGATCATCGCCGGCGAACGTCGCTGGCGCGCCGCGCAACAGGCTGGGTTGGCCGACGTGCCGGCGGTGGTCCGCGAGGTGCCGGACCAGGCCGCGATCGCGATGGCGCTGATCGAGAACATCCAGCGCGAAGACCTGAACCCGCTCGAAGAGGCGACCGCGCTCAGCCGCCTGATCCGCGAATTCGAACTCACCCACCAGCAGGCCGCCGAAGCGGTCGGCCGTTCACGCGCGGCGGTCAGCAACCTGCTGCGCCTGCTCGACCTGCCGGAAGCGGTACGCACCCTGCTCGAAAAGCATCGCCTGGAGATGGGCCATGCCCGTGCGCTGATCACCCTCGATCCGGCCCGTGCCACCGCCCTCGCCCTCGCGGCGGCCGATGGCGGCTGGAGCGTGCGCGAACTCGAAGAACGCGTGCGCAACGAACAGTCGGCGAAGACCAACGGCAAGTCCGACGGCAAGAAGAAACCCGGCACCGACCCGAACATCAGCCGCCTCGAACAGGACCTGTCCGAGAAACTCGCGACCCGCGTCGCCATCCAGCACGCCCGCAACGGTCGCGGCAAACTGGTGATCGCCTACCACTCGCTGGACGAACTCGACGGCATCCTCGAACGGATTCGTTGATTGCTGAACGCGGGACTTCTACACACTTTTGTGTATGATTTGGGCATGAATAGCGTCGAAGTCATCCGTCGCCTCGAATCCGATGGCTGGAAGCGGGTGCATGTCGTCGGCTCACATCAGAAATTCAAGCACCCCGCTCGACCTGGGCACGTGACTGTGCCGCATCCGAAAAAGGACCTCCCGATCGGGACGTTGCGCGCCATTTTTCGCCAAGCTGGCTGGGATTGGAGATAGGAGAGACTCATGCTGTATCCACTCTATGTCCATCAAGAAAACGGGTCTGCTTACGGCGGACAGTTTCCCGACATCCCGGGCTGCTTCACGGCGGCAGATATGCTGGACGATCTCCCGGCCATGGCTCAGGAGGCCGTCGAAGCGCATTTCGAGGGGGAGGACACGGAAGTTCCGGCACCGAGCGACATCATTCGCTGGAAGGGCGATCCGGAGTTCAGCGATGGCTTCTGGCTGCTGGTCGATATTGATCTCGCTCGGGTCAATGCAAAGCCCGTACGACTGAATATCTCGCTGCCCAATGCACTCGTCCAGCGTATCGATCGATATGCCGAAACCCATCACATGACCCGCAGCGGGTTTCTGGCGCGCGCAGCCATGCGCGCCATCGAAACCGACGATGCCGCCTGACGCGATTCGGTGAAAGAATCGATCCCCTGAGCAGGTCTTGGGGGCATGGTGAGCAAACAGTCCCAGTTCGATGCCTTGGTGCGCGCGACCAGCGGAGACCTGTATCGTTTCGCGTTCTGGCTGTGCGGCAACGAGGCGCTGGCGCATGACCTGACCCAGGAAACCTATCTGCGCGCCTGGCGGTCGCTCGACAATCTGCGCGAGACCGCGGCCGCGAAGGCCTGGCTGGTCACCATCCTGCGGCGTGAACATGCGCGCCTTTACGAACGCAAGACGCCGGCCTTCGAGCCGATTGATGCGGTCGAATTGCCGGAGTCCGACCTGCAGTCGCCGGATCAGCTTGGTGACGATGCCCTGGTCCGGCGCGCGATGGCCAGGCTCGACGCGAAGTATCGCGAACCCTTGCTGATGCAGGTGCTCGGCGGCTTCAGCTGCGAAGAGATTGCGGCGGAACTCGGCAGCACGCCGGGCGCGGTGATGACCCAGGTGTTCCGCGCCCGCCAGAAACTCAAGGCGGCGCTCGGCGGTTATGGCGAGGAGGGCAAGATCTATGAATTGCCTTGATTTTCGCCGTGCCATCGGCACCGACCCGCGCGGCCTCGACGCCGCTGCGCTCGCGCATCGGGCGCAATGCCCGCGCTGCAGCGAAGCGCATGAGCGCGCACTCGTTTTCGAACGCTCGCTGGCCGCAGCGATCGCGATCCCGGTGCCGGACACGCTCGCCGAACGCATCCTGTTGCACCAGACCACCGCGGCGTTGCATGAGCCCCGTGTGCGCTCGCTGCGCATCTGGCAAATCGCTGCCGGGCTGGTCGTCGGCATCGGCCTTGCGACGGCGGTGGGTTGGCGCGTGTTCACGGCGAATGCCGCGACCACCGATCTCGCCGTGGCCCATCTCGCGCACGAGCCGTTCGCGTTGTCGGCCCGCGCCGAGGTGGCCAGCGCGGACGTGCGCGCGATGTTCGCGTCGCTCGGTGCACCGATCGCCCACAGCCCGGGCGCGGTGCATTATCTGAACGACTGTCCGCTCGGCAGCCGCATGTCGGTGCACATGGTGATGCAGCGCGAGAGTGGTCCGGTGACTGCGATGTATGTGCCGAAGCTGCACGAGGCACGTCGCGATTTCGATCGTGCCGGCGTGCGTGGCCGCGAGGCGACGATCGGGGATGGCACCCTGATCCTGCTCGCCGCCGATGCGCGCGAGTTCGATGCGATTGAATCGCAATTTCATCTGGCCTTCGCGCACGGCATCGGCAGCGCGGTGGGCGCGCCCTGAGGCGAATTGTTGGTGGCGGCCTCGCGCCGCATCGGTTAGCGTGCGCGCCATGTCGCCGCCCTCGCGGCGGATCGATCCAGGTTTCACGTGTCCGCACCCGAACTCTCCGTCGTCGTTCCGGTCTTCAACGAACGCGACAACGTCACCCCGCTGGTCGACGAAATCGTCGCTGCATTGCGTGGTCGCATTACCTTCGAAATCGTCTATGTCGACGACCACAGTCGCGACGATTCACTGGCCGTGTTGAAGTCGCTGCAGGCGCGTGTGCCGGAGCTGCGGGTGCTGCACCATGTCACCCAGAGCGGCCAGAGCACGGCGGTGCGCAATGGCGTGAAGGCTGCGCGCGGCGCGTGGATTGCGACGCTCGATGGCGACGGCCAGAACGATCCGGCCGATATTCCGAAAATGCTGGCCGCCCGCGCCGGTGCCTTGCCGGAGACCAAGCTCTTTGCCGGTTGGCGGGTGAATCGCCAGGACAGCGGCAGCAAGCGCTGGGCGTCGAAAGTCGCGAATGCGATCCGCAGCCGCCTGCTGCGCGATGACACCCCCGATACCGGCTGCGGCATCAAGCTGTTCGAGCGGGAAGCCTTCCTCGACCTGCCTTACTTCAATCACATGCATCGTTACCTGCCGGCACTGATGCAGCGGGCCGGCTGGAAGACGCTGAGCGTGCCGGTGAACCATCGTGCGCGCGGCGCCGGCGTCTCGAAGTACAACAACCTCAATCGCGCCCTGGTGGGCATCGCCGACTTGCGCGGCGTGGCCTGGTTGATCCGGCGTGCCAAGCGCACCGCGGTACAAGAAATTACTAACGACTGAGTCGCTAAGCTGGGCGACTTGCTTCGGAGCCTGGCTCCGGATTCCGCTTCGGGGAACACATGTCCGACTTCTTCGCGTCCTGGGCGCACAACTTCAATTTCTGGCTCGCGATCGGCTTTCTCGGCCAGGCGGTTTTTGCGTCGCGCTTCATCGTGCAATGGTGGTTCAGCGAACGCGCGAAGCGGGTCGTGGTGCCGACCGTGTTCTGGTGGCTGTCCCTGGGCGGGGGCTTGGTCCTGACGGTCTATGCGATCCACAAACGCGATCTGGTCTTCACCCTCGGCCAGTTCTCGGGGCTGTTCATCTACAGTCGCAACCTGTGGCTGCTGCACACCGCGAAGCGGCGCGAAGTCGTCACCGACTGACGCGATTCAGATCGAACGGCCGCGTTCGACGCGATTGCGGCCGAGCTTCTTGGCGCGATAGAGCGCAGCGTCGGCCTCGTCGAGCAACTGTGCCGACTTCAGGCCACCGCGCGGCACGCAGGCCGCGACCCCGACGCTGACGGTCACTTCCCGGTCCTTGCCGAAGGCCTCGCAGCGCGCGCGCACCGCGTGCGCCCGCGTGGTCGCCTCGTCGATGTCGATGCCGGGGAGCACAATGACGAACTCTTCGCCACCGAATCGTGCCAGCAGCTCTTCGGGTTCATGCACGTCGAGCTCCAACTGGCGGGCAATGCCACGCAGCATTTCATCACCGAGCAAGTGGCCGTGCTGGTCGTTGTACTGCTTGAAGAAGTCGACATCGACCATCAGTACCGCGAGGGTCTGGCGATGTTCGGCGAGGCGGTTCCAGGTGCGCAGGTAGAACTGTTCGAAGCCGCGCCGGTTGGTGATGCCGGTCAGGCCGTCCTGCACCGCCAGCCGCGATAGCCGCTGGTTGGCGATTTCGAGGTCGCGGGTGTGGGCCGCGATCTCGCGTTCGAGTTCGACGTTGCGCTCGTGCAGCTTGCGCGAACGGTAGCGGCCCCAGGCCCAGGCCAGCAGGGAACCGAACAGCAGCACCAGGGCGGCCGCCGTCCAGGCTGCGGCACGCGTTTGGTACCAGCGGGGCTGCACCCGGAACCGGAAATCCAGCGTGTCGCTGGCCTGTCGTCCGGCGCGCGTGCGCGCCTGCACCCGCAGGTGGTAATCGCCCGGCGCCAGTCGGTTGAATTCGCGCATCTGCGCTGTCGACCAGTCGCTCCAGACGGCGCTGCCGTCATTGCCTTCGAGCTGACTGCGGTATTCGACCGCGCTGTCGTGGCCATCGATGCCGTATTCGAAGCGCAGACCTTCCAGCGGCGGCAGCGCCAGCACCGCGAGGCCACGACGATCGAGCAGGCGCGTCTGACGGCGCGCATCGGTCAGCAGGGCGCGGTGCATGCGCAGGTGAAATGCCGTATCGCCGGCATTGGCGAGGCGCGGGTCATAGGTCAGCAGCCCACCCCAGGCCACGACGGTCAGACGGCCATCATCGGCCAACGACAGTTCGCTCACCCCGAGCACCCGGCGTGACTCGATGCGCAACGGCTGCCACTGCCCCCCCTGTTCGACCCAGACATCGCGACTGGTGAAGGCGTACTGATGGCCGGGGCCGCCTCGGAATTCGATCTCGTTGAGTCGCTGTCCGGCCAGCGCGACCAGCGGATGCCCGGGCTGCGCGATGAAGCGCTCGTCCCGCCATTCGTAAAGGTCATCGCCCAGCGTCGCATAGGTCTTGCCGCCGATCTGCCACACGCTGCTGCCGGCGTCCGCAACATCGCCCAAGCCGGATTCGCGGCCGAGCGGCCGGATCGCGATGTGCGGACCGGTCGCGTCGACGCTGCGCGTCGCCAGTTGCGGATAGCCGCGCCAGTTGCCGATCAACCAGCGGTCGGCCGCAAGTTCAACCAGGGTCGAGATGGTGACCTCGCCAAGATCGTGGCGCGATCCGGCGCGCCAGGTCGCGGCGTGGTCCAGTTCGAGGATCGAAGTGCTTTCCAGCGCCAACACGCGACCCGGCACGAAAGCGGATGGAATCAGTTCGAACACGCCGTTGCTGTCGATCAGGCGCGTTGCCTGGTCGGCATGAATGACCTGGATACTCTTGCGTTCGCCGACCAGCAGATCGTCACCGACCCGCTGCAGATCCCAGACCTCGTCTGGCGCCCATGGCAGCGACTGGAATCGCATGCGCCCCTGATCATCACGACCGGACCGGAACAGACCGAGCGAAGTCGCGACCCAGCGTCGCCCTTCGAACCATTCGGCATCATTGAGTGCACCGAACAGGCCATCTTCTTCGCCGACGAAGGTCCATGGCGAGGGCCACTCCATCCGCACCAGATCGCCCTCGGTCGAAAACCACAACCCGCCATCGACATTCGCGACCACGTCGGTGATCGGATAATTGCTGATGCGATACTGCTTCTTCAGCGCCAATTGGGCGTCGACGATGGCGACCTCACCGGACAGGGTGGCCAGCGCGAAGTCGCCGTCGGCGAGGGCCGCCACCGCATAGACCTGGGTGCGCTGCATCCAGGCGTCGTAGGCGGTGTCGACGTGGCGCAGCCCATGTTCGGCGTCGCCGAGATACAAGCCCTTCACACGCGAACTGAACAGGGTGCCGTCCGGGTGCGGCGCTGCGCTCTGGACGCCATAACGGGTGAATTCCTCACCCCCCGGCACCGGCACGAAGGCCTTGCCGTCGAAACGCATCAGGCCGTGGTCGACAACCCGCGCCCAGATCTCGTCGCCGACACGCAAGCCGGTCTGCACGTCGTTCGGGGTCGGCCAGCTCTCGGTCGCGCCGTCCCGGTCGACATGGAACAGGCGCCGCTCGCCGAGAAAATACTGGCCATCCGGGAGTTCGGCCACCAGCCACACTTGGCCGAGCGGATGCGCATCGGGCACGTCGCGGAATTGTTCGTCGATATCGGTGTAGGTCCAATGACCGTCCGGTTGTTCGCCGAAGGACCCGAACTGATCATAGCCACCGACGATGACGCGGCCGTCGCCACTCAAGGCCACCGAGCGCACCGACATTTCCTGTTCCGCATGCAGGTGCTCGAAGCGACCGGCCGAGTACAGCAACACGCCCTCGACATTGCCGACGAACACCCGGCCGCTGGCATCGGTGGCGATGGCGTTGTGCTGCGGCATCACGCTGTAATGCTCGGCGTTGAAGCGCGTCAGCATCGGTACGCCGCTGGCATCGGCCGCGGCGAGACTGTCGCCGGTCTCCGGCGCAGCCCATGCGCCTGTGCCCCAAGCCATCGCCAGGCCCACGAGGCATTTGAGCAGTTTGCGCGCTGCGGCTACCGGCATGACCGCATTTCACCACAGGGTTTGACGGCCAGCACGGCCGATTCAGCATTGTTGACCAAGCATTGGGTCGACAGTGTGGGCTATGGCACACTGCCGCGATGACCCGGCTCAGCGTGAATCTGAACAAGATCGCCGTCCTGCGCAATTCGCGCGGGGGCGCCCTGCCCGACGTTCTGGCTGCGGCTCGCGTCGCCATCGCGGCGGGGGCCGACGGCATCACCGTGCACCCTCGCCCGGATCTGCGCCATATCCGCCCACAGGATGTGCTCGCGCTCGCCGACATGCTGACGGTCGAATTCAACGTCGAAGGCAATCCGTTTGCAGGCCCTAATGCACAGGGCTATCCCGGCTTCATCGAACTGGTGGAAGCGGTACGCCCGGCCCAGGTCACCCTGGTGCCGGATGACGATGCCCAGATCACCTCCGACCACGGTTTCGACATCGCCCGGGACAGCGAACGTCTGCGACCGGTCATCGCCCGCCTGAAGCGCAGCGGCGCTCGGGTCAGCCTGTTCATGGACGCCGGTTCGACATCGGGACACGCCCTCCGCGCCCTTGGCGCAGACCGCATCGAGATCTATACGGGGCCCTATGCGTCCGCATTCTCCGGCGGCCGCTACGAGGCGGAATTGGCGGCCTGTGCGCACACTGCAGCCGATGCGCGCGCCGCCGGGCTGGCGGTCAACGCCGGCCACGACCTCGATCAGGACAATCTGGCCTCGTTGCTCGCCGCAGCCGCACCGATTGCGGAAGTGTCGATCGGCCACGCCCTGATCAACGATGCGCTGTATGCCGGATTGGCGACCACCGTGCAGCGCTATCGCAGCCTCTGCGGCGGCGCCTGATTTCCGCGTCGGCACAAACAAAAAGGCCGGACTCGCGTCCGGCCTTCGGTCGTTCAGGATGGGCGTCGCTCAGCCTTCCGGCGATGCGAACCCGATCTTCTTGTAGCCCACATTCTTAGCGGTGCCCATCACGTCCGCCAGCACCTGGTATTGGGTCTGGTCGTCCGCCTGGATCTGCAGCACCGGCTGCGGATTCTTCTTGGACTCGAACTCGATCTGCAACTTGAGGATTTCCAGCGAGATCGGCTGACCGTTCCAGAACAGTTCGCCGTTGGCGCGAATGCCCAGATCGATCGGTGGCGGCGGATCCTTCGGCGGCGGCTGCGTCGATTTCTGCGGCACGTCGATCAGGATGCGATTGGTCGCGGCCGGCGCCGTGATCATGAAGATGATCAGCAGCACCAACATCACGTCGACCAGCGGCGTGACGTTGATTTCGGCCATCGGCCCGCCGGAGTTGTTGCTTGAGAAAGCCATTGCGCGCCCCTGCGGTTATTTGTTCGGCTCGGTGATGAAACCGAGCTTGCGGATGCCGGCATTCTTGACTGTCGCCATCGCCTCGGCGATCTGCTTGTACTGCGTGGTCTTGTCGGCGCGCAGCTCGATCATCGGCTGGGGCGTCCGCAAGGCCTCGCGGCGCAAACGATCTTCCAGTCCGCGCTGGTCGATCAACGCATCGTCGAGGTACATCTGACCGGCATCATCGATCGCCAAGGTCATGGGCGTGGCCTTCTCGTCTTCGGCGGCGGTGACCGTCTTGACGGGCAGGTCGACCTTGACCTTGTGGTTCATCATCGGCGTCGTGATCATGAAAATGATCAGCAGCACCAACATCACGTCCACGAGTGGCGTGACGTTGATTTCCGCCATCACGCCGCCGTCGTTACCACCTGCTGACATTCCCATTGCGGGCTCCCGATGCGGCTTCGATCACTTCTTCATCGGCTTCGGGCCGGCGCCTTCGACGCGCGAACCGGTGGCGAAGAAGTCGTGCAGGTCATGCGCGAACTCGTCGAAGCGGGCCATGATCTTGCGGTTGCTGCGCGAGAAGAAGTTGTACGCCAGCACCGCCGGGATCGCGACGAACAGACCGATCGCGGTCATGATCAGCGCTTCGCCGACCGGACCCGCGACGACGGTGATGTCGGCCGTACCCGCTGCACCGATGTTCAACAGTGCGTGGTAGATGCCCCACACGGTGCCGAGCAGGCCGACGAACGGCGCCGACGAACCGGTGGTGGCCAGCCAGGTCAGGCCGTTTTCCAGCTTCGAGCTCTCACGGGCCACGGCCTGGCGCAGGGCGCGGTCGATGAACTCGGAACGATTCAGGGCTTCGACCAGACGCGAACCTTCGTGGCGCTGGTGATGGGCAGCGGCCGAGGCGCAGTCGAGCGCGATCTTCGAGAACGGTTCGCCCTTCGGCTGCTCTTCCATGAAACGCACCGCATCGGCCGCCGACGGGGTTTCCCAGAACGTGCGGATGACCTTTTCCATCTTGCCGGTGATCGACGTGTTGCGCATCGCGTTCATCACCGTGTAGATCCAGCTGACGATCGACATGATCACCAGGGTCACGAACACCGTCCAGCCCACCCAGTCGAAGTTCTGGATCAGGTGATCGAAGCCCATCTGCTGGAGCGCAGCGGCATTGGAAGTGTCGCCGGCCACCACGGCATCGGCCGCGGCGTCGACTGCGGCGGGCGAAGTCGCTTCGGGCATGCTCGCAGCAGCTGTCGCGGCATCGGCAGGAACAGCCGCGGCATCGGCAGGCTGGGTCGTCTGGTCTTGTTGCATGGCAATACCCTTAGGAGTTGAGCGTGAACTTGATGGGAACGAGGACGCGGCCTTCGACCGGGCGACCGTCGCGTTTCTCTGGATTGAACTTCCACTGGCGAACCGCCTTCATCGCTTCCTGATCCAGTTCGCGATGACTGCTCGACTTGTGAATCTCGATCTTGAGCGGGCTGCCGTCGATACCGACCGTGACGACCAGCACGACCTCGCCTTGCAGGCGACGCCGCATCGCGATCGGGGGATAGCGCGGCGGACGCATCTTGCGGTAGCTCGGATCTTCCGACGCGCCCACGGTTTCCGGAATGACCGGGGCCGGCGGCGCAGGTGGCGCGGGCGGCTCGGCTTCTTCGGCCATTTCGTTGGGTTCGTCGAACACCGGACGTTCGTCGACCGGCGGCGGCGGCGGTGGTGCTGCCTGCGGCTTCTGCTCGACGACCTTCTTGATCTCTTTCGGCGGCTCCGGCGGCGGCGGCGGCGGCGGCGGGGGCGGCGGCGGCGGCTCGATGAAGGTGACGTCGATCACCTGGTCCTGTTCTTCCTCGATCGCATCCGGAGGCATGACCGGTGCAATCAGGAACATGAAAGCCCCTGCGTGCAGGGCCAACGCGAACGATTGCCCGGCGACGCGGCGCCAGCTGAATCCTGTTTCGGTGTCGTTATCAATACTCGACATGGGGGTCTCGGTTCTGCGGAGGCCGTGGTTTCGGCCCGATCGCCGGACGGGTCCGGGCAAGGGGGTCGTGATTATAACCACGGCCAGTTGTCTTCATTCCAGCCTCCGCACAGGATCTTCCCTGCACGTTACAG
>ERZ724527.1417-NODE-1417-length-11229-cov-4.421604_pt1 | contig 11229 bp, 8 predicted proteins | sample MGYA00376060_ERZ724527 | MGnify/ENA primary metagenome ERZ724527 (study PRJEB28724, sample SAMN07190886) | activated sludge metagenome | isolation source: activated sludge of sewage treatment plant in Hong Hong | place: USA: Christiansburg, Virginia | collected...
CATTACCAAATTCAATGAAGTGTTGAAAATGAATCCTAAAAATGATGCAGCCATGTATGAGCTTGCAAAAATTGCTTTTGAATCGGGTAATATGGATAAAGCAATGGAGTACGCCAAAAATGCCATAAAACTTAACCCGACCAACGAGTATTATTATCAATATTTAGCAGAAGCAAAAGGAGAAAAACAAGACTACGAAGGAGCATCAAAAGTATATGAAACACTTATAAAACTACAACCTAAAGAATATGAATATTATTATGATTGGGCATATATGCTATCAAAAGCAGGAAAATACAAAGAGGCTATTGATGTGTATAATCAATTAGAACAAAAAACAGGTGTTCAAGAAGAACTAATCTTGCAAAAACAACCACTCTATATAAAATTAGGTAAAATTGAAGATGGCGTAAAAGACATAGAAAAATTAGCAAAATTAGATCCATCAGATACTCGCTACCTTAGATTGATTGGTGAAATATACCAATCTAATCAATTATACGACAAGGCAATAGAAACCTATAACCGAATTTTGACAATGGATGCCAATAACGCCAGTGCATTATTATCATTAGCAGAAGTGTATCAAAAAAAAGGAAACGAAAAAATGCATGATGAATATCTTTCCAAAGTATTTAGTAATAAAACGATAGATATAGATACCAAAATTGCAGTTTTTATTCCATACATAGAAAAAATGATAAAAGATTCTACCCTTCAAAAAGAAGTAATGAATATGGCTAATATGATTGTGGCTGCACACCCTGGCGATGTGAAAGCTATTACCGCAAAAGCCGATGTATTGTATAACTCAGGAAAGAAAAAAGAAGCCCAGGCAGCATACAGTCAAGCCATTAGAAGCAATAATGATATTCCTAACACTGTCTGGTTGCAATTATACATATTAGATGCAGAATTGGAAGAATATGACAGCCTAATTGTACATACTACCATTGGAATAGAAAAATCACCCAAAGACCAATTTGGTTATTTTTATCAAGCAGTTGCTCAACAGCAAATGAAAAACAACAAAGCTGCATCGAATGTTTTACTAAAAGCATTTGAAGTGCAACGCAATATAGATGAAAATAAATCCTTCTATGCACCTCAATTAAAATTGCAAATGCTTACCACCTTAGGCGATGTATCTTATGAACTTAAAAATTATGACCGCTCCGACAGTAGCTATGAAGCAGCGTTGGAAATAGACCCAAACAATGCAACCGTTTTAAATAATTATGCATATTACTTATCTGAAAGAGATGATAAATTAGAAAAAGCAGAACGCATGAGCAAAAAATCAAATCTATTAGTGGATAATAATTCAGCTTTTTTAGATACGTATGCATGGATTATGTTTAAACTAAAAAAATACGATGATGCTTTGGATTGGATAGAACAAGCATTGGCATTGCCAGATGCAATAGGACGACCAGATTTATTAAATCATTACGGAGATATTTTATTTAAACTCGGACAATCCGATAAAGCCGTGGAACAATGGGAAAAATCCTTGCAAAATGGAGGTGAAAAATCACTCTTAGAAATCAAAATAAAAAATAGAAAAATTAATTAAGTTTGGGACATCCATTTTCGAATAAAAACCATGTGTTAAGTAGAATGGCAGTAATGCCTATATTCTATGTCATTCTAATTTTTACTACCCTCTCCTGTCATCATACAAAAAACGTTTCTAAATCAAGTAAAACAACAACAACCGCTCCTTCCTCCGCACAGTCCCCCATACAAAACTTTCAAAAAGCAGATGAAAAAGCAGAAGCATTATTGAAACAATTAAACCAAAATATTATTACTTTTAATGAACTCGCCATTAAACTAAAAACCAAAATAAATTCCTCCGAAATAAATCAAAGTTTTACAACTAACATCCGTTGGAAAAAAAATGAAAAAATTTGGCTGTCTATGTCTATTATTGGCATCGAAGGAGCACGCGTATTGATTACTAAAGACAGTATCAAGATTATGGATAAAATCAATAATAGATATATTCTAAAACCAATTTCATACATCAGCCAAAAAGCATTGGTTCATCTTAGCTTTTCGGATATTGAAAGTATTTTATTAGGACAGCTCTTTTTTACAGATACTACAAAAGCAAAATATGTTGAAAATGTAACTAATATTACTATTAACGCTGATGGGTTAAGGTATCTTACCAATATAGTATTTGATAAAATTACCAAAAATCCAACTTCTATCTTTATTACAGATAAGCAAAATGAACAAACGATAGAGGCGCAATACACTAATTATCAGCAACAACTCGGAAAGCAATTTCCGATGGATAGAGAGCTAAAAATGAAATCTGATTCCAGATTTTTTGAAATGAGTGCAAAAATTCAGAATATTGAAATAAAACAAAACTTAGAATACCCATTTTCTATAAATCCATCTTATAAATTTGAATAATTATAAAAACATAGCAAGTAAATTTCTTTCTTTTCCTTTAAAGAAAGAGCAATTCGTATGGATAGCATTGGGAATGTTTCTGCTTACTAATTTTTCGATGTTGGCTCAAGACAAGAAAGCAACCTTACAAGCTAAAAAGAAAAAACTACTCGATGAAATAGCCTTCACCCAGAAATCATTAGACAAAACAAAAGCATCTAAAGATGCTACTTTAGCCGATTTACAAGCATTATCCAGGCAGATAGAACTTCGACAAAAACTTATCAAAGAAGTAGAAGGAGAAATAGGAGATTATACTGTTAAAATCAATCAAAATATTGACTCTTTAAAACAAAAAGAAGAACAATTAAACAGATTAAAAAAAGAATACGCAGAGGCCATCGTCAGAACCTATAAAACACAACGATTTGCAGATAAATTATTATTTGTTGTAAATGCAAATTCTTTTTCAGAAGCATTGCGCCGCGTCAACTACTTGCGCAAATACGCAACATTTAGACAGCAACAAGCTACTGAAATTCTTGATAAAAAATCGGACATCAGCACGCAAATAGTAAAAATTGACACAAAGAAAAAAACAAAAGAACAACTCTTGCACGGACAAGTAAAAGAAAAGGAGCAACTTAATAAAACTGTTACACAAAAAAATACGGTTGTCAAAACATTAAAACAAAAAGAACAACAACTGCAATCCAATATTTCCAAAAAACAGGCAGAAGCCCAAAAATTAGATGCACAAATTGAAGCCATTATTAAAAAAGAAATCGAAATGGCACGATTAGCAGAAGAAAAACGCCGAAAAGAAGAAGAAGCTAAAATAACAGCAGCAGAAACAGCCAAAAAGAAAGCAGCAGAAGAGGCCGTCAAAAAAGCAAAAGAAGCTGGTAAAGTACCATCCAAAGAAGACATTGCCACTATTAATAAAAAAATAGAACCCGTTGTAATAGGGGAAACTCCAGAGTATAAACTATTATCTTCCAACTTTTATGGAAACAAAGGGAAACTTCCTTGGCCAGTGGAAAAAGGATTCATTAGCAAAGGATTTGGAACCTATATCGTGCCCGGCACTACTATAAAAATGGACAATAATGGCATCGATATCCGAAGCGATGCCAATAGCAGTGTGCGCAGTGTTTTTGAAGGGAAAGTAGTCGGTATCCTTAGCAATCCAACTTTTAAAAATGCTGTAATTATCAGCCATGGTGAATATTTTACTGTCTATTCAAAACTTACCTCTGTAAATATTTCCAAAGGACAAAAAGTTTCCACCAAACAAGTCATTGGTACTGCTTTTACCGATGAAGAAGACATCACAGAAGTACACATGGAAATTTGGAAAGGCTCCTCAAAACTTAATCCTGCCGATTGGATTTCCAGAAAATAAAATTAGGTATGTATAAGCTCACAGCGATACCATGCAAGCAAACTAACTCTTTACGGATTGCTGGATTATTATTCATTATTTTTTTTATGATTTCCTGTCAGGAAAATGATATTACCAAAGTAAAAGCCATGTTCAACGAAGCCAATGTAAATGTTGAAGTGGCAGATAGCGTAAAATTTATTTACAAAGAAGGCGCCTATATTCGTGCAATTGTAACAGGGAAAACCATAAAAAGATACACAAATACCCAAAATAAATTAGAATTCCCAGACGGATTAGTCGTGAAATTTTATGACCAACTCACCCTTATTTCTGTCCTAAAAGCAGACTATGCAGAAAACGATGACGCAACCCAAAGTATAAAAATAAGTGGCAATGTGTATATGGAAAATTCAAAAAATGAAATTATGGAAACACAAGAATTGACATGGGAAATGAGAACAAAAAGAATAAACACCGACAAGCCCATAAAAATTCGCACACCCGATAATATTATATCAGGCATTGGCTTTGATTCAGACGAAGATTTTTCAAATTATACCATCCGAAAAGTAAGCGGAGTAGTAGCAGTAGATGACAACAAAGGCTTCAAATAATGAAATAATGCGCTGGGGATTATTAGCTATAATAACCTTAATAGTATTAATTATACGAATAGTACAACAGGGCTTTTTTCAAGGAAAAAATTGGATTTTATATACCATACTAACCCTCAGTGTAGGCTTTATAAGTCATCACCTGCGCAACAACCATACATCCTAATAGGTAAATTACTATCTTTACAACAGCATGGGCACTACCATTTTTCTGATAATTCTTACATTGATATTTTCTGCTATTTTTTCAGGAATAGAAATTGCATTCTTATCCGCCAATAAATTAAAAATAGAACTCAGCTATCAACGTGGCACTTTGTCTGGAAAAGTAATGAATGACTACATTAAAAACCCATCCAAATTTATTGTCACCACACTACTCGGAAACAATATTGCTCTTATTTCATTTGGTATCTTGTTTGCCTCCTTATTAGAACCTTATTTGGCAGAATTTATTAGTTCACCATTGTGGATTTTAGCTATTCAAACCATCATTTCTACCACGGTAATTTTATTTTTAGGAGAATTTATCCCAAAGGTTTTATTTAAAGTATTTGCAGATTCTATTTTACCCATAATGTCCATCCCATTTAAAATAATTGATTGGGTGCTAATGCCTGGAGTTGTTTTTATCACATGGCTATCCTCCCTATTTTTTAAAATAAGCGGAATAGAAGTTTCAGAACGAGACATCAAATTTTCTTCGGTTGATTTAGAAAAATTCATAAAAGAACACCACCAATCCGACAGTGAAGAAGAAGAAGAAGTGGACACAGAATTATTTGAAAATGCACTTTTTCTAAAAAAATTAAGAGTAAGAGATTGCATGATTCCGCGCCGCGAAATAACCGCTATTGATATAAATGATTCTGTGGAGGAACTTAAAGACATGATTATAAAATCATACCACTCCCGTATTTTGATTTATGAAGACTCTATAGATAAAATAGTTGGATATATCCATCATTTTGATTTACATAAAAAACCCAAAGACATTCGCTCTATTTTGATTCCTATTAAAATAGTTCCCGAAACCATGCAATTACAAAAATTAATGAATGAATTTATTAAATCAAACAAAAGCATTGCATGGGTGGTAAATGAATACGGAGGTACTGCCGGCGTAATAACATTAGAAGATATTTTAGAAGAAATATTTGGTGAAATAGAAGATGAATACGATAAAGTAGTATTAGTAGGCAATCAATTGTCCAAAAATGAATTCATTCTATCCGGAAGATTGGAGATAGATCGCATCAACGAAGAACACCACCTCGATTTGCCCGAAGGCGATTATGACACCCTCTCAGGATTTATAATAGACCACCACGAAACCATTCCAGAGCAAAACGAAATCATAGAAATTGGCAAATATAGTTTCAAAATCTTAGATGTTTCAGACACTAAAATAGAAACTGTAAAATTGATAATCAACGAACCTGCTGATAATCAATAAAATAAACATAATTTGCACCCATCAGTCTAATTTTGTGAAATAATACAATTATTTCATTCTCAAAACGGTGCATTTTCAAAAATTCAAATTAATTCCATATCTTTGCACACTTTAAAAACTGAAATTTAGTATGGCAATCATTGGAAAAATCAGACAACGCTCGTGGATATTGGTAGGCTTTATAGCAATCGCATTAATCATTTTCATAGCAGAAGCTGCATTAGAAAGAAATTCATTATTTGGTGGAGGTGGCGATAAAAATTCTGTAGGACAAATTGGAGGCTCTTCCGTCTCTGCTCAAGAATTTAGCACCAAAGTAACTAATTATGAAGAAGCTCTAAAAATGCTCAACCCTGGCATTCAGCTAAACGACCAAACACAATCTCAAATTCAAGAAGAAGTATGGAACTCCATCGCTTCAGAACGCCTATTGAGCGATTCTTATAAATCATTAGGATTAAATATTTCGGAAGCAGAAATGGGCGAACTGATGTGGGGAGCACAACCACACCCATTAGCACAACGTTTCTTAATGAAAATTCGAGAAGTAAGCCCAGATATTATTAACCAACAAACAGGACAATTAAATCAGGGAAAAATCCGTGAATTTATTACCAATATTGACAAAATAGACAAACAAAACAATACCAACTTCCGTGAAATGTTGGGACGCATCGAAGAACTCATAAAAGACGACCAAATAAAGCAAAAATATGCATCATTAGTCGCACAGTCTTTTTATATGCCTACTTTTATGGCAAAAGAAATTGTCAATGCTGGCAGAAGCGCTAAAATAGATTTCGTAAGCGTACCTTATTCTTCTTTACCAGATGATAAATACAAAGTATCGGATGATGAAATTAACCAATACTTGAAAGCTAATAAAACAAAATTTGAACAAACAGCAGCACGTATCGTAGATATAGTATCTTTTGACATTCTTCCATCGGCAGAAGATACAGTACAAGCAATACAAAAAATTAATAAATTACGAGAAGAATTCGTAGCAGCAGCTCCCAAAGACTCTGCCTTTATTGCCCGTAATTCTCAACAAGGTACAAATACAGAATATTTATCCAAAGAAGATTTATTGAGAAACCAACGCAGCAATGCAGACAATATTCTCTCTTTACCAGTAGGAACACTTACAAATGTTTATGAAGAAGGTTCTTATTATGTATTTACAAAAATTATGGATAGACGCACAGCACCAGATAGCGTTCGTGCAGCACACATCTTATTATCAGAAGGAAAAAAGACAGACGATGAAATAAAAGCAGCCAATGTATTAGCAGATAGCTTAATTAAAGTTATTCAATCTAACACAAAAACATTTGGACAAGTAGCTGCAGAAAGCTCTTTAGACAAAGGCTCTGCAGAAAAAGGAGGTGATTTAGGCTATTTTACGCGCGGTCAAATGGTGAAAGAATTCAATGATAAAGTATTCTATAGCAACATGACACCCGGGCAAATTGTAAAAGTTCAAACAAATTACGGATTGCATATCATCTTACTAATAGATGCAAAACATCCACAAGCAGTAACCAAATTTGCTGACTTTGTAGTAGAATTAGCCCCAAGCAGCGAAACAGAAAAAATAGCTTATGATAAAGCAGCAGATTTCTTACAAAAAAACCAAACGCCTGCTGAATTTGATAAGGCTGCTAAATCAGAAAATTTAGTAAAAAATATTCAACTTACACAAAATATGGTGGATGTTCCACAAGTAGGCTCCGCCCGCAAGTTGGTACAATGGGCTTTTCAACAAGATAAACCAGGCGTAATCAGTGATTTTGATAACGAAACAAAATACATGATTGCAAAACTGAATAAAGTAATACCAAAAGGATTGCCCAAAGCAGAAGATGTACGCGAAGAAATATCTGCCCTTGTTAGAGATGAGAAAAAAGGTAAAGACTTAGTAAAAGAATTAAATGCAGCAGCAGCCGGCACAACAGACCTAAGAGCAATTGCTGCAAAAGTAAAAGATGCTACCGTTACAGATACTGCCACGGTTAGATTTTCATCAACCTTTGTACCGAACGCAGGCAATGAACCCGCTTTAGTGGGAACAGCTTTCGGTCTGCCAGCAGGAAAAACATCAAAAGCAGTAGCCGGCGAAAAAATAGCGTTTATCGTTCAACCAAAATCAGTAGAAGAAAACGCACCAGACGTAGCTCAGGATATCAATGGCTTAAAACAACAAATGCAAAGTATGTATATCAGCCGTTTAAACTTCCAAGGTATTTTTAATTCAATACTTAAAAATGCTAACGTAACAGATACCCGTTATAAATTCTATTAACAACAACTTTTATCCTATATATTTAAAAGCAGAAATTTTAATTTCTGCTTTTTTTATTTATCTTTAAATAAATCTGCATTTTTAACCTAAATAGATAAAAATGAAAAAACACTTTTATTTTTTACTGCTTGCAATGGTTGCAATGGTATCTTGCAAAAAAGAAGAAAAACTTTCGTATTTATTTGAAGGGAAAATAAGAACAATTACGGATGCGCGTAATGCTGCCGCACCATCTACTTTTTTCTGCTTCTATGATTCTATTACTCAAAAGCTCTCCAGAATTGAAATGACTTATGATACCACCAAAGCAACTAGAGATGGCGTATTTGTTATAACATATCAAGATGATTTTGTTTATATAAATAAGAACCTAAAAATAAAAGTAAATCAACTGCAAATCTTAGAAATGTTCAGTGTTGACACGACAAGTCACACGGATTACTCTATGTTAAAGGTATATTTGACAGGAAACAAAGTAGATTCTATATATGAACCAGGAGTGTTGTTGGCAAACTCAAATATTCGTAGCAATCATTTTGAATATACAAATGGAAATTGTACTAAACTAACCATGTCGTGGGATTCTAACTCTTTATTTATTCCCAACGGACGACTTAAAGACACCTTGAATTTTACCTTTACAAACTCTAAAAATAAAAATCAGGCTTGGTATCAAATTCCAAATATGTTGGTTACAGTAGGCTTTACCAATGTAACTGCTTTTCTTTTACAAATGGCAGGATATCACATGCTTCCTGTAAATAATAATTTAATTGATAGCTTTACCAATAGAAATTCAACAACTAAATATTCTTATGAATTTTTTGACAATCAAAATATTAAAAAAGTAACTATGGAAAAAACAGAAGGAGCTGTTAAAACGACCAGCTACCAATCCATGACTTACTTTTAGGAATACCAATACTTTATTTTTTAAAATAATTAAATACTAATAAACAGAAAACTAATTTTCTGTTCTGCGTGTTAGATAAGTACATTTCAATAATATTATGACAGAACAACTCATCAATAAAGTAGCGCAAAGCGGATTAATCACTTTGGATTTAGAAACATTTTTTCCTCAGCAAGAGATGGTGGCTATTGACATAAAAGATTTTTTATTTCGTGGATTGTTATTAAAAGAATTGGAGTTTAGAAATGCATTAAAGCAACAAGATTGGAGTTTTTATCACAATAAAACGGTGGCTGTTTTTTGCAGTACAGATGCCATCTTACCGCAATGGGCTTTTATGTTAGTTGCCTCTTATTTACAACCACACACCGAACATATATATTTTGGAACAACGGAAGAAGTGGTACAAAAATTGTTCTTACAAAATGTAAAAGCACTCGATGCTTCTCCATATAAAGACGAAAAAATTGTTATAAAAGGATGTGGTACCAAAACAGTAACAGGCGAAGCTTATTTGGAAATTACCAAAAAATTACAACCGGTGGTAAAATCGTTGATGTTTGGTGAGCCATGTTCTACCGTACCGATTTACAAAAACAAAGCATAAATACATTTCTAAAATCAAAAAGAATTAAGCATTTTATGAAACAAAAAACGATATTTTTTATTACAGGAATTTTATCCTTTGCCGCTATTCTTTTATTTATAAGAGCATCTACAGATAGTGCAGACAAATATTTTCCGTTTGTAAAGAAGAGCGCTAAAGAAGAAAATTTAGCCTTGCCTTTGCAAAATGCTTTTGCCGTAAAATTCCCCAATAGTATTTCCTTTGCAGGCGAAAGTGTACCTTTGGATGACCCCGAAGTGCGCGAACGATTAGATAGAGAACTAACCGTAAATTCTTACTGGCAATCTTCTACTATTATTATGCTGAAAAGAGCCAATCGTTTTTTCCCTATCATAGAAAAAATATTAAAAGAAGACAGCGTTCCTGATGATTTTAAATACTTGTGCTTGGCAGAAAGTGGATTAGATAATGTTGTTTCATCCGCTGGCGCAGCAGGGTTTTGGCAGTTTATGAAAGCAACAGCAGAACAACATGGATTATTGGTAAACACAGAGATAGATGAGCGTTATAATTTAGAAAAAGCTACACACATGGCTGGTGATTATTTAAAGAAAGCTAAAGAAAAATCAGGCTCTTGGACGGCGGCAGCTGCTTCTTATAACATGGGAATTGCGGGATTAAACAAACAACAAACCTTACAAGGCGAACAAGAATATTATCATCTTTGGTTAAATACAGAAACCAGCCGATATGTACAACGAATTATTGCACTAAAAATCATTCATCAACATCAAAAAGATTATGGGTTTTATCTAACAAAAGACGATTTATATCCAGAATTAAAATATACTACACAACAAGTTTCGGGCAATGTAAATTGGATAAGTTTCGCCCAACAAAATAATATCAGTTATAAATTATTGCGTATTTATAATCCATGGATTCGAGATTATAATCTAATTAATAAGGAGAAAAAAACGTATGAAGTTAAAATTCCAGCATAATTTTTTTGAAATTTTCTTTAGCATTAATTAAAATATCGCCGCAGCTTCATAAAAGGTTTTTCTATTAGCTCGTAGCAAATGAAAGAACAAATTAGCAATGCGGTAATAGAAATAATGAATATTGCTATCGGTTGTTTTATATGAATACCAAAACAAATTTTAATAGAAAAATCAATCGCAATTTGATTAAGAACATATAAACTGTAAGTTGCTTTTCCTAAATAATTCAACTGCTTTTGGTCTAATTTTAAAATAGAATTTTTATCAAACGCTAAATTATAAATAATGACCGCACAACACGGAATTACAATTATGTGCTTTAAAAAAATAACATGCTGATTAGGTATTACAGCAATTAAAAATGAAACAATTAAGCATACCCATTGGGTAGATTTTTTGACTAAAAAAAGATGTGTTTTTTTAAACCTGCTTTCTTCTAAATGCAAGAAATAATAAGCGATGATACCTCCAAAAGCAAAAGCTCCAAACCGAGTATAATCCAAAAATTTGGCGATATTAGTAAGCGTTTCATTTTGATTGTGATAGTAAAAATTACCCACCAAAACGAACCCT
>ERZ724527.1423-NODE-1423-length-11223-cov-4.432396_pt1 | contig 11223 bp, 8 predicted proteins | sample MGYA00376060_ERZ724527 | MGnify/ENA primary metagenome ERZ724527 (study PRJEB28724, sample SAMN07190886) | activated sludge metagenome | isolation source: activated sludge of sewage treatment plant in Hong Hong | place: USA: Christiansburg, Virginia | collected...
TCTCGCTCTCCGGCTGCGTACGGGCGCCCTGGCCCGCCCTTTGCCATGAAAGAGGCGTGGCGCTTCGCACCACACACACCAATGACAGGAGACACGACATGCAAGTCCAGCAGTCAAACGTGCAGGTGATGGGCATCGATGCCGGAGGCACGATGACCGACACCTTCTTCGTCCGCGCCGACGGGCGCTTCGTGGTCGGCAAGGCACAGAGCAATCCCGGCGACGAATCCCTGGCCATCTACAACTCGTCGGTCGATGCCCTGGCGCACTGGGGCCGGGAAGTGGATGACGTCTATCCGGAACTGGTCACCTGCGTCTATTCCGGCACCGCCATGCTCAACCGCATCCTGATGCGCAAGGGCCTGGACGTCGGCCTCATCTGCAACCGGGGCTTCGAACAGATCCACTCCATGGGCCGCGCCCTGCAGAGCTACCTGGGCTACGCCCTGGAGGACCGCATCCACCTCAACACCCACCGCTACGACGAGCCGCTGGTACCGGTGTCGCGCACCCGCGGCGTCACCGAACGCACCGACGTGCAGGGCCGGATCGTCATTCCCCTGCGTGAGGAGGAGGTGCGCCAGGCCACCCGCGAGCTGGTTGAAGCCGGCGCCCAGGCCGTCGTCATCTGCCTGCTCCAGTCCCACAAGAACGAGACCAGCGAGCAGCGCGCCCGGGACATCGTGCGGGAAGAACTGCAGCGACTGAAGTCCGACATCCCGGTGTTCGCCTCGGTGGATTACTACCCCTCGCGCAAGGAAAGCCACCGGATGAACACCACCATCCTCGAGGCCTACGGCGCCGAGCCCTCCCGCCAGACCCTGAAGAAGGTCAGCGACCGCTTCAAGAAGCACGGCGCCAAGTTCGACCTGCGGGTCATGGCCACCCACGGCGGCACCATTAGCTGGAAGGCCAAGGAGCTGGCCCGTACCATCGTCTCCGGGCCCATCGGCGGGGTCATCGGCTCCAAGCTGCTCGGCGAATACCTGGGCGACGAGAACATCGCCTGCTCGGACATCGGGGGCACCAGCTTCGACGTGGCCCTGATCACCAAGGGGAGCTTCGCCATCAAGTCCGACCCGGACATGGCCCGCCTGGTGCTGTCCCTGCCCCTGGTGGCGATGGACTCGGTGGGTGCCGGCGCCGGCAGCTTCGTGCGCCTCGACCCCTACAGCAAGTCGATCAAGCTTGGCCCCGACTCCGCCGGCTACCGGGTCGGCACCTGCTGGCCGGAGAGCGGGCTGGACACGGTGTCGGTGTCCGACTGCCACGTGGTGCTGGGCTACCTCAACCCGGACAACTTCCTGGGCGGCGCCATCAAGCTCGACGTGCAGCGCGCCCGCGACCACATCAAGGCGCAGATCGCCGACCCGCTGGGCCTGTCGGTGGAAGATGCCGCCGCCGGCGTCATCGAGCTGCTCGACCTGACCCTGTCCGAATACCTGCGCGCCAACATCAGCGCCAAGGGCTACAACCCGGCCGAGTTCACCTGCTTCTCCTACGGCGGCGCCGGCCCGGTGCACACCTACGGCTACACCGAAGGCGTCGGCTTCAAGGACGTGGTGGTGCCCGCCTGGGCGGCCGGCTTCTCGGCCTTCGGCTGCGCCTGCGCCGACTTTGAGTACCGCTACGACAAGTCGGTGGATCTGGGTGTCGCCCAGTTCGCCCCCGACGCCCAGAAGGCTGCAGCCTGTACCACCCTGCAGGCCGCCTGGGAAGAGCTGGCGGTCAAGGTCATCGACGAGTTCGTCATCAACGGCTTCAAACCCGAAGATGTAATGCTGATCCCGGGCTACAAGATGCAGTACATGGGCCAGCTCAACGACCTGGAGATCGTCTCGCCGGTGAGCAGTGCCGGCACAGCTGCGGACTGGGACAAGATCGTCGACAGCTTCGAGACCACCTACGGCCGCGTCTATGCCAGCTCGGCCCGCTCGCCGGAGCTGGGCTTCTCGATCACCGGCGCCATCCTGCGCGGCATGGTCGTGACCCAGAAACCGGTTCTGCCCGAAGACCCGGATGCCGGCCCGACGCCACCTCAGGAGGCCTACCTCGGCACCCGCCCCTTCTACCGCCACAAGAAGTGGGTCGAGGCGGCCCTGTGGAAGATGGAATCCCTGAAGGCCGGCAACCACATCACCGGCCCCGCCATCATCGAATCCGATGCCACCACCTTCGTCGTGCCCGATGGCTTTGAAACCACCATCGACAAGCACCGCCTGTTCCATCTCAAAGAAGTGAACTGAGGAGACCAATCATGAACATGATGAGCAACAAGGAATTCGGCATCGGCAACCTGCTGGCCAGCGGCCTGACCCTCAAGCAGCACCGCGACGCCATCATCGAACGCACCCAGAGCAGCGGCTATTACAACGGGCTGGAAAAGCTGGAACTGCGCGACAGCGACCCGATCGGCTACGAGAAGCTGTTCTCCAAGCTGCGCGGCGGCCTGGTGCACGCCCGCGAAACCGCCAAGAAGATCGCCGCCAGCCCCATCGTCGAGCAGGAAGGCGAGCTCTGCTTCACCCTCTACAACGCCGCCGGCGACTGCGTCCTGACCTCCACCGGCATCATCATCCACGTCGGCACCATGGGCGCGGCGATCAAGTACATGATCGAGAACAACTGGGAGGCCAACCCGACGATCAACCCCGGTGACATGTTCACCACCAACGACTGTGCCATCGGCAACGTCCACCCCTGCGACATCGCCACCATCGTGCCGATCTTCTGGGAAGGCAAGCTGATCGGCTGGGTCGGGGGCGTCACCCACGTGATCGACACCGGCTCGGTGACCCCCGGCTCCATGTCCACCGGCCAGACCCAGCGCTTCGGCGACGGCTACATGATCACCTGCCGCAAGACCGGTGTGAACGACGAGCCCCTGCGCGACTGGCTGCACGAATCCCAGCGCTCGGTACGCACCCCCAAGTACTGGATCCTCGACGAGAAGACCCGCATCGCCGGCTGCCACATGATCCGCGAGCTGGTGGAGGACGTGATCCGCGCCGACGGCCTGGATGCCTACATGAAGTTCTCCCACGAGGTCATCGAGGAAGGCCGCCGCGGCCTGATGAGCCGCATCAAGGCCATGACCCTGCCCGGCAAGTACCGCAAGGTGTCCTTCGTCGACGTGCCCTACAAGCATGACGACGTGCAGGTCTCCAACGCCTTCGCCAAGCTCGACTCGATCATGCACTCGCCCTGCGAGATGACCATCAAGCCGGACGGCAAGTGGCGGCTCGACTTCGAGGGCGCCAGCCGCTGGGGCTGGCACACCTTCAACGCCCACCAGGTGGCCTTCACCTCCGGGATCTGGGTGATGATGTGCCAGACCCTGGTACCCACCCAGCGCATCAACGACGGCGCCTACTACGCCACCGAGTTCCGCCTGCCCAAGGGCACCTGGTGCAACCCGGACGACCGCCGCACCGGCCACGCCTACGCCTGGCACTTCCTCGTCTCCGGCTGGGCCGCCCTGTGGCGCGGCCTGTCCCAGTCCTACTTCAGCCGCGGCTACCTGGAGGAGGTCAACGCCGGCAACGCCAACACCTCCAACTGGCTGCAGGGCGGCGGCATCAACCAGGACGGCGAGATCCACGCGGTGAACAGCTTCGAGGCCAGCTCCTGCGGCACCGGCGCCTGCGCCGTCAAGGACGGCCTCAACCACGCCGCCGCCATCTGGAACCCGGAAGGCGACATGGGCGACATCGAGATCTGGGAGATGGCCGAGCCGCTCCTCTACCTCGGCCGCAACGTCAAGGCCAACTCCGGCGGCTATGGCAAGTACCGTGGCGGCTGCGGCTTCGAGACCCTGCGCATGGTGTGGAACGCCCAGGACTGGACCATGTTCTTCATGGGCAACGGCTTCATGAACAGCGACTGGGGCATGATGGGCGGCTACCCCTCGGCCACCGGCTACCGCTTCGAAGCCCACAAGACGGGCCTCAAGGAACGCATCGCCATCGGTGACTCCCTGCCCCTCGGTGGCGACCTCGACCCGTCCCGCCCCGACTACGAGCGCCACCTGGACGCCACCGCCGTGGTCAAGCGCGACAAGCAGTGCATCACCACCGAAGACTGCTACGACAACCACGACCTCTACCTCAACTACCTGCGCGGCGGCCCCGGCTTCGGCGACCCCATCGACCGGGAGCCAAAGGCCATCGAGAACGACCTCAACCAGAAGTTCCTGCTGCCGGAATACGCCCAGAAGGTCTATGGCGCAGTGTTCAGCCAGGACGCCAAGGGCGTGTTCACGGTCGATCCGGCCCGGACCCAGGCCCGCCGTGCCGAGATCCGCAAGGAACGCCTGGCCCGCGCCCTGCCGACCCGCGAGTGGATGAAGGAAGAACGCGAACGCATCCTCAACAAGCACGCTGCCGTGCAGGTGCAGCACATGTTCGCCACCAGCTTTGCCCTGTCCGAGAAGTTCACCCAGCAGTTCAAGGACTTCTGGAACCTGCCGGCCGACTGGCAGGTGCTGGAGGAAGAGCTGGGCGTGCCCACCTACGGCTCGAAGCACCGCATGGATCTCTCGCTGATGCCCGACGTCACCACGGTTGTCCAGGTCGAAGAGTGACCGTCCGTCCCAACGACACCCCGAATCAAGGAGCAAGAAATGTCATACACGAATGAACAGGTCGCCCATCTGGTAGAAGGCACGCTGGACTGGGAGACCACCTTCCGCATGCTGTCCATGCCCAAGGACAACAGCCGCTTCGAGCAATACGTCGCCGCCCTGCAGGCCAAGGTCGGTTTCAAGGACCGCATCGTCCTGCCCCTGGCCCCGCACATGTACATCGTGCAGTCGGCCACCACCAAGCAATGGATCATCAAGTGCGACTGCGGCCACGAGTTCTGCGACTACAGGGAGAACTGGAAGCTGCACGCCTCAATCTACGTGCGCGACACCGAAGAGGCGATGACCGAGGTCTATCCCAAGCTGATGGCGCCGGACACCCAGTGGCAGGTCTACCGGGAGTACTACTGCCCCACCTGCGGCACCCTGCACGACGTCGAGGCACCGACCCCGTGGTATCCGGTGATCCATGACTTCGAACCGGACATCGAAGCCTTCTATAAGGAATGGGTGCATCTGCCCGTACCCGAACGCGCTGACTGAGGCCCCCCAAGGCCTGGACCGGGGCGGCGGCCGGATATCCCGGCAACCGCCCCACAGCGGAACACATCCAACAGCACATCGGGGACTGCACCCAATGAACAAGGTATTCCCAACGAGCGACGCCGCCCTCGACGGCCTCCTCTTCGACGGCATGACCATCGCCGCCGGCGGCTTCGGCTTGTGCGGCATCCCGGAGAACCTCATCGCCGCGCTGTTGCGCGCCGGTACCCGCGGGCTGACCATCGTCGGCAATAACGCCGGGGTGGACGACTTCGGCATGGGGCCGCTGCTCAAGACGCGTCAGGTGAAGAAGGTGGTCGCCTCCTATGTGGGCGAAAACAAGGAGTTCGAACGCCAGGTTCTGGCCGGCGAACTGGAGCTGGAACTGGTCCCCCAGGGCACCCTGGCCGAAAGGCTGCGGGCTGGCGGCGCCGGCATTCCCGGCTTCTTCACCCGCACCGCCTTCGGCACTCGGCTCGCGGAAGGCAAGGAAACCCGCCTCTTCGACGGCCGCGAATATGTACTCGAACCCGCCATCCATGCCGACCTGGCCATCGTCAAAGCCTGGAAGGGTGACCGAGCCGGCAACCTGGTCTTTCGCAAGACCGCGCGCAACTTCAATCCGATGATCGCCACCTGCGGCCGCACGACCATCGCCGAGGTCGAGGAACTGGTCGAGCCCGGCCAGCTGGACCCCGATCAGATCCACACCCCCGGCATCTACGTGGACCGCATCATCCAGGGCAGCGCCTACGAAAAGCGCATCGAGTTCCGCACCACAGCGGGTGCCGCCTCCCCCGGCAAGCACGACCCGGTACGCGACACCATGGCCCGGCGTGCGGCCCAAGAACTGCGCAACGGCTACTATGTTAACCTGGGCATCGGCATTCCGACCCTGGTCGCCAATTACATCCCCGATGGCATGCAGGTGACCCTGCAATCGGAGAATGGTCTGCTCGGCATCGGCCCCTTTCCGCCGGCCGAGGACATCGACCCCGACCTCATCAACGCCGGCAAGCAGACCATCACCAGCCTGCCGGGCAGCAGCTTCTTCTCCAGCGCCGACTCCTTTGCCATGATCCGCGGCGGACATGTGGACCTGTCCATCCTCGGTGGCCTGGAAGTCTCGGCAACCGGCGACCTGGCCAACTGGATGGTGCCTGGCAAGATGGTCAAGGGCCCCGGTGGCGCCATGGATCTTGTCTCCGGCGTCGGACGTGTGATCGTGCTGATGGAACACACCGCCCGGGACGGCACGCCCAAGATCCGTTCCCACTGCACGCTGCCCCTGACCGGCAAGGGGGTGGTCCATATGATCATCACCGAGCTTTGCGTGTTTGAGGTCAATCCGGGGGTTGGACTCACCCTGATCGAACTGCAACCGGGCGTCAGCCTGGATGAGGTGCGCGCCAGGACCGGCTGTCCCTTCTCCGTACGCCACGGCATGGCCTGGCGCCTGGCCGCGGATTTCGACATCTGTCAGTAGAGCCGGCTTGCGGTAAGGGGCGGCCCGCAGGCACGGGCAGATCCCCTTCGGGGGCAAGCACTCAGCCGGGCTTGGCGCGCCCAGGCTTTCGCCCCTTGTCGCGCTCGCCCCGCGCCGTGGCCGCCCTGGGCGCCACCTTTGGCGCCGGCTTGCTCTGGCTGTCCGGCTGCTCCAGCCAGAGCAAGCCGTCCACATACGACATGAAGTGCTGAAGGTACTCGGGCGAGGTATCCCGCATCAGTTCGAGGGATTGCAGCGCCAGGATGTGGGAGTTGAGGGGACCTGCGTTGTCAGGGGCCTGGGCCAGGGCCGAGCTGAGTTGCTGGTTGATGCTGAGTTTCAGCCAGGCGTCCCGGAAGCAGGCTACCGATCTCAGCTCATCAGTAGACTCGTGCACCTCCGCACCAGCCTCGCGCCGTGCTCCAGGTGCCACCTCGCGGGGGAACTGGCGTAGCCGGTCCAGGAGTTCTCCAAACATGCGGGCGCCCTGACCTGGGCAAAGCCTGGTCAAGGTGTGTTTCAGGCGCCGGAAATCACCCTCGTGATGGCAGCGGTTCAGTTCGTCAGCGGCATCGGGATGATCGTTGATTGCGAGGGCGAGATCACCGGCAGCAACAGCACTTGCCTGCTCGAAACGCGTCCGGTAATCCTCCAGCGCAGCGTCCAGCTTGCTGTCGAGCAGGCGTCTGGCCTCACCCTGGCGCGACGCGGCGCGGCCAGCCAGGGCCTCGATGAACCGAAAACGGACCGGATCGAAGCGGGCCGCGCCCTGCAGACGCAGGGCCTGCAGAACATCGCCGACGTCAGTCACGGGACGCCGCCGCCTGCCCCGAGGGGGTGCCTGCACTCCCCTTGGACGATTTGGGCACAGGCGCCATCTCCACCCGCCGGTTCTGCGACCGCCCCTGGGCATCGGCATTGGACGCAACCGGCTGCTCGGGTCCGAAGGCGGCGGCAAAGATGGATGAGGACGGGATCCCCTCCTCGATCAGTGTTCGGGTGACGGTCAGTGCCCGCTGGGCCGACAGCTCCCAATTGTCTTCAAACTGGCGGTTGCTGTCGCGCACCGGCCGATCGTCGGTGAAGCCACTGACCATCAGCATCTCGTCACGGGTGCCGAGGTAGGCCGTCAGTGGCGCAGCCAGGGTCTTGAGGAGCACCCGGCCTTCCGGCTGTAGCTGATCCGAATTGAGGGCAAACAGCACGCTGCCACTGATGCCGATGCGCCCGTTGTTCAGGGTTACCCGGCCCGAGGCCAGGGGCCCTGCCAGGGCTTGCTCCAGGGCTACTCGGCGTTGCTCCTCGACCTTGCGCTTCTGCACCTCGGTCTCCAGGCTGCTTGCCAGTTCCAGATGCACGCCGAGCACACCCACCAGGATCAGCACGAACGCGCCGAGCAGACCCGACATCAGGTCTCCAAATACTGCCCAGATTGGCGCAGCGTGCTCGATGCCGCCGTCGATCTCGTCCATGCTCACGCCCCGCCGGCCATGGGCGCGGTTCTCCCGGCCAGCCCCTGCAGATCCTCGATGACCTGCTTCTGCGACATGATGCTCAGGTCGATGACCTCCCGCGCCTGGGCCACGTAATAGGCGAGTTGCTCATCGCTCCTGGCCGTTGACGCCGACAGGGCCTCCTCGATGCGCCCCAATGCATCCATCAACTTCTCGTTGGATTCACTGAACAGATGAACCCCATGCCCAAAGGCTTCACTCAGGCTCGACACCTCGACCGCACCCAGCTCAATCTGCGCCGCGATGCCGTTCATCCGCCCCGCTTCCGCCTCCATCCGCGATTCGAACCGGGTTCCAACACGTTCCAGCAGCTCTGCGGACGTGCCGACCAGGGCGTCAATGGCCTGCCGCTGATCGGTGGAAGCGTGCGTGATGGCATCTAGCAGGGTGCCCAGCGTCTCCATGATGCGGGTGCGCTCCTGGAGCATCGTGTTGTCACGCGCCATGCTGGCGGAAAGTTCCTGACGCAGCTGGGCAATCACCTCTGCAGCCGCTTTGGGGGCCTCGGACGCGGTCTGCATCAGGTGTGCAACTTCTTCGATGGTTCGGGTCGCCTGGGCCGCGGTCGTGGCCCCAATCTGCCGTGCACTCTCTTCCAGCGCAGCGAACAACCCTTGCTGACGATTGTGGGCCTGCTCGCCCGCAGCTTGCCACCCCTTCTGCAGGCTTGAAGCCATCGACTCCACCGCCTCCGTGAGCGCATTGAGGCGCTGTAGATCCTGGGCCGCCGAGGCCTCCTGCAGCGCCGCATGAGAGGCGCCCACCGAGGCCAACAGGCTGGCAGACGTTTGCTCGAAGTGCCCGACGGTGGCCGCGAGCGCCACCTGCGTCTCGCGCCCCATGCTGATGCTGCTCTGTTCGTGCCGGCCGAGCGTCTCGGACCAGCTTGCGCTTGCCTGGGTGGCCGTTCGTTCGAAGCGGCTGCTCAGCCCATCCAGCTGGCTCTGCATGGCCTGCGTCAACCCCGCGTGCAGAGCTTTTGTCTCGTCCGCCAGCGTCCTGGTGACGCTGGCAAGATCTGCATGCAGCACGCCATGGGTGCGCTCGACCGTCGCCAACAGAGTCGTGGACTGCCTCTCGAAGGTGTCCGTATGGGCGGTGAGGGTCTGCTTTAGCTGACTGTAAAGCGCATCGCCGGTCTGCTCGTACCGCGCCAGCGCACGTATCCACGTTTCGGAGACAGTGCTCACCGAGCTCTCAAAGCGGGCCGAAACACCGTCGAGCTGCGCCTCGACCGTGCTGGCGAGCTTCTGATACAAAGTGGCCGTCTCCTGCGCAATGCCGGACATGGTCGCCTCCACCGCCGGGCGAATGGTATCGCCGGCAATCCGGGCGCTTTCCATCAGGCTGTGCTTGAGTGAAGCGTCCACGGATGCAGCGAGCTCGGCATAGATCACCCGGGCTTCCCTGTGATGGCTTTCCTGGCTGGCCAGCAGGCGCTCACCCAACTGCTGGCTGTGTCGCTCCATCTGCTCCATCATCCCATGGAGCTTGTCCACGACGCCGGGCAGCGCCTGCGCCTGCATCTGCAGGGCCTTGAACGTCTCCTGGCGCTGATGTGCCAAGGAAAACCCCCGCAGCACCGTGGCAATGCGGGAATCAAGCATCTGCGAGACCTGCAGCCGCTCACGCCGGCACAAGGTCGACATCAGCCCAAGCAGGGCCGACGCCGCCACCCCCGCCACGGACGTCCCGAAAGCCACCCCAAGGCCCTTCACCGGCGCGGCAAGGGACGCCCGGATCGTCTGCAGGTCGGTCGTGCTCTCCAGGGCCAGAACCGCGCCATTGAGGGTCACCACCATCCCCAGGAAGGTACCCAGCATGCCCAGCAAGACAAGAAGTCCCACCAGATAGGGCGTCACCGATGGTGCAGGCAATCCCACCCGCTCACCTTCGACCCGCAGACGCACGGCGTTATGCAGGGAGGGGTGAAAGGTGAGGATCCAACTATCGAGAGTCGGCAGGCCGTCCGGAATGGATGCCAATGCCTGCGACAAGGACGCAGTCGCCTGATTGAAACGCTTCAGCTCGAACGCACCCGCAAGATAGACCACGCCAATCAGCAAGGTCATCAGCAGCGCCAGCGGGCTGCCCCCGACATAGCCCAGCGCCACCCAGGCGATGACCACCAGTCCCAGGACGAACCCCCCCCAATACATGCTGTTCTTCATCGTTGCCCTGTACCTTCCTTATCAAGCGCCTCCAGGAGCCCGAGCGCCGGCTGCAGACGAAGATCCAGTTCCGCAAACAATACAGTCTGCACATCCCTGCAGAACGCTGCCAACCAGACGCCGGGTGCCGGATCATCGCCACCCTCCATAGCCTGAGTCAGCAGGGTCTCGAAGCGCTTGCCAAGAAACATCGGCAAAGCCGCCAGCAGCCCCCGCTCACGTACCCCAAGTGCTCGCTCAAGTTCTCCATCCAGCGCAGCCAGACGCCTCAAGGCAGGAGAACACGTCGACGCCGCCATACGCACCTGAGTACGCAAATTGGCAGCCGCCGTCTGCATGCTTCGCTGATGGGCGAGATAAGACCTGTGGTAAGGGATGAACTCGACGGCACTCTCAGTAGAGAAATGTGCTGACGCGGCGACCATGCTGGGATCTATCTGCTTGTCCGAACGAATCGCATCCATGAGGGATGCGCGAACGCGGTCGAACTCTGCGCGCAATCCAGCCACATCCATACCCTGGCCACTCCGATCCATCCCTTCCGACGAGCCGCCATGCAATACGGAATAGAGCGAGATTGCATCCTTGAAATCCAGCCATTGGCCCAATCTGTCACCGAGTGACTGCCGTGATTCGGCAAGATCCGCCAACGCCATATCCTCAAGCACTCGAATGAGTCTGGAGCGATGAAAACGCCCACGCGGCACATCTCGCGTCATACCAGAAGCTACCATCCAAAAATTCGACAAGGCTACTACAGAAGTCGAGACCGGCATTCCGGCGCAGGGGCCGAAGCTTCGAAATATGCCTAGGAATTAGACGAGCAATTTCCGGTGCTGTTCTTTAAAAGTGAAACCCCCTGTCGCTGTTTAAGCGCAGGGGGTTTGATGGGGTAAGTCTGACGATGACCTACTTTCACGCACGCGA
>ERZ724527.1427-NODE-1427-length-11211-cov-4.381857_pt1 | contig 11211 bp, 7 predicted proteins | sample MGYA00376060_ERZ724527 | MGnify/ENA primary metagenome ERZ724527 (study PRJEB28724, sample SAMN07190886) | activated sludge metagenome | isolation source: activated sludge of sewage treatment plant in Hong Hong | place: USA: Christiansburg, Virginia | collected...
AAAACAAAAACTATTTATTGGAAGTAATGGATACTTATATCGAAAAAATGTATCATTTTAGAAATCTAATTAACAAAAATAAAAATGAAGAATTATTGAAATTTATGAAAGATGCAAATGAAATAAGGAAAATACTAAAGTGATTTATGAATTAAGATTTATGATTTATGATTTAAGAATTAAGAATATAACAAATAACAAATAACAAATAACAAATAACATGAGCAATTTAAACATCATCCCTCTAAAAGACTGGGGATTTAATTTCGAAAGACCTGTAATTATTTCAGGTCCATGTTCTTGCGAAACAGAAGAACAAATGATGGAAACAGCACAACGCCTTGCCGACAAAGGTATTCACGTTTTGCGTGCAGGTATCTGGAAACCACGTACTCGTCCAGGTATGTTTGAAGGTATCGGCAAAGAAGGATTAAAATGGCTGGTGGATGCTGGCAAACAAATTGGCAAACCAACCACTGTTGAAGTAGCTACAGCGCAACACGTAGAAGAATCATTAGAAGCGGGTGTAGATATACTTTGGATTGGTGCTCGTACAACTGTAAATCCTTTCTCGGTTCAAGAAATAGCAGACGCACTTCGTGGAGTAGATATTCCAGTATTAGTGAAAAATCCTATCAACCCAGATTTACAATTATGGTTAGGAAGCATGGAGCGTTTGAATGCAGTTGGTATCAAGCGTTTAGGTGCCATTCACCGTGGTTTCTCCTCTTACGAAAAATCAAAATACCGCAACAAACCGATGTGGGAACTGCCAATAGAATTGCGTCGCCAATATCCAGAAATGCCAATTATTGTAGATCCATCTCATATATGCGGAAGCAGAGAATTAATTCCTTCCGTTTGCCAAAAAGCATTAGACTTAGATTTTGATGGATTAATGATAGAATCGCACCGCGACCCTGATAATGCATGGAGTGATGCTTCCCAACAAATTACACCGGAACGTTTAGGAGAATTGATTTCTTCTTTAGTAGTTCGCAGCAGCAAATTAGATGATTATGCAGAAAATAAATTAGATGCATTGCGTGCTCAAATCGACAGAATAGACAACTATATGTTAGAAATTATGGGCGAACGTATGGAGATTGCTAAAAAGATAGGTGAATTCAAACGTGATAACGGTATTACCATTTTACAAACCAATCGTTGGGATGAAATCATCAACGACCGTATCAAAAAAGCAGCTAAAAAAGAACTTACAGATGATTTTGTAAAGGAAATGATGGAGGCAATCCATCAAGAATCCATCCGTCATCAAACTAAAATTATGAACAATATATTAGCCGAATAATTCAGTATTTAAGTAAACCATTGATAATCAATTATTTATATCAAAAATACATTTTGAATAAATGTTAATAGATTTTTTAAGTTAAGCTATAGAATTAACTGATTGTAATTTAGTTTATTAAATTTGAACAACGTATTTATCAATTTTAAAACAAACACAATGGACACATCGAAAATGATTAAGGCATATTGCCTGAAAACAAAAGAAAAAAATGTACCAATGCACGATGCGGTAATTAAAAAAACAGCAAAAGGAGGTTACATGGCAGCCGGAAATGATGGAAAAGGCAATAAAATGGCAGCTATTATGAGCGAAGCTAAAGCCTTGCAAGCTATTAAAGATGGTGTTGCAAAAAAAGATTTCTAAGATGCTTGCTTAAAAGCAAAAAAAGACCAATACTCTGTGATTGGTCTTTTTTATTAGATGCTGATTTTTTGTAATTCCTATTAATTTCAAAGTATTATACATTTAAATTATAGGAGTTTTAACTTTAGTTAAATTTTTTAACAATCATAGTGCTAATACATTAAACATCCGTATTTTAGCCGAAATAAATTTTTTTTATAATGTTAATAGGTATTCCAAAAGAAACCAAATTCAAAGAAAACAGAGTAGCCATTACGCCTCTTATTGCAAAAGACTTAATAAAACAAGGATTTACGGTTCAAGTAGAATCGGGAGCAGGCATATTGTCATTCTTTTCTGATGAAGATTACAAAAACGCAGGCGCTACACTTACCGATAAAAATGGAGTGTATGCCAATGCAGAGGTGGTATTAAAAGTAAACGCACCACAACCAGACGAAATTGCAACCATGAAAAAAGGAGCAATATTAATCTCTTTTATGTGGGCAGCCACCAATCCAGAATTAGTAAGTGCTTGCGAGAAAGCAGGCATTACAGCTTTCTCAATGGATGCAGTACCACGTATTTCACGTGCCCAAAAAATGGATGCATTGTCTTCCCAAGCTAACTTGGCGGGATATAAAGCTGTTTTGATGTGTGCTAATGCATTAGGAAAAATCTTCCCGATGATGACCACCGCTGCCGGTACCATTAAACCGTCTAAAGTAGTTATTTTCGGTGCAGGAGTTGCTGGATTGCAAGCGATAGCCACCGCAAAACGCTTAGGTGCAATCGTAGAAGTATCAGATATTCGTCCGGAAACCAAAGAACAAGTGCAATCATTAGGAGGTAAATTCATTGAAGTAAAAGGAGATGACACTATCAAAATGGAAGGTGGTTATGTAAAAGGTGTTTCAGAAGAATTTTTGAAAAAACAACAAGAATTAGTAGGCAAACACGTTGCCGAAGCAGACATCGTAATAACTACTGCTTTAATTCCAGGCAGAAAAGCTCCATTATTGGTTACTGCTGATATGGTTAAATCCATGAAATTCGGTTCTGTAATTTTAGACATGGCTGTAGAGCAAGGCGGAAACGTTGTAGGCAGCAAACTCAATGAAACACTAACTGTAGATGGTGTGACTATTATAGGAGAAGGAAATATTCCATCTTTATTGCCGATGAATGCCAGCGATTTATACGCTAAAAATATCCAAACATTATTATACCATTTGGCTACCAAAGATGGCTTTAAGTGGGAAATGGAAGAAGATATTACTAAAGGCAGTTTAATTGTTCACAATGGACAAAAAGTTCATCCAACTGTTTTAAATTAATTCTCATTAAAATTTAAAAATTAAAAACATGGAAATTTTTCAATTTTTCGTTGATAACAGAGAAATGATATACTTTATCATTTTAGCCATATTCGTTGGTATTGAAGTAATTGGCGGCGTTCCAACGGTATTGCATACGCCATTGATGTCGGGCGCAAATGCCATTCACGGTGTGGTAATCGTGGGTGCTATCATCGTAATGTTAGATACTGAAGCAGATAACTATCTTGGTTTGATATTAGGCTTTTTGGCGGTAATATTAGGAACACTCAATGTGGTCGGTGGTTTTGTCGTAACCGACCGGATGTTGGATATGTTTAAGAAAAAATAAATGATAAAAGGGAAATTGTTATTGGTTAATAGTTTTTAAAGACGAATAACCAATAATGAATAACGAATACTAATAATAAATTAAAATAATGAAAGGACTTTTAGAAATATGTTACTTAATCGGTTCTGTAACATTCATCCTCGGATTAAAGATGATGGGAAACGCTAAGACCGCTCGAAATGGTAACTTAATCGGCGCAGCCGGTATGACGATAGCCATATTAGGAACTATCTTTTTATTTAACACAGAGCATACATCCCGCACAATAGTAAAATTAACCTTGATTTTTGGAGCTATTGCAATAGGAACCGCTATCGGCTGGTGGAAAGCTAAAAGCGTGGAAATGACCAAAATGCCAGAACTTGTTTCCATGTTCAACGGAATGGGCGGTGCTTGCGCTGCATTAATTGGCTTGACAGAGTTTCAACACAATCTCGGAAAACCAGCAGAATTATCTTTTATCATTGCAGGTATGGTAATAGGAACTATTTCTTTTTCTGGTTCTATTATTGCTTACATGAAATTGGCAGGAACTATGAAGAAACCAATTCGTTTGCCACAATACAATATTTTAAATAATGCATTACTTTTAGCAGTAGTATTATTTTCTGTATATGTAGTAATCCAAAATCTTTCTTTACCAACATATATCATTTGGATTTTATTCGCAGTGGCTATTGTATATGGTATCTTATTTACCATTCCAATTGGTGGAGCAGATATGCCGGTAGTAATTTCATTATTAAACTCATTTACTGGTTTAGCTGCCGCATTTGGCGGTTTCTTGTACGACAACAAACCAATGTTGACAGGTGGTATCTTAGTAGGTTCTGCCGGTACGCTTTTAACCTTGGCAATGTGTAAAGCTATGAATCGTCCATTGAGCAATGTAATTTTTGGTGCTTTTGGTGGAGGAAATACTGCAAGCAGTGGTGATGATGTAAAAGGTTCTATCAAAGATATTCAAGTGTCTGACTTGGCGGTATTATTAAATTATTCTAAAAAAGTGGTAATCGTTCCAGGATATGGTTTAGCAGTAGCACAAGCACAACACATCATACACGAATTAGAAAAAATACTGGAAGAACGCGGAGTAGAAGTGAAATATGCTATTCATCCTGTAGCAGGACGTATGCCGGGACACATGAACGTGTTATTAGCAGAATCTAATGTGGAATATGATAAATTAGTGGAGATGGAAGACATCAATCCTGAGTTTGAACAAACAGACGTAGTTTTGATAGTAGGAGCGAACGACGTTGTAAATCCTGCTGCTAAAACAGATCCAAGCTCTCCAATTTATGGAATGCCGATTTTGGAAGTGGACAGAGCAAAACACGTGGTTGTAAACAAACGTTCTATGAACGCAGGTTATGCTGGTATTGAAAACTTATTGTTCTACGATCCAAAATGCTCTATGTTCTTCGGCGATGCTAAAAAAGCATTAACAGAATTAGTAGCAGAAATAAAGACTTTGTAAGAATATTTTTTATTACAATATTTAAAAACAGAACTCACTTTGAGTTCTGTTTTTTTTGTTATATTAGCAAAAAATACATTTAATATGGAAAATTTTGTAAACAAATATTCTTTATCCAAAACATTGAGATTTGAACTTATTCCTCAAGGAAAAACAAAAGAATATATCGATGCTAAAGGATTATTAAAACAAGATGCGGACAGAGCCGATAGTTATCAAAAAGTAAAGAAGATTATTGATGCTTATCACAAATATTTCATTGAATTGGCGATGGATAAAGTGCAATTAAGCAAATTAGAGGAGTTTAGAAAATTATACTTTGCACCTGCTGAAAAGAAAAAAGAGGAAGTCTTTAAAAAAGAATTTGAGAAAATACAGGAAGATTTAAGAAAAGAAATTGTCAATGGCTTTAAAACTGGTAACGCTAAAGAAATTTTCGCTTCTTTAGATAAAAAAGAATTGATTACCGAACTTCTGAATGATTGGGTAGAGAAACAAGAAGACAAAGAAGAAGTAGAAAAATTTAAAACATTCACTACTTACTTCACTGGCTTTCACGAAAATCGTAAAAACATGTATTCCGATAAAGCACAAAGCACCGCTATTGCTTTTCGATTGATACATGAAAACCTACCTAAGTTTTTGGATAATAGCAAAGGATTTGAAAAAGTAAGAGCTATTCCTGAACTGCATGAAACGTGCAAAACGCTTTACAAAGAAATTGAAGAATATTTGAATATTTCAAGTATTGATGAGGTTTTTGAATTGGATTATTACAATACGGTTTTAACCCAAAAACAAATTGATGTTTATAATTTGATTATTGGTGGAAGAACACCAAAAGAGAATGTGAAGAAAGTTCAAGGATTGAATGAATACATCAATTTATATAACCAAAAACAGCAAGATAAAATACCAAAGCTAAAAGTGCTTTACAAGCAAATATTAAGCGATAGAGAAAGCGTTTCTTTCTTGGCTGAAAAGTTTGAAAATAGTCAAGAGGTATTAAGTGCTATCAACGAATATTATCATTCAAATTTGATTTCTTTTCCTATTGAAGGCAAAGAGGAAACCGAAAATATTTTAAAGAGAATACAAGAGCTATTGGAAAATTTAAGTTCAAACAATTTAGCTCAAATCTATATCCGAAACGGCAAGGCGATTACCGATATTTCACAAGCCTTGTTTAGTGATTTTAGTATTATTAAAGAGGCATTGAAGTTTAGTTTTACTAAGACGTTAGAAATGGGCAAAAAAGGGCTTTCTACAAAGCAAGAAGAAAGTATTGAAAAGTATTTAAAACAAGATTATTTCTCCATTGCAGAAATTGAAAATGCATTTTGGAGCTATAGAAATGAAAATGAAACGCTGAAAGATTTAAAACAAGATGAACATAAGATTGCAGATTATTTTAAAAACAATTTTAAAAATAAAGTTGGAAAAAAAGAATACGATTTGGTCTCAAATGTAGTAGCAAAATACAGTTGTGTTAAAGGGATTTTAGAAACAGATTATCCAGAAAATAAAAAACTCAATCAAGAGCAAAACGATATTGACAATATCAAAAACTTCTTAGATAGTTTGATGGAAATTCTGCATTTTGTAAAGCCTTTAATGCTCCCTAATGATAGTACTTTAGAAAAAGATGCAGATTTTTACAACACCATTCAACCTTATTATGAACAACTGCAACACCTAATTCCGCTCTATAATAAAGTGCGAAATTTTGCAACCCAAAAGGCATATAACGTTGAGAAGATAAAATTGAATTTTGAGAACAGCACACTGTTGGAAGGGTGGGATGTCAATAAAGAAGAAGCTAATACTTCTATTTTGTTTAGAAAAGGAGATTTGTATTTCTTAGGAATTATGGACAAAAAATACAATAAAATTTTCCGTGATATTCCAAAAGCAAAGACAGAAAACACTTATTCTAAAATCAATTATAAATTACTTCCCGGTGCAAGCAAAATGTTGCCAAAGGTTTTTTTTAGCAATAAAAATATTGCTTATTACAATCCTTCAAATGAAATCATTAACATCAGAAATCATGGCACACATACCAAAGGAGGAAGCCCACAGGAAGGATTTAAAAAATTAGATTTTAATTTAAGCCATTGCAGAATGATGATTGATTTTTTCAAAGATTCTATTGACAAACATCCTGAATGGAAATTGTTCGGTTTTAATTTTTCCAATACGAAAACCTATGATTCTATTGATGGATTTTACAGAGAAGTAGAAGCACAGGGCTATAATATCACTTATACTGAAATAGACAATGACTACATCAATCAATTAGTTTCCGAAGGTAAACTCTATCTTTTCCAAATCTACAACAAAGATTTTTCTGAATATAGTAAAGGCAGACCCAATATGCACACGATGTATTGGAAAGCCTTGTTTGATAAAGAGAACCTGAAAGATGTGATTTATAAACTCAATGGACAAGCAGAAATTTTTTATCGTAAAAAATCTATTGAAGAGGATAAAAAAATCATTCATAAAGCTAAAGAAACCATTGATAATAAAAATCCGGATGCTTCTAAAAAACAAAGCACTTTTGACTATGATTTAATCAAAGACAAACGCTTTACAGTAGATAAATTCCAATTTCATGTACCTATTACTTTAAACTTCAAGTCTAAAGGAAATGAATATATCAATTTTGATGTTTTAGACTTTCTCAAAAACAATCCCAATGTAAATATCATTGGTTTGGATAGAGGTGAAAGGCATTTGATTTACCTCACTTTAATCAATCAAAAAGGAGAAATACGAGAGCAGTTTTCTTTGAATGATATTATCAATGAACACAAGGGCGAAACCCATAAAACATCCTATAAAAATCTTTTAGATAAGAAAGAAGCAGAACGAGCAGCAGCCAGAGAAAACTGGGGAACGATTGAAACCATTAAAGAATTAAAAGAGGGTTATATTTCGCAAGTGGTGCACAAAATAGCTACGATGATGGTGGAATACAATGCCATTGTGGTGATGGAAGATTTGAATATGGGCTTTAAACGTGGAAGATTTAAAGTAGAAAAACAGGTATATCAGAAGTTGGAAAAAATGCTGATTGATAAACTGAATTATTTGGTATTTAAAGATAGAGCTGATAACGAGTTAGGCGGATTGTACAAAGCATTGCAACTGACCAGCAAATTTGAGAGCTTCCAGAAAATGGGCAAACAAAGTGGTTTTTTATTTTATGTTCCGGCTTGGAATACTAGTAAAATTGACCCCACTACCGGCTTTGTAAACTTGTTCAATACCAAATACGAAAGCATAGAAAAAACTCAAAACTTCTTTGAAAAATTTGACTCTATTCATTTCAATAGCAAAGAGAATTACTTTGAATTTGTGTTTGATTATGACAACTTTACAGAAAGAGCAAAAGGCACTAAAACCAAATGGACAGTTTGTACCCATGGAGAAAGAATTTTGACTTTCAGAAATCCGGAAACTAATAATCTATGGGATAATAAAGAAATTAATCTAACAGAGCGGTTTGAAGATTTATTAGGCAAGTTTAATATTACTTATGGTAATGGAACTGATATTAAAACACAAATAGCAGCACAAGACAGTAAAGAATTACTGAAAGGATTATTGGATTTGTTTAAGCTCACTTTGCAAATGCGAAACAGCATAACCAATAGCGAAGTAGATTATCTAATTTCTCCTGTAAAAAATAGCAATGGTAATTTTTATGACAGCCGAAAAGCAGATGCTACTTTACCCAAAGATGCCGATGCTAACGGTGCTTACCATATTGCCAAAAAAGGATTGATGTGGTTAAACCAAATTAATGAATTTGAGGGAGAAAACTGGAAAAAATTAGATTTTGAAAAAACCAACAAAGCTTGGTTGAATTTTGTACAGGAAATTAAATAGCTATGAATCAAGAAAATAAAATAATCATTTATCAAACTTCTGATGGTACTCCAAAAATAGATGTAAGAATGGAGAACGAAACGGTATGGCTTACGCAAGTGCAGTTGGTGGTGCTTTATCAATCCAGCAAAGCCAATGTGAGTGAGCATATCAAGCATATTTTTGAAGAAGGAGAATTACTGAAAGATTCAGTTGTTCGGAAATTCCGAACAACTGCTGCTGACGGCAAAAATTACAATGTGGAACATTACAATTTAGATATGATTATCTCTTTGGGTTATCGTATTAAATCAGGTGTTGCAACACAATTCCGTATTTGGGCAACCCAACGTTTGAATGAATACATCAGAAAAGGCTTTACCTTAGATGATGAACGATTGAAAGGCAATGGAGGAGGCAATTATTTCAAAGAACTTCTTAATAGAATACGAGATATTAGAAGTAGTGAAAAAGCATTGTATCGTCAGGTGTTGGATTTGTATGCAACAAGTAGTGATTATGATGCTAAAAGTGTAGAAACAATACTGTTTTTTAAAACGGTACAAAACAAATTACACTACGCCACCAATGAACAAACAGCAGCAGAGGTGATATACAATCGTGCTGATGCCGATAAAGAATTTATGGGCTTAACCACTTTTAAAGGAGATTTGCCCGAATTGAACGAAGTGCGCATTGCCAAAAACTATCTAACAGAAGATGAATTATTTCGTTTAAACCGTTTAGTATCTGCATTCTTTGATTTAGCTGAGATAAAAGCCAAAGAAGAAACTTTGATGAAAATGAAAGACTGGATTGTGGAGTTAGATAAATTCTCCAACAGCTATGGAAAAGGAGTTTTGAAAAATGCAGGTTCAGTAAGCCATGAGCAAGCTATAGAAAAAGCAGAAAAGGAATACAGAAAATATGAAGTTAAAACACTAAATGCTGTTGAAAAAGCATACTTAGAAAGTTTGAAACAAATAGAAAAGGAAATAAATAAAAATAAAAAATAAAGAATATGGAAAATTACAAATTAACCAAAGCAATTCGCTTTAAGCTAATGCCTAAAAGTGATAATATTCAAACACCTGAATTTATTAATGAATTTAATCTCGTTTCTTTTGTTACTGAATTAAACAATTTTTTGGATGCAACAGAAAAGTATTTGTTTTATCAAAAAAATGGTAATTCTTATTTAAACGATAAATTGACGGTAAAAAATGAATTTTTAAAAACCTATGCTAAACAGGAATTGGCGGAATATAAAGAAAGATTAAAACGAAATAGAAATCAAAATAATAGAAGACAAGTGTTGACTATTGCTGATTATGGATACTTAGAGGAAAAGATAAATATTGTTTTTGATGAAGTAAATGAAATCTATAGTAACCTTGTTGATGATGCCGGTGCAGACCTTAATGTAAGAGCCAAACATGAAAGAACAGGGTTGTTACTTAAACGTTTACAATCCAAATTGCCATTTTTAAAATCGCTTATTGAAAACACTTCGGATAAAAATGAAACTAGTAATTTAAGTTTGTTACTTAAAAAACAAGTAGATAAACTTAGTAATGAATTATTATTAGGTATTGAGGCATTTTTACCTCAACAATCAAGTGGACTTCCTATTGCAAAAGCAAGCTTTAATTATTATACCATCAACAAAAAAGAAGGTGATTTTGCAAATAAGATAAAGGAATCAAAAGAAGAATTAACCATTGACAATATAGATAGAATAAATTTAAAATCTTACTTCAACAAAAGAGCAGGTATTCATGAAAAGAATTTTCAAAATAACCTTTGGAATCTAATTAAAGCAGATATAGAAACAGCTAAAGAAAACAATACTTTGCTTTTAGGCGATGCACCTATGTTGAATATTGACAACTATGCGTGTTTACGCCAAATGCTCAAAAATATTAAAGCCGAGCAAAAAAAGCAGTTTAATGAGTTAATGCAAAATGAGGAATCTTATAGTGATTTGAAAAACAGCAATCTATATCTTTTTAAGGGTATTACAGAACAGCAATTTAACGAGTACGCCGATAAGACGGAAGAATTAGAAGAGATTGGAACAGAATTAAGCAATCAAAATCTAAATGAAAATAGAAGAAAACAGTTACAAGGACAGAAACAAGCAAAGTCAAAAGAAAGAGGTAATTTATTAAAAGATAAATTTAGTGATTGGAAAAACTTTGCCAATTTTTACAGGCAAATTTCTCAAAAACACGGTAAAATATTAGCAAGTTTAAAGGGAATTGAAAAGGAACAAGCAGAAGCTAAATTGTTGCAATTTTGGTCATTGATATTAGAAAAAGATGGCAAACATCAATTGGTGCTTATTCCAAAAACGAAAGCACAAGATTGTAAAGAATGGTTAGAACAAAATAGTCAAAGTAGTCAAGGTGCAAGTGTTGTGTGGTTTGAAAGTTTTACCTATCGCAGTTTACAGAAACTATGTTTTGGATTTGCAGAGAATGGCAATAATGAGTTCAATCAAAATATTAGAAAAAAAATAATTCTGAAA
>ERZ724527.1430-NODE-1430-length-11198-cov-9.958360_pt1 | contig 11198 bp, 8 predicted proteins | sample MGYA00376060_ERZ724527 | MGnify/ENA primary metagenome ERZ724527 (study PRJEB28724, sample SAMN07190886) | activated sludge metagenome | isolation source: activated sludge of sewage treatment plant in Hong Hong | place: USA: Christiansburg, Virginia | collected...
ACATTCGCCGCGCGCTGGAACAGGACGAATTTGTCCTGTATTACCAACCCAAGGTCAATATGAAGACCGGTGAGGTTGTGGGTGCTGAAGCGCTCATCCGCTGGCAACACCCCGAGCGCGGCTTGCTGTCACCGGCGGCCTTTCTTCCGGTCATCGAGAACCACCCCATCAGTGTAGAACTGGGCGAATGGGTCATCCGCACCGCGCTGACCCAGATGGGGGCCTGGATCTCAGCCGGCCTGGACTTTCCGGTCAGTGTCAATATTGGGGTTCGCCAGCTGCAGCAAGAAAACTTCGTCAGCCGCCTGACGACTTTGCTGCAGGCCCACCCCGAAGTGCCACCGTTGAGACTGGAACTGGAGGTGCTGGAGACCAGCGCCATGGAAGACATTGGCCATGTGTCGGGCGTCATGCATGCTTGTCGCGCCTTGGGTGTGGGTTTTGCGCTGGACGACTTTGGCACTGGATATTCGTCCCTGTCCTACCTCAAACACCTGCCAGCCGAACGGCTCAAAATCGACCAGAGCTTTGTACGCGACATGCTGGACGATCCGGATGACCTGGCGATTGTGGAGAGCGTGATCGGCCTGGCCACCGCGTTTCGGCGCAGTGTCATCGCCGAGGGCGTGGAGACCGCCGCACATGGCGAACTGCTCCTGACTTTGGGTTGCGAATTGGCGCAGGGTTATGGCATTGCACGGCCCATGCCGGCCCACGCATTGCCGTTGTGGGTGCAAGCTTGGCGACCCGATGCCAGTTGGACAGCCTGGCGCGAACGCTCACTGAGCCGGGGCGACAAAGCCGTGGTGTTTGTCGAAGTCGGCCACCGCCACTGGTTGCGCTGCCTGGAAGCCTTTGTGCAGGGTGAACGCCCGGCTCCACCGGCCCTTGATGCCAGCGATTGCCACTTCGGCCGCTGGCAGGTTGCTGAGGGCCTGGCCGTGTATGGCAAAAACCCCGCATTTCAACGTCTGATCGACTTGCACGAGGAGATTCACCGGCATGCGCAACATGTGGTGCACCTCACACACAGTGGTCAGGGGAACCAAGCGCGCGCCGAGCTGCCGGCGTTGCGCCGCGCGCTGAGCGAACTGGCAGACATGTTGCGGGATTTGGTGCGACTCGAAGCCCACTGGTAGGCACGCCAGCGCAGCGGCGCCATAATGGACTCTTGTGCTTCAGTAGCAAGGAGTCCGCGCCATGGCCGCAGCCAACTTCACCAATGCCCAGGTTTTCAACCAACTCAGTTCAGGCCAGGCGTGGAGTGGCGCCACCATCACTTATTCCTTCCCTAGCGGCACCACCGGTCTGACCATCACCGATGGCGAGGGCAACTCCTTCCGGGCGGCCAGTGCGGCGCAGCAGGCGTTTTTCTCGCTGGCCATCATGACCTGGGACGACCTGATCGAGCGAACCATGTCGTTGACGACATCGACCTCGTCCAACATCGAGTTCGCCTACACCACCACCGGCATTGACTACGCGCACGCCTACTTTCCGACTGGGGGCACGGTCTGGTTCAACGCGGCGGAGTCCACACTGGCCACCGCCGCCGTGGGCAGTTATGGCTTCCAGACCACCATCCATGAGATCGGCCACGCCCTGGGGCTCAACCACATGGGCGACTACAACGGGGCCGGGGCGTTTACGCCCTCGTCGTACCAGGACTCGGTGGTGCTGTCGATCATGTCCTATTTCGGGCCCAGTGCTCCGCTGCGCTCCAGCGACGTGGCCAGCGCCGACTGGCGCGGCAGCGACAACAAGGACTATGGCCCGCAAACGCCGATGCTCAACGATGTGATGGTGATCCAGCAGATCTACGGCACCAGCACCACCACCCGACTGGGCGACACCATCTATGGTTTTAGCAGCAATATCACCGGCACAGCGGCCAGCATTTACGACTTTTCAGTCAACAAAAATCCCATCCTGACGATTTTTGACTCGGGTGGCAGCGACACACTGAATCTCAGCGGCTGGTCCTCGCGCTCGGAGATTCACCTCGAATCGGGCGTGTTTTCGTCAGCCAACGACATGACCAACAATATTGTCATTGCCTACAGCGCCATCATTGAGAACGCGGTGGCGGGCTCCGGCAATGACACGCTGACCGGCAACGCCGTGGGCAACCGGTTGGACGGCGGCTCCGGCAACGATGTATTGTCGGGCTTGGACGGTGACGACACATTGACCGGCGGGCTGGGCAATGACCAGGTCGATGGCGGCGCCGGCAACGACACGGCCATGTTCGCCGGTGCACTGTCGAGCTACACCTTCACCTACGACTCCTTGGCCGACCTGTACACCGTAAGTGGTGCCTCTTCGGGCACCGACACTTTCACCAAGATCGAGTTTTTCCAGTTCAGCGATGTGTTGCGGGCGGCCAGCCAACTGATTTCAGGTGACCTCACCGCCCCTAGCCTGACCAGCAGCAACCCGGCGGACAACGCCACCGCCGTGGCCGTGGGCGCCAATCTGGTGTTGACCTTCAGCGAAGCCGTGGCGGCAGGTACGGGCAACATCGAAATCCACAACAGCGATGGCAGCGTGCTCACCCGCATAGACGTGAGCGACAGCACCCAGGTCAGCGTGTCGGGCGCCACGGTCACCGTCAACCCCAGCGCCAATCTGGCCGCAGGCAGCAGCTACTACATCACCATGGCCAGTGGCGTGGTGAAAGACCTGGCGGGCAATGCCTATGCCGGCATCAGCAGCACCACCACCTACAACTTCAGCACGGCTGCCGCCATCACAGGCGACACGTCGGCGCCCTTGCTGTCGGGGAGTACCCCGGCGGACAACGCTACCGGCATCGCCGCCAGCGCCAACCTGGTCTTGACGTTCAGCGAAGCGGTGCAGGCCGGTACCGGCAATGTTGTCATCTTCAACAGCGATGGCAGCGTGGCACGCACCATTGCCATCACCGACACCACCCAGGTCAGCATTTCAGGAACTTCCGTTACCGTCAACCCGGCCACCGACCTGACCAGCGGCAGCGCCTACTACGTCAACTTGGGCAGCGGCGTCATCAAAGACCTGGCCGGCAATGCCTTTGCCGGCATCAGCAGCACCACCGCACTGAACTTCAACACTGCCAGCGCCACCGTGGCGGACGACTTTCCGTGGAACACCAGCACCACCGGCAGCGTCGCTGTCAATGGCTCGGCCAGCAGCGGCAGCATTGAAGTTGCCAGCGATGGCGACTTGCTCAAGGTGACGCTGACGGCCGGTACCAGCTATGTGTTCAACCTGACCCGCACCACGGGCGGCCTGACGAACCCCTATTTGTATTTGTACAGCCCGAGTGTGACGCTGCTGGCAGAAGACAATGACAGCGGCGGCAGCACCAACGCAAGCATCACCTACACCGCTACCGCCAGCGGCACCTACTACCTGGGAGCGGCTGATTTCAGCTCCGGCACGGGCGGCTACACCCTGTCGGCCCGCAGCGGCGACAGCACCGCGCCCACCTTGGCGAGCAGCAGCCCCGCCGACAACGCGACCGCCGTGGCGGTGGGTGCCAACATCGTTCTGACATTCAACGAGGCCGTGCAGGCCGGCAGCGGCAACATCGTCATTTACAACAGCAACGGCACGGTGGCGCGCAGCATTGCCGTAACCGACAGCAGCCAGGTCAGCGTGTCCGGCTCCACGATCACCATCAACCCCAGCAGTGACCTTGCCAGCGGCACCAGCTATTACGTGAACCTTGCCAGCGGTGTGGTCAAAGACGCGGCAGGCAACGCCTATGCCGGCATCAGCAGCACCACCGCTCTGAACTTCACCACCGTCAGCACCACGGCCACTGACGACTACCCCCTTTCCACCAGCACCACCGGTGTGGTGGTGGTGAACGGGGCGGCAACCACCGGTGTGATTGACTTTGTGGACGATGGCGACCTGTTCCAGGTCAGTCTTGTCAAGGGCCAAAGCTACGTGTTCTCAGCCACCAGCGTCACTGGTGGCCTGCCTGACCCCTATTTGCAGTTGTACGACAAAACCGGATCACCATTGACCTTTGACGACGACAGTGGCGGCAACCTGAATGCCCAAATCGTCTACACCGCGCTGGAAACTGCGACCTATTTTCTGGCCGCCTACGATTCGGCATCCGGCCTGGGGCGTTACAGCCTGACGGCTACGGCCGCCACTGACGACTACGCGTGGGACACTGACACCAGCGGCGTCGTCACGGTTGGCGGCTCCGCCACCAGCGGCACCATCAACGCGGCTGGCGACGCCGACCTGTTCAAGGTCACGCTGACGGCTGGCACCAGTTATGTGTTTGAGCTGGCACGCACCAGCGGAGGCCTGACCGACCCCTACCTGTACCTCTACAGCCCCAGTTTGGCGGAGCTGAGTTATGACGACGACAGCGGCGGCAGCGGCGACGCGCGCATCAGCTTCACCGCAACGGCCAGCGGTACCTACTATTTGGGCGCCATGGATTTCAGCACCGGCACCGGGGCCTACACGCTGTCGGGTCGCGCCGGCACCGCACCCTCCACCACGGTGGGTACCAGCGGTGCGGACAGACTGGTGGGTACCAGCACTGCAGACACCATGACCGGCTGGGGTGGCAACGATTTTCTGATGGGCAATGGCGGCAACGACACCATCGATGGTGGCTCCGGCATTGACCACGCCGCATTTGCCGGGAGCAGCAGCGAATATTCCATCACCCGCACCAGCAGCGGCCTCTTGGTTCACGACACCTTGGGCTTTGATGGCACCGACGCGTTGACCAGCATCGAGCGGTTGGAGTTCAGCGATATAGGCATCGCGCTGGACATGGGCATCACCGAGGCGGGCGGCAAATCCGCGCTGCTGATCGGCGTGCTGCTCGGACCCGCAGCACTGAGCGACCTGACACTGGTGGGCCAGGTGCTGAATTTCTTTGACGACGGCACCTCACTGAGCCTGGCTGCCAGCCTGATGGTCAGTAGCGGCATCACCGCCAGCCTGGCCGGTGGTGCAGACAACAGCCACTTTGTGCAGTGGGTTTATCACAATATTGCCGGGGTGTTCCCTGACACCAATACCGCCGCATCTCTGAAAAGCCTTCTGGACCAAGGCGTTTTCACCCAGGCCAGCATGCTGTCGGCCATTGCCGAGCTACCGGTCAATCAGCTCAATGTGAACCTGGTGGGCCTGGCGCAAAACGGGATGGATTATTTCTAGAACCGGTATGCGTCACAGCACCTGCAGCACCCGGAACCGCCCCTGTGCCAGCATTTCTGCGTCGCTGGTACCGTAGCCAATGTAAATGGCCGTGCCTTCAATGAGGCGACTGTCGATTTGCTCAAAAATATCGATCAGGTAGTCCCGCGAGTCGACCACACCGGTCAGGTATTCGGGCAACGGGAAGCTCAGCCCCTGCCATTCCTTGCTGCGGTTGAGCACATAAATTCCAGACTGCGCCGAGCCATCCGGCAGGATAGCCACCACGTAAAGGTTGTAAGCGGTCGCTGTAGCCCGCGTTGCGGGGGTTGCCGTCGGAATGCGCACCCAGGCTGACAAGCCATAGTTGCTGCGCGGGCCGGTGGCTTCCACCTCCAGCTGCAGCGGCGTGGAGCTGACGGCCCTTTTTAATTGAACCTGAAACTCGGCCGTCGTGGTGATGCCGGCCTCGGCAAAACTGGCGCTGACCAACATCGAAGTGTCTTGCGTCAAATTACCCACCGTCAACAGCCCGTCAGCGCCAATCTGTGCTGAGCCATGGTCAACCTGCCAGCTGGGCGCTACCACCTTGAGCGACTGGTCGGCATACACCCCCAGGGCGCGCATCGTAACGGTTTCGCCAGCAACCAAAACACCTGAGCTGCTGACAATTTTGAGACTGGTGAGTGTAGATGCCTGCGTGGTGGCGATCAGGTCCAGGCGCCCCACTGCCGTAATGCCGCCTTCGGTGTAGCTGGCCGAAATGTCCAGCGCGTATTGCCGGTCTATGGTGTTGAGCCTCAGAATGCCGCGCGCAAAGTCCACCGAAATGCCACCCGCCAGAATGACGGTGATGGCCTCGGAGGTGTCGGAATGCAGGGTCCAGCTGGTGGGCCTGACGCTTCGGTAGGACTGGTCATCGTAGTAGGCTACCACCCGCAGCCGCAATTGCGAACCCGACTGCAGGCTGCGGCTGCCCAGCACCTCCACCCGGCTCAACCGCGCAGGCGCAACAGCCAAAAAAACGGTCTGGCTGGCGCTCAATGTGGCGCCCTGGTAGATCACCGTAGCAGTAATCACGACGGCAGAATCCACCGCCACCACGCCGGAGGCGATGACCCCCGAGCGGGATACCGTGGCCAATTTGGGATCTGAACTGCTCCACTGCGGCTTTACCGCGGTCAGGCTCCCATCGGCATTGCGCACGCTGGCCGACAGATCAGCAAAGGCATTGGCCTGCAGCACAACAGGCATCGCCAACACCAGCGCCGATGCCGATGCCAACGTAGCCGCGCCGACCGTGGATGTGGCGAGGCTGTGGCCCCTGGCGCTCAGCAGCGATGAGCCCGCCAGCAGGCGGGTCAGTACAGTGCGGCGCGCCAGCGGCATGGTGTACCCCTGTTGCGATTAGCCCAGCTTGACAGTGTCGCTGACCATGCCCTGCGGCAGCTTGGCGGCAGCCTCAGCCGCTTCGGTGGTCTTCTTGTGCAACTCTTCCATCAGGGCTTTGACGGCGGCGAGTTGTTCTGGAGTGCTATTGGCTGTGGGTGTTTGGTTGGCGGATGTTGGTGTATGGATGGTTGACATGATGGGCCTTTGTGTGTTCGCCAATAAACCCCCATTATCAAGCGAGATGCGTGAACATGGGAAAAACGGCGTCCAGCTGGACCCATACCCCAACAACTTGCATCAGTGGGTCGGCCGTCACTTGAATGCCAGCGAGCGCTGGGTAATGAATTCGACCGCAAACTGGGCCATCAAGGAATAGCTTCTGCCCTTGAGCGACACAATGGCCATATCGGCAAACTGCGAGGGTATGTCGGTGACCTCCAGGCGGACCAGGCGCTTCTTGACAACATCTTGCGCCGTGTCGGTGTCTGTCGAGCCAATCACCGTGTCGGTCGTTTCCGCCAGGATGCTGAGCAGGTTTAAATCATCGCACTCCACCGCCAATGGCAGAGGCTTGCCGTTGCCCAATCCCATCAGGGCGCCCAACCCGACTTGTACCGACTCCGGCAAACGCACGCTGGCAAAGCCGTAGGGAAGTAGCGACGCGGCAGTGACTGCGGCCTGCGCCAGCAAAGGGTGGCCCGCGCGCACATAAAAGCCGGCCGACAGCTTGGCAACACGGGTAATGGTCAGATCGGCGGCGGCAATGACATTGCGCACATCGGCCATGTAGAAATCCAGGTCTTCTGCGCGCAAATGTGCGGCCAGGTAATCTGCATTGTTGACTTCGACCCGGACGCACACGCCGGGATAACGCGTGCGAATTTCGGTCAACAGCGGCGGCACCATGATCGCCGCCGGATAGGGACCGACACCAAAGCTCAGGTCACCCATCAAGCGCTCGCGGTACAGCCTGACATCCCTCTCCAGACAGCGGCTCTCAAACAGCAGTTTGCGGGCTCGTTCGACCACAAAGGCGCCTGCATCGGTACACGTTGCTTCCAGCGTACCCCGGTCAAACAGCTGCAAGCCCAACTCGTCTTCTGCGGCATGGATGCTACGGCTGAAGGCCGATTGGGTCAGATGGCACTGAACCGCCGCTCGCCCGAAATTGCGTGTATCCGCGAGGGTTACCAAGTGTTTGTAACGCTTCAAGTCCATATCGCGTAACCTTTGCTTCCATTATGCAGCCACTGCATTGATATTGACGCAAAAATGCATTGGACGCAACGCCTTGGCCGAAGTCCAATCGCTTTGCTGAGACACCACCTACAAAATAAGGAGACAACACCGTGAATCCCATGGTCCAGAATGGATTGATCCTCACCGCCATGCTGGGCTTTGCCGGCATGGAATGGGCGTCACGACGCTACCAAGACACCGTCCATGCGGACGCCAACGACACCAAGCTTGAACTGTTCATGTTCCTAAGCCTGGTGGCCATCGCGCAACCGTTCTCCATTCTGGTGACCAACACACTCTGCGGGTGGCTGATGCCTGCGCAAATGGGGGTGCTGGCCGACCTGCCCTGGTGGGCCATGTTCGGTCTGCTGCTGCTGTGCGACGACCTGACCCAATACCTGTGGCACCGCGCATCACACAGTCCGCTGCTGTGGCCGCTGCACCGCGCCCACCATAGCGCGACTTACATGAGCATCCGCGTCACGTACCGCAACAACTTTCTGTATTACATGCTGATGCCCGGTCTCTGGCTGGCTGGCGTGGCACTGTACCTGGGTTTCGGTACGGTCTATGCCTATTATTTCGTGTTGAAGGTCACCATCATTCTCGGTGCGCATTGCGCCTGGCGTTGGGACGAGTCGCTGTACCGTATCCCGGCCCTGCGTCCGCTCATGTGGGTGGTGCAACGCACCATTTCGACACCAGCCACCCATTGGGCACATCACGCCATCACCAACACGGACGGCATTGGTCACTACAAAGGCAACTTCGGCAACATGCTCTTTCTCTGGGACGTACTTTTGGGCACCGCCCACATCACGCAAAAGTACCCCGCCGCGGTTGGCCTGCAGGGTGACCGCTTGTTCGGTCAGGAACGCTGGTACCACCAAATGTTCTTCCCCTTGCTGCAATCGGAGCGCGAGCACTCCGCCCTGCGCTTTGGGGGCGGTGAATACGCTGCCGAAGAAACCGGTAGCGACGCTGATGTACCTGCCACCAGTACTACCATGGCCTGATTACACCGGCGAGAGGAGTTGCGGGTTCCGCAATAACCTCGCCCGGGGTCAATCCACAAAGAAGTCCGGCAAGAAATTCCTGTTGCCCGGTGTCACCGCATAACGGTCCAGATCGGTGAATCCGTGCGCGGCCAGTACCGCGTCGTCGATGTAGAAGTTGCCGGTCTCAAACCCGCCATTGGTCAACACACAATAGGCCGCATCAGCCATGATCTCCGGCGTGCGGCACAACGCGATGTCCACGCCAGGAATCATCTGCATGGCGGCGGTGGCAATGGCGGTGCGCGGCCACAGGCTGTTGACGGCAATACCGAGCTTCTTGAACTCGCCCGCATGGCCGAGCGTGCACATGCTCATGCCGTACTTGGCCATGCTGTAGGCGGTGTGCGGCGCAAACCAGTGGGTCTGCATGGACAGGGGCGGCGACATGGTCAGCACCTGGGGCTTGCGCCCGGCGGCTGCGGACTTTTTGAGTTCGGGCAGGCAGGCCGCGGTGCACAGGTAAGTGCCGCGGGCATTGATGCCGTTCATCAAATCGAAGCGCTTCATCGGCGTGGCGTCGGTGTTGGTCAGGCTGATGGCGCTGGCGTTGTTGACCAGGATGTCGATGCCGCCAAAGGTCTGCACCGCCTGGGCCACCGCCGCGAACACCGCGTCATCGTCGCGGATGTCCACCGCCAACGGCAGCGCCTTGCCACCCGCCGCTTCAATCTCTTTGGCTGCGCTGTAGATGGTGCCCGGCAGCTTGGGATTTGCTTCGGTGGTCTTGGCCAGGATCACGATGTTGGCGCCGTCCACCGCCGCGCGTTTGGCAATGGCCAGGCCAATGCCGCGCGAGGCACCGGTGATGAACAGGGTCTTGCCTTTGAGGTTGCCCGCCGAGGGCGTGGACGCTAAAGCGGTGCTGGTATTCATGCGGTCTCCGGGAGGGTCGCAAATAAAATGCTACTATTTTGATAGCTGTTTACGCAATGTTTACGTGGGCTAGAGGCCTATTTCGCTCTGAGAATTTTGCAAAACAGGCTTTCCAGAGGTGTGAATCATGTCTCAGATTTTAGAAAAGTCCGGTTTGCGCTTCTCCAGGAAGGCGGTAAACGCCTCCCTGGCTGCGGGCTCCTGCAACAGGCGGGCAAAGCTCTCGCCCTCCTCGGCCATTTGCGCCAGCACCTGGGCCATCTGGCCCTTCTTCATCAGGCGCTTGGTCTCGACCAGCGAACCCAGCGGCTTGGCCGCCAGCTTGCGGGCCTGGGCCTGGGCCATGCCATTCACTTCGGTGGGCGGCACGATGCGGTTGACCAGCCCCACTTCGAGCGCGGCTTCGGCCATGAAGGGTTCGCCCAGCAGCAGGGCCTCGGCGGCGCGGTGGTAGCCCATCATTTGGGGCACCAGCAGGCTGGACGCGGCCTCAGGGCACAAGCCCAGGTTCACAAAGGGCATGGAGAAGGCCGCGTTGTCGCCGGCGTAGACCAGGTCGCAGTGGAACAGCAGCGTGGTGCCAATGCCCACGGCCGGACCGCAGACGGCGGCAATGACGGGTTTGGGGTGCGATGCAATGGCGCGCAGGAACTGGAACACCGGCGATTCCTGCGTGGACGGCTTGCGCTGCAGAAAGTCGCCAATGTCGTTGCCCGCGCTGAACACCGTGATATCGCCCTGGATGACGGTGACGCAAATGGTGGGGTCATTCCTCGCTTGCTCCAGCCCATCGGCCATGGCGGCATACATGGCAGGGGTAAAGGAGTTCTTTTTCTCCACCCGGTTGATGGTGAGGGTCAATACGCCGTCGGCGATGTGGGTCAGGATGTCGTTCATCGAGTGTCTTTCTAATCAGCTGAGGACAGAGCTTGCCGCTGCGCGGCTGCGGTCTGTCCCGCAAACATATTAATTCTTGTAGTACACGAGTTGTTGCGTGGTGGCCAGCAGCACGCCAGCCTCGTTCCACAGCTGCGCCGTGTGGTCGAAGTAGCCGTTGCGAAAGGCCTGTGCCCGGGCCTGGGCCAGCAGGTAGCTGCTGCCGCTGGCCTGCAGTTGGGCGCTGTCGGCGTGGAAGTACACGGTCATTGTCACCGTGCCCACCGGCACCAGCGTGGCGCGGCGCACAAAAACGCGGGGGAAGAACACGTCCGACAGCGCGGTGAGCGAGGCAAAGTCCAGCGGACGCGGCGGGTTATCGCGCACCCACAGTTGCGTCAGACTGGCGTCGCCGCTGCCGTCCCACACCGTAGGCATGGCACCGGCGATGGGGCGCATGTCGTAGCGCTTGACCCACTCCATGGGCATGGGGCCCTGGCCGTGCGGAGTCTCCTTCGGCGGCGGGCATTGGGGCATGGCCTCTTCATCCAGGCTCCAGGTCTCGCGGCGGAGCGCGGTGAAGGCGGTGCCGGTCAGCAC
>ERZ724527.1431-NODE-1431-length-11193-cov-7.493087_pt1 | contig 11193 bp, 11 predicted proteins | sample MGYA00376060_ERZ724527 | MGnify/ENA primary metagenome ERZ724527 (study PRJEB28724, sample SAMN07190886) | activated sludge metagenome | isolation source: activated sludge of sewage treatment plant in Hong Hong | place: USA: Christiansburg, Virginia | collected...
CTCAAACGCGTGTTTGCCGGTTTTCTGGTGTTTATCGGGGCTGTGCTGTTGGCCGGTATGGGTCGCTAGTGGATTTATGCCTGCAGGCGTAAATGTTTGGGGCGCAAACCCATCACCAGCAAAACGACAAAATACACAAGCATCCCCGCACTACACATCACGGCCAGATACCCCACGCGCAAGTTCCAGCTATAGGCGGACCAGTCCTGCCACACATGCAGCAAGCCACACAGCACCAGCACCATGGCGCCATTGCTAGCCAGCATCTGCCCGACAAAACGTCCCCAGCCGCGTCCGTATTCATAAATACCCTGCTTCCGCAGCGTGTGAAACAACAACCCGGAATTGATATACGCGGCAAGTGCCGTGGCCAACGCAAGACCGACATGCCCGATACCGTACACGTGCTGGAAAAAAAGCATGAAAGTGACGTTCATGACTTGAGCTGCCACTACAGAAATGACACCTATACGCACAGGCGTGCTGATGTCTTGCCGCGAATAAAAACCCGGGGCCAGTATCTTGATCATCATGAAACCAACCAGGCCGACACCATAGGCACGCATCGCCCAGGCAGACATCTCGATATCGTGCGCTGTGGTCTGGCCATGTTCAAACAGGGTGCTGAGAATGGGTGTAGCGAGCACAATCAGCGCTAGCGCAGCCGGCACACCGATCAACATATTGAGACGAATGGCCCAATCCAGTGTGGAAGAAAATTCTTTCGGAGATTCTGCGATATGGCTGCGCGACAAACTGGGCAAGATCACCGTGGCCACTGCCACTCCGAAAATACCGAGAGGTAATTCCGATACGCGCTCGGAGTAATACAACCACGCCACGCTACCTGTAGGTAAAAACGAAGCAAGGATAGAATCCATCATCAGGTTGATCTGGCTGACAGAAACGCCGAATACCGCGGGCAACATCAGCTTGAGTACACGCTGTACACCTTCGTGCTGCCAATTCCACTTTGGCACGGGCATCAGGTGAATTTTCTGCATGGAAGGCAACTGGAATACCAACTGCACGACGCCGGATAACAGCACGCCCCACGCCATGGCAAACACGGGCTGGTCAAACCAGGGAACAGCAACAGTCGCTGCAAGAATCAGCGTGATGTTCATCAGGATAGGCGTGGCAGCCGCTGCCGCAAAACGGTCATAGGTATTCAATACCGAGCTGGCAAAACCTGTCATGGTGATAAGGAAAAGATACGGAAACGTAATGCGCAGCATGTCGCTGGTGAGGCCAAAACGCTCGGGGTCGTTCAACCAGAAACCCGGCGCAAACAGGATCGTGAACCAAGGTGAAGCCAACACGACCAACGCACTGACAGCGAGTGATGTACCTCCCAACACACCGGCAACATGATTCACCAGATCACGCACGGCAGCTTTATCACCACGCGCACGGTATTCTGCCAACACAGGCACAAACGCTTGCGCAAATGCACCTTCGGCAAATAAACGTCGCAAGAATTGCGGGATACGGAACGCAAGAAAAAAAGCATCCGCGCCCGGCGTGTGCCCCGCGCCAATCGCATTGGCCAAAACAATATCCCGCACCATGCCCAGCACGCGTGAAATCTGCGTCATGACACTGACCATGGCGCTGGAACGGAATAGATGGCGTGTAGTGGCGCTTCCGGCTGGCGTATTGCTCATGGCGCCGTCCATGTTTTGAAAAAGCTGTCTACATCAAGGGAAGGCGCTGTTTTCAATTCACCTTTTGGTGTCCCTAGATACAAAAAACCGAGCAGACGCTCATCGGGAGCCAGACCCAGTTTTTCTGCTAACAACCGCTCAAACGTGACAGGGCCTGTGCGCCATATTGCACCAACACTTGATGCATGTGCTGCCAGCAACATATTTTGCACTGCAGCAGCAACAGACATAATTTGCTCAATCTCGGGAATTTTCGCATGGGGTGTAATACGGGCGATCACCAACAGGACGAGCGGCGCACGCAGTAAACGACCCGCCGCCTTGTTACGCTGGGATTCACCCTGTGGGCCGTAACAACACTCCTCAACATCAGCAATAATATTGCCGATAGTGATGCGATCCTCACCCTCTACCAGCAAAAAACGCCACGGACGCAACTGGCCGTGATCCGGGGCGCGCAGTGCTGCGCGGAAGATGGCTTGCCGCTGCCCGGCAGACGGCGCAGGCTCCACCAACTCAGAAACAGACACACGGCTGTAAAGCGCGGCAAGCACTGCAGCAGCGTTTGTGATCTGTTCTTGCATGGGGACCAGCTCTCTTGAAACATCAAGAGCGCACTGTAGCGCATTGGTCAGGGGTGAGAAACCAGTTGCTGCCAATCCTTCAGCTGCTCAACGCTGCCCTTCAGGCGAGGATCCGTGTCAAGCGCCGAGAGGCGATTATCCTGCTGCAAAGACGGCAGCAGGTTTTGTAGTTGCTGCGTTGCCAACAGTGCCTGTTCTGGCTCGACAGCTGATCTGGAAAACTGCGCCACCAGCGCCCACTGTTGCGCTGTCAGGAACACCGCTTGCAGGTAAAGGATTTCATGCTCACGACCCGCCGCAGTATCGCCAGCATCGGCCTTCCACTGTTGCTGGAGCAGCGGTATGCGCTTTCCCAGCATCGCTGCACGCTCTTTGGCCATGTCTGCTGCCCGGTGCCAGGTAGCCTGTGCGCTGGCAGGCTTGCCGGCTTTCAGCCACGCAGCGGCTGTTTCATTACGCAAGCCCTGTGCTTTCAGATCCGACTCGATGGCCTTGTTGCCAAATAACCTGGCATTGGCGATGTCGCCTGTAGTTTCTGCCTGCAATGCCTTGCGCACCGATTCATTGGTGTACCACTCAACTGCCTGCAAAGAAGTATCCAGCATCTCTGCATGTTCAACAGCATTGTTGGCATCAGCGCCCACAGTAGACGGTACCAGCCAAAGGCCGACCACCAGAAAACAGCAGAGGAAAAGCAGTACACGCATCGGGGAAAATGTCTTGGATACAGGCGCGCATCATTGCAGAACAGCGCGGCAAAACCACTCGCACAAACCGCTAGGCACGTGGGTAAAAACCGCTAATCAATTCCGCAGAGCCTCCGGTACAGCAACAACTCCCGGCTATCTCACCGCATCCAGCTGCCAGTCACGCAGCTGTGAAGCCACATGGTTAAAACCTGTTATTTCCCAGCCAATTGAAAACAGACCCAGTTCATAGAAAAACAGATCTGCAGGAAAGCGCCGGCCATTTTCACGCTGCCGCACCGCCTGAATACCCGCTTGCACAAACGGCAGCAAATCCCCGTGCACGTGCACCCAGCTTCCTTTTACCGGATCACCATGTAGAAAATCTCGCGTCGGCATACGAAAGATCATCCGCGCCGTACCGGGCTTTTCATTGTGCCACCAGCGCTCGCCCACACGATCTTCCGGACAACGCCAGATACCAGCATCCGCAATTGATCGGGGCGTAACACATTGGTCACCGCTTTCCGTGCATTTCTGGCATCCGAAATCGCTGTGGGGGAACCGATCGTCATACAACGGCAAGGTGAGCCAGAAGTAATCTCCCGTGAGCCGATTACGCACGGTAATAGCCAATAACATTCGCGCCGCATGCACCGAAGGGTTGTAGCCTTCCTGATGTTGCGGCGTATCAAACAGCATCCTGATCTGGCCGCTGAGCATCAACTGCCGGTATTGCACGAGACGACCACTGTTCAGTGGCTGCGAAAGTAGCCAGTGTGGCCACGGCTTTCCAAGATCAGCAATATAGCGCGGCACGCCATCTTCACTGCGCGCAGCAAATTCACTCAGGCCATTCATCTCCAGCATGACATCCGCCATAACCGGATCGCCAGGTTTTAGCTGGAGGCGTTTCTGAATGCGCCCGTCGCTATCATGCAATAACCAGGCAAGCTGCGTTTCCACAGCATCAGCAATATCCTGTGCATTAGACCACTGTTGCAACTGCCAGACCGGTTGCTGCGAGCAATCCCGATGCGGCAAGCAGACAGCGGCTTCGCGCGTGACATTTTGCGGCAAAAACCCGAAACGGATATTGGCAGGTGGCGTAATACGTACACCGCGAGAAAAATGGTTATCCAACAACAGTGGATTGTTTTTATTATCTTCCGCCACCACAAGACAGGAAGCCAGCAATGCCGATAGCAAAACAGACAACTGCCGTTTCAATGCTATCGACAAAACCATCAGTGATGATCGTGCTTGCTGCCACCGAGACATTGGGGTGACTCGGGCGCAACACCCTGTTCCTGCCATTCTTCCGGTGTGTAGGTGTGCAGTGCCAATGCATGGATCTGCTGCATCATATCACCCATCGCCGCATACACTGTCTGGTGACGGGCCACAGAACGCAACCCGGAAAACCGATCGGACACCAGTACCAGTTTGAAATGCGATTCACTGCCAGCAGGCACGCTGTGCATATAGCTTTCGTTCACCAACTCCAGATGCTGCGGAGCAAAAGCCGCGCTGATAATACTCTCGATGGCATGCTGTTTTTGCATATTGACTGCTCCCGGATCTAGAAAGGTTTGGCAACCGCCAGCATGCCCATGCCACCAAAACAGGCTAGCGCAACCAGCACACCGAAAACACGCTGGACATTGTTGTTGCTCCATTTCAACACATACAAGCCACAGCCAATGTACGCCACCAGCAACAGGATTTTTGCCAGCAGCCATAGCTGGGTAAACGGGTTGAACCCACCGATTACTGCCAGCAATATTCCGCACACCAGCAACAGCGTATCATTCACATGCGGCAGGATTTTAACCAGCTTTTTGTCCAGCAATGCAGAACCGGAAAATTTCAGCCCACTCCGGACAAGAAATCCGAACAATGACACCATGGCAAACAACATGTGCAAATGTTTGATAGCAGGGTATAGCTCAGACATGTAGATATTCTCCAATAATGTTGATTATTTTTTCAGTCAGCTCTTTCAGTTCATTGTCACTGATAACAAACGGCGGCATGGTGTAAACCAGTTTGCCAAAAGGGCGAATCCAGATGCCGCGCTCAACGAACATCGGCTGGATTTTTTCCATCACTACCGGTTTTTCCAGTTCAATAACACCAATTGCACCCAGCACCCGCACATCAACAACCCCGGAATACTGCCGGGCTGGCTCCAGCCCCGCAGACAATTGCCGCTCAATGCGCATGATAGTGGCTGGCCAGTCCTGTGATAGCAACAACGCAATACTCGCATTGGCAGCACTGCAGGCGAGTGGATTCGCCATAAAGGTCGGCCCATGCATCAATGCACCAGCTTCACCTTCACATACAGTATTGGCTACATGATCCGTACATAGTGTAGCTGCCAACGTCATGTAACCACCTGTCAATGCCTTGCCCAGACAGAGAATATCCGGTGAAATCTGTGCGTGCTCACAGGCAAAAAGTTTCCCCGTTCGCCCGAAACCCGTGGCAATTTCATCCGCTATCAACAGAACATCATGTTCATCACACAAGGCACGTACGCGCCGCAGGTACTCTGGCGAATAAAACCACATGCCTCCAGCACCTTGCACCACAGGCTCCAGAATCACGGCAGCAATTTCATTACCATGCTGCGCCAGGCATTCTGCCAGTGGTGCAATATCAGCATCAGAACAGGACTCATGAAAACGTGAAGCGGGGCGCGGTACAAAAAACTGCTGGGGGATGTTATTGCCGAACAGATGGTGCATGCCAGTGACAGGATCACAGACGCTCATCGCAGCAAAGGTGTCGCCGTGATAACCGCCCATCAGGCTAACGAACCGCTTCCGGTGTTTCTGGCCTTTTGATTGCCAATACTGGAGCGCCATTTTTAGCGCCACTTCCACAGCAACAGAACCGGAATCAGAAAAGAATACTTTTTTCAATGGCGCTGGCGTGATGTCAACCAGCGTCCTGGCAAGCTGCACAGCAGGCTCATGCGTCAGACCACCAAACATGACATGCGCCATGGACTGCAACTGTTTTTCAATTGCCGCATTCAATATAGGATGGTTATATCCATGTATTGCACTCCACCAGGATGACATACCATCAATCAGCGCACGTCCATCCGGGAGAAACAAGGTAGAACCTTGTGCTGATTCAACAGGATAAACTGGCAACGTATCATTCACTGAGGCATACGGATGCCAGATGTGTTGTCGGTCAATCCCTAAAATAGTGGCGGCATCCATCAACTTTACGGCGCCAATAACGGTTCAAGTGCAGGTTTAACCGTAGCAAGAATTTGTGGTTGGACGGCAGCAGTCGGGTGTACTTGATCTGCCTGAAAATGTGCGGGGTCACCGGCAATAGCCTGCAACATGAATGGCACGAGTGCGACAGCATTTTCTTCTGCAAGTTGCGTATACGTGTCTGAAAACTGTTTCGCATAGCGCGGACCATAGTTCGGCGGGATTTGCATGCCCAACAGCAGGATACGGCATCCCGCCTGTTTCCCCAGGTCAATCATCGCTTGCAGGTTATTTCTCAATGTCTCCACTGGAAAACCGCGTAATCCATCATTCGCTCCCAGCTCAATCACCAGCACATCCGGTTTTTGCTCTTTCAGATGTGCGGGCAAACGAGCCAATCCGTTGCCACTGGTTTCTCCACTGATAGACGCATTTATAAATGTGTGTTCCGGCAATTGTTGCTGTAACAGGTATACCCAGCCATCTTCCTTGCGTAACCCATAAGCAGCACTGAGGCTGTCACCAAATACCAGCACTGTTGCCGCATGAGTAGGGCAGGCAAAAGATACACTCAGCACACCTGTCAGCACCATGGCCAGCAGTATTCGACGCAACAGGCTCTGGCGTAACGGATTCTGGCGTAACAGATTTTGCAAAGACACGACAATTACCTAATGGATGGGCAGAAAATCACGCCTATAGTAGCCCACGCCTGTTTACGATGGTATGGAGTGCTCTACTGATGAATTCCCCCCTGGCGCAAAAACACCAGCCCATCTTGCAGACACACAACCTCGGCAAGGCAGTCAGCACACCTGCGGGTGAACTGACTCTGTTGCAAGACATCAATTTCAGCGTCCAGGCCGGTGACAGTGTTGCCATCGTGGGCACTTCGGGTTCCGGAAAGTCTACATTGCTGGGATTACTCGCAGGACTTGATCTACCCAGCAGCGGCGATATTGTTCTGGATGGGCTGTCATTCGCTGCACTCGATGAGGAGCAGAAAGCAGCGTTGCGTGCGCGCAAAGTTGGCTTTGTATTCCAGAATTTCCAGCTACTGCCATCATTGACAGCGCTGGAGAATGTCATGCTGCCGCTTGAGTTACGGCGGGTGGATACCCATACCCAGTGCGAACAGCGCGCACGTGACTTCCTTGGACGTGTGGGACTGGCAGAACGCCTGGATCACTATCCACGAACGCTGTCTGGTGGCGAGCAGCAGCGCGTCGCAATTGCTCGTGCCTTTGCCGGACTGCCAGCCATCCTGTTTGCCGACGAACCCACAGGCAATCTGGACAGGAAAACCGCCAGCCATATTGCTGATCTGCTGTTTGCACTGAACCGCGACACAGGCACCACACTGATCCTCGTCACGCACGATGAACAGCTGGCCACACGCTGCGCAAGACGGCTGCGTATGGAAGAGGGTCAACTGACCGAGACGACGCCGTGATGTATCCGATGCCGAGGATACCCCTTGCCTGGAAAATGTTGTTGCGTGAATGGCGAGGGGGAGAACTCGGGCTACTGTTTGCCTCACTGGTACTGGGTGTCACGCTCGTCACTGGTATCAGCCTGTTTGCAGAGCGCCTGCAGAAGGCGCTTGTAGGCGAAGCGAGTGTTTACCTCGGGGCAGACCGCGTACTGCAAGTGGCCGATCCTGTTAATCCAGACTGGTTGGAAGCCGCGCAGCAGCAAGGCCTGTCTATAGCGCGTACCACATTGTTTCCCACCATGATCTACCCTGTCAGTGCCGACAGTGACCGCGCTGTGCTATCGGCACTCAAAGCCGTTTCAGCCGGATACCCCTTGCACGGCGACCTGGCGCTTCGCGACGGCAATGGCCAACTGGAAACAGTGCAACATGGACCCACAAAGGGTATGGCTTGGGTGGACAGCAATATCCTTGCCCAGCTGGATATCAAGATCGGTGAACCGGTTGATATTGGCAATAGCCGCTTTATCGTTGAGCGGGTACTGACACGTGAAGGCGACGCGGGCAGCAGCTTCTATGGCATGGGCGCACGGGTGATGATCAGCGACAGCGATCTCCCGGCAACTGGCCTGATTATCCCCGGCAGCCGGGTGGAGTACCGCTACCTGTTTGCCGGTGAAAGCACCGCGCTGGATAGCTATTTTGATTGGCTAACCCCGCAATTGGGCAAAGGCTACCGCGTAATCACCCTGCAAGATAACCAGCCGGGTATTGCTGGCGCATTAGACAAGGCAGGCCTGTTCCTGCGACTGGCAGGCAGTCTGGGCGTGTTACTGGCGGCACTGGCGGCTGCATTTGCTGCACAACGCTATTGCGAACGGCACACTGATACGGTCGCTGTACTGAAAACACTCGGAGCCGGCAGGACTCAGGTGCTGGGATTGCTGGCAGGACAAATGGCTTGCCTCTGGCTTTTGGCAACACTGGCTGGCTTTCTACTGGGCGCTTCGCTGCAATTCGCCTTTCTCAGCGCCATGGCAGATTGGGTGCCTGCTGCATTGCCTTCAGCAGGCTTCTACCCATTCATCATCGGAGCAGCAACCAGCATGATCTGTCTGCTGACCTTTGTCCTGCCGGCTTTCTGGCACCTGATGGCTGTGCCGCCCTGGCGTGTGCTGCGCAGCGACACCTCAGACGCTCCGGTCTACGGCCCCAGTCTCTGGTTGGCGTTGCCGGGCATTGGCACATTACTATTTTTGTACAGCCACAACATAAAACTGGTGGGTTTGTTGGCCAGCGGCGCGTTGGTCTTGGCCTTGCCCGTCGCGCTGCTGGGCTGGGGAGTGTTGCGCGGCAGTCGGGCTTTGAGCAGGCAGGCAGGAAGTGTCTGGCGGCTGGGTATTGCCAATGTGCTACGGCGGCGCTGGTTGTCATTGCTGCAAATAGTGATCTTTGGTATCAGCTTTATGTTGCTAGCCATCATGGTGCTGCTGCGGGGCTCCCTGCTGAGCGAATGGAAATTACAAATTCCAGCCGATGCACCCAATGTATTCCTGATCAATATTGCCCCCGGTGAAGTCGGCAAACTACGCATTGATTTAAACAACATCCAGCTACGCACTGCGGGTCTGCATCCAATGGTACGTGGTCGCCTGACTGAAATTAATGGCCAACAGGCAACAGAACTTTTTGGTGAAAGCGTTGGGGAAGTTTATCGCGAGTTGAATCTGAGCTGGAGTGAACAACTCCCAGCAGACAATATAATTGTTTCAGGAAACTGGCCCGGACTTATGCAAACTGGCGAGCCACCGGTTTCCATCGAACAGGGTCTCGCTAAACGCCTGGATGTGCAACTGGGCGACAAACTCACCTTCACGGTGGGTGACGCACACTTTGTCACACGCATAGCGAGTATACGCTCACTTGACTGGGACAAAATGACACCGAATTTCTATTTTCTGTTTCCTCCTGGCGTACTGGAAACGTACAGCTCAACATGGATGACCAGTCTGCATCGCGACAAACAACAAGAAGCTGCATTAAGCAGGCTATTACGTCAATACCCTTCAGTGTCCGCATATCCAGTAGACGATCTGATTGCGCGCATACAGACGATAGTAGAACGCGCAAGTCTTGCTGTAGAAGTAATCCTGCTTCTGGTATTGGTAGCAGGCCTGCTGGTTCTACTGACTTGTCTGCGCGCCAGCCTTGATCAGCGCCTGCATGAGGGCGCTTTATTGCGAACATTAGGGGCTGGCAAAAAAAGGATTCTAGGCAGTTTGGCAGTAGAATTCGCTTTTATTGGATTGATTGCCGGCATACTCGCCGCGATCGGCGCAGAGATGACCGCATGGGCACTGCAAAAATATCTTTTCAGAATGGATTTCTCTACTCATCCGCTACTATGGCTTGTTGTGCCTACGCTATCTACTTTACTAATTGGGGTTGTAGGTACTTTTTTCTGTTACCGAACTGTTACCGTACCTCCCATGACTATCCTGCGTGAATCAAACAAGCAAATCTGAAAGAAATTTTTCAGCAACGTATTTCAACTCTGGCAACATCCCATGAAAAAAATGCCCACCTGTCGGCCAAGTGTGCAATGTTTTTTTCGGGGCTGATAACTGCTCAAACCAACGATAAGTTATGGCGCTTTCTGTCACGTCGTCATCGTCACATTGCAATAAAATAATAGGCGCCGTAACTGCCACAACATGATCCATACCATAATGTGGCACAGGCGGGGCGCTGAGTAAAAGACCCGCACAGGGAATCTCCTGAGCCAACTGAGCAGCTATAGCAGCGCCAAAGGAAAAACCCGCAAGGATAATTGGCAAATCCGGCAACTCACTATGGATACGCCCCAATAACCACTTGGCGTCATCCAACTCCCCTATTCCATTGCCGTATATCCCGGCACTGTCTCCTACCCCTCGAAAATTAAAACGCACGGCTACCAGTTCACTGTCACGGCAGGCACGCGCCAAGGTAAACACAACTTTGTTATCCAGACTGCCTCCGTGCAGCGGATGCGGATGACAAATTAGCGACAAAGCCCTCGGCCTCTGGACTCCATTAACCAACAGCTCTATAGCACCAGCCTTGCCACTGAGCAAGAATCTGGTTTCGCGCGCATGAACCCAATCAATCGGGAAACTATTAGAACAAATCATCTTGTTATTTCACCATTTCTTTTGCCCAGCTGTAGTGATTGCATTATCCTCACAGAACAGACTTACACCGATGGAGAGATACTGTGGACACGAGTGCAGATATGATACTGGTTGCCCTGACGAGTGGCATAGTCGGGGCAGCAATCGGAGCATTTCTGATGTTCCGGGGCATACACCCCAAAAGCCGTCAACAACTGGAAGCCAAGCTGCAAGAAGCAGAACACAAACTGAAACAGCAAAATGCACAAATTACAGAGCATTTTACGCACACAGCCTCCCTGGTCAGCAACCTGACACGGAACTATCGCGATTTACACGACTATTTGTCTTCCAGCGCACAGCAACTAGGCAATATTGATATCCAACCCGTTTTGCTCAGCGACAACAAAACCGCTCCAATATTAGGTCA
>ERZ724527.1433-NODE-1433-length-11188-cov-7.244229_pt1 | contig 11188 bp, 9 predicted proteins | sample MGYA00376060_ERZ724527 | MGnify/ENA primary metagenome ERZ724527 (study PRJEB28724, sample SAMN07190886) | activated sludge metagenome | isolation source: activated sludge of sewage treatment plant in Hong Hong | place: USA: Christiansburg, Virginia | collected...
CCACCTCGAAGCGGATCGTTTTTCCGGCCATCGGGTGGTTGAAGTCGAACAGGGCATGCGTTGCATCCAGCTCACGCAGGAAGCCCGCAAACGTGCCGCCATTGGGCGCGGTGAATTCGACGACAGAGTTTTCCTTGAGTTCCATTTCTGCTGGCAATCCGGCCCGTGAAATGCGTTCGACGAGACGTGGATTGTGCTGACCAAAGGCCTCATTCGGTTCCAACTGGAAGACGAAGCGCTCATGCGCAGTGAGGCCGATCAGTACGGATTCGAGGTTTTCGGCAAGCTGACCGCTACCCATCTGCAACGTCGCCGGGCTCATGTCGAAAGTCGAGAGAAACTCTTCTCCCTCCAGGGTTGAAATCCGGTAATGCATGGTCAGAAAGCTGTCGGAACGAACCGTCATGGGTGTTTCTCCTCGGTTTTCTTGCTTGTTGCGGTCAACTGCTCAAACACCAGCAAAATTGCCCCGACGGTGATCGCCGAATCGGCGACGTTGAAGGCTGGCCAATAAAAACCAGCCGCGTGCCATTGAATGAAATCGACGACCGCCCCGAAACGCACGCGATCGATGACATTACCCAGCGCACCACCCATGACCAGCGTCAGGGCGAGCGAAAGCAGTTTCTGTTCGGGATGTTTCTTTAGTTCAAGCGCTATCCAGCCGGAGACACCCAGCGCCAGTGCGGTAAAGAACCACCGCTGCCAACCCGGTTGATCAGCAAGGAAGCTGAATGCCGCGCCCGGATTCCAGGTCAGCACCCAGTTCCAGAATGGCGCGACATAGATGGTCTGGCCGAATTGTATATTGTCAAGGACCACCCATTTGCTGAGCTGATCCAGAACCAGAATCAGCGCAGCCAGGGCATACCAGCGCTTCACATCAGGCACAAAGACGAACCTCACCAGCACCATGCAGGTTGCTGACGCAACGTCCGCACAGCGTCGGATGCTCGGCATTGGCGCCGACATCCGCACGGATATGCCAACAGCGCTCGCATTTGCCATGCGTCGAGGGGGTGGCGACGAGCTTTTCTTCATTGGCCTTGACCAGCACGGTTTTGGAGCAGATCAGGACAAACTTCAGATCATCGCCCAACGCGGCCAACAAATCATGCTTTTCGCCGGAACAATGCAGTTCAACCTCAGCCTGTAGCGATGACCCGATTTTGCCGGCTTCGCGCAGCTCTTCCAGTGCCTTGGTCACGTCAGCGCGTACTGCGCGTACCTGCGCCCATTTGGCCAGCAACTCACCCTCGCCCTCCGGCTTGGGCAACTCATGCCAAGTGTGCAGCATGACCGATTGCTCGGCATCTGCCGTCAACAGTTGCCAGACTTCTTCTGCCGTAAACGAAAGGATTGGCGCAATCAGCTTGGTGAATGATTGCAGGATGTGCCACAAAGCGGACTGTGCCGAGCGGCGGGCCGCTGAGCCGGGTGCCGTGGTATACAAACGGTCCTTGAGAATATCGAGGTAGAAACCGCCGAGATCTTCGGAACAGAAGGTTTGCAGGGACTGGACGACGCGGTGAAATTCGTAGCGCTCGTAGTCAGCCTGGCAATCAGCCTGCAATTCGCGGGTCAAGGCCAGTGCGTAACGGTCGATTTCCAGCCATTCACTGACGGGCAGCATGTCCTTGGCTGCGTCAAAATCCGAGGTATTGGCCAGCACGAAACGCAGAGTATTGCGGATGCGACGATAACCTTCGACGACGCGCTTGAGAATTTCGTCGGAAATCGACAGTTCACCGGAGTAATCGGTGGAAGCGGTCCAGAGACGCAGGATTTCCGCCCCCATCTTGTCGGAAACCTGCTGCGGCGCGATGACGTTGCCTTTCGACTTCGACATCTTGTGGCCTTTGCCGTCGACCACGAAGCCATGCGTCAGCAGTGCCTTATAGGGCGCGCGACCATCGATGGCGCAGCCGGAGAGCAGAGAGGACTGGAACCAGCCGCGATGCTGGTCGGAGCCTTCGAGGTAGAGGTCCGCCTGATAAGCCAGGTCGGCGGCGTGCGAACCGCGCAGGACGTGCCAGTGCGTGGTGCCGGAATCGAACCAGACATCCAGCGTGTCCTTCATCTTGTTGTACTGATCAGCCTCGGCACCCAGCAACTCAGCCGGATCAAGACTGAACCAGGCTTCGATACCGGCTTTTTCGACACGTTGGGCAACCTGCTCCACCAGTTCGGCAGTACGCGGATGCGGCAGACCGGTTTCCTTGTGCAGGAAGAAGGGAATCGGCACGCCCCAGTTGCGCTGGCGCGAGACGCACCAGTCCGGGCGGGTTTTCATCATGCCTTCGAGGCGGGCGCGGCCCCAGGCCGGGAAGAACTGGGTTTCATCGACAGCGCGCTCGGCGATCCAGCGCAGGGTTGAGGAATTTTCGTCCTTCTTGTGTTCCATACCGATAAACCACTGGGTCGTGGCGCGAAAGATGATCGGTGTCTTGTGGCGCCAGCAATGCGGATAGCTGTGCAAAATTTTCTCGACTTTTAGTAGTCGACCGCAACATTCCAGTTCCTGCAGCACCAGCGGATTGGCTTCCCATACTGTCTTGCCGGCCAGTTCACCCACTGACAGCGCCGGCGTGTTACCAAGGAATTTGCCGTCATTGCCCACCGGGTTGTTCACCGGCAAGCCGTATTTCTTGCCAATGTTGTAGTCGTCCACACCGTGCGCCGGCGCCGTGTGCACCAAGCCTGTACCGGCCTCAGTGGTCACGTGCGTGCCGCAGATGATCGCCACATCACGACTCTGGAACGGGTGCTTGAGCAGGATCTGGTCAAGTTTGTCGCCAGTACAAGAGGCGACGGTCGTGCCCTCCAAGGCGTAGCGCTTGAGCGCCGCTTCGGCCAGTTCGTGGACCAGAATCAGCGCCCCTTTTTCGGTTTCGATCAGATCGTAGCTCAGTTCCGGATGAACACTGACCGCTTCATTGGCCGGCAAGGTCCACGGGGTCGTCGTCCAGATCACCGCAAACGCCGGGCCACGCAGATGCGTCAAACCAAAGGCTTTGGCTAGTTTCTCGGCGTGATTGGCGTGAACTTCAAAAGCCACATCGATGGCCGGCGAATTTTTATCTTCGTACTCAACCTCGGCTTCAGCCAGTGCCGAACCACAATCCAGACACCAATTGACTGGCTTCAACCCCTGATAGAGGTAGCCCTGTTCAAGGATTTTGCCCAGCGCACGAATCTCGCCGGCTTCGGCCGAGTAATTCATCGTCAGGTAAGGATTGCCCCAATCGCCCAAGACACCGAGACGGATGAAATCTTTCTTCTGGCGTTCGACCTGTTCGGCGGCATAGGCACGGGAAAGCTCGCGCACCTTGTCAGCCGGAATCTGCTTGCCATGCAGTTTTTCGATCTGATGCTCGATCGGCAGCCCGTGACAGTCCCAGCCCGGCACATAAGGCGCATCGAAACCGGCCAGCGTTTTCGAGCGAACAATAATGTCCTTCAAGACCTTGTTGACCGCATGACCGATGTGGATATCACCGTTGGCGTAGGGCGGACCATCATGCAGCACGAAACGCGGCCGACCGGCGCAGACTTCGCGGATGCGCTGGTAGAGTTTTTTCTCCTGCCATTGGCCAACCCACAGCGGCTCGCGCTTGGGCAAATCGCCGCGCATCGGAAACGGGGTGTCCGTCAGGTTCAGAGTGTCTTTGTAATCAGCCATTTTTCGTGCTCAAAGCTTGAAGAATGCCCGCGCCGCCACCGCATCTAGTGCGATCTGCGCCTTGAGGGCATCCAAATTGGGAAAACGTTGCTCGTTACGCAGTTTATGGACGAAACGAACGGAAAGATGCGCGCCATAAATGTCGCGATCGAAATCGAATAGATGGACTTCCAGTATCGGCCGGATACCACCAACCGTCGGCCGAATACCAAGATTGGCCACACCGGGCAACAGTTGCCCATCGATGCCGGAGACTTCGACGGCAAAGACGCCGGACATCGGCAACGGATTGTGCTTGATACGGATATTGGCCGTCGCAAAACCCAGTTGGCGCCCGACCTTCTCGCCATGCCGAACGCTCCCGTCAATCACGTAGGGGCGCCCGAGCAGTGCCGCTGCCTGCTCCATATCACCGACAGCGAGTGCCTCGCGCACGCTGGAACTGGACACCCGGCCACCATCGAGCGTGACACTGCCCATCGCCTCAACAGTGAAGCCCGACCGTTCACCCGCCGCCTGCAGCATGGCAAAGTCGCCGGCCCGGCCTTTGCCGAAGCGGAAGTCGTCGCCAATAATCAAGTGCCGGGTACGCAAGCCATTGAGCAGCACGCCATCGACAAACTGCTGCGCTGAAAGCGCGGCAAAATCCGCATTGAAACGGCAAACCATGACCTGCGCCACCCCGGCGTCGGACAGCAACTCCAGTTTCTCACGCAAGGTGGTAAGACGCGCCGGTGCTGATGCAGGGGCAAAAAATTCACGGGGGTGCGGCTCGAAGGTCAGAATGGTGGCCGGCAAACCGGCGCCATGCGCGGCATCGACCAGGCGATTCAACAAAGCCGCATGGCCACGATGAACACCGTCGAAATTGCCGATAGCCAAGGCTGTGGGGCCTGGGACCGGACGCGAAAAGCCGCGAAAAACCCGCATCTGAAGCTCGAAAAAAGGGTCGATTATAGCGGCTTGTATGCACCAGCGCCTCTTTCGCCAAATATCCCGAGAAAGCAAATACTTAAGATCACTATTTTTTATACACCCTTCGTTATAATCAGCGCTCCTCCTGCAGCCACCAAGCCTTCACCCACTAAATGCTCAAGTTGATCGATCACATTGTCCGAATATCGGCACGCCGGGATCGTACAGAAATCAACACGGCGATGGTCGAAGCCATGCTCGACATTTTCGGGCCACGTTCGCTGCGCATTTATCGCTGTTTTTCCAGCGGCCCAAAAACCGTGGTTTTTGCTTGTGCTGGATTTGGCACGGAAGGCCGCTTTTCACACAATGCCTATCTGCCAGAACGCCAGTTCTGCCGGCCGATCACCCAGGACCCCTTGCTGCGCCGGGCCCAAAAGGAAGGCTCGATCGTCCTCGACATTCTCCCGGATGGTGCCAATCGCCTGGTGTTCCCGGTTAGTTCGCTGGATCAATTGATATATCTGGTTGACATTGTGATCGGCGAAAATTTTCCATCCAACCAGCGCGTATTGCTGATGGGACTGATCGAATATTTCACGCACCATATCGCCCTCCTCGATTACGGCGAAGCAGACACGCTCACCGGACTGGCCAATCGCAAGACTTTCGACAAGCACTTGTTCGAGGTTCTTGGCAAGGCAGCCAATGATGATCAGCATTTCCATACCAGCGTCCCAAAGCGCCGCCAGGGCGACCACGAGAGCCAGCACTGGCTTGCAGTTTGTGACATTGATTTTTTCAAGCGCATTAACGACAACCACGGCCACCTGATTGGTGACGAGGTTCTGGTCATGTTCTCGCGCCTGATGCGCGAATCATTCCGCTACGATGACCAGTTATTCCGCTTCGGCGGCGAGGAGTTTGTGGCCGTTCTGCAACCGGCCAAACAAGCCAGTGTACATGCCGTTTTCGAGCGTTTCCGCCAATCCGTCGAGGCTCATCTGTTCAGCCGCGTCGGGCACGTCACGGTCAGCACCGGCTATAGTCGCCTGCTGCCCAACGACACGCCTTCCGATGTCATCGACCGTGCCGATGAGGCGCTCTACTATTGCAAGCACAATGGGCGCAACCAGTCAGCCTGCTTTGAAACACTGGTTGACGAAGGCAAACTCACGCCGAAAAACACACCCAAAAGCGAATTCGAGCTTTTCTAAGCAATCGCCTGCCAGAGCAGCCGCTAGCGCTTAGTTCCGAGGCGCGCCATGATGGCTGCCATCGCCTCAGCCGCCCCCAGTGGCAGGTAAAAATCAACATACCGACTGATGCGTGTTTCAAGCGGATTGATTTCCACGGTAGGTATCCCGACTTCAGTACACCAGATCACCGGCTCGGCGATGTAGGGAAAAACGCCAGAAGTGCCAATCGTAAAGACCAGATCGAAGCCCTCCTCCATGGCGTCCATAAACCGCGCCATGGCTGCTTCCGGCAACGCCTCACCAAACAGCACAACCCTGGGCCGCAGCACACTGCTGCACACCGGGCAATACGGCGGCATTTCATGGCCGCTCAAATCCGTGACCGTTTCCTGAAAATCACATTCGGTACAGATCAGTTCCTGCAAGTTTCCGTGGATCTCGATGAGATTGCTGCTTGCAGCTTTGCGATGCAGGCCATCAACGTTTTGCGTAAAAACGGTCACATGAGGGATCAAGCGTTGCAGCGCTGCAATGGCTAGATGCGCCGCATTGGGCTGAGCACCACGGCAGGTGCGCTCAATCTGTGCCAGATATTTCCAGGTAATCTCGGGACGTACAGCAAACACCTCGCCGGATAGCGCTTGCTCAATCGACAAACCTTCTTCTGTAGATTCGTCGTTGTATAAGCCGCCGACACCACGATAGGTCGGCAATCCGGAGTCCGCAGAAATTCCGGCCCCGGTGATGAAAAGAACCCGCTGAGACCTTCCCAGCAGCTCTGCAATTTTGTCGAGTGCCGATTCTATATTCATGGTTTTGATTTGGGCTTTTGGTCAGGATGGATCGGCACGCTGCCCTGCCGGATTGGCATCTCACAACAGACGCGGGAAATCAGCTAATCGAACAACCCAGGTGGCAGAGGCTTGAGATTTTCCTGCTTTACCGTGAAGCGTACGACGCCCCCCTGGCGACCAATGGCCTCGACCACCATACGCCCGACCGAGGCTTCGGCAACAACTCGAACGTTACGTGCCGACTTTGGTGAACGCCCGGCATAAACAGCAACCGTCCCGGCACGCGGCAACCAGGGTCTGAGCATTATCCCAGAGCCACCAGCTTGGCCTTGGGGCCGACGGGGTGACGGGTGAAGTATTGCCGTACGCCTCGCACAATGGCATCAGCCAGTTTGTCCTGATAGGCATCATCGTTAAGCCGGCGCTCTTCTTCCGGATTGGAGATGAAGGCCGTTTCGATCAGCGCCGATGGAATATCCGGTGCCTTGAGCACGGCAAAACTGGCCTGTTCGACGTGATCCTTGTGCAGCGTATTGACATTACCGAGTTCGCCCAATAAGTACTTGCCCAGTTTCAAGCTGTCATTAATGGTGGCAGTTTGCGACAAATCGAGCAGCGTGCGCGCCAGAAAAAGGTCTTTGGCCGCGAGATTCACGCCACCAACCAGATCAGCTTCATTTTCGCGCTGAGCCAGCATCCGTGCTTGCGTGCTTGAGGCGCCACGCTCAGACAGGACGAATACCGAAGAACCTCGCGCATCCGGCTTGATCCAGGCATCGGCGTGGATCGACAGGAAAAGATCAGACTGCACCCGCCGTGCCTTTTGCACGCGCATTTGCAAAGGCACGAAGAAGTCGGAATCGCGGGTCAGCACGGCACGCATGTTTGGCTCGGCGTCGATACGCGCCTTGAGGCGCTTGGCGACAGCAAGTGTGACATTCTTTTCAAAGGAACCGCCCTTGCCGACCGCGCCGGGATCTTCTCCGCCGTGTCCGGGGTCGAGCGTAATGGTAATCAGGCGGTCGACTATCGGTTTGCCGGATTTTTTGCTGGTTTGAATTTCCGGGGCTTTTTCAATACGCCGTGCATCATCAGACTTGTTATCGGCGAGTGGCTCCGGGTCCATCCTGAATGGCTCAACCGCATCCTGGCGCCCTTCGAGCAAAGCCATCAACGGATCAACAGGATTCACCGGATAGACATCAAGCACCAGGCGGTGGCCATATTCACCAACTGGTTTGAGTTCGAACACCTGCGGATTGACCTTGGACTTCAATTCCATGACCAGTCGCACTACCCCCGGCTTGAAACGACCGGCACGCAGCAACTTGATATAAGGATCATCAGTTGCCACCTTGCGCGCCAAGCTGTCGAGGACGCTGTTGAACTCGACTCCCTCGATATCCACAACCAGGCGATCCGGGTTTTCAACGGTGAAGTGGGTGTATTTAAGCGGCGCGTCGTGCTCCAGCGTGACCCGCGTGTAGTCGGCAGCCGGCCAGATACGCACAGCGAGCACCGACGGCAGCTTGGCTGCCGCACCGGCCAGCGGTGAAACGGAGAAAATCAGCGAGGCGCCGGCGTAACGGAGTAAGCGTCGTCGTCCCAGGCTGTGGTGAGTGCCCTTAGACACTGCGCCCCTTTCGGTGAATCTGCCACGGCTTCGACGATACGCCCGAGACCTGCATGATGAAGGCGCAACCGCAGGTCTGGCGACGGTAGGCAGCGTTCAGCCCGCTCCGGCCACTCAACCAGGCAGATCGCATTCTCATTAAAGTATTCAGTAAAGCCCGCATCGAGAAACTCCTCGTGTGCCTCGAAACGATAAAAATCAAAGTGATATAAGTATATGCTCGAAACTACGTAAACTTCAACCAGAGAATACGTCGGGCTTTTTACCGGGCCTTTATGGCCGAGCGCACGAATCACGGCACGCGCAAAACTGGTCTTGCCAGCACCAAGGTCACCTTCGAGAAATATCACCAGACCAGGTTGCAGCAATGGTGCCAAAATTCCACCCAAGCGCTCGGTCGCAGCCTCGTCAGACAAATTAAAAACGGCGGTAACATCGGGGCTATGCACGATCAAAACTCCACAGTGGATTACACGGCACTCAAGGAAGAAATCCGGCAGGCCGCCAAAAAGCTCGGCTTTGCCACTGCCGGCATAGCCCGAGCCGATGTCAGTGAAGCCAGTGAGCGCCTGCGTCTATGGCTGGCGGCTGGCTGCCACGGCGAGATGGATTATATGGCGCGTCATGCTGATTTGCGTGCCGACCCTGCCGCACTGCAGCCCGGCACAATCAGTGTAGTGTCTGTTGCGGTCGACTACCTGCCACACCGAAAAATTTACGACGATCCGTCACAGGCCTCCATTTCGCGCTATGCCCAAGGTCGCGACTATCACAAGGTGGTACGCAACCGCCTGCAGAAACTTGCCGATGCCATCACTGCCGTTATTGGCCCATTTGGCTACCGGGTATTTTCCGACTCAGCGCCCGTCATGGAAGTACATTTCGCCAGTCAGGCCGGACTAGGCTGGCGCGGCAAGCACACGCTGTTGCTCTCCAAGGAAGGTTCGTGGCGCTTTCTTGGTGAGATCTACTGCGACTTACCCCTGCCCCCCGACCCACCCATTGATGATCACTGCGGCACCTGCAACGCCTGCCTCGATGCCTGCCCAACCCGGGCCATCATCGCTCCATACAAAGTTGATGCCAGACGCTGTATTTCCTACCTGACCATAGAGTTGGCTGGCGCCATCCCCGAGGAATTCCGCCCCCTGATTGGCAATCGCATTTACGGTTGCGACGACTGCCAGACTTGCTGCCCGTGGAACCGCTTCGCCCAATTGGGCGACGCCGAGTTTGCCCCACGTCATGGCCTTGATTCAGCAAGCCTGATCGAACTGTTCGCCTGGAGCGAAGACGAATTCAACGTACGCCTGGCTGGCAACCCCATCCGTCGCATTGGCCACGAGCGCTGGTTAAGAAATATCGCCGTTGCTCTCGGCAATGCGCCCCCCAGTGACGCGACGCGAGCCGCTCTCAGCAGTCAATTGAACCACCCATCAGCACTGGTTCGCGAACATGTTTCGTGGAGCCTTGCACGACAAGCTGACGCCTGAAATCTGATGTCATTGCAGTGCATGAATTTTGGCTGCTATCCTTGCGCCCAATTACTGGTAGCGAGCACATGTGGAAAAGACCTGAAAAGCCGATTGCAATACACACATCACAGGTAGTTGTTGGCCTTTACGTCTGGCTCGACATGTCCTGGGACGATCATCCCTTTCTATACAACCGCTTCAAGATAAATGATGCCAAACAGATCGCCACGATCCGTGCCATCCCCATTCAGGGCAAGCTCTACTACTACCCAGAAAAAAGTAGCGCGGCGCCTGGCCCCGTGCTGGATCAACCTGAAACGGTAAGCCCCGAAGACACCGAAGCACCCTTCGCGTCGAATGAGGCCGCTGAACTGGCTCAGGAGATGATGCAGCAAAACAAAGAAAAGCACGACAGGCTGCGTCAGCAAAAAGACGCCGCTGCTCGTGCTGACCGCGCCTGGGAGCAGGCCGCCCGTGTTACGCGCGAAGCCATGCTGGGCATGGCACGAAGCCCCAAACAGGCCGGCGCACAACTCGCCGAGCTATCGAAAAAAACGGCCAGCATGATTTCCCAGGGCCAGGAAATATTGCTGCACCTGTTGGGCGACAAGGAAGGCGATGGGCCGCAGTTTCATGCGCTAAATGTCATGACGCTGGCCATGCTGCTAGGCAAGGTTGCCGGCCTGAACGAAACACAACTCTCGGAACTGGCCCTAGGCACCCTGGCCCACGATATTGGCAAAGCCAAAGTACCGGCACACATTCTCAAGGCCAAGAGCCGCGCCAAGCACGAAGAGGCGTTCTTTCGCCAGCACGGGGCCTATGGCGTCGAAATGGCCAGGGTATCTGACGCATTTGGCCTGACAGCGCTGTCGATCATTGCCGACCATCACGAATACATCGATGGCAGCGGCTGGCCCACCGGCAAGACCACCGCAGGCCCGGCGGCACGCATTGTCGCCCTGGTTGATCGCTACGATCGCCTGTGTTCGCCAGAGTCTCCCGAGCGTGAGGCCTTGATGCCAGCCGAAGCACTGGCCCGAATGTTTCGTGTCGAAACCACCCGATTTGACCCTCGTTTGCTGAGCATGCTGATCAAATTGCTCGGCGTTTTTCCACCCGGCACCTTGGTCAAACTGAACGATGAGTCGCTGGGACTGGTGGTTTCGCCGGGCAAGGAAAGCTTGCGCCCGACCGTCCTGATCTACAGCCCGGAAGTCGATAAACGTGACGCACCAACGGTAGATCTTGGGCAGGTCAGTGAACTCAAGATCGAAGAAGCACTGCGCCCCTCAAGCATCCCGAGTGATGTGCTGCAGTGGCTGAATCCACGGCAACGCCTGTCCTATTTCTTCTCGACAGACAAGAGTAGCTGACGGCAAATCAGCTTTGGGCGCCAGAGAAGCCCCCTGCTGACGAATTTTCCAGCCCAGCAGGCCGCCAGCCAGCGTAGCAGCCGCTACCAGGGCAAGAATGAGCAGACCTGTTTT
>ERZ724527.1435-NODE-1435-length-11174-cov-4.482597_pt1 | contig 11174 bp, 11 predicted proteins | sample MGYA00376060_ERZ724527 | MGnify/ENA primary metagenome ERZ724527 (study PRJEB28724, sample SAMN07190886) | activated sludge metagenome | isolation source: activated sludge of sewage treatment plant in Hong Hong | place: USA: Christiansburg, Virginia | collected...
GTGACCCACCTGATCAGCGTGGCCTCCAGCCTGGAGAGCCTGGTGATCGGTGAGCGCGAGATCCTTGCCCAAGTACGTGATCAATACGAGCGCGCCCGTCTTGCTGGTCTTACCGGTGATGCGTTGCGCCTGTTGATGAAGCAAGTGGTGATCACCGCCAAACGGGTGTACACCGAGACCGGTATCGCTAACCGTCCCGTGAGCGTGGTGAGCCTGGCCTATCGTGCGCTGCGCGACCATGGTGTTCGCAAGGAAGCCCGCTTCCTGATCATCGGTGCAGGCAAGACCTGCGCGGACATGTGCCTCTATCTGGCCAAGCACGGGTTCAAGGACCTTCACATCTTCAACCGCACCTTGTCCAAGGCCGAAGCGCTGGTGAAGAACGTGGGCGGAGAGGCCTATCCGCTGGACACGCTCGTGGCCTTCGACGAGGGCTTTGATGTGATCATTTCCGGTGTCGGCCGCGGTACGCCCATTGTGGATGCTGAGCTCTTCAGCGCCCTCCGCGCTGCCGATCCACGCGCCTCGGATCAACGTGCCTCCAAGCCTGTCCTCGTGGACCTGGCGCTGCCCTACGACATCGAGCCGACCTGCATGGGCACATCGCCCGCGCACCTGATCCGCATCGACGACCTGCAGCAACAGGCCGAGACCAACCGCGCTGCTCGTCACCAGGAGCTGGGCGCTTGCCTGGCGATCGTAGAGGAAGGAGTTGCAGGCTTTGAAGTGATGGCCCGTGAACGCGGAGTGGAACGCGCCATGGCCCAGGTACCGGAGGCAGTGCGCGCCTTGCGTGACCGTGCTGTGAACGAAGTGTTCGCCGCCGACATCGCCCGCCTTGACCCTGATGCCCGCGCTGTTCTGGACAAGGTGCTCGACCACTTGGAGCGCAAGTACATCAGCGTGCCCATGAAGCTGGCCAAGCAGGTGATCCTCGATGAGCACCAGCGGGTGGCGGAAGTCCCGCGCGCATGACCGCTCCGCGACCGCTCGTCATTGGTACCCGCGGCAGCGCCCTCGCCCTCTGGCAGGCCCACCACATCGCCGATCGCTTGCTCGCTCTCGGCCAGCCCACCGAGATCCGCATCATCAAGACCAGCGGTGATCGCATCCAGGACCTCTCCTTCGACAAGATGGAAGGCAAGGGCTTCTTCACCAAGGAGCTGGAGGCCGAACTGCTCAATGGTACCATCGACCTCGCCGTACACAGTTGCAAGGACCTTGAGACCAATGAACCGGCAGGCCTTACCATCGCTGCTTTTCCGGGTCGCGCCGCTTGCACCGAGCTGCTGTTGATCCGTCCTGAAGCCAACGACGCCACCTTGCTGTTGGAGGTGAAGCGTTCGGCGATCGTCGGCACTTCTTCGGCCCGACGCAAGGCCCAACTGAACCAGCTCCGTCCGGATGTGGGCATTCAGGACCTGCGTGGCAATGTGCCCACCCGCGTGGAGAAGCTGCGCAGCGGACAGTATGATGCCATCCTACTGGCGAAGGCCGGTCTCGATCGTCTGGCGCTTGATCTTTCCGGTCTTCAAGTGCTCGAATTGGACCCACGGATCTTCGTTCCTGCACCGGCACAGGGCGCGCTTGCCGTGCAAACACGTAGCGATGATGGCATCACCCGCGCAGTGGTTGAACAACTGAACGATGCATCCGCTTCCCGCACGGCCGTTCTGGAACGTCGCGTCCTCAACGCCTTCCATGGAGGATGCCAGGTGCCCTTGGGCGTCCATGCTGTTCATGCTGCTGGCCAGTACCATATCTGGGCGAGCGGCACAAGATCCTGGACCGACATGCCCCGGCGTGTGCATGTAAGCGGCACGGATGTGGATCAGCTGGCTAAGGAGACCGTGCAACGGCTGAATGCTCCGGTCAAGCCCATGCGTGCAGTGATCACCCGCGCGCTGGAAGGGGATGAGCTGATCGCAAGGACCCTGAAGGCGCATGGCATTGCGGTGAGCGGTGTGGAACTGCTGACACCTGTGGCCATGCCCTTCACCGAAGTGCCCGATCACGAAAGGATCTTCTTCACCTCACGCAACGCTGTCCGATCCTTCGTAAAAGGAGGCGGAGACCTGCGCATGGCCCCTTGCGATGCCATCGGCAACGGCACGGCCGAGGAGATCCGTAAGCATGGTGCGGAAGTCGGTTTCATTGGTGATGGACCGGACACACCAACCATTGCGAAGGCTTATGTGGAACGCTTCGGTCAGCTGAAGGTCCTCTTTCCCTGCGCGACCGACGGGCTCCGAACGGTGCAGAGGGCCATGCCTGAAGGTCACGCGCTCGACCTCCACGTCTACACCATGCGCCCGGTGAACCTTGTACGACCGGTCGAAGGCGATCTGGTGATCGTGACCAGTCCGAACCATGCGGATGCTCTGCACGCCGTCACCGCCTTGGACCGCTGGACCAGCGTTGTGGCCATGGGCACCAGCACCGCCCAGCGCATCAAGTCTTTGAGCGGCGTGGAGGCCCTGATCCCTTGGTCGAGCACGGAGATGGCTTTGATCGATGCGGTCTTCAACCTCGCCACCGCGAACACGAACACCTGACCCACCATGGACCTGCTGCAACGCCCACATCGCACGCGCAAGAACGCCATCATCCGTGAGGCCGTCGCCGAAACGCGTGTACACCCGGCCCAGTTCATCTATCCCTACTTCGTGAAGCCCGGCACGGGTATGCAGGACCCGATCCTCGCCATGCCCGGCATCTCGCACTTCACCGTGGATACCTTGTTGAAGGATGTGGAAGTGGGGTTGAAGCTCGGTCTCAACAAGGTGCTATTGTTCGGCGTACAGGAGCCCAAGAGCGAGGAGGGTGACGCCGCATGGAGCGAGCGCAGCGTGGTGCCCAACGCCATCCGTGAACTGAAGAAGGCCTTCGGTGACGACCTGTATGTGATCACCGATGTGTGCCTCTGCGCCTACACGACCCACGGTCATTGCGGTCTTGTGCACGACCACCGCGTGCTCAACGATGAAAGCGTGGAGCGGTTGGTGAGGATGGCCCTCGCACACGCCACCGCCGGTGCCGACATGGTAGCCCCGAGCGATATGATGGACGGTCGCATCGGAGCAATGCGTCATGGGCTGGACACACAGGGCTTCACGAACACCGCGCTCATGAGCTATGCGGTGAAGTTCGCGAGCGCCTACTATGGCCCCTTCCGCGAAGCGGCCGGTTCAGCACCGGGTTTCGGTGACCGGCGCAGCTACCAGATGGACGCACGCAACGGTCGGGAGGCCATGCGCGAGGCCCTTCTGGATGAACAGGAAGGCGCTGACATCCTGATGGTGAAGCCCGCGCTCGCCTACCTCGACATCCTTTCGGAGCTTCGTCAGCGCACCGACCTGCCTTTGGCCTGTTACAACGTCAGCGCAGAGTACAGCATGGTGAAGGTGGCAGCCGCCGCAGGTCTGGTGGATGAACGCTTGATGACCTTGGAGAACCTGCATGCCTTCGCCCGCGCAGGTGCCGACCTCATCATCACCTACCACGCACGGGAAGTGTTGGAGAAGCGCTGGCTGTAGCTCGGTCGGCGGCCATGGTCGGTCCATTGTCCCGCATACTTTTCTTCATCTTCGTGTGATCGTCCGCTCATGTCCATCACACGCATTCTTGTTGCTGACCCCTTCGAGGTACTTGCTGTCGGCTTGCGCAGTTGGCTTGCTGACGCCAGTGGACTTGAGGTGATCGGCCATGCACCGACCGGACAAGCCGTGCTTGAGCGGCTCGCGCAGGACCCTGTCGACCTTGTTCTGATGGAGGTCTCGATGCCTGGACTGGACGGTATCGATACCATGCGCGAAGTGCACCGACGCCATCCACAGGTGAAGGTGCTGGCCTACTCCGCGCTCACGGACATCGAGTATGTGAACAGCATGCTGATCGAAGGGGCTTCGGGCTATCTGGTGAAGGATGCCTCCCAAGCGGAGGTGATCACAGCGATCCGAACAGTGATGAGCGACAAGCCGTACCTGAGCCCTGCGGCCCGCGAGAGCACCTTGCGGGGGTATGACCATACCGAGAAGCGGATGGACGGTGAGTACATCGGCCTGACCGAGCGTGAACGTGAGATCATCCGGCTGGTGGGTCTGGAGCGCACGAATGATGAGATCGCCAAGGCCCTCTTCATCAGCGTCGACACCGTGAAGACCCACCGCAAGCACCTGATGACGAAGCTGAACGTGCGCAGCCTCGCCGGGCTGGTGAGGTACGCACGGGACCGCAACTGGATCTGAGCGAAACCCCGAAAAATACCCTCTAGTGGGTATTGTGGGGGGCTGGGGGTCGGGGGAGTTTTATTCCGTCACGTTCGGAACTCCCCTCGACCATGGAAAAGCAACTCGACATCACCTGCAAAGCCGCCCTCTTGGCGGCGATCATGGCGCTTGCAGGACTGTCCCTCTTTGCCGCCGCACCTCCCAGCCACGATGAAGTGACCATCACCGGTAGGCTCTACGCTGACACCTCGGACCTGGAGGATGCCATCTTGGTCGTGGAACTGGAAGAGGAGCAGTGCCTGCGTTCCGTCCTGTTGCGCAACGGTCGCTTTGAATTCAAAGTACCTGTTGGCGCTCATGCCCGGCTCATCTTCCTCAAGCCTGGCTACCTCACCAAGGAAGTGCTCGTGGACACCAAGAACGCCCTCATCAGCGCCCAAGCCAACAAGCTGAACAAGACCGTCAAGTTCGACGTGGTGCTGGAGTCCACCGAAGAACGCAAGCATCAGGCCTACCTCGGTCCCGTGGGCTATATCCACTTCGTGAACGGTACCGGTTTGATGCGCGTGCGCCACGATGAACGCATGGTGGCCCTTACCCAGGAGGCCGAGGATAAGTAGGACGTTCAAGAGCGCTTCGGGTCAGCGGCTCTCCCGTTGGTCCGGTCAGGCGGACCCCGGCTCTCTCCGCCGGGGTTTCGTCTTTCCAGTTAGACCTATTCGACCTGGAACCGCTGGGTGGACAGGTGTCCAGCTCCATCCCTGATCAACAGCAGGTAGCCGCCAGGAGGAATTCCGCTCAGGTCCAGTTCGGAGCGGCCACCGTTCACCGTCCGGACAAGCAATGACCGTCCTGAGAGATCCAGCATTTGCACGTAGTGTGTACCCGTGTTGACCGTGTTAAGCACGAGTACGGGAGCGTTGGAGGGAACGGGGTTAGGGGCGATCGAGAAGGACCCTTCCACTACCGTTCCGGGAACCTTGGTGGGAATGAACGGCCCGCAAATGCAAACCGCGCACAAGCCCGTATCCGCGTAGAACAGAAAGTCGCAGGGTTGGGAGCACAGGTCCATGATGATGGTGTCGCCCACAACATTCAGGTACATTGGATTTCCTCCAGGATGGTCAACGCAACTGAACGGACTGAACGTCCATGTGAATGGGCCGGAGCAACTGCTCCACAGGGTTGAATACGGACCGAAGGCCCACGTGCCATCACAGCCGTTCGTGGGCGGGATCACGTAGTAGGTGGTCAGTGCGGTCTGCGCTGATGCGTGGCAAGTGAAAGCGACCAGGCTCAGGAACGCGGCAAGGGTGCGAAGCGGCTTCATGAAGTGAAACTAGCGGTGCCGGATACTGTCGAACAGCGGCCATCACGCTGTGAGCGAACAGGGTGTTGTGGAGCGCGGATGGAATGGCGCAGGGCTGAAAAGCTCAGGGTCCCCGTTGGGAGACCCTGAGCGAAATGTATCTTGAACGCCACGGAAGGCGAATGAGCTCCTGCTCTTAAGAGGCCTGAGGCACTTTGTCGAAAGCCGATGCGGGATCGAACATGCTTCCTTTCACTGCGGAAAGCGGCAGCTCCATCGTTGTGATCACCGGATGACCCACCGTGAAGCGCACGCGCTCCATCCAGAGCTCCATGCTACGGGTCACCGCCCCTATCGCGCTCCACGGGATGAACAGCGGGGGGGTGGCCGGACCGGAAAAGGGAGATGACCGACAAGTACAGGCCGAAGGGGTCCTGGGCGATGCGCAGTACACCGTTGTATTTCGCTCCCCCGATCCGTCCGGCCTGGAACGACCGATACGGAGGCACCGGTCCCGGCGAACCACCGTACCGCTCGTGCATCCTGCGCCACCCACTCGTATGGCCGATCATGAAGCAGATCAGGCACCAGAACAGCGGAAAGCCGAGCGCGAACCAGGCCGGGTGGAAAGGCAAGGGATGGGCGTTCGCTACGTCGATCGGTTCCATGGTGGTACCAAGGTATTCTTGGCAGGAGCTGTGTGAAAAAGCTCAGGGTCTCCGTTGGGAGACCCTGAGCGAAAGATCCGTGAGAGCGACCTTACTTGAACGCCGCCAGCCCCGTCACCTCCATGCCAGTGATCAGCAGGTGGATGTCGTGCGTGCCTTCGTAGGTCACCACGCTTTCGAGGTTCATCATGTGGCGCATGATGGGGTACTCGTTCGTGATGCCCATGCCGCCGAGGATCTGTCGGGCTTCGCGAGCCACGCTCATGGCCAAGGCCACGTTGTTGCGCTTCGCCATGCTGATCTGCGCGGTGGTGGCGCGACCTTCATTGCGCAGCACCCCGAGGCGCCAGGTGAGCAGCTGGGCTTTGGTGATCTCCGTGATCATCTCGGCGAGCTTCTTCTGCGTAAGCTGGAACTGCCCGATAGGCTTGCCGAACTGGATGCGCTGTTGGCTATAGCGGAGGGCGGTGTCGTAGCACTCCATGGCCACGCCGAGCGTACCCCATGCAATGCCATAGCGGGCGCTGTCCAAGCAGCCGAGCGGGGCGCCGAGACCGCTCTTGTTGGGGAGCAGGTTGGCCTTGGGCACCTTCACGTTGTCGAACACAAGCTCTCCTGTGGGGCTGGCGCGCAGGCTGAGCTTTCCGTGCGTGGTCGGTGTGGTGAAGCCTTCCATGCCACGCTCCACGATCAGACCATGGATGCGGCCTTCGGTGTTTTCGGCCTTGGCCCACACCACAGCAATGTCGGCCAGCGGGCTGTTGCTGATCCACATCTTGGCGCCGTTCAGCAAATAGTGGTCGCCCTTGTCCTGGAAGGTGGTGACCATGCCACCAGGGTTGCTGCCGTGGTCGGGCTCGGTAAGGCCGAAGCAGCCGATCTTGGTGCCGGCCGCGAGCTGGGGCAGCCACTTCATCTTCTGCTCTTCGCTGCCATACTTCCAAATGGGGTACATCACCAACGAGCCCTGCACGCTGCAAAGGGAACGCAAGCCGCTATCGCAGCGCTCGATCTCCTGCATGATCAGGCCGTAGCTGATCTGGTCCAGGCCCATGCCGCCGTATTCCGTGGGCACCATCGGTCCGAAGGCGCCGATCTCTGCGAGGCCGGGAATGATGTCGGGGCTGAAGAAGGACTTCTCGAAGCGCTCTTCGATGATGGGTTTCAGGTGCGTGCTGACGTGCTTGCGCGCGGTGTCGCGGATCAGCTTGTGCTCCTCCGTGAGCAGTTCGTCCACCAGGTAGTGGTCGTGTGCTTGGTAGAGGTCCGTGGCGGCCTTCTTCTGGGTGGTGGTCGTGCTCATTGGCGTATGTTCCGAAGTTCCTGAAAAGCGGTGCAAAAGTAGGAATGTCGCAAGGCTGCGTGGCTGGTTGAGGGGTCTACTTTTGCCGCGGTTGTCCACCATGGAAGGAACGCTCCGCATCCACGACCCGCTCAGCGCCGACTGGGTAACAGGCATCCTGCTGCTGGTGTTCGTGCTCTTGGCCTACACCAACGTGGCCTCGCCCAAGAAGTGGCGCCTGCTGTGGGGCTCCATGTTCTCCCTGCGGCTGGGCAAGCAGGTGTTGCGCGAGGACGTGGACCCGCAGGACCGGACGCTGATCGGACTGGTCGTGACCGCATTGGTGTTGACGGCACTTTTCGCCTATCAGGTGGCGGTGGTCAGTGGTGTGCCGAGCTCCGGACCGGCGCTCTTCGGGCGTTCCCTCCTGTTCGTGGTCATCGCCCTGGTCGCCCATGTGTTGCTGCTGAACCTGGTGGGCGTCCTGTTCCGGTCCGACGGGGGGTTGATGGAGTACCTCTACACCATGTTGCTCATCACCATCGTGCTCGGCGTGCTGCTGCTGCCGGTGGTGCTGTTGGTCGCCTATCAGCCCGGGTTGCGTTCCCTGCTGGTGCCGTTGGGGGTGGGCGTGGTGGCTTTGCTGGTGCTGTACCGCTGGTTCCGGGCGGTCCTGATCGGGGTGGGTGAGGGGGTGCCGCTGCGCCACGTTTTCCTTTACCTTTGCACCGCCGAAATCGTACCCGTGGCCTTAGCGATCCACTCGGCAACGCACTGACCCCCTTGCTCCTCATCCCTTAAGCCGAGCGGCCTTGAAGATCAAGACCATCCTCGTTTCGCAACCGGAACCCACGGACGAGAAGAACCCCTACGTCGAGCTGGCGAAGAAGTTCGCGCTGAAGATCGATTTCAGGCCCTTCATCAAGATCGAGGCGGTGCCCGGACAGGAGTTCCGTCAGGAGCGTGTGAACATCCTGGACCATACGGCCGTGGTGCTCACCAGTCGCAATTCAGTGGATCACTTCTTCCGCATGTGCAAGGAACTGCGGTTGACGGTGCCTGAGTCCTTGAAGTACTTCTGCGTTAGCGAGAGCGTGGCCTATTACGTTCAGAAATACATCGTGTACCGCAAGCGCAAGGTCTTCATCGGCAAGCAGAGCTTCGCTGACCTGATGGACGTGATCAAGAAGCATAAGGAAGAGACCTACCTGGTACCCTGCAGCGACATCCAGAAGCAGGAGATCCCCGCACTGTTGGACAAGGCCGGCGTGAAGTACACCAATGCCGTTTTCTACCGCACGGTGGCCAGCGACCTCAGCGACATCAAGAACCTGGCGTACGACATGTTGGTGTTCTTCAGCCCCGGCGGTATCGAGAGTCTGAAGAAGAACTTCCCCAAGTTCAAGCAGAACGGCGTGGTGATCGCCGCGTTCGGTCCCACCACAGCCAAGGCCGTGCGCGAGGCCGGATTGGAGCTGAACATCGAAGCGCCGCTGCCCGAAGCTCCCAGCATGACCGGTGCCATCGAGCTGTACTTGAAGCGCGCCGCCAAGGAGGCGCGCAAGAAGTGATCCCCGACCCGCCCAACCGCGGGTCACTTGGTTCACCGTCCGATCCATCACTCACCCATGTCCGAGGCCCCGCGCGCTACCTTTCGCAAAGCGGAGCGCCTCTGTAGCCGCACGGTGATCAAGGACCTGCTGGCCACCGGCCGGGCCGTGAACGAGGCGCCCTTCCGCTTGATCGGTAAGGTGATGACCCTCGAAAGCCCCGTACCCGCCCAGATCGCCTTCGCGGTGCCCAAGCGCTTTCTGCCCCGCGCCGTGGACCGCAACCGCACCCGCCGTCGCATGCGTGAGGCTTTCCGCCTGAACAAACAGCGCTGGCAAGAGACCTTACGTGCGGCCAACGTTCAGTGCGCATGGCTCGTCGTTTACCAAGGCCGCACCTGCCCGCCTTTTGAGCTCACTCAACAGAAAATATCCCGGTCCATCGACCGTTGGATCCTTGAGCATGTCCAAGCTGCTCGCTAAGCTCATGGTCGCGCTGGTGAAACTGTACCAGTACACCCTTTCACCCCTGCTTCCAGGTGTGTGCCGCTTCACGCCAAGCTGCAGCGAGTACGGTGTGCAGGCGCTGCGGAAACATGGCCCCTGGCGCGGCGGCTGGCTCACCCTGAAGCGCTTCCTATCTTGTCACCCATGGGGCGGACACGGTTACGACCCCGTCCCATAAGGGCGAACACCCTTCGCCCCAAATTCGAACGATCATGGCACGTATGAACCTCCGCTCCTGGAAGCTCTGGACCGTTACCGGCCTCATTTCGGTCGGCGGTGCGCTCGGCATCGCCGCGGGCGATAGCTTCTTCGAGATCAGCAAGAACCTCGAGATCTTCAATGAGCTCTACAAGGAGCTCAACATCTACTACGTCGACGACACCAAGCCCGGGGAGCTGATGAAGACGGGCATCGACGCCATGCTGGAGAGCCTGGACCCGTACACCGAGTACATCCCGGAAAGCCAGATGGAGGATTACCGCTTCATGACCACCGGCCAGTACGGCGGCATCGGTGCGCTGATCAAGAAGAAGGGCAATACCATGCAGGTGAGCGAGCCTTACGAAGGATATCCCGCCATGAAGGCCGGATTGCTCGCAGGCGATGAGCTCATCGAGATCGACGGGCGCAAAGTGGGCGGCATGGACACCGAAGAGGTGAGCAAATTGCTCAAAGGCCAGGCCGGTACCGCAGTGAAGGTGCTGGCCCGCCGTGATCAGGCTGAACCGAAGCTTTACACCCTTACACGCGAGGAGATCAAGATCCCCGATGTGCCGTACAAGGGCATGATCGACGCAACGAACAAGGTCGGCTACTTCAAGCTGAACAGCTTCACCCAGACCGCGGGGCAGGAAGTGCGCACGGCGATCAAAGAGCTGAAGGACCAGGGTGCCGAGAAGATCATCTTCGACCTGCGTGGCAATGGCGGTGGCCTGCTGCGCGAAGCCGTCAACATCGTCAACTTCTTCGTGCCCAAGAACGAGCTCGTGGTGGAGACCAAGGGCAAGATCGCCGAGTGGGACAAGCCTTACAAGACGCTCAGCGAACCACTTGATGCGACCATTCCGTTGGTGGTGCTTGTGGACGAAGGAAGCGCCAGCGCCAGCGAGATCGTGAGCGGGGCGTTGCAGGACCTGGATCGCGCCGTGATCATCGGCGAGCGCACCTATGGTAAAGGCCTCGTGCAGCAAACGCGTGACCTCTACTACAACAGCAAGTTGAAGGTGACCGTGGCCAAGTACTACATCCCCAGTGGTCGCTGCATCCAGAAGCTGGACTATTCGCACCGCGATAGCATCGGCAAGGCCATCGTGTTCGCCGACAGCACCCTGAAGGCCTTCAAGACCCGCAACGGTCGGCCGGTGTTCGACGGCCGTGGCATCCAGCCCGATGTGAAGGTCGAAGAGCCCGAACTGCCCAAGGTGGTCGGTGGACTGTATACAGCAGACATCTTCTACGACTACGCCAACTATTACCGCAGGACCCATGACAGCATCCCGCCTGCCGCCACCTTCACGATCACCGAGGCCATTTACCAGGACTTCCTCGCGTACACGAAGGACAAGCAGTACGACTACGATACCGAGAGCATGGAGAAGCTGAAAGAGCTGGTGGATGGGGCGAAGAAGG
>ERZ724527.1438-NODE-1438-length-11155-cov-3.571261_pt1 | contig 11155 bp, 10 predicted proteins | sample MGYA00376060_ERZ724527 | MGnify/ENA primary metagenome ERZ724527 (study PRJEB28724, sample SAMN07190886) | activated sludge metagenome | isolation source: activated sludge of sewage treatment plant in Hong Hong | place: USA: Christiansburg, Virginia | collected...
CTGCGGTGCTCGCCGTACTCAAGTACGGCTGCGCGCCTCATCGCGACCTTGGACCGCTCGCTACGCTTTCTGCGACCGTTCGGCGTGGCCGGTTAAGAGGGCTGGCTGCGACACCCTCAATCGTTCAGATCTTCATTGTCCGCGGGCTTGGGTTTGCGGGCTGAGCCGGCGACCATCTGGTATTCGAACAGCCGGCATTCGATGGCGCCGTTGAAGAGCGGGGTACGTTTGCTGGCCTTGAGGCGAACGCCTTTGGGCAGAGCCGGGTCGCCGCTGAAGAAGTAGCAGCGCCAGCCTGCCCAGTGGGCCTTCAGGGCGTCGCCGAGTTTCGGGTAGAAGGCCTCCAGCTCCGCCGTATCCGACAGCCGCACACCGTAGGGCGGGTTGGCGATCAGCACGCCGGACGCGGCCGGCGCCTGCAGATCCAACAGATCCCCACGCCCCACCTCGACGCAACCCTCCAGACCGGCACTGCGCAGGTTCACGATGGTCTTGCGCTGCTGGGCTTCCAGGATGTCGGAGCCGTAGATCGCCAGCTTGCGGGGCGCCTTGCGGCGGGCCTCGGCGGCCTGGCGGATGGGCAGCCAGAGATCCCTTTCATACGTTTTGAAGCGCTCGAAGGCAAAATGGCGGCCCAGGCCCGGCGCCACGTCAAGGGCCATCTGGGCTGCTTCGATCAGGAAGGTGCCGCTGCCGCACATGGGGTCGCACAAGGCCTCCTCGCCCGGCTTCCAGCCGGTCAGACGCAGAATGCCGGCCGCCAGGTTCTCCTTCAGGGGCGCCTCCACCGCGGCCTGCTTGAAGCCACGCTTGTAGAGTGCATCGCCCGAGGTATCCAGATAGAGCGTGACCGTATCGGCCGACAGGAAGGCGTGGATGCGCATGTCGGGCGACTGGGTATCCACGTCCGGCCGCCGCCCGGCAACGGTGCGGAAGTGATCGCACACGGCGTCCTTGATGCGCAGGGTGGCGAACTCCAGACTGCGCAGGGGCGACTTGTGGGCCACCACAAAGACCCGGATGGTCTGGTCGGGGGTGAACCAGCGGGCCCAGGTGGGCGCGTAGGCGATCCGGTAGATGTCCTCCTCGCTGCGGTAGCGGCCCATGGTGATCTGCCACAGCACACGGGTGGCGATGCGGCTTTCCAGGTTGACCCGGTAGCACAGGGGCCACTCGCCGACGAAATGCACACCGCCGGGAACGACCTTGGGATCGGTGGCACCGAGAGCCTTCAGCTCCTCGGCGAGAAGCGGCTCGAGGCCGCGGGGACAGGGCGAAAAGAAGTTCAAGGCAGACGTCCGGAATAAGGGATCAGAAAGGCTTCAGCACCACGAGAAACACCACTGCGAACAACACCAGCACCGGCACCTCATTGAAGAAGCGGTACCACACATGGCTGCGGGTATTGCGCCCTTCGGCAAAGGCACGCATCAGACGCCCGCAGTACAGGTGATAAACGATGAGGAAGGTGACCAGCGCGGTCTTGGCATGCAGCCAGCCGCCGCTCAGGCCGAAGCCGAACCACAGCCACATGCCCAGGATCACCGCCAGGATGCCCAGGGGCGTCATGAAGCGATACAGCTTGTGCTCCATCAGGGCCAGACGCTCGATGGTTGCGGGATCGGTAACCATGGCGTGATTGACAAACAGACGCGGCAGATAGAACAGGCCCGCGAACCAGCTGGTGACAAAGATGATGTGCAGGGCCTTGATGCTGAGGTAAAGCATGATGTGGGACTCGATTCAGGTTTCAGGAAACAGTGGGCAACATGGCCGCGAGGGCGTCGGCCACGGTCGGATGGCGCAGGCCGACGCGGAGCTCCCGCTTGATGCGGCCATTCATCAGGCGTCGCGACTCGGACATGAAGGAAAGCGTCATGGCTGACAGGCGGCCCGCCAGTTCGGCCCGTGGCAAACGGGGCGGCCGGGGCAGACCGCAGGCATCGGCCACCAGATCAAAGTAATCGCCCATGCGCATTGTGCTGTCGTCGGTGGCGTTATAGGCCCGATTGGGCCGACCGCGGAACAGGGCCAGGGCCGACAGGCGCGCCAGGTCGTCGGCGTGGATGTGATTGGTGAAGACGTCGTCCTCGGCCACCAGGACGGGATCCCCCTTGAGCAGCCGGGCCCGTGGAAGGCGGGCCTCCGTATCGTAGATCCCGGGCGCCCGCAGAATGCTGACGCGGCAGCCGGTGCGCATGCCAAAGCGGCGCAAATGCGCCTCCGCTGCCACCCGTCGCCCCGCCCGGTCCGAATCCGGACGCAGGGGCCGCGTCTCGTCCAGCCAGGCGCCACCGCAATCGCCGTAGACGCCAGTGGTACTTATGTAGCTTATCCGTCGTGGTAGACTCCCGCGACGCGTCAGAGCTGCCAGAAGGCGCCGGGTGCGCGGGTCATCGATACCCACGGCGGGTGGTGGCGCGCAGTGCAGCACGTAGTCGGCAATGCCGGCGAGACGCAGGAGGGTGTGGGGCAAATCGAGGTCGGCAACAAGGGGCGTGGCACCCAGCGTTCGCAGTGCGGCACACTCCTCGGCCCGCCTTGTCACGGCCGTCACGCGAAAGCGCACAGCCAGCCAGGGAATGATCCGGCGGGCCACGTCACCACTACCGACAATCAGCACCTGCTTCATTTTTCGACGTTTCATCCTTCGATTATCTCACGGCCACCCATCATGTCGTTCCAGGTCACCCTCCAACCCAGCGGCCTCCATTTCGAAGCCGGCAGTGAAGACACCATTCTCGCCTCTGCCCTGGCCAAGGGCCTGCTCCTTCCCTATAGCTGCCGCGACGGGGCCTGCGGTGTATGCAAGAGCAAGATCGTGTCGGGCCATGTGGATCAGGGCCGTTACTCCGAATCAACCCTCACCGCGGCCGACCGCGATGCCGGTATGGCCCTGCTGTGTTGCGCGACACCGCGTTCCGACCTGGTCATCGAAGTCCGCCAGGTCAGCCGCGCCGGGGACATTCCCGTCAAGAAGCTGCCCTGCCGGGTGCAGAAACTGACCCGCATCGGTGCCGACGTGATCGTCCTCGAGATCAAGCTGCCCGCCAGTGAGAAGTTCCAGTTCGTGGCCGGCCAGTACATCGACTTCCTTCTCGCCGACGGCAAACGCCGCAGCTTCTCGATTGCCAACGCACCCACGGGTGCCGACCACCTTGAACTGCACATCCGGCTGGTCCCCGGTGGCCAATTCACCACCCATGTGTTCGAAAAGCTCAAGGAAAAGGACATCCTGCGTTTCGAAGGCCCCTTGGGCAGCTTCCGCCTGCGTGAAGACTCCGTCCGCCCCGTCATTCTGCTGGCGGGCGGCACCGGTTTTGCCCCGATCAAGAGCATCGTCGAGAACGCCATCGCCACCGGTCTGAAGCGCCCCATGACCCTCTACTGGGGCAGCCGCGACCTGACCGGCCTCTATCAGTTCGACGTCGCTCGCGACTGGGAAGCGCGCTTGCCTGGCTTCCAGTTCGTACCGGTGCTTTCCGACGCCCCGGCCAGTGATGGCTGGACGGGCCGCGGGGGTTTCGCTCATCATGCCCTCATGGCCGATCTGCCCGATCTGTCCGGCCATGAGGTCTATGCCTGCGGCTCGCCAGCAATGATCGAAGCCGCCCGAGCCGATCTAACCGGGCGCTGTGGCCTGCCACCGGAGGCGTTTCTTGCCGACGCCTTCAGCTACTCGAACGACGCCCGAGCCGCCTGAGCTCCACACCGGAACCCTGCGCCCATGAGCAATGCCGCCCTGATCACCCGCGAACCGGTCATCAACAAACAACACAAGATCACTGCCAACCGGCTGATCGTGCATGCGGCGTCGGTTTCCCAGGCCGTGGAGGCCCTGGACGGTCTGGCCGACGTATGGCCGGCCACCCATCCGGTCTTCATCAGCCTCTACAAGCTGGTGCCGACACCGGATCTGCTGAACTGGATCGCACCCGCAAACGCCATGGTCGAGATCCCGGTCCAGTCCATCGCCCACCCGCTCACCCTGTCGCTCATCCCCCAGCTCCAGGCTGCCGGCATCAGCCTCAATCTGACCTGGTATCAGCACGACACCGTGCTGCCCGCCAACGTGCCCTGGCGCTTCGTGATCATCGACGCCAAACGTCAGACCCTGCCGGCCGATCCGCCCGGCCTGGCCCTGGCCTGGGGCCTGTCGGACGTGCCGGATTTCCGCAATGCCATCATCCAGGGCTACGACGGTGCCTCAGGGTGGTTCTTCCTGCGTGGCGTCACGGGCAACGGCAAGCTGGCGCCCTCCCACGCCCAGATCGTGCGCTTGATGAATCTGGTACGCCGCAACGCTGAAGTGAAGGAAATCGAGACTGTCCTCAAGCAGGACGTGGCGCTGTCCTACAAGTTGCTCAGATACATCAATTCGGCCGGTTTCGGACTGATGTGCGAGATCCAGTCCTTCCGCCATGCGGTCACCATCCTGGGCTACGAGAAGCTCAACAAATGGCTTTCCGTCCTGCTCGTCTCGGCCAGTCGCGACCCCGCCGCCCCGGCGCTGATGCAGACCGCCATCGCCCGCGGACGATTCATGGAGAAGATCGGTGCCACTTTCTTCGACAAGGGCGAGCTGGACAACCTCTTCATCACCGGCGCCTTCTCCATGCTTCACCTCCTCCTCGGGGCAAGCCTGCAGGCGGCTCTCGAGGAGATGCACCTTCCCGGCCCCATTGCCGACGCCCTGCTGACCGGTGACGGCGTGTACGCGCCGTTCCTGAAACTGGCCCGGGCCCTCGAGAGCTTCGACGACAAGAGTCTCGCTAGCCTCGCCTCGGATCTGCACGTTTCGAGCGAACAAATCAACCGGGCGCATCTCGAAGCCCTGGCCTTCGCCGACAGCCTCCAGTTCGGCTAGCGGCCCCCGGGGGCCTGGGCTGGGATCAACGATAGAAACGCTGGGCACCCGCTGCGGCATTGCTGGTCATGCCTGTGATTGCGAACTGAGTCACGATTGGCGTTGCGCTGCCGGCCTTTCGCAAACTTATGTCACAGTTGGGTATGGGGGGGGCACGGTTAGAATCCAAAGCACAAGATCTGCGAAATATGTGCATCCTTCATGCAAACCACTCGAACCTCCCTGTTGCGACGCCCTGCTGTGGTGCCCACCATACGCCTGCCCGGCCTGCGCGAGACCGCTACAGCCCTTCTGCGGGTGCTTTCCGGCGGAGCCCCTTCAGCGAGAGAGGCGGCACGCATCATCACGCTCGATCCGGTGCTGGTGTTCGAACTGCTGCAGACCGCCCCCCTCGAAAAGAATGAGTCCGCCTCCCTGCTGGAGGCCATCGCGCAACGTATCGACAATACCGACTCCGGTCTTCTCCAGGCCTGGGCCTTGCGGCATATCGTTCAGCAAGCCCAGCATCGGGTCGACATCGGCGTCCACCGCCACCACTGCCTGCACAGCCAGTTCGTTGCGGAACTCTCTTCACAGATTGCCCGCGAGTCCGGCTATGTGTCTCCTGACGAGGCCTATTCGGCCGGCCTTCTCCACGACATCGGGTTGCTGTGGCTGATCGAATATGCAGACGATTACCTTCAGATGCTGGTGGACATCCCCGATGAGCGCACCCTGACGGCCAGCGAACTGGAACGTTTCAACGAGGATCACGCAGAGATTTCCTCCATCCTGGCGAGCCGCTGCGGCCTGCCCGCCGGAATCTCCGACGCCATTGCGCTGCATCAGGCCGAGGCGGCCAGCCTCGTCACCGCCCACCCCCTGGTTCGCATTACTGCCGCCGCCGAAGAACTTGCCAACTACCGGACGACCCAGGCGCCGCTCAGCCTCGAGAACGCCTGCCGCCTCACCCGGCTGGATGGATCGATTCTCGTCAGCCTGCTGGCCGACACCACCCGCACGATTCAGGATCGAGCTGGCGCCCTCGGTCTTCCGGTCGAGACCGCCATGCTCTCGCGCCCCTGGGGCCCTGCGGGCAACGCTGCCACCAGTCCGGGAAGTATCGACTCCGGCATCGCCCGCGCCGCACTCGGCGCCTTTGCCCGAAGCAGTTTCGGCAGGGGCAGCTCGGCCTGGACGGACTTCAGCCTCGCCTCCCGGCTTCTGCTCGGGCTTGATGCCCCGGTGCTGTTCATCAAACCCCTTGAGGGCGGTGATCTGACCGGAGCCGCCAACCCTGCCCATCCGGGCTTGAACCAGATCAGCATCGCCATCGACGACCCTAACAGTGTCATCGCAGAGGCCTATCGGGACAACGTCGAGACCCGCTTTCAGGCGTCTCCGCGCCCGCCCGGGCGCTGCGCGGCCGATTGGCAGTTGGCCCGCTGGCTGGCCAGCGACGGTCTGCTGTGCGTACCCTGGAACAACGGTCTTGAGTCGGGCGTGGCCGTGTTTCCCTGCCCCAGCAACGAGAATGCGGGCGACGAGACTGACCACAACCTGCGCAGGCTCCTCACCGATGCCGCGACGGTACGCATCTCCGAACGGAACTCGGAAGAGCGCATGCGTCGTGAGGTGGAGGAAACCGTCGGCCGCCGCTATGTCGATCACGCCCGGCGCATCGCCCATGAGGCCAGCAATCCGCTGACCGTCATCAAGACCTACCTCGGAATCATCGACGAGAAGGTCGAAGATGCAACCCTCAAGGAGCAACTCAACCTTCTCAGCGACGAACTCGACCGGGTTGGCGCTCTGATCCGCAAGACCAGCGACTTCACCGGTACGCTTCCGGCGGGTCCGGCTCACAGTGGTGTCGCCGAGATCCTCCACGATCTGCGTGCCCTCTATGGAGAAGCCCTGTTCGCCCGCCGGGGCATACACTTCGAACTGCACACCTCACCCAATCTGCCGGCTGCAGCCATTCCGCCGGACGCGCTCAAGCAGGTGCTCCTGAACCTCTTCAAGAACGCGGCCGAGGCAATCCCGGAAGGCGGCAAACTCACTGTCTCGGCGGTGGCCGGCATCAACGCCAACGGCAGCCCGTGCCTGGAGATCCGGGTGGTGGACAATGGTCCGGGGATGCCCCCGGAGCGTGTGCAGACCCTCTTCGCCGGGGGGCCGAGAAACAGCACCAAACCTGGGGGAGGCGTGGGCCTCGCGGTGGTACGCGACCTCGTCACAACGAACGGAGGTACCATCCTGTGCCGCAGCCAGCTTGGCTCCGGAACGGTATTCCAGATCTTCATGCCGCTGGCGGCGTAGGTATGATTTAGTGCATGATTGGGCTGCAGAACACTAGACCCACATCAGGGAGTCACAATGCTCATCCCCTGGAAAGGGCAACCCTTCCCACCGGAGGGGCAGCGGCGTGCAACAGCCGAGGCTCTTGTCCGCATCCTGGTCATCGACGACGAACCGTCCCTCGCACGCTCCATCACCGCTCTCCTGCAAGCGGACGACCGACTGATCGAGGAGTGCGGCACCGTTGCCGAAGCACTTGCACGCCTCAATGCAGCCGCCTATGACCTGATCGTCCTGGACTACCGCCTGCCGGATGCCTCCGGCCTGGCGGTGATGGACTGGCTGCTCAGCCATGACCGCCGCGAGTCGGTGATCATGATCAGCGCCGAACAGTCCGTCGAAGCCGCCGTCGGCGCCCTGCGGCGCGGTGCCGCCGACTTCCTCGTCAAACCCTACAGCGCCGAACAGTTACGCCGCTCGGTGGCAAAAACCCTTGCCAAGCGCCAGACTGAACGCAGCCGGCGGCAAACCCGGCAACGCCTGGAATCCTCCGAGCAGATGCATCGCTATCTGGTCGAAAACTCCCTCGACCTGATCTACACCCTTGATGCCGACGGTCGCTTCAGCTACCTGAACCAACGCATCGAGTCGCTCCTCGGTCACCCGCGCAGCGCCTTGCTCGGCAAACACTTCTCCGAGATCGTCTATCCCGAGGATCTCGAACGGGCACGCTTTTCGTTCAATGAAAGGCGCACCGGCCCGCGGGCCACCAGCAATCTGGCGCTACGTCTCACCCGCAACCCGTTCGGCAATGTGGAAAGCGACGAGCACGGCCCGGTCAGCATCGTGCTCAACGCCATGGGGATCTACAACCGTACCGATTCCCGCGCTGCAATCCACTACGCCGGGACCTACGGTGCTGCGCGGAGCCTGCCGGGCTACCGACTCCACGAGCAGGGCCATGGCGACCACAGCTTCCACGACCCGCTTACCCATCTCCCCAACCGTGACCTTTTCTGCGACCGCCTGAACTTGTCCATCGCCCAGGCCAAACGGCGCAAGACCCATATCGCCGTCATGTTCATCGACATGGACCGCTTCAAGCTGGTGAACGACACCTACGGACAGGGTGAAGGGGACACCCTGTTGCGGGCCGTGGCCACACGCCTGCGGCAATGCCTGCGCAAGGGCGACTCCCTGACCCGCCACGGATCCGACGAGTTTCTCGTCCTGCTCCCCGACGTGGGCACCAAGGCCGACGCCACTGCCATTGCGGACAAGATCCTGCAGGCCTTCCGCAACCCTTTCCCGGTTGTCGACGGAGAATTCACCGCCACCATCAGCCTCGGTGCAGCGCTTCACCCGGAGGACGGAGACAGCGCCGACGACCTGATCCAGCACGCCAGTGTGGCCATGCACCAGGTAAAGGGAAGCGGTGGCAACGCCTTCAGCTTCTTCTCTCCCGACATGCACGCCACTTACCGAGCACGGATTTCCCTTGAAAAGGAGCTCCACCAAGCGCTCGGTCGCAAGGAACTGGAACTGCATTACCAGCCCCTGATCAGCCTGTCCCGGGGCGCGATTACCGGCATGGAGGCGCTGGTGCGCTGGCGCCACCCGGTCCACGGCGTGGTGGCCCCCTCCCGCTTCATCCAGATGGCCGAGGAAGCCGGGATCATCCACGAAATCACCCGTTGGGTACTGGACACCGCCTGCGCCCAGTTTTCATCCTGGCGTCGTCGCTACCCCAACCTGCGCCTGTCCACCAACCTGTCCGCCCGGGACTTCGACCACTCGGATCTCGACGATATTGTCTCCCGTGTCCTGGCGCGCTACGGCCTACCCGCCGACAGCCTTGAAGTCGAGATCACCGAAAGATTGCTCCTCGAACAGGACGACAAGGTTTCACGACGCATGCAGAGCCTGCGGGAACTCGGCATCGGCATCGCCATTGACGACTTCGGTACCGGCTATTCGTCCCTCGCCTATCTGCGTCGTTGTGGCGTGACACGCCTCAAGATCGACCGGAGTTTTGTCCGGAACATCAAGAGCACCGAAGATCACCCCATCGTCAGCGCCATTGCAGGCATCGCCCGTGGCTTTGACATACGGCTTGCCGCCGAAGGCGTGGAGCGCGACGATCAGATGAATGCCCTGGAGACCCTCGGTTGCGACGAGATGCAGGGATTTCTCTTTTCCCGGCCCATCAGCGCCGAAGACGCAACCCGGATCCTCCAGAACTTCCGGCTCCCCGGGGCGGTTCCACCACCGTCCCCCGCTCTCGCCCCCTGATTTTCCTGCCGCCACCAACAACCGTCACACTCGGCCGCTAGATTGGCATCCAATCGAATCCCTGTGGAGACCGCCATGGAAATCTTCCGTCTCGTCCTGGCCCACCCCCAGCATCCGGAAAAGCCGCGTCTGGTTGCCGAACATCTCGATCCGGCCTGGCTGAAGCAGCGCGGCTACGAAATCGCACGCAATCTCGGCGATCAGGCGGCCATCTGGGCCACCGAAGCACCGGCGCAGAAACCGGTACTCGCATTGCGTTGCCGTACCGGTCACGCCCTCTCCATCATCGCGGCTTAACCGCTGACCGCGGGGCTCAACGCCCCAAGGGCAGCAGCATGCCGGAATCGACCCCCTTTTCACGCAGGCGGGCCTGAGCAGCCAGCGCCTCACGCCGGTCCGCAAAGGGACCGACGATGAGTCGGGTTTCAATCTGGGACGGCACGCCCGCCTGGGCCAGACGCGCCTTCAAGGCCTCCGCCGACGCCACGCTGGAAAAGAAACCAAACTGCAAGACATAGCCTTGCGCCGACTCGACAGTTGCCGGCTGGACAGGCTTCTGGAGCACGGCCGGCGCAGCAGGGGTTGCGGCCACCGGCGGCACCGCAGCGGGGGTTTGTGCACTGGGCGCGGGACGAGCCGATCGACGACGACGGGCTCAAGGCGTGGGCCGGGCCGACGGCGTGGGCGCAGCAACGGCGGGTGACGCCCCCGTCTCGGGCGGGCGCGGGGCTGTGACCGGCGTGGCCGGCCGGCCGGCCGCCGTCACACCAGGCTTCGCCGCAGGGGTCTCCCCGGCCACCTTGGCGACAGCTGAATCTGCCTGAGCCACAGGCGCTGCCGGCCGAACCAGCGGACGCGTACCTTCAGCAAGTCGCCCACCATCGGCTTCAGACTCGGGCAAACGCGGTGGTGCAGAACCTTCCGGAGAAACCGCAGGCGCAGCGTCACTGGCGCCCACCTCCCCTGCGCGCACCACGTCGGGCGGAGCGTCGCGCCCCGCGTTATCACTGATCTGCGCTGGCGCGATGGGCTTGGTGGGCAAAGCCACCTCCTCGGGCTGCGGCGGTCGCGACAGGTGATCGAACAGGGCAAGCCCGCCCAGCAGGACGGCAATCAACCCTCCAGCAATGCCAGCCCGAATCCACAACTGACGGCGGGGATCCTCGTCTCCCGCAGCATCCCGCCGGCCTTCCTGTTCGCTGCTCATCGGCCCTCCTCCGCCCGCGCCAGGGCACATACCAACTCCGCCTCGGCCACGGAAATACCGCAATGCTCGGCAATCCGCGACGCTTCGAATCCCCTCCCGGCCAGCAGCATGGCTTCCGAGTGCTGCGGCGACACCGGGCGGGCGTACTCCACCCGTTCCCGAGAGGCTTGCCGGGCATCCCGCAACTCATCCACATCCCGGCGCGTCGCCGCCAGTTCCCGGCGCAGGAAGTCGCTTTCAGTCCGTAGCTGGGCCACATCGCGGCGCAACTGCTGGATCTCGAGTTCATTGAGCAGATCCCTCGAGACGGCCTCCTCTTCCGGACTGGAGGTCAGGTCGGGCTCAGGGGGCGGGGGCGGCTTCAAGGGCTCGGCGGCGGGGGGCTCAGCCAGCAAGGTCTTGGGTGGCGCCGAGGTGTCCGAAGAATCGCTTGATCGCCGAGGAATCGCCAGTCGAAAGAGAATCACCACCAGATAGAGGGTGAGTACGGCAACCAGTGCCCATATCCC